>SKEI01000003.1_pt1 | contig 172661 bp, 153 predicted proteins | sample 4826701 | NCBI WGS metagenome assembly SKEI01 (sample SAMN11008813, study PRJNA524170) | human gut metagenome | biome: Human fecal sample; material: Feces; isolation source: fecal sample from pouch patient p2, p6, p7, p14 | host: Homo sapiens | place: Israel: Tel-Aviv | collected 2016-08-31 | reverse complement strand
CGCTGCATCAGGGTTTCCCCCATTGTGCAATATTCCCCACTGCTGCCTCCCGTAGGAGTCTGGGCCGTGTCTCAGTCCCAATGTGGCCGTTCACCCTCTCAGGCCGGCTATGGATCGTCGCCTTGGTGGGCCGTTACCCCACCAACTAGCTAATCCAACGCGGGTCCATCTTATACCACCGGAGTTTTTCACACCGGACCATGCGGTCCTGTGCGCTTATGCGGTATTAGCAGTCATTTCTGACTGTTATCCCCCTGTACAAGGCAGGTTACCCACGCGTTACTCACCCGTCCGCCACTAGAATTAAATTAAATCGACCGAAGTTTCAATAAAGTAATTCCCGTTCGACTTGCATGTGTTAAGCACGCCGCCAGCGTTCATCCTGAGCCAGGATCAAACTCTCTGATAAAATGTTTGATTCATTTACTCAAGACAACCGTTTGGCTATCTCTCGTTTTTACTGCTAAATAGGTTGTAACTCCGACTCGCCTTCGCTCACCGGAGCAGGTTCATGCTTCCGCATTCACCCAAACCGTTCTTAAAAATGTAAAGAAATTTTCGAGAATCGTATGTGTTTCACTGTTTAGTTATCAAGGTTTGTTGTGTCTGTCTCTCAGACAGCTTGTTTATTTTATCTCATCTCTTTTTGTTTGTCAAGCACTTTTTTAAGTTTTTTTCAAACATTTTTGAGTTAAGATTTTATTGCCGCTTTGTTGGCGACTTGGATACTTTATCATATCTTCTGTCTTTTGTCAACTGTAAATTTCATTTTTCTGAAATTATTTTTAATTGTTTGTTTTTCAAAAACAATTATTTGCGGCAGCTCAATTATAATACCACTGGGAGTTATGCTTGTCAACCATAAAATTCAAATTTTTCGAAATATTTTATTTACCAACAAAAAAGTCCGGTTCCCCAGAATCTATATTGATTCCAGAGCCCCGGACTTCTATCAGTTAAGCTGGAAATGAGACTCGAACTCACGACCCCTTCATTACGAGTGAAGTGCTCTACCGGCTGAGCTATTCCAGCTTGTGTCAAACACAACTGATATTATACTCGATTTTATAAAAAATGCAAGTGTTTTTCAATGAACTCCCAGATTATTTTTTCGTGGAAGAGGACTTCTTTCGGGTTGTTACTTTCTTTACCGCACCTCTTACTGCTGATGTTGTTTCTACTGCCGTTTCTTTCACTTTTTCTACTGCACTGTTTACTGTCTTTTCCACAGTCTTAGAAGTGCCTTTTGATTTTTTTACAGTAGTTTTCTTTGTCGCAGTCCTGCTCTTTCCATCTGCTGTTTTCATAATTTTCGAAGCTTTAGAAGTTTTTTTCTGAGATGCTCTCTTTTCCGGAGTACAGGTAAATACCGTCACTCCATATGCCGGAAGTTTCAGTTTCAGCGAAAATTCACGATTATCACATTCTTTATCTATGGAAGCTTTTACTCTCACATTCACGACACCCTGACCACCATATTTACCACTATCACTGTTCAGGATTTCCTTATATTTACCTTTGAAGGGAACCCCCACCTGATAACCGTCATAAGATACAGGCGAGAAATTGCATACTGCAAGAAGTGTTTCCTCCGGCTTCTCTGTTTTTCGCAGGAAGGCTACAATATTCTCATCATAATTTGTAAACCGTATCCACTCAAAACCATCCGAATTTCCATCCATCAAATACAAAGCCGGATTGGTTTTGTAGAACTCATTAAGGTCATGAATGTATTCCTTTAACTCTGGCGTAATATCAAAATCAGGAGCAGTCATCTTAATTCCCGGATGAAGAGTAAGATAACCATATGCAGCACGGAGCTGTGCCACTTTCTGTTTCAGAGATCCCGGAAGTTTTTCCAGAAACTCTGCTGTAGTCCCTACATCTCTTTTTCCCAGGGTAAGTACATAATGTTCACTGTAAGCATACATCATGGAGAGGGTCATCTGATCGTAATGTTCATTTCTTCTCATCGGCTCTGTTTCCATATATGTCAGGAAATCTCTGGTCCATCCGCCACTCCATTTATAATCAAAACCAGGATGATCATTCTCCACACTGTCTGTAAGCTGAGGCCAAAGTCCATCTTCCTGGGCAATCATAATAACTCCTGGATTGTATTTTTTCACAATAGAATTCAGATGCTTGATGAACTCCAATGCCTGAAGATTCTCATTTGAACCGTAAAGATTCGGGGTCCACTGTCCTGCTTCCCTTCCAAAATCCAGATACAGCATAGCATCCACATCATCCAGTCGGAAGCCATCCACATGAAATTCATCCAACCAGAAAAACGCATTTGAAAGCAGGAAATCTCTTACCATCGGGCTTCCATAATTAAAGAGCATAGTACCCCACATCGGATGGACTGCCATAGCCGGGTTCTGTACTTCATAAAGAGGTGTCCCATCAAACTTCTCAAGTCCTGCATCAAATCGTGGAAACTGAGCAGGTGCCCAGTCAAGAAGCACTCCTATCCCTGCCATGTGCAGCTCTTCCACCAGTGCCCGTAAATCATCAGCTGTACCAAAACGGTTCGTCACAGAATAGTATGCTGATGTGGAATAACCGCCTGATCTCTGGTCAAGATATTCCATGACCGGATGAAATTCCACATGAGTATAGCCTGTCTCTTTCACAAATTCTATAAGATCCCTGCTGTTTTTCCATGCAGTAATATCCGTTTCATAAATAGAAACCGGAACCTCCCGGCTTTCATATTTCACCCGTTCCTTCATCCACTCATCATCCTGCCAGAAAAACTCTCCCAGATCAGCCACAACAGAAAGTACTGACGGCGGCTCCTGCGTACCATTTCCATAAGGATCCGATTTTCGCTGAATATTTCCTCCTTTGATCTTGACCTCATACTGATAAGCAGTTCCGGCTTTTACTCCAGGAACAAACAGTTCAAAAATCCCAGACATCGGCATACGGTGCATTGGAAGTCGTCTTCCATCCCACCGGTCAAAATCTCCCACCACACTAACACGAATGGCATTCGGTGCCCACACCGCAAAATAAGTTCCTTTCACACCGCCATAAGTACCAGGATGAGCTCCCAGTTTCTGATACGCTTTATAATAAACTCCTGCGCAAAAAGCGCGCTCCTCTTCTTCTGTGATCTGGCATGGACATTCATATGCATCATAAAATGTTTCTTTTACACTTCCTCTTGTTACACGGAAACAATATTCCGGAATCCTCTTCATAGGAAGCATTACCGCATAATATCCAGCCTCATCTTCCAATATCATAGGATAAGATTTTTTTCCAACTACTACTTCTGCTGCTTCCGTTCCCGGAAAAAATCCCTGAAGCAATACACCATCCTCTGTCACTCTCGGCTGCATTACATCCCGGGGTGAAGCCTCCTCACCATAAACAATCGCTTCGATCCGGGGCCAGTCCATATATTCATACGCTTTATCAGCCATAATCGTCTCCTCCGTTATATCTGTTGTTTTATATATTCAGTTTACCACTTTTTTACTGAAAAATAAAGAAAACTCTTCTTAATCTTCGCAAAAAAGTATCCGAGTAACCGGTAATATAATAGAAAATAAGTCAATTTGGTTCTTCCCAAAACTCTTTCCAACGATTATAATATGAGACAGAAAAACGAGTGGATTTTCTTATTCCACTGAAAAAAACAAATTACCAGGAGGAATTATAAATGGAAAACAAACTGTATGATGTAACTGCTCTCGGCGAACTTCTGATTGATTTCACAGAAAACGGCAACAGTTCTCAGGGAAACCCTACTTTTGAAGCAAACCCCGGCGGTGCTCCTTGCAATGTACTCGCCATGCTTAACCGCCTTGGCAAAAAAACAGCCTTTATCGGAAAGGTTGGAAATGATATGTTCGGAAAACAGCTAAAAAACGCTGTTGAAGAATGTGGTATTGATACCAGGAACCTCGTCATGGACAATGAAATCCATACTACCCTTGCGTTTGTACATACATATCCGGACGGAGATCGTGATTTCTCTTTCTACCGTAATCCAGGCGCAGATATGATGCTCACCAAAGATGAAGTAGATGCAGAACTTATCCGTAATTCCCGGATTTTCCATTTCGGCACACTCTCATCTACACATGAAGGTGTCCGTGAAGCAACCCGCTACGCACTTGACGTTGCAAAAGAAGCTGGCTGTATCATCACCTTCGACCCAAACCTGCGCCCGCCTCTCTGGAAAGACCTTAATGATGCCCGCAAAGAAATCGAATACGGAATGGAACGCTGCGATGTACTGAAAATTTCCGACAACGAAGTAGAATTTCTCTTCGATACTACAGACTATGACAAAGGGGCAGCTCTCATCGAAGAAAAATACCACATTCCTCTTGTTCTTATCACTCTCGGAAAAAACGGAAGTCGCGCATACTACCACGGACAAAAAGCAGAAGCAGCACCATTCCTTCAGGAACACACTATTGAAACCACAGGAGCCGGTGACACCTTCTGTGCAAGTGCTCTGAACTATGTCCTTGAGCACGGGCTTGAAAACCTTGACACTGAAAACCTGCAAGAGCTCCTCACTTTCGCAAATGCAGCTGCTTCCCTCATCACCACCAAAAAAGGCGCTCTCCGCGTAATGCCAACCAGGGAAGAAGTAGAAGCTTTCATCAGCTCAAGAAAATAAACGGGGAAATAAAAACCATTTCAAAAACAACACTGTAAAAAAAGCCCGAGGGGCGTGCAGAGGGGTCGCGGTTTTGCGACCCCTCTGCAGTTTACACTGTTGTCAACAATGCCTCAGACTTACATTCCATGATATACCACATTTCAGTTTTTCCATACTCTGTTATGAGCTTTGTTCCGCCCCAGAGATAGTCTTTAAAACTTGCAATGGCAAGAATCTTGTCGGCATCGACTCCTTATCATCTGTCCCCCTGTCGGATACTCAATTAAAAAGAAATCCAGAAATGCCTATTTCTCTCTTTGATTCACAGATGGTGTGAATGGCGGTTCTTCTCTTATTGCCTTATTCTTTCACTGATACAGCCGGCATCTCCAGATATCGTTTCAGATCTTCTGTGAGTATGCGGATCTTATCCCTGGTGTCCTGTTCCTGATAACGGATTCTGTCTGCGATCCTAGTGATATAATCTTCTTCCTCTATGATCTCACAGGTTTCCGGAAAATTGATATCATAGTACTGCGCAAGATAGGAGACCCAGTAATCTACAGGCACCTGCCTGTCTGCTGAGAGCACCGATTCTCTTCTCAGGCAGGATTCCCATACTTTCGGCGAGATCAGTCCTTCCCCCGCAGCCTCTTCTGATACACCAAGCATGGCCTCTATTGACGCTTCCAGCTTTACCCTGCAGTTATCCAGCTTATCTGCATCCCGGATCAGTTTTGCATGGAAAAGTGTTCTTGTATCGTGGATTCCATCCAGTTTGAAATCACTGTGTTTCCGGATTGCTGCATCAATCAGCTCATCAAATTTATCCTCCTTCACAAAGCGGCGGATCATCTTCTCCTCCCCAAAGAGAAGATCTGCCCCGAATACTGCATGATCCATAGTTCCCGGCTCAAAACTGTGAAATCTCCGGATCTGTTCAAAACGTCCGATATCGTGGAGCAGACCGATCAGCTCTGCAAGCTCCACATCTTCCCCGGAACATTCTATTCTTTCGGCGATCTTTCCTGCATATTTCACAACACCGTAGGTATGCTCGATCTTCAGATAGATCTGTTCATCCTCCCGGTCGTATTCATCCAGATATTTTTCGAATTCCTGTTTTGCATGTGCAATGTCGATCATCCAGTCACACCCTTTCCATATTTTTCTTTCGTTCTGCATTTTTTAACAACATTCTGTGTTTATTATATCGAAGGTCTCTGACAAATTCTACTGTATTTCCTGAAATTTTGAAAATCACAAAAACAGCTGCCCGGAATTTATCTTCTCGATAAACCAGGCAGCTGTCTTCTTTTAACATTTTTCCTGTATTATTCTATATATTATCTTACGAAATGAATCTCATAATCTCCTGATCCGGCTTCAGCCTGCATAAATCCGTCTGCGGCTGTAAAGTTAAGTCCGTCTGCGACTTTCACTTCCTTCGCACCATCAACGCAGATGGTAGCTGTTGTATTCACAGGTACGGAAACATGAAGAACTGTCTCTTCCGGTTTTTCTTCCCAGAAGCTTCTTACCGGTCCGTATACAGAACGATACTCAGCCTTTACATAGTCCAGGTTTCCACCCATTCTCGGATAGATCACAGCATGTTTATATCCAGGTTTCTTCTCGTCAACTTCAAGACCTGCCATTACACGAACCAGCCACTCTCCGATAGAACCGTAGGCATAGTGGTTGAAGGAGTTCATATCTGCACTCCACATGGTTCCGTCCGGTTTCAGTCCATCCCAGTGCTCCCAGACTGTAGTTGCGCCCATTTTTACCTGATACAGCCATGATGGGAAATCATCTTTAAGAAGCAGGTCATAAGCTTCTTTTACATGTCCGTTCTGGCTTAATGCGTGGCAGAAATACGGAGTTCCCACGAATCCTGTTACAAGATGATCATTCTCTTTTTTCAGAAGTCTTAAAAGTCCCTGAACTGCTTTTTCTTTGTATTTTTCCGGTACCAGTCCGAAGTACAGTGCCACGATATGGGCTGTCTGTGTCTGTGCTGTCATCTCACCGTTTTCATCAAAGAAGGTTCTCTGGAATTTATCTACAACTTTATTGTAAAGATCTGTGTACTCTTTCACGTCCTCAGTACATCCCAGAGCTTCTGCTGCTTTTACAAACAGACCTGTGGAATATGCAAAGTATGCAGTACAAGTCAGATCATTTGGTGTTGCACCGAAATAGCTGCCTTCTTCAGCATCAAGAGCTACCCAGTCACCGAACTGAAGCTTGTAGTTCCAGATATAATCTACAGAATATTCTCTCATAAAGTTGATCCAGTTCTTCATGCTGTTGTACTGGATCTTCAGGATCTCTTTGTCACCGAATGTCAGATACATTGTCCATGGATTGATCACAACTACGTCTGCCCAGGCTGCTGCAGAATGGCTGCCCTGTTCCAGAAGCCAGTTGTCTCCCTCATTACCGGAAATGATATCCGGAACAACATGGGCAACGCCTCCTTCTGCTGTCTGATCTGCCTCCACATCACGGAGCCATTTACGGTAGAAGGAATAGGTATTCTCAAGGAAGCACGCTGTACGGCAGAATATCTCCGCATCGCCTGTCCATCCAAGACGCTCATCTCGCTGCGGGCAGTCTGTTGGAACATCCACGAAATTGCTCTTCAGTCCCCAGAGAATGTTGTGCGCCAGCTGATTCAGATCCTGATTAGATGTCTCAAGGAATCCTGTACGCTCCATATTGGTATGGATGGCATTTGCCGTAAAATTGTCAAGGGATGGCTCACCCGGGAAGGAAACGATCTTCGCATAGCGGAATCCCATAAATGTAAATGACGGACGGTACGTGATGGTTCCTTCTTCCCCGAATGTATACTGAAGAGATTCCTTTGCCCCTCTCAGGTTATCCAGATATACATTTCCTTTGGAATCCAGCACTTCAAAGCAGTCCAGCTGGATCACATCGCCTTTTTTACCTGCTGCTGTAACCTGAATCAGTGCACTCATGTTCTGGCCGAAATCGATAACTGTATCTCCTGCCGGTGTTCTGAAGATTTCTTTTGGCTTCACTTCATCCATAAGGGAAACTTTTCCGCTGCCCTGGCCTGTGAGTACAGAGAAGTCATAATCCAGTTTGCGGACCGGTTTCCACTGTCCATCTTTGCAGTCTGCTTCTGCCCAGTCTTTGATCTCTTTATCTGCATCGTAAATCTCACCATCGTAGATCTCTGCAAATACTACAGGTGCATCTGCGCCGTTCCAGCTCTCATCTGTGACAACTGTTTCCTCTGTTCCGTCCTCATAACGGATGACCATCTGTGCAAGAAGTGCTGTATTCTCACCATAGTGGTTTCTTCTTTTTGCAAGGCCGTCAAAGCCCATTTTTCCTTTATACCAGCCCGCTGCCAGAATTGCACCTGCTGCATTCTTTCCTTCTTTCAGGTAATCGGTTACTTCGTATGTCTGGAAACAGAGATGCTTGCGGTAGGATGTCCAGCCTGGTGTAAGCTGATCGTTCCCTACCTTCTTTCCATTGAGATAGAAATTATAAAGTCCAAGTGCAGTTACAGATACGAATGCTTCTTTTACAGGCTTCACTACTGTGAACTCGCCTCTTACATAAGTTCCTTTGGAATTATCCCTGTCAGTCTCTTCCTCAGCAGATACGAACACAGCTTTCCACTCTTTATTGTCCATGATTCCTGTAACAAAAGATGTCTCTGCCCAGTCGGTTTCTTCCCCTGCAGCAGTTACTTTTACACGGGCAAAATATTTCTTCTGGGATTCCAGCTTCACGTTCTCCGGCTGGATCTGTGCAGATGCATCGCCTTTTACCTTACCGCTCTCATATATCTTCTTATCAAAAGCCGCGTCTTCTGCAATTTCCAGCTCATAAGACTCCTGAATCACATTTCTCTTGTCACTTTCTAATGTCCAGCTGAATTCCGGAACATGTGTGATTCCAATCTGTTCTTTCTCATAATCCATACGGATTTCTGTAATTTTTAACATATTTTTCACCCTCATTTTTCTGTGTTATGGTTACTTCCTGCAAAAATAGTAACAAAAAAACGTTATCCTTCAATAACGCTTTTTCATCAAAATATTAACCATTTATAAGGTATGTCTGTGTTCTTTCCGATACCTGGCAGGAGTGCATCCTTCCGCCTCGCGGAATTTCCGGTAAAAAAAGTTCATATTGTTGTAGCCACACAGAGGGATCAGCTCTGAGAGAGGCAGTTCTGTTGTCTCAAGCAAGGTGCGGGCTTTTTTTAGCCTCTGCTCCTGAACATGTTCCACAAAACTCCGCCCTGTTTTTTCTTTAAGAAGGGCAGTAAGATAATTGCCATGCATACCGAAATCTTTTCCCATCTGCGGAAGTGTGCAGGTCTCATAATTTTTCTCAATGTAGGCAAGAAGCTCCAGAATCTGTACTTCCCTGGAAACGGAGGCCTGCTTTCTGGTCTCATCTCTCCACACGCGGAGAAGCTCTGTAAAAAGAATAATCACATAACTTTCCATCACTTCTTCCATCCCGATGTCCCGGGTATAATATTCCGAGATGATCTCTTCCATGATCTCACGTACACGGCTGTTCCGGTGGGCTTTAAAATACAGATAATGCTGTTTTTTCCTGCTTTTTGTAACAGACTCTGCCAGAAATTCCGACACGATCCCCTGTCTTGGCATCCGACTTAAAAATGCACTGTCAAAAAACTCCCGGCTCATCAGGATATTTACCAAAATATCGTTCTCGCCGCCTGGTTCAATGGAATGTACGGCCTGTGTATCAAAAATACACACATCTCCCTCACCGGTGACGATCTTTTTTCCTTCTATGGTCTGGCTGCAACTCCCTGACCATAAATAACATAATTCAATATAATCATGCTGATGCGGCAGTACCTCCACATAACGATCCTGCCTGTTCACTACGATTTTTTCCCCCAGAGCCATAAATAAGCTTTCCTCAAAAAGATAAGTCCCCTGGCCGGCTTTTGCAAAGCGGCAGGTGTCCTGCCTGTGCAGTTCCTCCAGGGGGATTCCTTGCAGTACCTCTTTTTCTCTTGGTGTTGACTGCCGTAAGTAGCGGTCAAGTTCTTCTCTGTTCATTATGTATACTCCTGCAGATAATGTTCTGCTCTTTATCCTACATCGGTTTCCAAAATTATTCAAAAGAAACCTGAGCCATGCTTGACTTTCGCAGCCTGATGCAGTAATTCACGCTCAGTAATTACAATATAACACTTTCATTTTTCACGGTAAACTGTTTTTTAGCCAGTTCCTCCGAAATGCCTATCTTCTATTCATATTTCACGATTTCTTTCCGAAGACGTTTCATGATCCTTTTTTCCAGTCGGGAAATATAGGACTGGGAGATTCCAAGAAGGTCAGCTACCTCTTTCTGGGTTTTCTCCAGACCCTCTCTGTTTCCCAGACCGAAGCGGAGACGGATGATCATCTGCTCCCGTTTGGTAAGCTTGGAAATGGCTTTTCCCAGGAGGGTGATCTCCACCTCATCTTCCAGTTTCCGTGAGATCACATCATCATCCGTCCCCAGAATATCAGAAAGCAGAAGCTCATTTCCATCCCAGTCCACATTCAGTGGTTCATCAATGGAAACCTCCATCTTGGTTTTGCTGTTTCTGCGGAGATACATAAGGATCTCGTTTTCAATACACCTGGACGCGTAGGTTGCAAGCTTGATATTTTTCACAGGATTAAAAGTATTGATCGCCTTGATAAGTCCGATCGTCCCAATGGAAATCAGATCCTCCACTCCAACTCCTGTATTGTCAAATTTTTTGGCAATATATACCACAAGCCGGAGATTGTGTTCGATCAGCACAGCCTTTGCCTCTTTCTCCTGATCTGTATTTAACAGGCTTATGGCACTTGCCTCCTGTTCAGGAGGAAGCGGTGCCGGAAGGATATCATTCCCTCCGATATAAAAAACCTCTCCCGGCCTGTTGATCATAAATCTCGAAATCACCTGAAATGGATAATATTTAGCTGCTGCTCTGTTCATAGCAATGCCCCCTCCTTAATGCAATAGTCTGGAATTCAAAAGTATCCCGTACTCTTCTCCCAAAGCTGAGGGCTCAGATGTTATGGCAAGCACCGGTTTTCCCACATGCACCACCCTTCCGGGAGTCTGGATCTCAAGTTCCCCCAAAACCACAGCCAGCATAATGCCTTCTTTCCCTCCGGCTCCCCGGAAAGACAAAAAATGTGGCTGCAGCATGGAAAGTTCCGTGCTTTTCAGTTTCTGCGGTTCTTCTTTTATGTACATCAGTTTTTCTGTCAGCTCACTGGAAAGGATTTTTTCCAACAGCTCCGGTTTTATAATAGATACAGGCTGTCTGTTCACAGGATCCATAAGGAGGTTTCCTGTGTCAAAAAAGCCGTATGACTGCTGTACTCTTCCCTGATATTTCAGGATTACCGGATAAATATTTTTTCTTCCCAGCCGGATGAAATCTGCCGCACAGATCAAGGTATAAAGACCTCCGTAGATCCCTGCCGTAAAAAGCAGAAATATTTTTACTGTCATGGTTTTTTCTGTTTCCAGTGCCTGGTAAATACCACCGACTACAAATGCAGTGAGATACATAGACAGGATGGTTTTTGCAAGAAGCCCTCCTTTTTTTAGCCGGAATGCAAATGCCGCCATAAAAAAAGCGCAGCCGCCATGGATCAGTACAGCCACAGGAAGAATGATCCTGAAAGGTACATAAAGAAGCAGGCAGGATACAAAAGATCCAAATACAGCGGATATCATGCACCGAAAACGTTTTACGTCCAGATGCAGGAATTTTCCCACAAGCCTTAAAAGCATATAATCCATAAGGAAATTCGTCATAAAAACGATATCTATGTATATAGTGTGATACATAAGATTCCCCCGCTGCTATTGCCATTGATTCTCAGCTTTGGTAAGTGAGTTTATTATATGGCAGTTTCCCTGCATATTTTGTCAAAGCCTGGAATCCCGTCCTGCAAATTTGTCGTGGGATTTCTTGGTTACTCGACACCTATAGATATTTTCTATGAATCCACGACAAGAATGTATAAATTTCCGTACAATATCCTTATTTATTGATTTTCGCACTTTATAGTGTTAAAATATTTTCTGATAATATTAAGCGGAATCTGGTGGTTTCTGTCGAACCACATTATTTCATAAGATACAGGAGGGAATCGAACAATGATTAATATTACCGGACATACAGGACTTACCGGCCTGCTTGGAAGTCCTGTTGCACACAGCGTATCACCTTTAATGCACAACGAGGCATTCCGTTACCTTGGTCTTGACTATGTATACCTCTGTTTTGATGTGACCGAAGAAACGCTTCCACAAGCTGTTGAAGGACTGAAAGCCTGCGGGATCAAGGGCTTTAACCTGACCATGCCTAATAAGAACAAGATCGTGGAGCTTCTTGATGAGCTTTCTCCTACTGCACAGCTGATCGGAGCTGTAAATACTGTTCGTAATGATAACGGAAAATTAAAGGGATTTAATACAGATGGCTATGGTTTTACCCAGTCTGCCAGAGATGCCGGCTGTGATGTGAAGGGACGTACGATCACTGTTATGGGCGTAGGAGGTGCCGGAATGGCTATCTGTGGCCAGTCTGCCCTGGAAGGTGCAAAGAAGATCCATGTTTTTGCCCGTCCCACCAGCCGCTACTGGGAGCGTGCTGCTGCCATGGCAGAAAAAATGTCCCATATGACTGAGTGTAAGATGATTCTTCATGAGATGGATGACCATGCAGCACTGAAAGATGCTATGGAAGAGAGCAACCTTCTGATCAATGCCACTTCCGTTGGTATGGTTCCAGATGTCGCAGGAACTGTGATACCCGATAAATCACTGTTCCACCCGGAACTTACTGTTGCAGATGTTGTATACGAACCAAGGGAAACAAGACTTCTCCGCGAAGCCAGAGAAGCCGGATGTCCAACATTTAACGGCATGTATATGCTGCTCCACCAGGGTGTGAAGGCATTTCATATCTGGACTGGACTGGATATGCCGGTTGAGATCGTGCGGGAGAAGTATTTTAAATGATAAGAGGCGGTCCACATTACATACAATGCGGACCGCCTCTTATTATTTAAAATTTCCTGTAATTATTTTTTCTCTTCCTGAACCTCGATCTTACGAATGGTCTTGTTCTTAATCTCTTCTTTAATGAAGCTGATGAACTCGCCCAGGTCTTTCATTCCTTCATCTCCAAGGTAACGGCTTCTTACAGAAACCTTGCCCTCTTCTTCCTCTTTTGCACCAACGATAAGCATATACGGTACTCTCTCAAGACGTGCCTCACGGATCTTGTAGCCCATCTTCTCAGAACGTCCGTCTACAGAGCAACGGATGCCAGCTTCTTTCATCTGAGCCTCAACCTTCTGCGCATAATCGTTGAACTTCTCGGAAATCGGGATCACACGAACCTGCTCCGGGCAGAGCCATGTCGGGAACATACCGGCATATTTCTCGATCAGCCATGCCAGTGTTCTCTCATAGCATCCCATGGATGTACGGTGGATGATGTACGGACGCTGTTTGTCGCCATTCTCATCGATATAATACATATCAAACTGCTCTGCAAGAAGTGCATCCCACTGAATTGTGATCATAGTATCTTCTTTTCCGTATACGTTCTTGGCGTTGATATCAACCTTCGGTCCGTAGAAAGCAGCCTCTCCTACATCCTCTGTGAACGGAATGTTCAGCTCCTCAAGCATCTGGCGGATATGGCCTTCTGTCTCTTCCCATACTTCCGCATCACCAATGTATTTCTCTTTGTTTGCAGGGTCCCATTTGGAAAGATGATATGTTACATCTTCCTCAACACCAAGTACCTGCAGACAGTACTGTGCAAGTGCGATACAGTCTTTGAACTCTTTTACCATCTGGTCCGGTCTTACGATCAGATGTCCCTCGGAAATAGTAAACTGACGAACTCGTGTCAGGCCATGCATCTCACCGGAATCCTCATTACGGAACAGTGTGGAGGTCTCGCCAAGACGGATTGGCAGGTCACGGTAGCTGTGCTGTTCTGCTTTGTATACATAGTACTGGAACGGGCATGTCATCGGACGAAGTGCATATACCTCTTTATCTTTCTCCTCATCGCCAAGTACGAACATACCGTCCTTGTAATGATCCCAGTGGCCGGAAATCTTATAAAGATCACTCTTTGCCATAAGAGGAGTTTTTGTTCTTACATATCCACGTTTTGTCTCCTCATCCTCGATCCATCGCTGCAGCTCCTGCATCATGATAACACCGTTTGGCATAATAAGCGGAAGTCCCTGTCCGATTACATCTACAGTTGTAAAAATCTTCATCTCACGGCCAAGTTTGTTGTGGTCACGTCTCTTAGCCTCTTCCATCTGCTCCAGATGCTCTTTCAGTTCATCCTTTGTTGCATATGCTGTTCCATAGATACGTGTAAGCATTGCGTTCTTCTCGCTGCCTCTCCAGTATGCGCTGGAAGAAGAAAGAAGTTTGAACGCCTTAATGCCTTTCACGCTCATAAGGTGCGGTCCTGCGCAGAGGTCTGTCCAGTCTCCCTGGGAATAGAAGGAAATCTCTTCTCCCTCCGGAAGATCCTCGATCAGCTCTACTTTGTATGGTTCATTTTTCTCCTTGAAGTATGCGATGGCATCTTCACGGGATTTTGTAAAACGCTCGATCTTTGCGCCTTTTTTGATGATCTTTTTCATCTCTTTTTCGATGGCATCAAGATCATCGCGTGAAAATGGCTCATGATCGAAATCATAATAGAATCCTGTATCAATAGATGGTCCGATGGCAACTTTTGCGTTCGGATATAAGTTTTGTACAGCCTGTGCCATTACATGGGATGCTGTATGGCGGAGAACTGCAAGACCTTTCTCATCTCTTGCTGTAAGGATGTTAAGCTCACAGTCACTGTCAAGAACTGTACGGAGATCTACAACTTCTCCATTTACCTCTCCTGCACATGCTGCGCGTGCAAGGCCTTCACTGATATCATATGCGATATCGATTACAGATTTTGCTTCTGCATATTCTTTTTTTGATCCGTCTTTTAATGTGATGATCATAATCGTTTCTCCTTTCATTTTCGGTAAATTTCTATGGTACACAGTGCAGTTTCTGTTATTATGAAGGATTTTTTTGCAATAAAAAATCCCTCACAGTACATCGTGCACTGTAAGGGACGAGTTTGTTCATTCTCGCGGTTCCACCCTGCTTGCTCTGTTTCCCTAGTCACGCCAGGATACAAAGCCTCTCAATTTAGATGATAACGGAATCACCGGACCGGATTGGGGCCACTCGGAGGTAGTTTTCGACTGTTTCCTGATAAGATGTTTCCAGCACTTCACATCTCTCTCTGTAACATTTCACAGCTTACTCATCTCGTCAACGTGTTGCTTTATTGCTTTTTCTGTGGTTCATTATAAGCTCATGATTTTTATTTGTCAACGCATGTTGGCAAAATTTTTCAGATTTATACATTCCTGTGTTACTGGTCACGGAGCAGGCAATAACCTCCTGTGAACTACAGATTTCCCATGAGTTTATCTTTAATGACAGCCAGAATCTCTCTTGGAATGTAGATCAAAAGACGCCAGCTTCTGTATCTGGACGGAATCATGGCAACTTCACGGAAACCACATTTTCTGGCAATGGCTGCGCCTCTCCACACATGAAAATTGTTAGTGACAACGCCTACAGAACAGTTGCAGGTTCCAATTTTTCTAAGGCTGAAAGCCAGATTTTCTTTCGTACTGGTGGATTTTTCTTCCATGATCAGACGGCTTCCGTCAATTCCATGACCTGTAAGATACCGGTACATAGCCTCTGCTTCTGAAATATTTTCCCCGGTACCTTTTCCACCGGAAAGCACTGCCTTCGTCCCGGGATTCTCCTCAAGATAAAGAAGAGCCCTTCTGGCTCGTTCCAGAAGGGCAAGTGTCATCCGTGTTCCGTCCACATGGGCACCTAACACGATAATGTAATCCAGATTCTTCTTTACACTCATTATCTTCCGCAGCAGTGTTTGTATTTCTTGCCGCTTCCGCATGGGCACGGATCGTTTCTTCCGACCTTGTGCGGTTTCACAACTGTGCCGGATTTCTTCTGCTCCATGTAGAGGGTTTTCTTTTTCTCTTCTGTGAAGATCTTGTCCCACTGAGGAAGGTTGTAAAGCCAGTCAGCCTTGGCATCTACCATGTTCTTATAGAGAGCCTCTTTATCAAATGCAAGGTTTACCTTGGTATTCTCATCCATAGTCTCGATCGGGTTCGGAACCTTCAGACTGTCATTGATTCCGTCAAGGAAACCAACCATAGTCATAACGTCCTGACCGTATTTCTCGGCAAGCTCTTTTACAGTTCCGGAAACGATCTCATCCGGGTTCTCCAGAAGCTGCTCATAAATATTCTTCTCAATGTTAAAATAATTTGCCCAGAAGCGCTGAAGCTTATTCTTATCTGCATTCTGATTATAAGCAATGGAACGCCACTGCTCAAGAATTGTCATATCGCTCATTGTCTGATCCTCTTTTCCAAAATTTTAGATAAATAAGACGGAGATTTATATTCCGCTTCGCAATTTTTATTTATTATATCATCTTTTGGCGAAGAAATCAAATACATCTGTTTCATATCAGTTTTGAAAGATAAATCTATTTTATAGCCTACCCATTTTGTGATTTCCTCTTGTCAGGCATCACCTTCTTTGCTAAAATTAAATCAGTTTAGAACTGCTCTATGCAGCTCCACTTTTATATCTTCCCTGAATCCGTGAAGTTGATTTCTTCACAGGCTCCTTAAATCCTATAATTTCAAGCTTTTGCGATACTCTGTTGTTCAATATCATTATTCACCCAACCGGTGAAAGCAATCTATAGTAAAATAGACGTAACAAAACCTATGGATTGAAGTTTTTTACCATGAATAACAACCACCGAATCACACTGAACACTAATAAGAACATTATTGTCGAGTTTACAAATGAACGCATTATCCCAGCTAGCGGTCTGGCTGTTGTGGGCGCCCTCCTTGGGAAAAGCGATTTCATCAAAAAACTCAATCACATGGATGTGACATCCAACCAGTCTCAGCATCAGATTAAGAACGGTGATATTGTACTCACTTACCTTGCAGTACTGCCAGAATATAAACAGCCCCAGAGATGGAAAAACTGTTTATATAGGCAGTGACTGGAAAACCGTTACCAGTAAGCAGTTCAATAAAGAGTTTACACTCCGTACCGGCTACGAGATTACGGAACGAACCATTGATAAATATGGTCAGTTCAATCTGGTTCCCGATGTTGAAGTTGAAACCTGGTGGACAAACCTTGGTGACCCGGATGAGGAAATCATCCGTCTGTATCATGCCCATGGAGAATGTGAGCAGTTTCATAGTGAGGTAAAAACTGACATGGATCTGGAGCGATTTCCATCTGGAAAGTTCACGACCAATGCACTGATACTCGAATTGGGGATGATCGCATATAACATTCTCCGTATGATCGGTCAGGGCACAATTGGAGGACGAACACCTCGTCAGAAGAGGGATGTTAAACGCCGTCGTTTACGCACAGTTATCAGCAACCTGATCATGATGGCAGGCCATGTAACCATGCATGCACGCCAGTTGATAATCGGCCTTGGAAAAAGCAACGTCTGGCGGCATATATTTTCTGATATCTGTCAGAAATATGCTGTCACAAACGCATAAGTAACAAAGCAATTTTATAGTAGGCTTATTTCGTGTACCTTTTTTTGCCCAATGAGCGCTTAGAGTCACGACATTGGTATTGAAAATAGACAGGGAAGTATATTTTTATCATGGAACCAACTTGCCCTTGGCAGGTTGGTTCACTTAAAGGATGAACTTCACGGATTCAGGAAATTATTTATTCTTATATGTGTACATATAGCACGGAGGTGGTTTTATGAAGTATATTCAGGATAATGGGAAAATTAAATTATGTGAAACTGATAATATGGATCATCTTGTGCGGTTAACACAAGCGTTGAATGAAAATAATATTCCTTATGAAACCAGATTGAAAAAAGCAACATTTATCAATAATCTTTTTTTCTTGATTTTTTATCATACTTTTGCATCGGGAATTGATCATAAGAATGAAACAACATGTATTTATGTACTAGAAAAGGATTTTGATGCTGCCCAAAAAGCAATAGTAAACTACAGAGAGACTGTGAGAAAAAGTCTGTAAATAAGATTCTTCTATGATAATGAAGGGTGAAAAGTTCTTTCACAGAGCTTTTTGCCCTTGCTCTTTATATATAACAGGTGCAAATCTGCATGTCAAGAGCAGGCGGATTTTCCTCCTGTCTTAACTGTTTCAGAGTTACTGTTCACTCCCAATGTCATTTACTCAAGGAATTTCCTTGTAAAAAAGGAGTTTGATATGGATCACTTAAAAGAACTCTACCATCTCAGATGGTCACAGGAAACAGCATACCGGGATCTAAAATACCCACTATGTTTAAAAGCATTGCATAGCCAAAAGTATGCTTATATTGTACAGGAAGTATTTACCAGGGTCCCCATGTGCTTTTGTTACCGTTAGCAGTAACTGCCCATGTGTGCTGTACCGCAAGACCGTGGGAAATTATCTGATCTTTCACAGTGGAAATGATGCACAGATCCATGACATACTGGAAAATCTCTATATCGAATATCTCGGCCACGCAAAATACAGCTGCACCTTTCTCAACTCCATGCTGGTCATATTCTGGGCCATGCTGCTGCGTTTTCACGAAAATGATATTGAATCCATCCTTACAAAGGACAGCACCGGAAATTCTGTAACTGAAATCCTCAACTACCTGAACCGTCACTACCAGAGCGTTACCTTACGTGAAGCTGCGAAGCATTTTGGCTACAGCACTTCCCACTTCAGTACCCTGATCAAGGAAAGTCCGGAGCATTTCATGCGTACTTTTAAAAAAACATATAGAATGATTCCCGGTGAAACCGGAAGAAGAACAGGGAATAAAAGATCACAAGATCTTATATATTTTCTGTATAACAGATACCGTTCCGGGAGATACTTATCATATCCTCCCCTTTAGAATGCAGAGGGCTTCGCGATGGTGCAGGCCCTCTGCGTTTCTCTTTTCACACTGAAGGTCATTTCACACCAAGCTTCTCAAGCTCCTTCGCCGCCTGTTTCAGATTCTCAAACTGAATGGTATGAATACCGGCTTTTCCGGCTCCCTCGCAGTTCACGGCACGATCATCCAGAAATACCGATTTCTCCGGTTTCAGGCTGTAGCGCCTCAGAAGTGTTTTGTAAATATCCACCTCCGGCTTGATCTGCTGCACATCACAGGAAAATACCACTCCGTCCATATATTTCAAAAAAGACATATCCTGCTTTGTACGATCCAGCATATAAGTTCCGTAGTTGGAAAGGACATAAAGATGATATCCCTGATTTTTGAGATATTTCACCCAGGTTTCCGCATAATCATACAGATGCATACACTCCGGATCACGTCGTACCACCTCACGGATATCTGCTTCATATTCCGGTGCACTTTCCACAAATTTATCTACATACCAGGACTCCTCATGCTGTCCACGGTCCTGTTCCTCCCAGATTGGGTTTCGAAATACTGCATCTGCGATTTTCTGATACTTTTCTTCCGGGAAGTCATAGCTCCGAAGATACTCTTCCCAGTCATAGCCCATCAGCACATTTCCCACATCAAAAATAATATTCTCGATCATACGGTTTTCATCCTCTCTCGGCTTCTTATTTCCCCAGATTCGGTACGCCATCCAGAAAACATATGCCACGATCGGTACCAGAACTGCTGCCGCAAAAGATCCCCGGAACAAAATCTGGGCGTTTTCACTGCTTCCCCAGGCAAATACCATGGGAAGACAAAATACAAGAAGTAGTATAATAACACCTGCAAGAGCCGCGATTCTTTTAAAATTTTTCATTGAGCTTCCTTTCACATGATACATCAGCTATTCTATCTGTTATTTTAACTGAATATCTCTTTGAACCAAAAGGGCGCCGGAGAAATTCTTCCCCGGCGCTTCCTGTTGTCATAATCCTGATACTGTAAAAATAATTATCTGTAAATGATGTCGCTTCTTCCTGGTCCGTTAGAGATCATTGTGATCGGGAATCCAATATGTTTTTCTACGAACTCTACATATTTTCTGCAGTTCTCCGGAAGATCCTCATATTTTTTGATTCCACGGATATCGCATTTCCATCCCGGAAGCTTCTCAATAACCGGTTTTGCTTTCTCAAGCTGCACAGTTGTCGGGAATTCTGTTGTTACCTCTCCGTCGATCTCATAGCCTGTGCAAACCGGGATCTCATCCAGATATCCCAGAACATCCAGTACTGTAAAAGCAACGTCTGTAGCTCCCTGGAGACGGCATCCGTATTTGGATGCAACACAGTCGAACCATCCCATACGTCTCGGACGGCCTGTAGTAGCACCGAACTCACCACCGTCACCGCCACGTTTTCTCAGCTCATCTGCTTCCTCGCCGAAGATCTCAGAAACGAATGCACCTGCTCCAACTGCACTGGAGTAAGCTTTGCATACGGTTACGACCTTCTTGATCTCATATGGAGGCAGGCCTGCACCGATGGCACCATAAGCAGCCAGTGTGGAAGAGGATGTAACCATCGGATAGATTCCGTGATCCGGGTCTTTCAGAGTTCCAAGCTGTCCCTCAAGAAGAACCTGTTTTCCCTCTTTCAGTGCATTCCAGAGATAGAGAGATACGTCGCATACGTATGGCTCAACCATCTTCTTGTATTCCATCAGCTCATTCATGATGTCTTCCGGTTTCAGAAGAGGCTTATGATAGAGATGCTCAAGTGTTACGTTCTTGGTCTCGCAGATACGTACAACCTTCTCTTTCAGTGCTTCCTCATCAAAAAGCTCACTTACCTGGAAGCCGATCTTTGCATATTTGTCAGAATAGAACGGAGCGATTCCGGATTTTGTGGAACCGAAAGCCTTGCCGCCAAGACGCTCCTCCTCATACTGATCAAACAGAATGTGGTAAGACATTACCATCTGTGCTCTGTTGGAGATCAGGATCTTCGGTGCAGGTACTCCACGGCTTACCACTTCATTGTACTCTTTAAAAAATACAGGAATGTTCAGTGCAACACCGTTTCCGATGACACTGGTCGTATGTCCGTAAAACACACCTGACGGAAGTGTATGAAGTGCGAATTTACCGTAATCATTTACGATGGTGTGGCCCGCATTGGCTCCACCCTGAAATCTTACGATGATATCAGCTTTCTCAGCAAGCATATCTGTGATCTTGCCTTTACCTTCATCTCCCCAGTTTGCTCCTACTACTGCAGTTACCATAACACGGTTCCTCCTTGTGTCTTTCTCTATTATTCGGAATGCCACGTTATCTGTATATCATCCACAGAAAACTGACATTCCTGTCTGTGTTCTTTTTATGCTTACAGCATTATACGTTGATCTCAACCTTAACGCCAAGCAGATCTTTATGCGCATCCAGCACCGGCTGCACCACATTTGCAATGAAAACTTCTGTCTGCTCTTTGGCACGTCCTGTATATCTGGACGGTTCCATGGCCTTCTGAAGATCCTCAAGAGTCAGGTTAAATGCCGGATCTGCTGCGATCAGCTCAAGAAGATTGTTATCTTTACCCTCTACCTTCACGTTCTTTCCTGCTTCCATGGAAAGCTCACGGATACGCTCATGAAGCTCCTGACGGTCTCCGCCTGCCTTAACTGCATCCATCATGATATTCTCAGTTGCCATAAACGGAAGCTCAGACATCAGTCTCTTCTCGATAACCTTCGGATAAACAACCAGTCCGTCCACAACATTGAGGCAGAGATCCAGTATTCCGTCGATTGCAAGGAATCCCTCCGGAACGCTGAGACGCTTGTTTGCAGAATCATCCAGAGTTCTCTCAAACCACTGTGTTGCGGAGGTGATAGCCGGATTCAGGGCATCGATCATCACATATCTGGAAAGGGAAGCGATTCTCTCACTTCTCATCGGGTTTCTCTTATATGCCATAGCGGAAGATCCGATCTGGGATTTCTCAAATGGCTCTTCTACCTCTTTCAGATGCTGAAGAAGACGGATATCGTTGGACATCTTATGCGCACTTGCTGCGATTCCTGCAAGAATGTTCAGCACACGTGTGTCAACTTTTCTGGAATAGGTCTGTCCGGATACCGGATAGCAGGCCTTGAATCCCATTTTCTCTGCGATCATCGGATCGATCTTATCGATAGTCTCCTGATCTCCGTCAAACAGCTCCAGGAAGCTTGCCTGTGTACCTGTTGTTCCCTTGGAACCAAGAAGCTTCATAGTACTTAAAACATACTCAAGATCCTCCAGATCCATCAGGAATTCCTGTGTCCACAATGTTGCTCTCTTACCTACGGTTGTCGGCTGTGCCGGCTGGAAATGTGTAAATGCCAGAGTAGGCTGATCCTTATACTGTGCAGCAAACTTGGACAATTCTGCGATAACGTTCACAAGTTTCTTGCGTACAAGCTTCAGTGCTTCTGTCATAACGATAATATCAGTGTTATCTCCTACATAACAGGAGGTTGCTCCCAGATGGATGATGCCTTTTGCCTTCGGGCACTGTACACCAAATGCGTATACGTGAGACATTACATCATGGCGAACCTGACGCTCGCGCTCCTTAGCCACATCATAATTGATATCATCCGCATGAGCCTTCATCTCGTCAATCTGCTCCTGGGTAATGTTAAGGCCAAGCTCACGCTCCGTCTCAGCAAGTGCGATCCACAGTTTTCTCCATGTGCGGAATTTCATGTCCGGGGAAAAAATGTACTGCATCTCTTTGCTTGCATACCGCTCTGACAGCGGGCTTACATATCTGTCTGTATTCATTATTATCCTCCTGATTGCATACATCCGGGCCGGAATGGCGAAAAGTCCGTTATCTGCCCGGCTCTGGTTAATTCACGCCTCTTGAAATTATATAACATTGCTTCTTTAAAAGCAACCGTTTGTTACTCCATATCACTGTGGAATTTTCCCAGAAATTCCTTCATTCTTCCATTATCTGAAGAAAATACTTCCTCTGGGGTTCCTTCTACTGCGATCACACCCTTATCCATAAAGATGATCCGATCTGAGATATCTCTTGCAAAATTCATCTCATGAGTAACGATCACCATGGTAATATGCTCCTGAGCAAGATCCTTGATAACCTTCAGGATCTCACCAGTCAGCTCCGGGTCAAGTGCAGATGTAGGTTCATCAAAAAACAGGATCTTCGGATTCATACAGAGCGCACGGGCAATGGAAACTCGCTGCTGCTGTCCTCCGGAAAGCTGAAAAGGATATGCCTTCTCCTTGTCTGCAAGGCCCATTTTCTTAAGAAGGTTTCTTGCCTGGGCGTAAACCTCATCTTTCTTTCTCTTCTGCACCTTCAGAGGTGCATCCACTATATTTTTCAGTACGGAAAAATGTGGAAACAGATTGAACTGCTGGAACACCAGTCCCACATCACCGTTTTTGATGATCTCGCCGCTGTCCGGCGTCTCAAGTCCTGTGGCACAACGCAGGATAGTTGACTTGCCGGAACCGGAAGGACCGATGATACTTAAAACCTCTCCCTCCTCCACGTCAAGAGAGATATCTTTGAGAACCTCCAGTCCGTCAAAGCTTTTTTTGATATGTTTCATTTCAAATAATTTCATATGTTCTATTCTCCATTCCGGTTAACGGTAATAATTCATACTCTTCTCAACCTTCTGCATCACAATAGCTACAAGCAGATTGAACACATAATAAAACACAGCTGCGATCACGAACGGCATCATGGTTGTCTGTGCACTTGCAATCTGCTTCGCAATGGTAAACATCTCTGCAACCGCCACTACAAAAGCCAGAGAAGTATCCTTAACAAGTGTAATAACCTCATTAGTGATAGACGGCAGGATTCTTTTGATCACCTGCGGAAGGATGATACGGAAAAATGTCTGCACTTTATTATAACCGAGAATTTTTGCAGCTTCATACTGTCCTACAGGCATGGATTCAATACCACCTCGGTATATCTCTGCAAAATAAGCTGCATAATTAATAGCAAAAGCAATAAATACAGCGATCAGGCTGTACCCCATAGAAATACGAATGCCGAAAATAAAATACGGTCCGAAATACACAACCATCAACTGCAGCATAAGAGGTGTTCCCCGCATGATGGATATATAAGCAGATACAATCCTTCGTATTACCTTTTTTCTGGACATTCTGCCAAAACAGATCAGAAGTCCCAGTGGCAGGGAAAACAGCAAAGTTACAAAAAAGATCTCAATGGAGACCAGCATTCCTCCTGCCAGCTGCTGAAGCATTACACTTAAACTCATTTTTTTCCTCCTGGTTCGGAGTATCAGTCCCATTTATCGGACCGATACCTGTAATTCCTGTAAACAACAGGAAATGAGCGTGCCCGGCATTTCAACATGCACCGAAGCACCCTCATTTCCCTTTTTATGCAGAAACCTTAATAGCTTCTGCTATGTTTCTTATTTCTACTGTTGAACAGTTCTCTGATAAAACTATCTGCTCTTATTTGGACTCGGAATCTGCATCCTTCTCTGTGCTGTCTGCACTTTCCTCTGCGTCAGCTTCTGTGGAATCAGAATCTTCTGTATTCTTATCCTCGCTGATGCAAAGCATGCTCTTATCCAGTTCATACTTATCCGCAAGCTTGTCAACCTCGCCGGACTCGTCAAGTTTCTTAACCTCATCCCATACAAGATCCTTAAGCTCATCGTTGCCTTTCTTGAATCCGATACCATACTGCTCATTCTGGATCGGCTCGTCAAGGATCACATATTTATCCTTGCCTCTCTGTGAAAGCTGATAGTTGGCTACACCGATATCAACTGCAACTGCGTCTGCAGCACCGGAATCAATGTTCATAAATGCTGTATTGTAGTCCGGGTTCTCTGTAAGAGATGCAAAGCTGTCCTTAAGATCTTTGTTATCATCATTGTTCAGCGCATCAAGTGCAGCGGATGCAGCCTGTACAACTACGTTCTTGCCTTTAAGATCTGCAAGTTTCTCGATTCCGGAATCCTTGGCAACTACCATCACCTGCTCATTGTTGATATAAGGATCTGTCCATGTGTAGTCATCCTCACGTCCGTTAATAGTGAAACCGTTCCAGATACAGTCAATCGTTCCGGAATTCAGCTCCATGTCCTTGGAATCCCAGTTGATCGGCTTCTTAACAAGCTCCCAGCCAAGATTATCACATACTTCCTGTGCCAGGTCAAGGTCAAATCCCACATATTCTCCGTTATCATCCTTGTATCCGAATGGCGGGTACTCAGCATCGAATCCAACGATCAGTGTCTTATCCTCAACACCTGCCTGTACACTGACTCCAGTTACCATCATTCCTATTGTCATCGCTGCCGCCATTACTACTGCAACTGTTCTCTTCTTCATGATTGTTCTCCTTTTTTCCGTTATTCCTTTATCACGTGGTCACTCTACCACGTGAAAGTGTATGGTTATATTACCACACCAAAAGAGAGCTGTCAAGAGGAAACCTTCTGCTGTTCCAGATAATCTTTGTATTTCTGTCTGGAATTCTTAAGATAATTTCTTGAAATCGGAATCTCTGTTCCTCCTACCATGAAGCTGCTTTTATTTAAAGAAGTAACTTTATCCAGATTGATCAGAAAACTCTGATGGCATCGAAGAAAACTGCTGTCTGTCAGCTGATCGGAAAAATCAGCCAGCCTTGCCCTGCAGCGGATAACTGTACCGTCTGTGAGGTGAAAAACCACATTATGCAGACTGCTTGATATGTACACCAGGCGCCTGTGCTGCAAAGTATAGATCTGCGTCCTGTACTGAAAGTGAAGTGCCTTTCCTCCGTCCAGCTCGCAGGATCGCAGGATCGGTTTCATCACATGCTCCAGTTCTCCGATCCCTACGGGTTTGGTGATATAGTTAAATGCAAACACTTCAAAAGCTTCTTTATAGAAGTGATCATTGGCCGCCACCAGCACGACCGGAACATAATTGCCGCCAAGCCTTATGGCACGTACAGTCTCCAGATTTTCTCCCTTTTCTCCATCCAGGCCCATAAACAGGACATCACATCTCTTATGTTCATCTTTCAGTCCGTTAAGAAGACTCTCTCTGTTCCTGTATACCAGGATCTCTGCCTCCGGGATCAGTTCGGAAAGCTTCTTTACCAGTTTCTGTGCATCTTTCCGCACTTCGTCACATACTGCAATCGTTATAACTGCCATAGTTCATGCTGTCCTTTCCTGTTTTTTCGCTGTAAACCTTATAGGTTTATTTTATTTTTCCATGGGCTGTCTTTCAATATGTGCTACTAATTGTGCCTTGTTTTTTTACAAATTATTGCAAATCATGAACCATTTCCGTATAATAATGCCATAATATATCAAAAGGAGACAAAAACAATGTCTGAATTCAGCAGCAAATGTCGTGAATACATCAAAAACACTGGAGAGACTGTCTATCAGCTATCTGCCTCTTCCGGACTTGACAGGACTTCCCTGCAGCGTATGATCACAGGCAAACGGCTGCCAGGCACAGATTTCGTCCGCCAGTTCTGTGACTCCATCCGTATCAACCCTGCACAGCGCCAGGAACTGATGGAATTATATAAGATTGAAAAGATAGGAAAAGAAGTTTATTATAACCGAAAATATATTCAGGAGCTTCTCCGTGTGATCAGCTCTCAACAGGCTTTTTCACAAACCGCATTCCGCAGACTTCCTGCACTGCCCTTTTACAGAGGAGAATTCTCTTTTGACGTGGAGAAAAAAGTTCTCAGTCTTTTTGAAGACATCCTGCTTTCCGGTTCCGAAGAACAGATCCGCACCAATATACCTGCTGGCTGCCGGCTTCTTGTACAGATTTTTGCCCATCTGTATCCACAGTATCATAAGCTCCCGCCGGTAATCCAGGTTCTTCCGCTTCTCCAGAATCCCAAGACATCACCGGATTGTAATATGAATCTGGATACTTTTCTCTGCACGCTCCTGCCGATCCTGTCCGGTTTCCAGAATTACCAGCCTTACTATTACTACACCCGGTTCGGGCGTGAGGATCTGCAGTTTGAACTGTATCCGTTTTTCTTTATCACAGAGAAACGGCTGCTTCTTCTTTCCTCAGACATGATGACGTTTATTTTCACAGATAATCCGGAAGTTGTCCGTTCTTATAACCAGGAGTTTCAGCGTATCCTTAACAATTCCAGACGCCTTTTCCAGCAGTCTGACTCTCCTGAGCAGATTCTTAATATTTTCGGAGCGATCTTCCAGTCAAAAGCTACCACCAATTTTGCACTGGAATCCCACCCCTGCCTTGCACTGATGTCCTATGGTCCGGAATTTATCCAGGCTTTGTTTACTCACAGAGATGTTGATCTTTGCAGCCCGGTCTATACACAGCTGTCTGCAATTATGAAACAGCCACAATTTACTTTCACAGCTAATGAAACCTCCTGCAATTATTTTACCCTGGATGGTCTTCGCAAGCTGGCAGATACCGGTCTTTTTAATGGTCCGTATTCCTACCATCAGACGCCTCTTCCAAAGTCTGTTCGTCAAAAAGCTCTCCAGCATCTTCTGGATACAGACATGGGAAATCAGAAATGCAGGATACTGAAACCTTCCATTCTGTCCGAAACAGGGATACATCTGGAGATTCTGTCGGATTACTCTGTATTTCTCTGCTTTCTCTCTGAGAAAGATACTTTCCTGTGCGTTTATCTGAAAGAGACCAGCATCGGACAGGCACTGGACGATTACCTCTGTTCTCTTACAGAAGAGGACGCTGTTTACACGCAAAAAGAAGCCCGGCAGATCCTGCTCGGACTTCTTGACGGGCTCTCATCATGAGCCTGTACTTCTGTGATATTCTCTTGTGATATCTTCCAGAAAACGATCTGTCTCCCCTGAAGATACCTGCTTCCGGGGAAGACTTGCAAAGCGATCCAGTGTTTCAGAAATTTCTTTTCTCATGGATTCTTCCACCTTAAGTTCGTCTTCTGTCTTCTCAAAATCTTCCTGTGTATGCACACTTCTGTACGCCAGAAGATATGTTTTCAGAGCTTCTTCTGATTTTCTCACCTGCCACGCATTCCAGAAACAGTCCAGTGCCTTGTCCATCTGGAACAGATAGCTGTAGGCACATCCCTGATTATGAAAGATACGCTCCCTCATCTCATCTGAAATCGCTGCTGCATCTTTTTTCTCAATGAGCTTCTGGTAAACGCGGATAGCATTGACATACATCCTGTTCTCCATCAGTGAATCGCCTTTTCGCTTTTCTCTTATTTCTTCTGCTTCTGCATTCCGTGTTTCAATCCTTGCATTCAGACTTCGAAGCTCTTCATAGGCAAGATAATTTATCTCCTTAAAAACAGGATACAGAATTTCTTCAAGCCCTGCATCCCTGCCGATATAAGGACGAAGTTTCGCTGCAAGCTTGGGCAGCTCCAGCTCTTCCTCGATCCAGGTACACAGTTTCTGATTGATCAATGAACTATCTATCAGATACAGATTGTTATAAAGATAATAGCAGAGTTCTTCAATAGAATAGATGTTGGTGCTGATATTCTCAATGAAAAAAGGGTTCTCTGCTTTTTTTACCTGACATAAAATATATCCGCTCATGCCTGTTTCCTTTCTTCTGTCTCATCCCAGCGCACCAGTTCCTTCCAGACTTTTCCGCTGGATGGATACATCTCCCCGAATCCAAGATCTTTCACTGTGATCTCGCAGTCTTTCGGTGATACATATTTCAGCTCCAGGGACAGCCTTGTTGTCCGGTTCGGCCGTTTCGGAAGTCCTGGAAGAGGCATGCCCACACGTCGCTTCGCTGTTTCATCCGGAATTCCCACAATGAACACAAGCTCCTCTGTATCATCCAGGATCAGCTCGCAGCCTGCCCCACATTCATACCAGTTATAGCCACCTTCAATCAGCGGATAATAAGCAGGAGAACCCATGACCCGCATATCTATCCCCACATCAGTTGTCACAAGGGAATCACTTAAGAAACGGTATCCTTTCAGCTTCTTATCCTCCAGACGGTCTTTGCCGGCGATGCAGGCACCTTTTGCAAAAAGATTATTTCCATAAAACACCTTGCGTCCCTGATGGCAGAGAAGCTTTACAGACTGTTGTGCCCAGTGCTGGTCAAACCCGTCTCCTGTGATCTGCACGCTGGAAAAAAGCTCTTTTCCCAACGTTTTCGTTACAAAGCGGCAAAATTCCATATCTCGAATCTCATCCTCCGGCGGAAGATGCGTGTTTACAGGCTTTTCCATTTTTACAAGGAATGGCCTTACAGATCCGTTGATAGTCAGCTTACGGAACATTACGTCCTCTCCCGTAAATGCATACCAGCCAACACTTCTGTTCCATGTTTCACGTTTCTGGCCCAATGCATAATAATAAAAACTTTCACCATAATCCATAAGCATATATTTTTCAGCCGGAAAACCTGCCAGGCTGCATGCTTTCTGGTAATTACGTACCTGAACACCGGTAAGCTCCGGTGAGGTGAGGCATAAGCATTTTGTATTTTTTACAATGTCCTGGATTCCGAGAAATTTCAGTATCCCTTTCAGAAAATAAGTCATGAGCTCTGCGGGATCTTTCTCTTCCCCTGCTACCTGCGGTTTCTCCTCGCTCTGGCAGATATCATAAATGTTTCCAATCATGATGCCGCCTTTTTCCCTGGCAAAATATTCTGCTTCCAGTCCCACACAGTAATCATCATGTTCTGCGCGGTAGCAGAGACATCCCGGAGCCTCATACTGGCTGGCTCCCACTTTCATGGAAAGGGAACGGGCTTCCTCTGCCTTCCTGTCGTAGTAACAGATCTGTGTATATTCTTTTCCAATATCGATTCCTATGATCAGATCACGAATTTCATTCATCTTTCGGATTCCTTCTCTATGACAAACATTTCATTAACGTATTGTTCCTGACAAAGATACCTGTCGAGTTTTTCCCTGACTTCCGGCTCTTTTTCCAGTTTTCTGGCACAGAGGATCTGGTTGATCAGCAGATACTTACTGGATGCCCTGTCATCAGTCTGGTTCATTGTGAGAACGTTCTCCTCTGTCTTATGCACTCCGTCTGCGTCCTCTGTCTGGAAATAATAACGAAGAGTCTCTCCGTAAAACAGGGTAAATGTCTTTACAAAAATCCCCTCATATATATTACGCAGTGGCTCACTCTTATATTCCGGCACAGCTCCAAGCCCTGTGTCCAGAGAATAATACAGAGTGACGGAATCCTCCGGAGCGCCATGATACTCTACAAATGTCTTATCATCCAGCTGGTAAGGCTGCAGGACAGACTGATCCAGATCTGCAAAAAATGCAAATACCTGTCCTGCTTTTACACAGGAAGCAAGGATTTCCTCCTCCAGTTTAAAGATCTCATCATCAGATGGCTTCTCTTCTGAGAGGATTTTCAGAAATGCCAGATCACAGACTCTGTCGCCTGGCCATTCCCTCTCCTGTCTGCATTTCAGATACTCACGGATACATGGTGTCTCCGGATTGTCTTTTACAAACATTCCATAAGCCTTCATGGTAAGATAAGCTCCGATCACCCTCTCTTTTCCGGAATGTCTGACATATGCCTTCAGGATCTCTTCGCCCTCTTCCCTGTAATCTGAGGTGTACATAAGAAGTGAAAGGATCCTCTCCTCCAGATTGTAAGTGTCCATTTCAAAGCCACAGGCACTTTTCCAGATGGCAAAAAGCTCATCCACAGGTCCGAACCTGAACTTCATCAGATACTTAAGGATCACCTCATCATAAATTCCCCTACGGTATACGTAAGAAGCAAGAGCGATCAGCTCCTCATCCTCAGCACTGTCGCAGCGGGTGATCATCCTGCTCACCAGTTTCAGAAGTGCCCGCTCATCCACACCTTCAAATCCAAAAGCCTCCACAACGCTCATTGCCTGCGGGAAAAGCCCTCTCTGGATCAGAATCGTAAGCAGCGTCTTCTTATCTACCATGGCATACTCACGGTAATCCATCCTCTGAAGGTAAACATCCAGATCTTCCCCCTGAACATGGGTGCTGTAATAATTCAGAATTCTTTTTCGCACAAGGTTTCTGTACTCTTCAGTAAAAGCAGAAGAACGTACCAGCTTATGGAAAATTCCCAGATTCTCCCTGTTGATCTCATAATTTTCGCAGTAATAAAGCAGAACGCCCGGTTCATCTGCTCCCTCTGCCAGAACTGTCGGGACCATTTCTCTGTCATTAAACAGCGGAGAGCAGTTATAATCCACTGTAACAGCATACCGTCTCTGCTTCTCATCCTGAAAAACAACAGCTGCATCTTTTGTGTAGATACGCGGATAGGCAACACCATGAATACACGGATAGATTTCTTCATTCTTCATCTGTCTGTGACGGACGATCACACTGCGAACCCTGGAAGCATCCGTAAACAGTCTGCTGGTAAACATTCTGGCAGCAACCGCCTGGGCTTCCTCTCTGTTACCAGGCTCACACATAAACTCCTGGTAAACAGCCGCATAGTTCTCATTCATCCGGCCTTCACGAAGTTTGTGCAAAGCAAATTCCCTCATGCTCTCCCTGTAGCTGTCATAAGTCTGCGGATCCCTATCTTTTTCTGCGATAATGCAGGCATAAAGATAAGCACGCTTAGAATCTCCAAGTGTATTATTGTTGTAAGTAAAATACATAAGAAGTGGCTTCGGAAGCACTCTTCTGTAGGATGTATCCAATGTCTCCACATAATACTCATACAGTCTTGTGATCCGGATGCCTCGTTCAACAGCCTGGGAAAACCAGCAGAAATATTCCGGTTTCCTTGGGTTTCCTTTCATAATGTATTTACAAATGGCCTCAACTGTATCATCTGTAGGAAATGCCTCGCATCCCATGACCATGGCACGGTAAAGGCTCTCATTAAATGTCTTCTCATATCCTGAAAGATAGGCAAGGCGCATCACAAGCTCTTCCGTAAGCATCTGTTCTCTGCCTGCAAAAAGAAATACCTGTGCCCAGAAACTGTTCATTCTGTGAAGCAGTGACATATCCCCACAGATGCTGTTCCATGCTTCCAGATAAAGGAACGGGCTTGTACAGCCTTTCTCAAACAGTTCTTCCATAAGAAAGATCTTTCTGGATGGAGAAAGATTATGATCCATCTCAAATACCAGCTTAAGAAGGATAAAACTGTCCTCTTTCTGCATCTGGAAATTCTGGATCCTTCGCAGAGCCTGGGACTTATCTCTGTAAATCCCGGTCTCCACACAAAGATACAGATAAATTCCAGCCAGTTCCAGCTCATTATGCTGGAAAGACTTGTTCTGATATCTCAGTAAAATCTCCTCTGCCTTATCGTCCTCACCTTCCAGATGAAAGATATATGCCTCAAAAAGCTCATACTCCGGATATTTCAGCCCGTTTTCGCCAAGCTTGTCAAAACGCTCATGTGCATTGGCAGTCCATGTGCCAAAATCCATTCTACCGCAGATATACCCCAGATATTCCCTGATCATCTCGGCCCTGTACTTTTTTTCCAGAAGATCGATATTTACAGTACTCTCTGTTCCGCGGGATGCAAGAACCTGGCAGACCAGTTTCTGATACGGGGTGCGCACAATGATCTCTCCGTACTGATTGCCGCGTCCCATTCGCTCTCTGTGAATCACATAATTCACTTCACAGGTACTTCCGATAAAATCATCGTCTGTCACAACATGCTTACCAACTTCCAGGAAATCTCCGTTTACCTCAATATCTGCACGTAAATGTCCCCATCCGCTTCTGTGGATGTAAAGAGACTCCTGAACAGACTCCCTGACATCATAGAAATTCGCCTCATCTTTATTGAGTTCCAACGTTACTTTCTCCTTGGCACCAACTGCTATCAGAAACTCCTCCAGATGCTGGTATGTCACCGGCTGCCGGGACATTCCTGCATAAAGGGCGCGGATCTTCTCATTCTGGTCATTAAGGATCAGGGAAAAATGAGGCTCTGTGAAAATCCTGTAAGCCTCGCGGGAATCTCTCTTCGCGATGTGGATAAATTCATCCAGCGAGGAGACCCTGCCGCCGGAACTCTTCACTTCTTCTGTTTTTGTCGTTACTTTAAATGGAAGTTTATATTCTCCGATGCTTGTAGTAAAACACAGCCATCCCTCAAAACACTCGCCTGGCTCCATTCCTTCTGCATCTACTCCATATGGCATGCGCACTGTTGTTCCTGAAAAACGGTCAAATCCCGGTACCAGTCGTCTGTCTGAAGATGTGACAAAACCGCTGATCCTGCGATTATCATCTGTTCCAAAATAGATTTCATTCTTCGTCGTATCTCCTGCTTTAAGGCTGACGGAAATCTCATCCTGAGAAAACAGAAGCCCCGGCTGTTCATAAATAAATTTTCCGTTAAGAAGCTGTTCTATCCTCTTTTTCAAAATATGTACTCCTCGTCATATACACTGTTATTATCATTCATATTTTATGATTATACACCAGAACCAAAAGCGGTGCAACAGGTGTTCGCCTTTGTCCGGGTCTGAATGTTTTTGTTGGAAAAGCACGAAAAGCGTGTCCTTTTCATAAACTATATGGAAATCCCCTTTGAGGTGAATCTTTGAAAACTTTCCCAAAACCGCTGTCTGCTGATGAAGAGCAGCGCTATCTGCTCCGCTTCCAAAGGGGCGATCCGAAAGCAAAAAACATTCTGATCGAACACAATCTGCGCCTGGTAGCCCATGTTGCAAAAAAATATCAGAGTTGCGATGAAGACCCGGATGACCTGATCTCCATTGGTACCATCGGCCTTATCAAAGCCATTTCCACTTTTGATCTGAGCCGTGCTTCCAAGCTTTCCACATACGCTGCCCGCTGCATTGACAATGAACTTCTTATGATGCTGCGTGCCCGGAAAAAACGCTCCAGAGAAGTTTCGCTCTATGACCCGATCGGCACTGACCGGGAAGGCAACGAGATCAGCCTTCTGGATGTGATTGAAAGCCCTCCTATAGACGTTGTGGAAGATTGTTTTAAGCACGACAATCTCTCCCATCTTCTTAAACATATCAAAAACACCCTTTCGCCAAAAGAATACCATGTGATCTGCTGCCGCTATGGTCTGGGCGGCCAGGAGCCACTGACCCAGCGTGAGATTGCCAGAGATCTTTCCATCAGCCGATCCTATGTATCCCGCATTGAAAAAAATGCACTCCGAAAACTCAGAGCTCTTTTTCCCGAAAAACAGTAAAAGGGAGAACGTTTTTTCCGTTCTCCCCTGGTAATATCTTATTCGCCTCTTCGGATGATATCAAACACCTCTGGTGTTTCAGTAAACTTCACATAGATTCTCTGCTGTGCATGCGGTGCACTCTCCATGGATTCGCCTTCTTCATTGTAAATAGATTCTACCTGAACAGAAATATTTCTTCCGTCCGGCTTCATGATCTCAACAGTCTCTCCTACAGAAAATTTGTTTCTCTGAGTCAGTCTCGCAAGACCGCGCTCGTCGATCTCCTCTGCAAATCCAAGATATGTGTACTCTCTCACATAAGTATTGCTGTCATAGATCTGAGTGTTCTCATCCGGTTTTCCATAGAAAAATCCGGTTGTGAACTGACGGTATGTGCAGTTTGATATCTGTTCCTGATACCATGGCATATTGGCATGATATTTCTCCGGGCTTTCCAGACAGTCATCAATAGCCTTACGGTAAGTTCTGGCTACTGTTGCCACATAAAGAGCTGTTTTCATACGCCCCTCGATCTTCAGACTGTCAATACCGCTTGTCAGAATATCTTCCATATGCTCTACCATACAGAGATCCTTGGAATTGAAAATAAAAGTACCTCTCTCATTCTCAAATACCGGCATGTATTCTCCGGGACGCTTCTCCTCAACAACAGAATATTTCCATCTGCACGGATGTGTACAGGCTCCCTGATTGGCATCTCTTCCTGCCATGAAATTGCTGAGCAGGCATCTTCCTGAATAGGAAATACACATCGCTCCATGGATAAATGTCTCGATCTCCATATCATCCGGAATGTGCGCACGGATCTCACGGATTTCCTCCAGGGAAAGCTCTCTGGCACTTACCACACGTTTCGCGCCAAGATTATACCAGAAACGGTATGTCTCATAGTTGGTATTGTTGGCTTGTGTACTGATGTGGCGTTCGATCTCCGGGCAGATTTCTTTTGCATACATAAAGATTCCCGGATCTGCAATGATCAGGGCGTCAGGACCGATCTCTTTCAGCTCCTGAAGATATTCCCTTACTCCCTCAAGATCTCTGTTATGAGCCAGGATATTCACTGTCACATAAACTTTTACACCATGATCATGTGCAAATTTGATTCCCTCACACATATCTTCTTTTGAAAAATTCTTAGCCTTTGCACGGAGTCCAAAAGCTTCTCCGCCTATATAAACGGCATCTGCACCATATATGACGGCAACCTTCAAAACTTCAAGGCTGCTCGCCGGAACCAAAAGTTCTGGTCGTTTCATAAAACCTGCTCTCCTGTTTTTACACTTACAGCAGCTCCATCTCCCAGCGGAAGTACCGAAGTACGAAGTATCGGGCTGTGAGTCAGCTGCCAGAGATATTCTCTCATTCTCTTATAAATTGTCCGGTTGCGCCGTTCCACAAGATAATGGGATTCAATAATATCTCCCTCCTGCAGCACGTTGTCTGACACCAGCACACTTCCCTCTTTCATCAGCCGCAGCACATCCGGAAGCCAGTTGATATACTGTCCTTTGGCTGCATCCATGAATACCATGTCAAAAGTTCCGGTAAGTTCTTTCAGGATCTCACCGGCGTCTCCTTCGAGAAGCGTGATCTGGGATTCTCTTCCTGCACGTCTGAAATTCTCTTTCGCAACAGGAATTCTCTTTGCATAATTCTCTATGGTGGTGATCTTCAGATCATCCGGTCCATATTCACACATAAGAAGTGTGGAGAAGCCTACGGCAGTCCCCACCTCCAGAATTCGCTTCGGCTGTTTCACAGCCAGAAGCATCCTCATAAAGCTCTGCATATCCCTCCGGATGATCGGCACCCTGTTCACAAGTGCCTGTGCTTCCAACTCCTGCAGAAAAGGAGTATTTCCCATATCAAGTGAATTGATGTAGGTTTTCATACGTTCTTCTACGATCACTGGCTGTTCGATCCTTCCCCATTATCTTCTCCCGACAACACGGCCAGTATCCTGGTCGGTGTGTAGGCTGTACTTAAAAGGTATGTACCTGCCTTGATCTTTCCGTGGTATGCGGACATTCTCTCCTGCACTGCAAAAGCAAGAGCATTCTTCACAAGACCTTTCTGCTCCAGTGTTCTGCCAACATCATATGCAGATGAACCTTCCTTGACGACCACAGTTACCTGCTGACCTTCACCAGGGCTCATGGCCTGCTGGTTAAACACATCATATCCAAACTGATATGTTGATTTTCCAATCCAGATCAGAAATACAATGATGCAGATATACAGGGCGATCTTAAATACCCCGCCGGCCAGAAAAACTCCGGCCCTGCCTACCTTGTCTCTTGTGTCTGCCATAGTCTTTCTTCCTCCTATAGATCAGGAATCTGTATGTCTATCCCGGCCACCAGAGTTCTGCATATTCTCTGCATCAGTCTGCACAGTGCAAGCTCAGCATCAAGATAGGCATTTACCTTCAGGTTCTGTCTCAGACTTGCAGACTCCAGATTGAGCTGTTCCGATGCATGAAACAGCTCATCCTGGCTTGCCTGGCTCTGAAGTCTGAAATTATCTCCCCGGAATCTCATCACCCTGGCTTTCAGCTCAGGATCCTTGTCAAGCTCAGCCGCCTGTTTCTGATATTCCTGGTATTCACTGCTTCTGTGCACAGCATCGAGAAGCTTCTCAATGTCCATGCTGATCTCATCCATGTTCTTATGCCTCCATGATGATCGGCAGGATCATCGGACTTCTCTTGGTACGTTTCCACAGATACTCACCAAGTGCATCTTTTACTTCTGTCTTGATCTTGCCCCAGTCTGTAATGTTGTTCTCCAGGCAGGAATCCAGTGCGGTCTCCACAACCTGTTTTGCATGCTCCATAAGATCCTCAGATTCTCTTACATACACAAAACCTCTGGAAACAATATCCGGACCTGCAAGGACTACATTGCTGTGACGCTCCAATGTCATAACTACGATCATAATTCCGTCCTCAGACAGATGCTGACGGTCACGAAGTACGATATTTCCGACATCACCAACACCAAGTCCGTCTACAAAGATCGCTCCTGTGTGAACGCTTCCTGTTACCTTGGCATCCTGTCCGTCCAGTTCCAGTACGTTACCGGATGCAAGGATAAAGATATTCTCCTTCGGGATTCCAAGATCCTCCACAATGTGCTTCTGTGCTGTCAGATGACGGTACTCACCATGGATTGGGATCGCATATTTCGGTTTTACAAGAGAGTAGATCAGCTTGATTTCTTCCTGGCAGGCATGTCCGGAAACGTGGACATCCTGAAAAATAACCTTGGCTCCTTTCATGGACAGCTCATTGATGACTTTGGAAACGGCTTTCTCATTTCCCGGAATCGGGTTGGAGCTGAAAATAATGGTATCGTTAGGCTTGATGGTAATCTTTTTATGGATGTTGGCTGCCATACGTGAAAGTGCTGCCATAGACTCACCCTGGCTTCCTGTTGTGATCAGGACAACCTTATCATCCGGATAATTCTTCACCTGGTCGATCTCGATCAGTGTATTCTCCGGGATCTGCAGATAGCCAAGCTCAGATGCTACGGAAATAACATTAACCATACTCCGGCCTTCTACTGCGACTTTTCTTCCGAAACGGTATGCAGTGTTGATAATCTGCTGTACACGGTCTACGTTGGAAGCAAAAGTTGCAATGATGATCCTTGATGTACGATATTCGTTAAACAAATTATCAAATACATGCCCTACTGTACGCTCGGACATGGTAAATCCCGGTCTCTCTGCATTAGTGCTCTCACACATCAGTGCAAGGACGCCTTTTTTACCGATCTCAGCAAAACGCTGCAGGTCAATGGCATCTCCGAATACCGGTGTATAGTCTACCTTAAAGTCTCCTGTGTGTACCACGATACCTACCGGAGAGTAGATCGCAAGTGCAGATGCATCCTGGATACTGTGGTTGGTCTTAATGAACTCTACAGCAAAATCTCCAAGATTGATCACCTGTCCGTGCTTCACTTCCTTCATCTTCGTGGACCGCACAAGATTGTGTTCTTTCAATTTATTGCGGATCAGTCCCAAAGTAAGCTTGGTTGCATAAATCGGAACATTAACCTCTTTCAGTACATACGGAAGTGCTCCGATATGATCCTCGTGTCCGTGAGTGATCACGAATCCTTTGACTTTGGAAATATTCTCCTTTAAGTATGTCACGTCAGGAATGACAAGGTCAATTCCCAGCATATCATCTTCAGGGAAAGAAAGTCCGCAGTCTACAACTACAATGCTATCCTCATACTCAAAGGCAGTGATGTTCATTCCGATCTGTTCCAGACCGCCTAACGGTATGATCTTCAGTTTCGAGGATGATCTGCGGTTGTTCTTCTTTCCGGAAAGTCTGCCGCTGTTTCTTACCGGTCTCTGCATATTTCTGCTGTTATTCTTTACAGCTCCGGCTGCTGCTGTTTTCTTCACTGCTGGGCGGAAAGGTTTGTCCTGATGTGGCTTATTGTTATTATTCCCACTACGGTACTGTCTTGTCCTTGATCCAGCGTTTCTCTGTCTTGGTCCCTGTCTTCTGGAACCACCTGCGGAGTTAAAATTCCTGCCCTCCGCGTTTCTGTTGTCACCGTTGTTTTCGCTTTTCAAAAATCGCTCCTCCATTCAAAATTCACATCATCCAGCATCTGCTGAAAAACTGCGTATACAGCCTGAAGCTCATCTTCATCCTCGACCATCTCATAACAAGCTTCAGTGCTTCCCGGAGCTGAAATGTCTTTTAAAATATATGCGTCTGCTTCCTCATCCTGTGAATCGGACACCAAAAGATAAGTCACACCCGCAATGTTGGTCTGCTCCTCTACGTAAAACTCAGCAGCTGTGCCGTCGTCTGACTGAAATACTATTTTTTCCATATTTAATTCTTCCTTATCCGTTCTTGTCAGGCGGATATTTACGATCCGCATTCCTGTTGTATTCGGGATTTACACTTCTGAATTATTCTGCTCCTGCTCTTTTCTGTGGGCAGCAGCATCCAGATATCCCTGTAAAATAAAGACTGCAGCTACCTGATCCAGATACTGTTTACGGTCTTCCTTATGCACGCCGGTCTCTTCCAGTGTACGGTCCGCTGCCATGGTAGTCAGTCTTTCATCCCACATAATAACAGGCAGGCCTGTACGTTTCTCCAGCATTTCCTTGAATTCCAGAGATTTCTCAGCCCGCTCTCCTACGGTATTGTTCATATTCTTCGGGTATCCCAGAACGATCTCTGTCACCTGATACTCCGAAATGATCTCTTCAATACGTGCCAGCGTACGGCGCAGCTTGTTCTCCTGCTTACGCCATACCGTCTCCACGCCCTGTGCTGTCAGACCAAGTGGGTCGCTTACTGCAACACCTACTGTCTTCGAGCCGTAATCCAGTCCCAGTACTCTCATATAATTACCGTTCCCAGGATTTATTCTTAATATACTCGGTAAGAAGTTCCTCTACCAGCTCATCACGCTCCACCTTCATGATCATGCTTCTCGCACCCTTATGGCTTGTGATGTAGGTCGGGTCTCCGGACATAATATATCCTACAATCTGATTTACCGGATTATATCCCTTCTCATCCATTGCATTGTATACCAGATCCAGGACTTCTTTTACCTGAAGCTCCTGATCCGGTTTTGTTCTGAAATACTGTGTATTTCCCAGATTATTCTCTGCCATTGTCTCTCACGTCCTTAAAATATATTCTTATTTATTTTAATATAAATTTACATAAATTACAATCTTAAATTTAAGCGAGATCTCATTCTCTACTCCACGACTTCGCCTGTCATAATGTGATCTTCCAGAAAACTTTCTGCTTTTACTTTTACGATATCATTCACACCGTAATTTTCAGATTTCTTCACAGCTGTCCTGATATATTCCCGGCTGTGTCCCAGATACCAGGTCTGACCGTCTTTTTCGTACTCTTCCTCTATAAGAACTTCCAGCTCTTTTCCAAGCATGGACTTCTCATAATCACTTGCATGGCGATGATGCATGGCGATCATTTTTTCACTGCGGAAGGCTTTCTCAGCCTCTGTCAGCTGTCCATCCATAGCAGCAGCCTTCGTTCCCTGTCGTCTGGAATACTTGAAGATGTGGGTCTCATAGAAACGGATACTGTCCACAAAATCATAGGACTTCTGAAATTCCTCTTCTGATTCCTTCGGAAAACCTACGATCACATCTGTAGTCAATGCCGGATTTCCGTAAACTTCCCTTAAAAGCTCACAGCGTTCTCTGTATTCGCCACTTCTGTATCTGCGGTTCATTCTCTCAAGGGTTTCATCGCATCCACTCTGGAGGGAAAGATGAAAATGCGGGCAGACCTTCGGAAGTGCAGCAATCCCTTCTGCAAATTCTCTGGTAACAATTCCAGGCTCCAGGGAACCAAGACGGATTCTTTTGATTCCTTCAATCTCATGAACTGCACGGATCAGAGAAAGCAGCGTCTCTTTCTTCTCCTCCGGGAAATCCACTCCATAGGAGCTTAAATGGATTCCTGTAAGAACTACCTCCTTATATCCTTTCTTTGCAAGTGCACGGACTTCTTTCAGTACACTTTCAATATTACGGCTCCTCACACGACCTCTTGCATACGGGATGATGCAGTAGGTACAGAACTGATTACATCCGTCCTGAACCTTTATATATGCTCTTACATGCTCCGCTGTATGATCGATAGAAAGATCTTCGTATTCTTTTGTCTGATTGATCTTGATCACGTAAGAACCGTGGCCCGGTTTGTTCTCAGCATATTCTGCCAGTGCATCCACGATATTTCCCTTTTGGTTGTTGCCAAGCACAAGGTCGATCGCCTCGTCTTTTTCCAGCTTTTCTCCGCCTGTCTGCACATAACAGCCTGTTGCCACAACAATTGCATCCGGGTTCATTTTTTTTGCCTTGTGAAGCATCTGTCTTGATTTTCTGTCTGCAATATTAGTGACAGTACAGGTATTGATCACATAAATGTCTGCTCCTGGCTCAAAAGGCACGATTTCATATCCGGCCTCCTCCAGAAGCTGCTGCATAGCCTCAATTTCATAGGCATTTACTTTGCAGCCCAGATTGTGTAATGCAACTTTATTTCCCATATTCCCTCTCTTTTTTTACATTTTAACTAATTATTGAAACAATTTTTATCTCTTTTCACCTTGACTTTTTGGTAGTCGGCAGGTAAGATGAAAGCTGTAAATACAAAAATCTATCAAGGGAGGTTATTATAATGAAAACAGCTAAAATCTCACTGAACTCCATCGATAAGGTGAAGGCATTCGTAAACGAGATCAGCAAATTCGACTGCGACTTTGATTTAGTATCCGGAAGATATGTGATCGATGCAAAATCCATCATGGGTATCTTCAGCCTGGATCTCTCCAAGCCAATCGACCTCAACATCCACGCAGACGGCGCTGCTCTGGATAACGTAATGCAGATTATTTCCAAATATACAATCGAGTAATCTATGGTGTATATTTGAGAGGAACTGTAGTTGAATGCAGTTCCTCTTTTTTTATTTCATCTGCCACTCAAATATCTCTTCACTCTTTACAGTTAAACTCTGACCGCTTACTTTTCATATTCACTCATTTCAGGGAACCATTTTACCCTGATTCCCTTTTTTCATTTATAAGTAAATTGGCTGAATCATTTACTGGATCTCGATGATCTCAGTTGTATTCAGTGCTGTCTCCATCAGCTCGTCAATCTTCTCAGAGAGTTTCTGCTCAGAGCGGCGGATCACTTTGAGGTTCGGTTTTGTCACCGGATGCTTGGCAACAAAAATAGTACAGCAGTCCTCAAACGGCTGTATGGATGTCTCAAAAGTATCGATCTTTCTGGAAATGCGGACGATCTCCTCTTTGTCAAAACCGATCACCGGACGGTATACAGGCAGTGTACACACTTCGTTTGTAGAAGCAAGGCTCTGTAATGTCTGGCTTGCAACCTGTCCGATACTCTCACCTGTGATCAGGCCAAGGCAGCGGTCTTTTTTCGCAAAGTGCTCAGCAATACGCATCATGTATCTTCTCATAATGATAGTAAGCTCATCATGTGGGCACTGATCATAAATATAAAGCTGGATATCTGTAAAATTAACAACATGAAGACGGATCGGTCCACTGTATTTTGCTACCAGGCGGGCAAGATCCACAACCTTCTGTTTTGCGCGTTCGCTTGTGTAAGGCGGTGCATGGAAATATACCGCATCGATCTTAACGCCACGTTTTGCGATCATATAGCCGGCAACCGGACTGTCTATCCCTCCGGAAAGAAGCAGCATGGCTTTTCCGTTGGTTCCGATGGGCATTCCGCCTGCTCCCGGGATTGTCTGGGAATATACATAGATCTTGTCACGGATCTCAACAGAAAGATCCAGTTCCGGATGATGAACATCCACACTTGCCTCAGGAAAAGCATCCAGGATACGTCCGCCCAACTCTGCGCTGACTTCCATGGAGCTGATCGGATAAGACTTCTTTGCACGGCGTGTCCATACCTTAAAGCTTCCGTTAAAGTCCGGATGCCACTGCTTCATATAACCCACAACATCCTCGGCGAGCTTCTCGAAGCCCTGCTCTTCATAGATCATAACCGGGCAGATGCCTACAATACCAAATACATGCTGCAGCGCATCTACAGCTTCATCGTAATCATAGTTTTCCGGGCAGAATACATAAACTCTTCCCTGCTCTTTTTTTACCTCAAACTCGCCCTCGATCTTGGAGAGTGCGATCTCCATCTGATGTACGAGAGCATCTTCAAAACGGTAGCGGTTTTTTCCCTTAAGGGCGATCTCCGCATATTTGATCAGAAATGCATGTACTAACATAAATTTTCCTTTCCTGTATATTATCTGCGTGCGTATCTGCGCAGCATCGGGATTGATTTCTTCAGGGTATCCAGACAGTAATCTGCTTCCTCAAATGTATTTTCCTCGCAGAAACTGATGCGGACAGTGCTCTCCACATCAGCTCTTGATAATCCCATTGCTGTCAAAGTCGCACTTGGTTTTCTCTTATGGCTGGAGCATGCACTTCCTGCAGAAATATATACTCCGAATTCTTCCAGTGTATGAAGCAGAACTTCGCTCCGGACTCCGTGAAAGGTAACGCTCATGATGTGCGGTGCTCCCTCATTTAACGGCATTCCGTTAATGGTAACGTCACCAAGTTCCTTTAAGCCCTCTGCCATCCGCTGTTTCAGATCATAGAGGTGCTGTATTTTTTTGTCAAAATCTGTGTAAACCATCTCAGCTGCCACACCAAGACCTGCAATTCCCGGTACATTGTCTGTTCCGGAACGCATACCGTTCTGCTGTCCACCACCAAGGATCTGAGGCTGTACTCTTACTCTCTCATTGATGTAAAGAAATCCCACACCTTTCGGGCCGTGGATCTTGTGGCTGCTCACGGAAAGAAGATCGATTCCCAGCTTTTTCGGATAGATACGGTACTTGCCAAATGCCTGGATAGCATCTACATGAAAAAGTGCTTTCGGACTTTTTTCATGGACAAGCTTTCCGATCTCATCTACCGGCATCACAGCTCCCACCTCATTGTTCACGTACATCACAGACACCAGAATGGTATCCGGACGAAGAGCCGCTTCCAGCGCATCCAGCTTCACAACACCCTGATGGTCAACAGGGAGAATGGTCACCTCATAGCCCTGCTCCTTCAGATAAGCAAAAGGCTGGGCCACCGCTGCATGCTCTACTGCTGTTGTGATGATATGATTTCCCATACGCTTATTGGCTTCCACACCGCCAATGATGGCAAGGTTATCCGATTCTGTTCCACCGGAGGTAAAAAGAATCTCTTTTTCATTCACTTTCAGTAATTTTGCAAGGGTCTGGGCACTTCTGCGGACATAATTCTCCGCTTCCATTCCCTTTTTATGCATGGCAGAAGGGTTTCCAAAATCTTCTGTCATGGTTTTGCAGACAATATCCTTTACTTCATCGAAGCATCTCGTTGTCGCGGAATTGTCAAAATATGCTTCCATAATCTATTCATCCTCCAGTTGAAACATCAGAACAGAAAGTACTGCGAGGCCCGCGGTTTCCGTCCGTAAAATCCGGTGTCCCAGGGTGATAGGTTTCGCACCGGCTTCCATGGCATCTGCCACTTCCTGCTCTTCAAAACCACCCTCAGGGCCGATAAAGACACCTATGCTTTTTCCCGGTTCGATCGACCGGATCAGCTCCTTTGTCTCTTTCATTCCTTTTGCAAGCTCATAAGGGATCAGCAGAACGTCCAGTTCTTTTGCATAGGCAAGGGCCTCTTTAAAAGTCATCACTGAACGGACTTCCGGTACCAACATACGCTTGGACTGTTTTGCCGCACTCTCTGCGATCTGCTGCCAGCGTGACACTTTTTTCTCTGCTTTCTTATTATCCAGTTTTACCACACAACGTCTGGTTGAAACCGGAACTACGGAATATGCTCCAAGCTCTACTGCCTTCTGGATGATCAGCTCCATCTTGTCTGCTTTCGGCAGTCCCTGAAACAAATATATACGGTTCTTCAGCTCATAATCCGGTTCCTGTACATAGAGGATATGAAGCAGGACTTCATCCTCCCCCGCATTTTCAATCACACAGTGATATTCTTTTTCCTTATCGCTGATCCAGAGCTCCTCACCTTTTTTCATACGAAGCACATTCGCGATATGATTGACGTCATTTCCTGTGATGTGGATCTCATGTCTGTCCCTGTCGATCTGATGCGGTTCCACAAAAAATCGCTGCATGAGATCAGTCCTTTCTTGCTGTCACAGATACCCATTCACCCTGATGAGTCACCTCAACAAGAGTCAGTCCTGCATCTTTTACAGCCTGCACTACGACATCCTCCTTTACATCCAGGATTCCGGATGTAATGTAGTAAGCACCTTTTTTCATCTGCGCGACGATAACCGGTGTCAGAGGAACCAAAACATCTGCAAGAATGTTTGCAGTTACAATGTCATATTTCTCATATCCGACCTGATCCTGCACCTCTTTGTCATCAATGATATTTCCGATCATCATGTCAAAAGACTTCTCTTCAATCTGGTTGGCTTCCTTGTTCTCAGATACTGCCGGAACTGCACATGGATCAAGGTCTGTACCAACCACATGGCCTGCACCAAGCTTCAGTGCAACGATTCCCAAAATTCCGCTTCCGGTTCCCACGTCAAGAATCTCCATTCCCGGCTTCACAAATTTCTTCAGCTGACGGATCACAAGCTGGGTGGTCTCATGCATTCCTGTACCAAAAGCAGTTCCCGGATCAATATGAAGGATCATCTTATCCTTATCTTCTGCCTTCACTTCTTCCCATGACGGCACGATCAGAATGTCGTCTACATAGAACTGATGGAAATACTGTTTCCAGTTGTTGATCCAGTCTTTATCCTCTGTCTGGGATTCTGTGATCGTAGCTTCTCCGATGTCAACAAAACTTCTTAAGTCTTCCAGTGCAGTTTTTACATCTTTCAGGATGGCTTCTGTATCTGCATCTTCCTCAAGATAAAAGTTCAGATATGCAATACCATCATCTGCCGGGCCTTCAGGCATGATATCCACAAACATCTGCGCCTTGTCCTCGTCAGTCAGTGGCTGCTTATCCTGGATCTCCACACCTTCAATTCCCACCTCGGCAAGTGTACAGATCACAATATCTTCTGCCTCTGTTTTTGTTTTCAGTGTAAAACGGTTCCATTTCATATTTCTATATCTCCTTATGCTGTATACACATTTACGGATTTTCGTTCCTGTCTGTTGCCTGTTTTCTTTTCCCCAAAAAACGGGCACTTCTTTTAATATACACGAATACAGTAAAAAAAGAAAGAGGCATTTTCGCCTCTTTCCTGTTTTTGCTTCATTTATTCCTCAAACATTTCCTTGACTTTCTCGCGGAAACCTTTTTTCTTCTTTTCCGTTTTTTCTGAAGTCTCGGCTGTACTATCCTCTGCCGGACGGTTGCCGCATGCCGCGTCAAAAGCTGCCAGAGCTTTCTTTGCATCCTCATTTAAGTTGGTCGGGGTCTGAACTACCAGTGTTACATAATGGTCACCACGGACATTCTTGTTACGTAATGACGGAACACCTTTTCCTTTCAGACGGATTCTTGTATCTGTCTGTGTTCCCGGTTTTACCTCATAAGTTACTTCACCGTCAACAGTATTGATTCTCATCTCACCGCCAAGTGCAGCCTGAGCAAATGTGATCGGAGCTGTTGAAAAGATATTCATATCCTGTCTCTGGAAGATCGGATGACGGGCTACATTTACCTCGACCAGCAGATCTCCTCTGGCACCGCCGTTGGTTCCCGGCTCACCCTTCTCACGGATACGAATACACTGACCGTTGTCAATACCAGCCGGTACAGATACCTGAATCTTCTTTCTGGAAGATGTATATCCGGTTCCGTGGCAGGCACTGCATTTATCCTTGATCACCTTACCGGTTCCGTTACAGTCCGGACAGGTCTGAACATTACGTACCATACCAAACATGGACTGCTGGGTATAAACGATCTGACCCTGACCTTTACATTTCGGACAGGTTACCGGTGAAGTTCCCGGCTTCGCACCGGTTCCGTGGCATGTGGTACACTCATCTTTCAAAACGATCTCCAGCTCTTTCTCGCATCCGAAAACCGCTTCCTCAAAAGTAATGTTCACACGTGCACGAAGGTTGGCCCCCTTCATCGGTCCGTTATTGGCCCGTCTGCTTCTGCCTCCGCCGCCGAAAAGGTCTCCGAAAATATCTCCGAAGATATCTCCCATATCTGCGCCGTTGAAGTCGAATCCGCCAAAGCCACCGGCTCCGCCTCCGCCGCCATTTTCGAACGCTGCATGACCAAACTGATCATACTGTCTTCTCTTATCGGCGTCACTTAATACGGAATAAGCCTCTGTAGCTTCTTTGAATTTCGCCTCAGCCTCTTTATCACCCGGATTTACATCCGGGTGATATTTCTTGGCCAGCTTACGATATGCTTTTTTTAATGTTGCGTCGTCGGCGTTTTTATCTACACCTAAGACTTCATAATAATCTCTTTTATCAGCCATTGTAATTATTTCCTACTTGTCTTAGACTTCCTTGTAATCAGCATCTACAACATCATCGCCGTATCCTGCTTCATTTCCGCCCTGAGCACCAGCGTTTCCGCCCATGTTGCCCATATCCGGTCCAGGACCAGCCTGACCCTGAGCTCCCTGAGTCTGCTCATACATCTTGGAGAACAGTTTCTGAGCGCTCTCCATCATCTTCTCCTGTGCAGCCTTGATGTCTGCAACCTGAGAATCAGTAAGCTCCTGAGCATTTGCTGTCTGTGCAAGAAGATCTTTCAGTGCATTGAGGTCAGCCTCAACACTTGCTTTATCGTTTGCGTCAAGCTTGTCGCCAGCTTCTTTCAGTGCATTCTCAACCTGGAATACCATGGAGTCTGCATTGTTTCTTGTGTCGATCGCCTCTTTACGTTTCTTATCCTGAGCCTCGAACTCAGCTGCTTCTTTGACAGCTTTGTCGATATCGGAATCGGACATATTGGAACCAGCTGTGATTGTGATGTGCTGCTCTTTACCTGTTCCAAGGTCTTTAGCGGATACATTAACGATACCGTTGGCATCAATATCAAATGTTACCTCAATCTGCGGAACTCCACGACGTGCTGGCGGGATTCCATCCAGACGGAACTGGCCGAGGGATTTGTTGTCTTTCGCGAACTGACGCTCACCCTGTACAACGTTGATATCTACAGCTGTCTGGTTATCTGCTGCTGTGGAGAAGATCTGGCTCTTCTTTGTAGGAATTGTAGTATTTCTCTCGATCAGACGAGTTGCGATACCACCCATTGTCTCGATGGACAGTGACAGTGGAGTAACATCCAGAAGAAGGATATCACCGGCACCTGCATCACCTGCAAGTTTACCACCCTGTACGGAAGCACCAAGTGCAACACACTCATCCGGGTTCAGGTTCTTGCTTGGCTCTTTGCCAGTTAACTGTCTTACCTTATCCTGTACAGCCGGGATACGGGAAGAACCACCAACCAGAAGTACCTGGCCAAGCTCAGAAGCTGTGATACCTGCATCAGACAGTGCACGGCGAACCGGCTCTGCTGTCATCTCTACAAGATCATGTGTCAGCTCATCAAATTTAGCTCTTGTAAGGTTCATATCGAAATGCTTCGGTCCCTCAGCTGTAGCTGTGATGAACGGAAGGTTGATGTTTGTTGTTGTTGCGGAAGAAAGCTCTTTCTTAGCTTTCTCAGCTGCCTCTTTCAGTCTCTGAAGAGCCATCTTATCGTTGCTAAGATCTACGCCCTCTGTTCTCTTGAACTCGGAAAGCATGTAATCTGTGACCTTCTTATCAAAGTCATCTCCACCAAGACGGTTGTTACCAGCTGTGGAAAGAACCTCGATAACACCATCACCGATCTCGATCACAGATACATCGAATGTACCGCCGCCAAGGTCGTATACCATGATCTTCTGCTCTTTCTCATTGTCAAGACCATATGCAAGAGCTGCTGCTGTAGGCTCGTTGATGATACGTTTTACATCAAGACCTGCGATCTTACCTGCATCTTTGGTTGCCTGACGCTGAGCATCGTTGAAGTAAGCCGGAACTGTGATAACTGCCTCTGTTACTTTCTCACCAAGATATGCCTCTGCATCCTTTTTCAGTTTCTGAAGGATCATTGCGGAGATCTCCTGTGGAGAATATTTCTTGTCATCGATGGTTACACGGTAATCGGTACCCATTTCTCTTTTGATTGAGGAGATTGTTCTGTCTGCGTTTGTAACTGCCTGACGTTTTGCAGGCTCACCTACCAGACGCTCTCCTGTTTTTGTGAATGCTACAACGGATGGTGTTGTTCTTGCGCCTTCTGTATTTGCGATAACTGTTGGCTGTCCACCTTCCATTACGGCTACACAGCTGTTTGTTGTACCTAAGTCAATACCAATAATCTTTCCCATGATTTTTTCCTCCTGTTTTAGTCTGTATCTGTTAAAATAAAGTTTGTTGTCAGTTAGTTCGCAACCTTTACCATACTGTGGCGTACTACAAAATCCTTGTAGGTGTAACCCTTCTGGAATTCTTCCACCACGATGTTCTCTCCAACCTCTTCATCCTCCACATGCATCACTGCATTGTGGAAATCCGGGTTGAATTCCTTTCCCACTGCTTCGATCGGCTTCACACCAAGCTCATCCAGTGTTGTGGTAAGCTGCTTGTAGATCATTTTCATTCCATCTGCAAAAGCATCACCTTCCTGTGCCTGTGCAAGACCTCTTTCGAAGTTATCCACAACCGGCAGGATCTTTTCAACGATCTCTTTTGCTCCGATGATGTACATGCTGGATTTTTCTTTTTCCGTTCTTTTACGGAAATTATCAAATTCAGCCATGGTACGCTTCAGGCGATCGGTAAGTTCCTCCACCTTCTGCTCAGATTTATCTTTTTTCTTCTTTCCGAAGAAGGAAGTTTTTGATTTTTCTTCTTTTTTATCCTCTGAGGCAGCTTCTTCGCCTGGAGTATTGTTTTCTTCCTCCGGCAGATCTTCTCCCTCCGGTGTCAGGTTTTCTTCTTCCTGATCTCCGTCAGTTACGGGGATTTCCTTCTCCGCTTCCTGCTCTTCGGATGTTTTCTTTGTTTCCTCCGACACTTTTTTTCTACCGCCTTTCTAAGTTTTCTTCTTTTTCAAAACGTCATCCAGATGATTCTTCAGTTCCTTCAGACTGTCCACTACATTCTCATAATCCATTCGTTTGGGACCGATGATCCCGATGGTTCCGTACATTCCGTCTCCCAGTTCATATCTGGCAGTTACAATGCTACAGTCCTTCATGGTCTGGATTGGCATCTCATCACCGATATAAACCTGGATTCCTGTATTCTCTCCATCTGACATCTGTTCTTTTACAAGATCGGCAAGTTCATGCTTCTCCTCAAATGCGGAGATCAGCTCCGTTGCCTTCTCTTTATCGGCAAGTTCCGGATACTTGAAGATGTTCGTTGCACCTGAAGTATAGATCTCCATATCTTCCTCTTCCACATGAATGGTGGCTGCCACTGCATCCAGAACCGTTGCCACCACACCGCTGTGGCTGCCTGCCTGTTCTTTCAGTCTGGCGATCATCCCAAGGTTGATATCCTGGATCGGGATCCCATTGAGATTGGTGTTAAGAAGAAGATTCAGTTTCAGGATCGTCTGGTCGTCCATTTCCTCATCCAGATTGATGATCTGGTTCCGGACTGTGTTGTTGTCACTGACAACCACTGCCACAAGCTGAAGCTCGCTCATTCTCGACAGCTGGATGAACTTGATCTTGTTGCCGCTGTACTGCGGAACGGAAACCATGGTAGCATAGTTGGTATTGGAAGCAAGAACCTTCGCAACCTTCTTAAGCACCTTATCCATCTTATCTGTCTTCTCAATGATCAGATCTCGCAGCTCTGCAACCTCTGCTTCCTTCTCCTTCATCAGCTCATTGACGTAAAGTCTGTAGCCTTTATCTGAAGGAATCCTTCCTGCTGAGGTATGAGGCTGGACGATATAGCCCATATCTGTCAGGTCTGACATTTCATTTCGGATCGTTGCGGAACTGACATTGAGATCCGCATACTTGGAAATGGTCCTGGAGCCAACCGGTTCTCCGGTTTCCATATAGGTCTTGATGATTGCTTTTAAGATTTTTTGCTTGCGCTCATTCAACACCTCTTCCATGAAGCCAGCTCCTTTCCTTTTTATTCTTCCTGACGGATGTTGATTCTTTTTTTATATCTGTTAGCACTCATTTTAGTGGAGTGCTAACATCTACAGTCTTTAAGATATCACCATGTAAAATATTTGTCAATATGTTTTGAAAAAAAGTTCTTATTTTTTCGCAACAAAAAAAGCATCAGTACGATGCTTTTTTGTAATACTGGTCTATACAGTTCTGTGCTCCGGTAAAAAATTCCGTTTCTGTTTTCTGTCCCAGCACATATTTCTGAAATTCCGTACCCATAGCCGAAACAGCTTCTATGGAATCGGTGCACAGTGGTCTTGCCTTCAGCTTATAATCTTTCAGATATTGCCGGATCATTTCAATGCCATCCAGATCAAAATTCTTATCCTCGATCACATCCAGTCTTGCCGGACACATTTTTGTCAGCTGTCCGTAATTTTTACTGGCCTCATATCCGGACACATACTGAAGGAACTTCAGAGCTGCTTCTTTATGATCAGAATTTTTATTCAGTACATACTGCCAGGTTGCGATATTGGTCACCTTCTCGTCAAATTCCGGAAATGGTGCCATATGGAGCTTATCTTTTCCATACACGCCTGCATTCTGAAAGGTACTCAACGCACCAGTATACATGAACATACATCCATACTGGCCGTTTATAAATTTTTCATTCAGCTGGTCATGCTGGTCGATCAGATTCTCCTCTGATATCATCCCTGTATCCAGCATTCGCTTCATATATTCTGCCGCTTCTCTTGTTTTCGGATCCGTCCAGTCTGTATAATCTCCTCCGAAAAAATCGACATACTCGCTGATACTATTATATATGTAAGAAATCTCCCATGCATCCCCGTATGCATATTTTCCCGTATTCTGAAGCTTTTTCTGAAGGATCTCAAGATCACTGAGACAGGAGAGTCTGTCCAGACCAGCCTGATCCAGCAATTCCTGGTTCACCCAGAATGCCATGATATCCATTTTGAACGGTACCGAAAAAATATGTCCGTCTGACATGCATATTTCTTTCAGGTATTCCTGTGGAAAATCCGCCGCTGTCTCCTCTGTCATAACCGTATCTTCCAGCGGAAGAAGAAATCCCTTATGCTTAAATTCGGATATCATCTCATCATTTACTGTGATCAGATCAACAGAATCATCTCCTGATGTCAGAAGAGTTGCTATTTTGGCCTGGCGATTGTCCGCATTAGACGGACATTTTTCGATATGGATCTGTATTCCAAGATCCTTTTCCGCCTGACTGATAAAAGAATCAAAGCCCTCTCTGCCTGCATCCACATGAAGGATCGTCAGTTCCTGTCTGTTCTCCGGCACAATATCAGATGCAGTCTCCTTCTTCTGGGCTCCACATCCTGTCACTGCCAGAGCCAGGGCAAATACCCCGCAAAATACCTGTTTTTTCAATCTCTACCACCCTTTTTATCTGGGCCATCTATCCTCTTTTGACATCAACGGCTGGAACGGTGCATGAGGAAGTGTCTGATACCAGTACGCTACACTTGCCACATCATCCTGTCGTTCAAACAGGCCACGGTATCCGACGCCTATCTGCTGGATCGTAACGCGAAGATCCTCTTCAAAGCAGATCGGATCCTGTAAGTGCCATCTGTAAAAGCCTCTCATTGGCGGGCAGTCATCATTATGATAAAAATTGTGGATCAATTCGTCATGAGCGGAATAATACGGATATCCAAGATACGGCGTGTTATAATTCTGTTCCACGGTTTTCCCATCTACCTGCTTCGCAAAGCTCCAGGAACCTCCAAAGTAATCTTCCGTTCCTGTTCCGCAGATGGTCGGATACTCCTCATCTCCGTCAATATAAAACTTCATTTCTCCCTCGCCCCACCAGTAACGTTCCAGTGTGGTAAGTGCCATGTAGGTTCCTATATAATGGCCTTTTCCTTTTACTCCATCCAAAATTGTATAATCTTTTGTTTTTTCTGTCAACCGTTCCCTTCTCCACTGCGCATGGAAATAAGCAATATCGTCCGGAAGCTCATCATAGAGACAGTAATCTACCTGATAAAAGAAAGCCGGGATTTTATTTGCATGCTGGTTTTCCAGTGTGATCTTTGCTTTCTTCTTAAACGGCATCGGGAAATAGCAGTTAAAGCCCCTGTTTGGAACAACAGCCACCGGAACAGAATTTACAAAACATTCTCTTCCGAATCCGCAGCAGAAGAAATCACCCAGAGGACTTTCCACGGAAGGAGTTTCCTCGTCATCCCAGTACATACGGATCACAAGATCCCTCAGTACAAAGCAATCTGCCTCTGTAGTCTTGTTGTCGACGGTGATCCAAATATGATTGATCTGTCCCGGTCCTTCCATTTCTGCCAGAGTTACCACAGCTCCCGGCTCAATATCCTTAAGACACGGGCTTCCTTTTCTGGACGGTCCGAGATGACTTGCAGCCATACCGCCTCTGCCTTTTTCTCCATGAGGATTTTCTGCATTAATCGCACGGCTTTTTCCATGCTTTGCAAGTGCGATTCCCCCCAGTCCGCCTGTAAATGCCTGATACATATCTGTTTTCTCCTCTCTTTTGGAAATTAAAAATATTTACGCTTTTACTCCACCTGCCATGATACCATCCATGATCTGTTTCTCAAAAACAGCTACAAAGATAATGATCGGAAGAAGGATGATCCATCCCATGGAGCTGACCAGATCCCACGGAACTCCATACATGTTATCACGTAACGGAAGCTGTACGATGGAAACTGAAAGTACCTGAATACCATTTGAATAAAACAAAGGGGTAAAAAAGTTATTCAGACATGTAATAAAATTAATGATACATACAGTAGCAATCGCCGGTTTCATCAGCGGCAGCACGATCGTAAACAGTCTCTGTGAAAAAGATGCTCCGTCAATGGCTGCTGCCTCCTCCAGTGAAATTGGGATCTCACCGACAAAGTTTCTGAGGATCAGAACCGTAAACGGTATAACGGTACTGATATAAAGAAGGATAAGTCCCGGATATGTATCATACAGCTTTACCTTCTGCATAAACTCATACAGCGGGCGGGCTGTAACAACCTCAGGGATCAGCATGGTAGCCAGAACAAAAGCAAATGCAACTGAGATTCCTTTTGAATTAAATCTTGAGAAGCCATAAGCAGCCATTGCACACAGCACAGTACTGATCACAAGTGTGAGGCCGACGATCAGTACGGTGTTTCCAATCTTTGAAAGCAGTCCGACATTCTGTAGCAGAAATGTGTAGCTTTCCAGTGTGGGATGATCCGGAAGATAATCAATCGGTGTTTTAAACAGTTCTCCTGCCGGTGTGATCGAAGAAATAAAGATCCAGTAGACCGGAAACAGGATCAGAAAAGCCACAATGGCAAACAGAACCCATCTTCCAACAGCTATCACTCCATGATAAACATTATATTTTCCTGTATTCTTCACGATAATTCCCCCCTAACTGTCAAACTTACTCATAACACGTATATTCAGCCAGCTGAAGATCGCCATTACAACAAACAGCAGCATAGCCAGCGCCGAAGCATATCCTACGTTTAGATTTGTAAATGCTTCTGTTGTGATCCTATATGCGATCAGCGCAGTATCCTCGCCAGGACCTCCGGATGTCATGGAATAAACCAGATCGAAGGTTGTCAGTCTCCAGAGTGTGAACGGAATACATAAAGTCAGGACATTTTTTGCGATCAGCGGAAGTGTGATCCGGAAAAAGCTCTGAATCCCGTTTGCACCGTCTACCTTTGCTGCCTCATAGATATCGCCGGAAATAAACTGAAGTCCGGAAAGTACAAGAATTGCAAAGAACGGAAGATCCTTCCACAGGTCCATTGCAATTACCGCTGCTCTTGCAGTACCTGTATTGATCAGCCAGCTGTTCTGGTATCCCGGTACAAACCAGCGGATAAAATCATTGATCAGACCATAATCATTGTTAAATGCCCATTTTGCAGCCATACCGGCTACTACTGCTGGCATAGCCCATGGGATCAGCACAATAGTCCTCAGAAAACGGCGGCCTTTGAATTTCATATTCAGGATCAGTGCCAGGATAACTCCGAGGATCACATGCAGGATCATGGAAACAACCACAAATATTGCCGTAAAGCTGATCGATGTAAGCACTTTAGGATCAGAAAATACCTTCAGGTAATTCTTGAAGCCTATAAATTCATTGATACCTGCAAGGATACTGATATTAAAGAAGCTGTTTTTCACAGTCATCAGAATGGGATATACTGTTGTAAAGCCTCTGATCAGTACAACCGGCAGGATCAAAAGCCATGGTATCCACTTCATAGTTTTTTTACTTATTGTCATGGAACTTTCCTCCCTGTTCATCAAGCAATGTAAAGCAGACTTTTACCTCTGCTTTACATTGCTGTTTTTTTATATCTTTTACTTATACATATCTACCACATCCTGAGCCTTCTTGCAGAACTCATCAACTGTAATCTCGTCTTTCATACAGGACTGGAAGATCGTTCCCATATCGCTGATAAATTCCATTGTCTGTGCCGCCAGTGGACGTCCCTGTACATTGCATTCATTTGCATATCTGCTGTACATTTCTTTTGCCGGGTCAGAATCCGGAACTACCTTCTCTGCAACATCCTTTCTTGCAGGATATCTGTCAAATGCTTTATAGGAAGCTTCCATTCCGCCTTCATCAGCCATATACTGAAGGAATTTCACAGCTGCATCTTTATTCTTGGATGCTTTGTTAAGAACATAGTTCCAAGAATCTGTAAAGATCGCACGCTCTCCCTTACCGCTGAAATCCGGTACCATTTCCATGTGGATCTTATCTGCGCCAAGCATATCTGCCTTTGCATAATCTGTTCCAAGGCCCCACATAAACCAGCATCCGTATTTTCCGTCATTGATCTTCGGATTCATCTGATCATATTTATCAGCAATCTGCTCAATGGAGGTTTCTTTATCAGCAACCAGATCATGGAGGAACTGAACCGCTTCCTTGTTTTCCTCTTTGGTCCAGTCAAAATAATCGCCGCCGAACATGTTTACAAACTGTGCAAGCTCGTTAAATGCATAAGTTTTCTCCCAGGAACCGCCGTAACCGAATCTTCCATCCTTGGAAACAGCCTTCATATACTTCATGAAATCCTCTTTTGTATCAATGGATTTGATTCCGACCTCATCCATGATCTCCTGATTTACCCAGAATGCAAGATATCCTGCATAGCCTGGAACACCGACGATGTTTCCGTCCTTATCTGTGATCATATCCTTTACATATCCCTGAGCAAACTGATCAATGATATCATCTGTCATTACTGTATCATTCAGTCCTTCCAGCCATCCGGAATTTTTAAATGCCGCGCTCATCTCATCGTTGATCTCAATGACATCCACGGAAGTATCTCCTGTGGAAAGCATTGTGGTGATCTTCTGCTGACGGGTATCTGTATCTGTAGGTGCCGCAATTACATTAATGTTCAGGCCCGTGGCATCTTCCACATTTGCAAGCCAGTCCTCAAAATCCGGGTCTGTGGTGTTGACGCTGTATAAGGTAAGATCATATTTTTCCTTTGCGGAAACAGTAACCACGTTACCTGCCATACCCACAACCATCGCTGCTGCCAAAACTGCACTCATTACTTTTTTCTTCATATCTTTCTTCCTTTCTGGACATTTTCGTGTTTGTCCACACCTGTTTTTGATGGTTTAAGGATACCAGAGAGCCCCCTCATTCTAAATACAATATTTTATGATTTATTTATATTATTTTTCGTTCTCTTGTATTTTTGTTGTTAATTTTTTATAATCCTTTTATATAATCTATATTTGTAACGGCTTTTTTCACAGCTGAATTCGGTTTCATTAATTTGTTTTTGACATAAAGGAGAATATGTACTATGAAATTCCACAAATGTATCCCACCCAGTTTTTCCTCATTTCGCTATAAGCTCCTGCTCGCATTTCTGATCGCAACTATGGTACCTCTGATTTCCCTGACCTTCATCAGCTATCACATTTCCTATAACATTGCCAGAGATCGTATTATCGATTCCGCCGTAATGACTGACAGACAGCTGGTTTCTCAGCTGAACGACCGTCTCGGCCAGGTTGAAAATGTAGCAGATACCATACAGTTTCAAATGTACTCCCTAAATCATTCTTCCTCCAATAAGGTAGATGCACTGAAAAAATTCACCACTGTAAAAAACAATATTTCGCTGTATAAATCCACATTCGATTTCTTCCATATATATGTTTTTCTGCAGCCCGATCAGCTCGGTTCAAAAGAAGGCCTGTACTTCTTTTCCACAGATGAGCTTTCTGCATATGGTCTGGATAAAAATATTGTTTCCGGTTCAGGCTTTTCCTCTGTCTGGATACCGGTTTCCAATATGCCTCTGCCTAAAATACTGTCCACAAAAAAATCATCTGCCGATGTGATCCTCTGCGTCCGGGCACTGAAAAATCAGGCCACCGGTATTCTGGAATACGCCTACGGCATTGCTCTGGACACCTCAGAGCTTACCACTTATCTGCAGCCTGCTGCTCTGGATTCCCGCATATACAGCTACATTCTCACAGATCACGGAGAGATTGCAGCGAAAAATACATCCTCACTGAATTTATCCGAAATTTCCAAAGCACAGTTTCAGAAACTCAAAGAAAATGCAGATTCTTCTTTTCACAGCGGCGACAAATATTATAACTGCTGCACCTTAAGCAATGGCTGGCTCCATGTTACCGAAATCCCGGAAAGCTATATTCAGGGCAACACACACATTCTGATCCGTGCCTTACTGATCACTGTTCTTATTTTTCTGCCCCTTACTGTCATCATCGTTATCCTGTTTTCTGAAAATCTTACCCGGAAGATCACTGCACTTTCCTATGCAATGGAGGCATTTCAGCTGGGACATGATCCGGAACATCTTTCTATCGTTACTGTTCCCCATCCGGATGACCCTTCCAGGTATGATGAGATCGACAGACTGGGCATCACCTTTGAAGATATGCAGCACACAATAGCCGGAAATCTGAAATCCATTGTAAATCTTTCCGTAAACGAAGAGCGGCTGAAATACCAGCTGCTTCAGTCACAGATCAATCCGCATTTTCTTTATAATATCCTGGGATCGATCCGTACCTGCCAGTCGCTTGGAAAGCTTGACATTGCTGATCAGATGATCGCAGATCTGACTGCCTTTTACCGTCTTACCCTGCGTAAATCAAAGGAACTTATTCCTATTAAGGACGAACTGGAAATCGCCCGGCTTTATCTGGAAATGGAAAAGCTCTGTCATAAAGATAATCTGGACTGGGAGATTGAGGCAGAAGATGGCATCGAAAATTTCCTGATCTGTAAGTTTACACTTCAGCCATTTCTCGAAAATTCCATTCTGCACGGGATTTCTTCTGGCACACCAGCTGTTTTTATTTCGATCCATGTTCTTTATGGCGATGATACGGTTGTAATCTCCATTGAGGACAACGGTGCCGGCATGACCTCTGAAACCCTTGCACAGCTGCGCCATGCTATTGAACATAATGTTATTGATTATGAGAAGCATTTTGGAGTTTCCAACGTAAGTTCCCGTATTTCCAACCCATTATATGGAAACGGTTCCGTAAGGATCAGCAGCAACCCCGGAAACGGCACATATGTCACCATTGAATTCGAACAGATGGAGGAAGATATCGATGAAAAAAATAATGATCGTAGATGATAATTACTTATCTGCAGAAGGTATCGAAAAAAACATAGACTGGGAAGCGCTGAATGCAGAGATCATCCATGTCTGCTACAATGGAACCTCTGCTATCGAAGCCATGAAAAAAGAGCCTGCAGATCTGATCATTTCTGACATCGAAATGCCTGATCTTGACGGCATTTCCATGAGTCGTCAGGCTCTTGAGATCAATCCTATGGTAAAGATCATTCTGATCAGCGCCTATGATAAATTTGAGTATGCACGGCGTGCTCTGCTCCTCGGTGCTCTGGATTATATCGAAAAGCCTCTGGATTATACCTATCTTATCCAGAAGGTAAAAAACGCTTTTGCACTGATGGAAAGGGAACAGAAAAATCTCCAGCTTCTGAAGCAAAGCAGACCTCTTCTTACGGAAAAGTTTTTCCGCGAGATCACCCACCTTCCGGCTTCTGAAGCTGCCTACCGGCTGAAGCCTTATCTTCAGTATCTGAACCTGGAGCTGAATTATGATTTTTATACAGTTGTTGTTCTGGAACTTGAAAATGCTCCGGATCTAAAAGCCGTTTACGGGATTGAAAAATTTCAGATGGAGCTTCTCAACCTTCAGGATCTGATAACTGAGGAAACCGCTTCTCTTGATTTTGTACACCTTCTTCCGGATATGGATGGCTATCTGTGCATTCTGGGACACAGTGGCTGCCAGTCCAACAGCTTCCGTCAGCTTACCAGCCAGCTTATTTCCTCAATAGCAGATGCCTGCCAGCCGCTGGGGCTGTCCCTCAATGCGGGTATCGGAACAATTGTCCGGGATTTCTGGAACCTTAACCAGTCCTACAAAAGTGCCGTACATGCGCTGGAATACAGATTCTTTTTCCCGCATCAGAATATCTTTGACGGAAGAGAGGCTCTGGGTTCCGATCTGTCTGTTGCAGATTTTTCAGATACAAAGGAGGATGAACTGATCCGGCTTCTCTGCAAAAAGGATACCGCTGCCATAGATCTCTGGTTTCAGAATTTTTCCGACTGGCTCACTCAGAAATTTCGCACAAAGAATTTCGCTTTCATACAGATTTATTCTCTTCTTGGCCGAATCCTGAAATTTTTCTATGAATTAAATCTGGATACGCATGACCTTGAAGCTAAAATTTTGTATGTTTACAACCACATAAATGAGTTTCATAATACGGAAGAACTATGTCAATGGCTGAAGGATCTGTGCCATCTTTTATGCCGGAAGCTTGATTCCTCCATGAATGATTATCACCAAAAGCTCTGCGAACTGGTGATTTCCTATATCAACGAACACTACACTGACAATACGCTCTGCCTCAATGATATTGCTGCCTCTGCCAATGTAAGCCCTGCTTATTTAAGTGCTCTTTTCAAAAAAAATCAGGGAATCAGTCTCAGTGACTTTATCACATCTCAGCGAATCTCCGCAGCCGCCCGTTACCTGACTACGACTACTATGAGTCTGAAGGAGATCAGCCTGAAATGTGGTTATGCCAATCAATATTATTTCAGCACCAGCTTCAAAAAGAAAATGGGGATCACACCTTCCGCCTATCGGGAACAGCATACATAACTTCCTTCCTGCTTTATGTTACTGTCACAAATGGATGCTTCCGAGCTTGCCAACGATACTCTGTAATTCTTCTCAAAAACTCAAGCAGATACCCTCAACTCACTTCTCTATTTAATTATTCCACAGAAATGCCCCTGACTCTGACAGCCAGGGGCATTGTATCGACAACTGCTTTACAGCCTATTCTGTTAACTCTTCCAGATTCTTTTTCAATTCGAGCATCTTGTCTCTCAGCTCAGCAGCCTGCTCAAAATTCAGGTCTGCTGCCGCAGCACGCATCTGCTTCTCTACCTGAGCGATCACCTTCGTCAGTTCTTTTCGGTTCATGGATTCCGGATCCTTTTTAAGCTTCACTTCTGTCTCTGCCACCTTCTTCGAAACAGCGATCAGATCACGGACCGCCTTCTTGATCGTGGTCGGAGTGATGCCATGCTCCCTGTTGTAAGCCTCCTGTATCGCTCTCCTTCTTTCTGTCTCCGAGATTGCTTTTTCCATGGATTCTGTCATATTATCTGCATACATGATCACATGGCCATCGCTGTTCCGGGCAGCACGGCCGATAGTCTGTACCAGGGATGTTTCCGAACGAAGGAAGCCTTCCTTATCTGCATCCAGGATCGCTACCAGCGTGATCTCCGGAATATCCAGTCCCTCTCGCAGAAGGTTGATCCCGACCAGCACATCAAACACATCCAGACGCATATCGCGGATGATCTCTGCTCGCTCCAGAGTGTCAATATCTGAATGGAGGTATCGGACACGGATTCCCAGATCCTTCATATAATCGGCAAGGTCCTCTGCCATACGTTTGGTCAGGGTCGTGATCAGGACTTTGTTTTTCTTTTCAATTTCTTTATTTACCTCTGCTACAAGATCATCGATCTGTCCTTCGATCGGACGTACCTCCACCTTCGGATCAAGAAGTCCTGTAGGACGGATGATCTGCTCCGCACGGAGAAGCTCATGGTCATATTCATATTCTCCCGGTGTTGCAGATACAAACATCACCTGGTCAAGCTTGTTCTCGAATTCATCAAAGCTCAATGGACGGTTGTCCTTGGCAGAAGGGAGTCGGAAACCGTAATCTACCAGTGTCTGTTTACGGCTCTGATCACCTGCATACATACCGCCAACCTGGGGAACTGTCTTATGGGACTCATCTATAATAAGTAAAAAATCATCTCCGAAGTAATCCATCAGTGTATACGGTGGCTGCCCCGGCGCAAGCCCTGTCAGGTGTCTGGAATAGTTCTCGATCCCGGAGCAGAATCCCGTTTCTTTCATCATTTCCACATCAAAGTTGGTACGCTCCGCAATTCGCTGAGCCTCGATCAGCTTGTCCTCGCTTTTAAAGTATTCCACCTGCTGCTTCATCTCTTCCAGAATGGCATCTGCCGCACGACGGATCTGCTCCTGAGGTACTACATAATGAGATGCAGGAAAAATCGCTGCATGGCTTTCCACACTTTTGATCTCACCTGTAAGCACATCAATATCTGTGATACGCTCGATCTCATCTCCGAAAAACTCCACCCGTACTGCCCGGTCCGTAGAGTTCGCCGGAAAGATCTCCAGCACATCACCCCGGACACGGAAGGTTCCACGGTGAAAATCCATCTCATTTCTTGTGTACTGGATATCGATCAGCTGTTTGATAACCTCATCACGGTCCTTCTCCATCCCCGGACGAAGAGAGATCATCATGTCAAAAAATTCCTGCGGCGCACCCAAGCCGTAGATACAGGATACCGACGAAACCACTATCACATCCTTACGCTCACATAAGGCTGCTGTGGCAGACAGGCGGAGCTTATCGATCTCATCGTTAGTGGACGCATCCTTGGCGATGTAGGTATCTGTGGACGGGACGTAAGCCTCCGGCTGATAGTAATCGTAGTAAGAGACAAAGTATTCCACTGCGTTCTCAGGGAAGAATTCCTTAAACTCACCGTACAGCTGTGCTGCCAGTGTTTTATTGTGCGCAAGTACCAAAGTTGGTTTATTTAACTGGGCGATGACGTTCGCCATGGTGAAGGTCTTACCGGAGCCTGTGACACCCAGCAAAGTCTCAAACTGGTTGCCTTCTTTAAAGCCCTTGACCAGTTTTTCGATTGCCTGGGGCTGGTCACCTGTGGGTTGGTATTCGGAGTGTAATTTGAAATGATCCATACGTTTCTCCTTGTTGTTCTGAAATTTGTGGATATGTAAATGTAAATACTGCCTGTTGCTGCATGTAAAGAGATTGTTTTTATCTTTATTATTCTTGCTTTTACAGTATATCATTCAGAGTAAAAAAAGTATAGGACAATCGAATATTTGTTCTGCATTTTTTACTAAAATCAAAAAAAGCAGAGCCTGCTCCACTCAGACTCTGCCTCTCACTTTTTTCTTTTTATACTGCTGCTATTCTTCTACTTTTCTCTCATAAACGATCTCACCGCCAAGAACTGTCATATCCACTTTCGTGGCCTTGATCTCATCCGGATCGATCTCATAGATATTCTTCTCGAGAACTACGAAATCCGCATTTTTTCCCACTTCGATGGTTCCGTTCTCGTCTTCTGTATAGGAAGCGTAAGCTGCGTTTTTTGTAAAAAGCTTCACCGCCTCATCTACAGACATTTTTTCGGATGGGATCCAGCCTTCCTGTGGCTGACCACTGATATTTTTGCGGGTGACTGCAAAATAAATATTCTCCATGGCATCAAAGCTTACCACAGGAGCATCCGAACCGCCGGACGTATGGATTCCCATATCCAGCATGCTCTTCCATGCATACACCTTATCCATACGGTGTGCGCCGATGGCAGGTTCCACTGTGTTCATATCCAGATCGATAAATACCGGCTGGATATATGCCAGAAGATCCTGGTCTTTCATCCCCTGTAAAATACGCGGATTGGTGATCTGGCAATGTACGATACCATGTCTGCCCTTTTTGTTGTCTTTCCGGAAGGGAGACTTCGCAACTGCCTCAATGACCATATCCATGGCACGATCGCCGATACAGTGTACCGCTGCCTGCATCTGATGCTGGTCAAAAAAAGCAAACAGATCGTCAAGCTCCTCCTGACTGAATGTGATGATTCCGGTATTTCCCGGCGAATCCTCGTAAGGCTCATTCATGGCCGCTGTTCTTGCACCAAGGGAACCATCCTGGATCAGCTTCATCGGTCCGACAGTAAAGTGATCCCCCCTCTGTCCGGTACGATATCCTTCCTCAATAAAAGCCTTCGCATCCTCCGCCCGCTCAAAAAGGCACTGCTCATAATGGCGGATACTCAGCTCTCCTCTAGCATCCAGTGCCTTGTAGGAGGCCATGATCCGACGCCAGTTTTTCCCCGGAAGGGAGGCAAGATCATCGGACTGTACACCTGTAAATCCACATTCATTCAGCTTCTTCGCACTGTATCTGATGTAGCCTTCCACTTCTTCCTGGGATGGTGCTTCCAATACGGAAGAATAAAACTGTACCGCATTCTCCTTCAGAAGTCCGGTATCCAGATCAACTTCCTTCTCAATCTCCGGAAACTCCGGGATTTTTTTCAGAAGCTCCAGACCACAGCTGTTGCACACAGCCACATGCCCGCAGACACGCACCATAATGATGGGGATTTCCGTTGAGAGTGCATCCAGCTCATCCTTATGCGGATAGCGCGGCTTATCAAAATGCTCCTCATTCCAGCCTCTGCAGTAGAGCCAGGTCAGCTTCTGACCTTTGCTCTCCTCCAGTCTTTTTTTTGCTGCGGCAAGCATTTCCTCAACACTTGTGCAGTCAAACAGTTTTACAGATCTTTCCACAAATGCATAATGCAGCATATGCATATGTGTATCCACAAAACCGGGCAGCATCAGCCTTCCCTTAAGGTCGATCCGCTTTTTGCAGGAAAAAGCTTCCGCTTCTTTATCAGTTCCCACAAAAACGATCCGGCCATTTTCGATTCCCACAGCCTCTGCCACTTTTTCACTGTTATCCAGTGTTCTTATACATCCGTTAAAAAAAATCGTATCCACTGTTTATTTTTCCTCTTTTTCTTTTTTATCCTCGTAGAAAAGTGCCATATCCTTGTCTACCTTTCCGATTCCCATGTAACGCGCCTTGTAATCCTTCAGCAGTTTAAAGAAAGTACCACTTAAGATAAATAATGTGGCAACATTTACAAATGTAGGGAATACGGTTGTAAAGTCTGCAATTACCCACAGCTGTGCCGGTGTTCCGTTTCCGTAAAGAGTAAGCACTGTGACCAGAAGACCCCATAATGGTGTTCCAAGGATAAAAATCTTCTCTGCGATCTTCAGAACCTTCTGATTGTTTTTCAGCCAGTGCTTCAGGATCACGCTGTAGTAGGTGAACCATCCGGTTGATGTTGTCAGTCCGAAAAGGAAAATACTGATCGCGATCAGCGCTCTCGCAACAGAGCCCATTCCGGACTCAAATGCTGTCAGTGTCAGCTCTGATCCCTGAAGTCCTGAATTCCAGTAGCCGGTGATGATAACAACAAGACCTGTCATGGAGCAGACTACGATGGTGTCTGCAAATACCTCAAATGCTCCCATCAGTCCCTGTTTTACAGGATGGTCTGTCTTTGCGGAAGCATGGATCATAGGAGATGTTCCCCAGCCTGCCTCGTTGCTGTATACAGAACGGGCAAAGCCAAGACGCATTGCTGTTGCAACACCGGCTCCCATAAATCCGCCGACTGCCGCCTGTGTTGTAAATGCACCCTTGAAGATCAGTCCAAAGGTTTCCGGCAGCTTGTCAAAATTCACTACCAGTATTGCGAGAGAGCCTACAATATAAAGCATGCACATGATCGGTGTCATATAGGAAGAGATCACGCCGACTTTCTTTACACCGCCGATGATGATCAGATAGATCGCTGCCACATACAAAAGTGACGGTACGATGTACGGCAGGTGGAAGGTACTTCCGACAGCCTCTGATACTGTATAATTCTGCAAAGTAATAAACCATGTCATGAAAATACAGCCGCCGAACAGTACTGCAAAAAGTTTCCAGAAAGGAAGCTTTTTCTCTCCGCCAAGACCCTTCTGCATGTAGTAGGTCGGGCCTCCCTGGTACTCACCGTTTGGCTGTTTCTCTCTGTAGTATACAGCAAGTGTTACCTCTGCCATCTTGATGACCATGGCAAGAAGCGCTGCGATCCAGAGCCAGAATAATGCCCCAGGTCCTCCTGTTGCAATAGCCGTTGCAACACCGGACATATTGGATACACCAACAGTACCTCCGATCGCAATGGAAATAGCCTGGAACGGTGTCAGGCTCTTTCCGTCATCTCCGCCTTCCTGACGGCGTTCTTTACTGAACATGTTTTTCACAATGTAACCAAAATGGCGGAACTGGAAGAAACCGGAACGTACTGTCAGATATACGCCTGTAGCGAGGATCGTGATCAGCAACGGCAGTCCCCAGAGCCAGTTGGTCAGATTTTCAAATAATTCAAACATCTTTTCCTCTCCTGTCCTTCTTATTGTTTGTCTTTTGCATCCATTCGGAAAATCTGTGTATAGAATATAAAAAATCCCCGGAACACGAAGTCAGATACGGATACCCGGTGTTCCCGACATACAGCTCTTCTGCCATATATCTGCGAGCCCCGTTTCTATCCTCTTTATCCTTCATGCTCTGGGGATCTTACATTTCAGCCCACGAATCTTCCAAGCAATGACAGTATATCACAGTTCCGGAGGAATTTCTACTTTTTCTGTTTGAATTTTGTATTTTTATTCATTTTTCGTGAATATTACTATATTACCGTATGGATTCCGGATACTCCACCCCTTCCGGCATGGAATCCCATTCGTTAAGACCAAGGCTCTGCTTGAATTTCGCCTGTTCAAGCGTAAGCTTCGGGAGATCATCCTGCAGATAATCCATCAGCTCACTGATGCCTTCCCTGGTCTTGTTATTTACCATAAAGATCCTCTCACAGCCCATGTTCTCCATCCACTGTCTGACCATAGGAATATTGGCATGGGGAGAATCCACCTTGGTGATGATCCCGATCAGCGGCCGTAGGAGAAAATTCCTGCTGCCGTCACTGAACAGGTTAAAGGGCTCATTGGCTGCCTGTACAATGGCGATCACATCCGCCTCAAAGGAAAAGCAGGCCAGTCCTACGCTGAAATGCTTGGATTCCGCATATTCTCCCGGTGAATCAATGGTATCTTCATTTGTATTGGTATACTGGGTCTTATGATAATGAAGCTCTTCCCCTTTAAGCGCCTGTGTCAGAGATGTTTTGCCGGCTTCACTTCGACCCATCAGAAAAATTTTTTTCATTTTTTATCCCGTCCTGCTCTAGCTTCTGTGGATCTTACAGACATTGAATTTCAATGTCTCATGGAAAAACCGCACCACTTCCTCCACAGCTGTCATCACTTCCGTAAAACCGCCTGTCAGGATCAGCGTCCCGCAGAAACGGTCCATAAATCCAACTTCCACATGAGCTGCCTTCACTGCAACATCTGCCGCAACTACAATAGCCTCCCAGGGTGTGACTCTGACCATACCGATGGCATCTCCTCTGTGGTCCTCGCCTTCATGAACACCGATATGTAATGCAAGATTCTCATAGACTGATTTATCACTTGGTGTAAAAACATGCGCAAAGGAAAGCTCTTTTCCAGGTACCCGCACACGGGTCAGCCGAAGTCTTTTTCCCTTAAGATTTTCATAATCATCATGAAACAACCGCTCCAGCAGTTCTTCCTTTGTTATCCGTTCTTCCATGATACACTTCCTTATCTCTTGGTAATCTTGCAGACTACATATCCAAGCGTATCACGGAAATAATCCACGATCTCCTCCATTGCAGTCTGCACATCGGAAATCTCTCCTGTTATGATCAGTGTTCCTGTAAAACGGTCTGCAAATCCAAGATACACATTACCGCTCTTCACAGCAATATCGGATGCGATCACAGCAGACTCGGAAGGTGTCATGTTCATGATACCAATTGCAGATGATCCATAATCCACCTGCGGATTCAGTCCTAGCTTCTGATATATGATAGGTGCCGGACCACCCATGATATGGGCAAATGTGATCTCCTTACCGGCTACGGTCTCCTGTACGATTCTGATCTGATCTCTATGTTCATCCGCCATTGATGATTCCTCGCTTTCAAAATTTCGTATTTATCTTCCTGATCCATTGATCAATTTAAGCGAATCAAGGAATCCCCCTGCCCCTGTAAAAAACAACAGGCAGCAGGTGGGACTTGCTTTATCCGCTTGACTATTCGATAAGCCGGATTTTTTTATATCCGGCTTACAATTTCCCTACATTAAATTTTACTATCTGCACATCTTAATGTCAATACAATTCTTCGAAAACAAGGCAAAAAACAACGTTTTTTAAAATTAAAATCCACAAAAAACAACATTCATTTTCATATCCAGTTCGAAAACCAGTCAGAATTTTGCTCAGAACTCAAACGCCTTCTTAATGCTGTCATAATGCAGAAATTTCCCCTCTGCGGCAAATGTCCTGATCTGCTCCAGGGTTGCAAACATATATCCGTCTGTCTCCTCTGTCTGAAGCTTCAGATCCTTATCCTCCACATCCATGACAAAACGGTACACATCCACAAAGTAATTATCTCCTTCCCCCGGATTCTCTCTTTTATATGTAAAAAGGTATCCCCCCTCTGCCTCACTGGCGTCCAGTCCAGTCTCCTCTTTCACCTCACGGAGTACTGCATCACGGGAAGCCTCTCCTGCCTGGGCTGCACCGCCGGAAACCTCCCACCAGCCTGGAGCCCAGGCTTTCGTCATCACACGCTTGGTAATAAGGAAGGTTTTGTCCGGTCTCGCTACCACACCTAAGACTGTCAGATGATACTCTCCGTCCTTTAAGCACCAGTCATTGCGCTTCATAGTACGTCCCGTTGGTTTCTTATCTGCATCGTAAATATCCCAGAATTCCATTTTATCTATCTCCTGTCTTTTTACAGAGCACGGAAATACGGTCTTACATTTGATCCGTTTCAGCCTGCCCGTTTCTCCGTTTTCTGTATCTTTTTTATTTGTTATGATAACACGTTAAAATCATATATGTAAACCCCTGGATCCGGTACCATTTCCCAGTTAGCGTTACTGCGTTACTGTTCACTCCGTTCTCAGTAACACGCTTCGCGATGCACAGAATTTATACTAATCGCATAAATTCGCGCGGTATGTCTCGGGTTTTCTGTGACCTTCGCTCACAAAAAACACCTCGCGGAATATTACCAGTGAATAGTAACTTACTGTTCACTCCGTTCTCAGCAACCAGTTAGCTCTCTACATCTTTTTTTTCACATTATAAGTATGCAAGTACCTGCAGCCTGAAAGATAATTTATAGATTATTTTTATTATATCGCTCGTATTATGAATTAGTTTTATAGATTATTCTGTTATATAATTAACACAAACAAACGATTCTATTTAAAATAACCAGGGAGGTTTTTCCAGATGAAGAATGATTATCCGCATATTTTTTCCCCATTAACCGTTAAAAATATGACTATCAAGAACCGTATTGTTATGATGCCGATGGGCACCAACTACGGTGAACAGAACGGCGAAATGAGTTTTCTTCATATCAATTATTATGAGCAGCGTGCAAAGGGTGGCACAGGTCTCATCATCGTAGAGAACGCAAGCATCGATTCCCCGCAGGGCTCCAACGGAACTACCCAGCTTCGCATCGATCATGACAACTATCTGCCACGTCTTTTCAAATTCTGTGAAAATATTCATAGATACGGAACAAAGATCGCGATCCAGATCAACCATGCAGGTGCTTCTGCAATTTCTTCCAGAATTAACATGCAGCCGGTTTCCGCATCCGACGTTCCATCCAAAGAAGGCGGCGAGATCCCGCGTCCTCTTTCCAAAGAAGAGATCCTTCACATCGTAAAGAAATACGGCGAGGCTGCAAAGCGTGCACAGACAGCCGGCTTTGACGCAGTAGAGATCCATGCAGGACACTCCTATCTGATCAGTCAGTTCCTGTCCCCGATCACAAACAAGCGTACAGATGAGTTCGGCGGATCTGTTGAGAACCGTACCCATTTCTGCCGCATGGTCATTGATGAGGTAAGAAAACAGGTAGGACCTTTCTTCCCGATCATGCTCCGTCTCAGTGCAGATGAGCTGATGGAGGGTGGAAATACACTGGAAGATACCCTGGAATACCTGGATTACCTTCAGGAAGAGGTTGATATCTTCGATGTTTCCTGCGGACTTAACGGTTCCATCCAGTACCAGATCGATGCAAATTATCTCCCGGACGGATGGCGTTCCTACATGGCAAAGGCTGTAAAAGAAAAATTCAACAAACCATGTATCTCCATGGGTAATGTCCGTGACCCGAAGGTTGCTGAGCGTATCCTGGCTGACGGTGACGCAGACCTGATCGGTATGGGCCGCGGTCTGATCGCAGACCCTGCATGGGTAAACAAGGTTGCCACAGGTCATGAGTGTGACCTCCGCAAATGTATCTCCTGTAATGTTGGCTGTGCCGGAAACCGTATCGGTGTAAACCGTCCGATCCGCTGTACTGTAAACCCATCTGTTCTTGAGGGCGATGTATATAAGAAAAAACATGTAAATAAAAACTGTAACGTGGTTGTTATCGGCGGCGGTACTGCCGGACTGGAAGCTGCCTGTACAGCCGCAGAGGTTGGCTGCAATACCTTCCTTCTGGAAAAAGGCAATGAGCTTGGCGGACTTGCATCTCTGATCTCAAAGATCCCCGCAAAGAACCGTCTGGCTGATTTCCCGCACTATCTCATGCATCGTGCAGAACAGCTTGATAACCTTTACATCTTTAAAAACACAGAAGGAACACCGGAAAACATCCGCAAGTTCCATCCGAATATCATCGTAAGCTCCACCGGCTCCGCTCCGCTTCTGCCTCCGATCGCAGGACTGAAGGATCGTATTGACAACGAAGACTATAATATTTATTCTATTCTTGGTATGATCAGCCACATTAATGATTTTCCGAAGGATCTGGAAGGCAAAAAGGTTGTTGTTGTAGGCGGCGGTGCTGTAGGTCTTGATGTTGTGGAATTCTTTGCTGACAGAAACGCAGATATCTCTATCGTTGAGATGATGGATCAGATCGGACGTGATCTTGACCCGGTAAGCAAGAACGACACAAAGACCATGATGAAGAAACACAATGTACATCAGCTTACAAAAACTGCTCTCCTTGAGGTTAAGGATTCTTCCTTCCTTGTCAGGGGTGACGGCGAACCTTATGAGCTTCCATTTGAGTACGGCTTCGTATGTCTGGGAATGAGAGCTCAGGGACAGCTTTACCAGAGCCTCACAGAGGAATTTTCTTCTGAGGATGTTGAGATCATGAACATCGGCGACAGCCAGAGAGCAAGACGAATCATTGACGGTACCCAGGAAGGACGCAATATCCTTACCATTCTTGAGCAGAAGGGATACCTTTAATATTTTTCCGCTATACCCTTTCCGGTAACATTTCAATCCTTATACCGGAAAGTGTATATAAATCTGTTACAGTTCATTCGGTGATCCGTAACATAGTTTTTCCACGTCTTCCTCCCCCGCAGCTGTCCGGAGAATGTCCGCAACTTCTTCAGATCTATGTGGTGGGAGGTTTAAAAAAGACAAATCTTCATCCAGATTTTACCAATGAGAGGAGTTATCACCATGTCAGAAAGAATCACAGGACATACCGAACTGATTGGTCTTATGGCATATCCGATCCGCCACTCCAGCTCTCCTGCCATGCAGAATGAAGCTTTTGCAAAGCTTGGCTATGATTATGCATATCTTGCATTTGAGGTTGGTGCAGACGAGATCGAAGATGCTGTAAAAGCCATCCGTACTCTGAAAATGAGAGGTTCCAACGTTTCCATGCCGAACAAAACTCTGGTAGGCCAGTACCTTGACGAGCTTTCACCGGCTGCAGAAATGTGCGGTGCTGTAAACACCATCGTTAATGATCATGGTCATCTTACAGGCCATATCACAGACGGTATCGGATTTATGGCAGCACTGAAGGACAATAACATCGACGCCATCGGAAAGAAAATGGCCATCGTAGGTGCAGGTGGTGCCGCAACTGCTATCGAGATCCAGGCAGCACTTGACGGTGTAGGCGAGATCGTGATCTTCAACCGCAAAGATGAATTCTGGAACCGTGCAGTATCTACGGTAGAAAAGATCAACACCAGAACTTCAAGCCATGCTGTTCTCTATGATCTGGCAGATCTCGATCAGCTGAAAAAAGAAATGGCTGACAGTTATATTTTCGTAAATGCGACAGGTGTTGGAATGAAACCACTGGAAGGTCAGTCCGTTGTTCCGGACAAGTCTTACTTCCGCCCGGAGTTTATCGTTGTTGACGTGCCTTACTCCCCTCTTGAAACTGCTATGCGTTCTATGGCAAAGGAAGTTGGCTGCAAGACAATGAACGGCCTTGGCATGATGCTTTTCCAGGGCTCCGCTGCATTTGAACTGTGGACCGGCGAACCGATGCCGATCGAACATATGAAAGAGATTCTTAATATCAGATACGACGACTAAACTGCTATCTGTTCCTGTCGTATCAGAAAGGACCATTATGAAAACAGTTCAGGTAAGAAATATCACACTCGGAGAGGGAAGACCGAAGATCTGTGTCCCGATCGTGGGACAGACAAAGGATGATATCCTCCTTGAGGCAGGGACCTTTGCAAGGATCCCCGTAGACGTTGTGGAATGGCGTGTTGACTGGTTTGAGGCCGTTTTTGACACAGACAAGGTTCTGGATGTGGCAAAAGATCTCCAGACCGTTTTAAAGGACACTCCGATCCTCTTCACCTTCCGTACGGCAAAGGAAGGCGGAGAAAAAGCAATCTCCAATGAAGAGTACAAAGCCCTTAACATGGCCGTTGCAAAGAGCGGCTATGTAGATCTCATTGATGTAGAAGCCTTCACAGGTGAGGAGATCGTAAAAAGCATGATTCGGGAAGCACACAGCTATGGCGTAAAGGTCATCGCTTCCAACCATGATTTTGACGCAACTCCTGAGAAGGATGAGATCGTGCGCCGTCTCTGCATGATGCAGGACTATGGCGCAGATATCCCCAAAATGGCTGTTATGCCAAGAAACAAACAGGACGTGCTTACACTCTTAAGTGCCACTCTGGAAATGTCCGAGCAGTTCGCCGACCGCCCGATCATTACCATGTCCATGGCAGGTACAGGTGTTGTCAGCCGTCTTACAGGCGAGACTTTTGGTTCCGCCCTTACCTTCGGTGCAGCTACCAAAGCTTCCGCACCGGGACAGATCAATGTCAACGAGCTTGAACAGGTTCTTGACATTATCCACAAAAGCCTGTGATCCTGTGACCTCCCATAAAAGGGATCTACAGTAGATTTTTGTAACAGAACGTGAATTATAAACTAATTTTTAAACCCAATTGATGTAACAAATTTTTGCAATTTTAATCCCATAATAGCAAATCTATTAAAATAATAATTAAAAACAACAAATCTCATGACAAAAAGAAGAAGTGTGCTGACCCATCCAGCACACTTCTTCTTTTTCTGTTTTTTATATCTTTGTTATTCCTCTGAGCAATTTTTATCCTCGATCGCATTCTCCTCTTTCTTTCTGGGGTTCCAGTTTGAAAGGAAGATATTCAGGCCGAAGCCTACAGCCAGGGCCCACGCGGATGCCCATGCAGTTCCCTGGGTTGCAAGTACGGCTGCCATAACACCTGCGATCATCTTGTCACGGTCTGTTTTGCAGTAATCCATACCGATCCTTGCGCAGACAAATGCCTGGAACATCAGAGTAATGGATGAACCGACTCCAAAGATCGGACGGAAGAAACTTACAACCGGAATGATCAGCACACTTAAAAACGTTGCGATACGGAAGGACGCCATACCACCGATCAGAGACTTCATAGCTTTCTTTCCCTCCTTGTAACGGATGGAAACAGATACTGTCATTCCAACCCATAACGGACCGGAAAGCGGCGGAAACGGGGCAATGATGGAGAGAATCAGGTTTCTGATACCACTGACCAGATTGGAACGGCTGGAATTGAAATCAATATATTCATCGTTTCTGGACTGGCGTGCCTCTGTAACCAGTGTCTCTGTGGTAACAAAATCACCAAATGCGATAACATAGCATACAAGTGCCAGCGGAAGCGCTTTGACAAACATGGAAACCGGCGGGATTCCAACACCAAAGATACTTACCCGGGAGATGATCTCTTTGAACTGGGGGATCTTGATAAAGGTTCCCAGCTCCAAACCAGGCGCATCCAGCTCTCCTACAAGAAGACCTACCACCATGGCGATCAGATACGGGAAAAGGTTTCCATACCTGGCAACAAGATCCAGAAATTTGTTGTTCTTTCTCTTCTCCTGATATTTATCTGAAAAGCTGATGAGGATCAGAAGACCTACACCGGCAACGATCGCCAGCGGATATTTGTGCATGTTGCCGCCCTCTCCCAGCTGTCCTGCCATAACCGTCACCGGCGCAGCAAGAAGGATACCACCCTTGACGGAATTTGGTACTGCATGGACGAATTTATCCGCAAGCTTGGTGATGCCCATAAATATGAACACAAGACCAACCAGCATCTGCAGGGCGATCATTGCCTGGATACGTTCTTTTCCCATAGGGAAACCTTCCAGGAATACGATAGTCAGCGGAAGGGTCGGTGTGATCCATCCCGGTACAACCGGATCACCAAGTAAGCTGTGTAGCATATACAGCATGGTCTCTATGATCACACAGCTCCATGCCAGCTCATAAGGCAGTCCCAGATACTGTTCAAGATACGGAACAGCCGCCAGTGCCGTAACCCCAAGGATCAGACCCTGGATAAACTCTACGGACTCTATTTTATAGTGAATAAACGGAAAACGAATCTGAAATGGCCCAAACGGAATGTAGGGCAGTTCGTTTTCTCTTCGCTGTCTTGCTGCACGTGCCATAACGATTCTCCTTTGTCATTTTTTTTGCAAATACATATATAGTATCTTCTGTTTTGGAAGTTTGTTAATTAACAAACATTTTCAGTAACAGCAAAGTCCAATCCGGAAATTGTTTCCGAATTGGAACTTTGCCCTGCTCTGATTCAGTCATTTTCATCCAAATCGGAACAGTTATTCACATTTTTTCTTCTCAGGCTTCTTTTCCACGGTTCATCTTAACGAACAGTGCAAGAAGAATTCCAACTAATGTCACTGCCATATTGAGAAGCAGGATCATTCTCGGAGCACTGGTTCCGGCAGTCTTTGTAATGTAGCCAGCCAGTGTCAGAATGGTGTAGTTCGCAACGCTGGATGCGATCATGACCATGGATGTTGCAGTTCCCTTGTTCTCCGGGAAGAACTCAGCAGTTGTGGAAACAGCCAGCTGAAGCACACCTCCTGCGCCTGCAAAACCGATCACAAATCCACCGATGAGGCAGATGGTCGGATTCTGGATAAAGTAGCACAGTCCCAGCATGATGAAAGAGATCAGCGGATAAATGATCAGGATATTGATCTCCTTCAGTCCTTTTTTAATGAATACAGAAGAACACAGGATCGCTGCAAAGGTTCCTACTGCATAGAAGGACTGGATCTTGGAAGGATCACTTAAGTTATAAAGCTTTCCAAGCTCCTGGTTGCAGTTCAGCCACAGCATAAATGTGGAAGAGCTTGTGAATCCGATGAGGATTGCTGCAAGAGCTGCAGGAGTGATCTTTAATTTTGTTTTTTCTTTCTTTACTGTACCTTTCGCATTTCTCTCCGGGAATGGCAGGAACAGGATCAGGATTCCATCGATAAAGATCGCAGCACCTGCAACAATAAAGATGGTTCTGTAGGACATATTAGCCGCTGCTACAAATCCGATCAGGAAAGGAAGCAGGAACTGGCTGATACACATAGAGAATTTTGTAAACAGGTTCGCTACAGAAGGATTATTTACGTAAATCTCCATACATGTCGGGCTTACGCAGGTGTCCAGGAAGGAGTTTGCGATACCACCTACAATGGCAAAGGCGTAGGCAACTCCCATAGACGGAGCAAATGCGATTCCCATAAAATATGCTGCATAACAGATCACGCCGATGATTCCGCTTAATCTGCGTCCGAATTTGTCGGACAGGGGACCTGAAAACGGAAGTGAGATCAGTCTTCCAAGTCCAAGTGCGGCAATTACAGATACTACCATGCTGACATCCATGGTTCCATCACTTAAAGCCTTTGCTCCCCAGTGAGCCGCAAGCTCCGGCTTGTACTGGCCCATGATGGAAGCTCCAATTCCGTGGATGAAGTATGTAAAATACAGCGCGATAGAAGTAATCACTAAATTTTTCTTACCTGTCTGGCTCATTTTTCTTATTTCCCTTCGTTCTCAGCCTGGAATTTCTGATACTCATCTGTCGGCATCTCAAGTCCTGTATACAGCTTATAGGACTCAGCTCCCTGCCACAGAAGCATTCCTTTTCCACCTACAGCAAGCTTCACGCCTGCTTCTTTTGCTTCTTTTACCATCTTTGTCTCTGCCGGATTGTATACACAGTCAGCAACAACAAGATCCTTATGGAACATGGATTTGTCAACCAGTGTGATGTCATCGTGTGGTTTCATTCCTGCAAGTGTTCCGTTCGCGAGGATGTCTGCATTTGCGATCTCTTCTCTCAGTTTGTCCTGGTCGTCAAGGCAATATACGCTTACTTTGCAGTCCGGTACTTCTTTTGCAAGCTTCTCAGCAGTTCCTTTTGCTCTGTCAAGGAATGGATCGTTGGGGTTAAAGATCGCGATAGATGCTGCTCCATCAAGGGCACACTGTACAGTAAGGGCTGTAGCTGCACCGCCTGCTCCGAGGACTACCATCTTTTTGCCCTTTACATCAACACCGTGCTCTTTTAAGTTGCGGACAAATCCGATACCATCTGTGATATGTCCAACAAGTTTTCCATCCTCATTTACGATTGTGTTTACAGCACCGATGATCTTTGCTGCCGGTGAAAGCTCGTCTACACACTGAGCTACTTTGTTTTTGCAAGGCATGGTTACGTTGCATCCTCTCATTTTGAACAGACGCATTGCATCAAGAGCTGCCGGAACCTGATCCTCTTTGATATCGAATGCCATGTAAGCATAATCCAGATTATGGTACTGGAAACTGAAGTTATACATAGACGGTGATCCGGAATGTCCTACCGGGCTTCCGATCAGTGCAAGTAAACCAGTTGTTCCTTTAATTCTCTGTTCCATTTCTTTTTACCTCCTGCATTTTCCCCTGACAGACACCGGATTATTTTTTTCCGATGTCTGTCGGGCCATCTTTTTAATTTTTATACTGTCCGGTTTATCGGATAGTTATTTTCTTTTGTATCAATACGATCAGCGACTGGCAGATCAGATCCTGGAAGCTACCTCATAAGCCTCTTTTGTTGCATCCAGTGCACGTCTTGCACGGATAGCATCTCCGATCACATGTGTCTCAGGCACAAGATCCTTGATCTTCTCTTCCAGAGGATTGTAGTTACGGAATCCCATGGAAAGGATTACAGAATCATATCCTCTTGACTCGTGACGTACTCCGTCAGCTGTCTCGTATTCTACACCGTCTTCATAGAACTTGCATACCTTTGCTCCGGTGATCTCCTTGATTCCGTAGTCCTCGAAATCCTTCATCAGATATACTCTGTGCTCGTGGATCACATCTGCACCTACGGTATCACGGAACTCGATAACAGTTACATCATGCTCCTGCTCGCCTAAGAATGCAGCTGTCTCGCATCCAACCATTCCACCGCCGACAACGAGAACCTTTTTGCCTGCTGCTCTCTTGCCATCCAGAAGGTCTGAGCCGTGGATGATAGCCGGATTATCGATTCCCTCGATCGGAAGGATCAGAGTCTTTGAACCGGTTGCGATGATCACGCTGTCCGGCTTCTCTTCTTTGATAATCTCCGGAGTTACCTCACAGTTCATCACGATCTTAACGCCATCCTTCTGGCAGCGATGGATGTAACTGCGGATCATGTTTGTGATATCACCTTTTCCTGGTGGATATGCAGCAAGTCTCATGTTTCCGCCGAGAACATCTCCTGCCTCATAAAGTGTTACCTCATGTCCTCTCTCTTTTGCGATAAATGCAGCGGAAAGTCCTGCAACACCGCCACCGATAACCATAACCTTCTTCGGATTCTCAGCTTTCTCAAGCGGCTCTGCCTCATGACCCAGGAACGGATTTGTCAGACAGCATACCGGATTTCCTGCATACATGTTTGCAACACAGCCCTGAAGACAGGCAATACAAGGAGTCATATCCTCAAGACGCTCTTCCTGTGCCTTCTTCGGCATAGCCGGATCTGCAAGGCTCTGACGTCCGAATGCTACAAGGTCTGCTCTTCCTTCTTTTACCATCAGCTCTGCGAACTGCGGCTCTGTATAACGTCCAACTGTGATCACCGGGATATTTACCGCACGTTTGATCTCCTCAACCTCTGCTGCGGAGAATCCACCGTGGATAACGGTCGGTGCCCACATAAACTCATCCTTGATATGAACAGCACGGGATACATGGAGCCCGTCCAGTCCACAGCTTTCCAGATATGCTGCGATCGCTGCACTGTCGTGAACATCAAGTCCACCTGGGACCTCATCTGCACAGTTGATTCTTGCAAGAACTGCGATTTTTCCCTGTGTTGCTTTTTTAACCTCCTCGATGATCAGACGGGAAAAACGCATACGATTCTCAAAGCATCCGCCAAACTCATCAACTCTCTTGTTTGTTCTTGGAGAGAGGAAAGTACTTACCAGATAGCCGTGTGCCATATGGATCTCAACAGCATCTGCTCCTGCTTCCATTGCTCTTCTTGCAGCTTCTCCGTAGCCTTTGATCAGCTCGTAAACTTCCTCAGTTGTAAGCTGCTTCGGAATATCACGGCCGCACACTGACGGGATACTGGTTGCTGCTGTGATCGGTGCTCCTGCGTTCTTTGCATTTCCTTCAGGACCTGCATTCTGAAGCTGGATAGACACCTTTGCACCTTCTGCATGACATCCATCGATGACCTTGCGAAAGCTCTCGATAGTAGAATCGTCATAAAGACATGGTTTACGCGGGCCGCCCTTTGCTCCTTTGTGAACTACAGTAGCCTCGATGGTGATCAGACCAAATCCGCCTTTTGCTCTTTCTCTGTAATATGCAGCGGACTGCTCACTCATTGTTCCGTCTGTGTTTGCAAAGTTATTTCCCATTGGAGGAACAACAAAACGGTTCTTTACTGTCATAGGACCGATCTCGATCGGCTGAAACATCGCATTGAATTTCATATGCGTTCTCCTTTCCTCTGAAACAATCTTTTTGTTTCTCTCACTGGAACGCCCTGTCACCGGTATGACGTCGGAAACAGGGGTTCGTCTGAAATATTAGTTTCTTATATTAATTACAGTACTTCCGGCCAAGCCTCTTCCAGTACCTTCCTTGTGTTCTCATATGTATGTTTTGCAGCATACTCAATACCTTTTTCAAGGTTTGCATCGCTGATAACTTCTACGCCGATGGCATTTGGTCTGATGCCTTTTTCTTTGATCATCTTTACAAACGGTACTGTTGTTCCGATTCCTGTTCCAGGAGCAAGACGGTCATGCATGGACTCATCTCTTAAGATCGTTGTTGCATATGGTCTTTCCCATACATCGTTGATCTGGATGGATACGATCTTGTCTGCCGGGATTCCCTCAAGTACGGAAAGCTCGATCGGCTGGTTTGCTCTTACCCAGTGCCATGTATCAAGGATCAGTTTTGCATTCTCGCAGTCAGCAGCTTTTACAACAGCCCAGCCTTTTTTCACATCCGGGATTCCGCTGTACGGCATTGGCTCAACACCGATGATGTATTTGCCTGCTCTGTGGCAAAGCTCACGAAGTTTCTGTGCTGTGTACTCTACGGAATAGTTCTCCATCAATCCGCAGTTGATCTGTTCTACGTTAAATAATTCACACATATGGAAGCAGAGCTGTTCTTTATATTTCTGCTCATAGGAACGATGCTCCTCTGCCCACTGCACGATGTACTCAACCTCTGTTACCTTCATGTCATATTTATCCAGGATCGCCAGGATATCCTCATCGAAAAGTCCCTCATTCAGGGCATCTACGTAGGTTTCTGCTCTCAGGCCGATTCCCTCATAGCCAGCCTCTTTGGCAGCTTTTACACGGTCCTCAAATTTGCACTGATCCCCAAGTGTCCAGGAACTGATTGTAATTGGAAATTCTTTTGACATGGTAATTCCTCCTGAAAATATAAATAATTTTTTTGGTTTTTTTTAAATTATTTTGTATCTTTTTTCTATAAGCATTATATAACTTTGTTAAATACAAAACAAATTGATTGTACCAGGAGAATTCATAGATTTTATCAATATATCATGTTATACTATACAAAACAGATTCAGCCGTACTGCCACCGTCACAGCATACGGCCCGGCAAATCTCTTATGTCTGTCAGACTTACCTGGGATCTGTCCGAAGTAAAACATTCAGCTAAACTTACGAAAGGAGTATTGAAAAATGAACCTGTATCATCTTCGCTATTTCGTGACACTGGCTCATCTGGAGCATTATACAAAAGCTGCTGATGTTCTGGCCATCACGCAGCCCAGCTTAAGTCACGCGATCTCTTCTCTGGAGGAAGAGCTTGGAGTGAAATTATTTGAAAAAAACGGACGGAATGTTTCTCTCACCAAGTATGGCAAGTCTTTTCTTGAGGATGTTGAACAAACCCTGAACCGGCTGGATTCCTCTGTAAACGGTCTCCAGCTTGCAGGAAAGGGAGAAGGACAGATCGATGTGGCTTTTCTCAGAACTCTGGGTGTTGACTTTATGCCGAAGATCATCCGTAGCTTTCTTAATGCCAATAAGGGAAAACAGATCCATTTCAATCTGTTCTGTGATAAGGTGCTTACCGGCGATATCCTCACCGGACTGAAAGAGAAGAAATACGATATCGGCTTCTGTTCCAAATTTGACGACGAACCGCTGATCGAATTTATTCCGGTTGCCAAGCAGGATCTGGTCGTCATCGTTCCACCGGAACATCCTCTTGCTGAGAAATCCAAGATACATCTGGAGGAAACGCTTCCATACAGGCAGATCATCTTCAAGAAGCGAAGCGGCCTGCGCCAGATCATTGACCAGCTGTTTAAGAGCATCGGCCAGTACCCAGATGTTGCTTTTGAAATTGATGAGGATCAGGTTGCCGCAGGGTTTGTTGCCAATGACTTCGGCATCTGCATTGCCCCGGATATCCCTATCCTTCATTCTCTGGATCTTAAGATCCTGCCTCTTGTTTCACCAAGCTGGCAGAGAAATTTTTATATGGCCATGCTGAAAGATGTTTATCATCCGCCGGTTGTGGAATCGTTTAAGAAGTTTGTGATCGAGACTACCTCAAAAGAAATCTTTTATAAGACCAATTAAGCGGACGGCAGATCAGTCATCTGCTGTCCGAAAGTTTCATTATCAAATGGATATTTACGATTTATATTCGATAATAAAAGGACAGCTGCCTGATTCCCGCCTTATCTCTGTACGGTTTATCGGACACCTATCCTTTTTTATATGCAAAAAATATTCTGCTTTATGATCAGCGATTATTTATTCGCATCTGTCTCACGAAGTCTGTGGATCAGCTCCTCACAGATCTCAAGTTCACTCTTTCCGTCTGTCTGGATCACGATGTCTGCTGCTGCCTCGTATTTTGCACGACGCTTCTCCAACAGGTCAGCGATAAATGAAACATTTTTGTTATTCTCAAGTAACGGACGATCATGATTATCCTTTACACGTTCCAGAATAGTTTCCGGCTTTGCAGTAAGGAGTACGACACGGCCATTTTTTTTCATCTCGGCAACATTGCGCTCCCGCATCGGGACACCACCGCCACAGGATACTACAACATTAGATCTGGACTGCATCTCAATGAGAAGGTTGGTCTCAAGCTCACGGAAATACTCTTCTCCGTAAGTCTCAAAGATATCGGAAATGCTCATTCCCTGTCTCTCCACGATACACTGATCCATCTCAACTACATCCATGGCCAGTGCATTCTTCAGGTAGTCAGAAATTGTAGATTTACCTGCGCCCATGAATCCGATAAGGAAAATGTTGTAATTAAAGAGATTTCTGGACTGGATTCTCTTACTGTTCTGTGTGATGCTTGCAAAAACATCGTTTACTTCTTTCTTGTGGCGTCTGCCTTCCATTCTGGCTTCCAGCCATCCCTTCTGCTTCGCCTCCTGCTCCGGCTGCAGTACAGGAAGATCATGAGCTTCCTTGTATACCATGATGTCCTCAACGATTCTGTTCCTCATAAGCAGTGCATCCAGGATGATCTCATCGCACTGTCCAAGGCTCTCTCTTAATACTTCTAACTGGTTCATAATGTCTCCTTTACTTCGTTCATTTTATCACGGATTTCCGTCATCGCTTTATCACTTTAAACTAAGTGTCTGTTCTTATTATACCAACTGGCCATTTTTATCTCAACCTAAACTTTCATTGAATTTATACATGTGATCTATAGATTATTTTTATGGTTTTTAGTAATCACTCCTGGATCTGTGTTCAAAAAAATCTCCGCCTCATTACAGAAGCAGAGATTTTTCATGAGAATTTTTTCACAGAGATTCTACTGCAGCACTTCATAGATCCGGTAATGCCTGAAAATATAATCCCTGAACTGCTCCACAAGAGAGCCCTGATACCTGTTTTTCAGCATTCCCATATATATGTAACGGCGATAATGAAGATTCTCAATATTCAGGATCTTCACAGGCAAGGTATGGATCACCGGCACATCCGGCACGATTCCCACACCAAAACCTTCTGCCACCATTCCTGCAAGTGCACCATCCTCTTCCACTTCAAAAACAGTTTTCGGTACGATCCCCTCTTTTTCAAAAAGCTCCCGTACCACAAAATACAATCCGCTGGTAGGAGTAAAAGTCACCTGTGGATATTGTCCCAGTTCTTCTATTGTCACTGTATTTTTGCCTGCCAGAGCATGGTTCTCCGGCACTACAGCCACCAGCTTTTCTTCCGCTACCGGCACAAAGCTGATTTCTTTTTCTCCTTCAGCACGGGAACAGAAAATCACATCAAACTTTTCTTCCTTCAACCCCCGGATCAGCGTTCCTGTAGCTGCATTCTGGAAATGAAAATCGACCTTTTTTCCTTTCTGTTCATTCAGAAACCCGCGGATAAGCTCTGGGATAAACCGGCGTCCTTGGGTATGGATGTACCCGATGGAAATACTTCCTCCCGGAATTCTTGCCGCTTCCTGTATCCTCTCCACCCCAAGATTCAGGATATGTAAGGAGTCCTGCACATATTTCAGAAACATTTCCCCGTATTTGGTCATGGTCACATTTCTTCCGTGACGCTCAAAAAGGGGAACCTTAAGCTCCTTTTCAAGGTTGGAAATCGCATGACTCAGACTTGGCTGCGTAATATCCAGCCTCTTGGCTGCTCTGGTATAATTTTCGATCTGGGCAAGAGTCACAAAATATGTGAGCTGATTTAAGTTCATATGTCAAAAAATCCTTTCTTTCCTCCGCATAAAAAGCTCTGCATACATCTTCAGGATAATATGCAGATATCCGCATTAAAGCAAACTACGCATTATACTCCCAGACTGAGCAGTTGTTTACCTGCTGCAAGACGCTCATAAAACTGCTCATAAAAATCCCGCTTCTCATCATAAGGCTTCCGGTAAAACTGGTTCACCACATACATGTTCAGATTTCGGATCAGATCACTGTCCTCGCTCTCATAGAGAACTTTCTGGACATCCAGAAGAAAATAATGCCAGTCGCAGACAAATTTTTCATAATTTTTGAAATCCGGTGTATCTACCCATTTCCGGACCTTGATCTTACTGCGGCTGGTCTTTTTGCACTCGTGGATCTGAAGGATGTATTTAAAGCCACCGTCCTCATAGTATCTTCCCAGCGGGAACAAACGGCAAAAACCCGGACGGAAGCTGTGGATGGAGCATCTTCCGTTGCCATCCAGAAATACGCATCGTTCCTCTGCCCCTGCCATCTTAAGATGTGGCAAAATATTCCCGTCTGTAACGCCAAGCTCAATTTTTCCCGCAAGAAGCTGATCCGGACTTAAATGAAGCCCCTGGCTTAAACGCCATACATCCAGAGGATCCAGCACAACAGAATCCCCCATTCCCGTACAGCAGTCAAAACATCCCTTGCAGTCCTGGCAGTCTGCTTTTACCATGTCATTTGCTTCGTATAAACGGCCGTCGGAAATCTCCTCCAGCGTAACTTCCCGCCGCATTACACCAGGGTCTCCAGTCCCGTTACTCCCCAGTCTTCAGCAAGACTCTTCAAACCATCCAGGATCTCTTCTCTGGAATAATCATGGTCATCCAGATAATCACCGTCCATATCATTGAGATAAAGATAAAATGTAAGGGCAAGTTCCAGATATTCCGGATCATCATCCTCCATGTTCATAAGAAGCTCGTTCTCTGCCCCGTTGATATCTCCCTCGTCTGCCAGTCCTATGATTTTTGAAAAAAGCTGATCTGCTTCCGTATAATCTGCTTCTGCTGCCGGAAGTGTATACTGCGGCATATCTCCCTGAAGAAGAAGTCTTGTGATCAATCTTGCTATATCCTGAATGTTTCCTGACATTCTGTCATCCTGTAATCCCATATCCGAATCCTCTCTTTCTGCTGTCCTGCATGCATGCACCTGATCGCACTATTCCGGAATTGCCGGCGCTTTTCAGGCTTCGACTGCTGTTTCGTGAACATGTTCTATCTGTTATCTAATCCAGTTTAATCCCGGACAATGCCTGTGCAAATGCGTTATTCACCGGCTCATTGGCCTCTTTCTGCTGCTTCTTAAGATAGCGCTGCACATCCTTTTTATTAACACCTGCACCTTCCCTGGCTCTTCTTGCCTGGAAAGAGGAAAGTTTCTCTTTATATCCGCACCTGCACACAAAGGTCTCTTCTTTTCCTTTCAGAAGCATCTCCATACGCTTGTGGCATTTCGGGCAGCGCGCATTGGTTGTCCTGGAAACAGTCTCCCTGTATCCGCACTCTCTGTCCTCACACACCAGCATACTGGAATTTTTTCCGTTAACTGCAAGAAGATGTTTGCCGCAGTTCGGGCATTTCTTGTTTGTCATATTATCATGGCGGAAAGTTCCCTGTCCGCTCTTGATCTCATCTACGATCTCGCAGGCATACTCACGGATTCCTGTGAGGAATTTATCCTGACGGAGTTTTCCGCTGGCAATATCGGAAAGCTTCATCTCCCAGTCAGCTGTAAGCTCAGGTTTTTTCAGATCTTCAGGCACAAGTTCCAGAAGCTGTTTCGCTTTGGACGTGATATATATATCATTTCCTCTTTTTTCCATCATAAAACTGTTAAAAAGCTTCTCAATGATATCAGCTCTTGTTGCAACAGTTCCAAGTCCACCTGTCTCCCCCAATGTTCTGGCAGCCTTTTTGTCGTGGCTCTCCATAAAATGAACCGGGTTCTCCATAGCACCAAGAAGAGTTGCTTCCGTAAATCTTGCCGGCGGTTTCGTTTTTCCGTTAGTAAGTGAAGCTGATTCTACTGTAAGGTTTTCTCCTTCTTTCAGCTCCGGAAGCTTCTGATCCTTCAGCTTTTCCCGGGAATCATCCTCCTCATCGTCCTGCCAGCCGCCTTCGTATACTTCTCTCCATCCTGCACTTTTCACAATACGTCCTCTTGCTGCAAAAGTCTCTCCTGCTGCTGTTCCTTCCATGCTTACCTGCTCAAATACAGCCGGCGGGTACAGCACGCTTAAAAACCTCCGTACGACCATATCATAGATCTTTCGTTCTTCATTGGTCATATGGTCCAGCTGTACAAACTGTTCTGTAGGAATGATCGCATGATGGTCGCTGACCTTCTTATCATCTACAAAACCTGCATTGGCCTGAATCGGCTTATTGGCAAGTGCTCCCGCAAGTTTCCTGTAAGGACCTGTTCCGCATGCCTGGAGACGCTCCTTAATAGTAGGAACCACATCTTTTCCTATATATCTGGAATCAGTTCGCGGATAGGTAAGTACCTTATGGTTCTCATACAGTCTCTGCATGATATTTAAGGTTTCCTTTGCGGAAAATCCATATTTCTGATTGGCTTCTCTCTGAAGTGTTGTCAGATCATAAAGGCCCGGCGAAAACGTTTTCTTCGGTTTTCTGGATACTTTGGTTACTGTGAGGCTGCTTTTTCCTGCTTTCGCCTGAATCTCCTGTGCACGTTCTTTCTTAAAGGTCCGGAGGCTTCCGCTCTTTTTGTCTCTCCATGTCCAGCACACATTCCCTGCCTGTAAGGTAATCCCATAATAATCTTCCGGCCTGAATTCCCGTATCTCCTGCTCACGCCTTGCGATCATGGCAAGTGTCGGTGTCTGCACCCGTCCACAGGAAAGCTGTGCATTATATTTGCAGGTCAGTGCTCTTGTTCCATTCATTCCAACCAGCCAGTCTGCCTCTGCCCTTGCCTGTGCAGCACGGTAGAGATTATCATAATCATGACCATTCTTAAGGTGTGCAAATCCATCTCTGATTGCCTTGTCCGTTACAGATGAGATCCACAGACGTTTGATAGGTTTATGGCAGTCTGCCTTGGCAAGGATCCATCTGGCAACCAGTTCTCCCTCACGGCCTGCATCTGTGGCAATGATGATCTCTCCGATATCCTTCCTGTAAAGCTGTGTCTTCACTGCATTATACTGCCTGGATGTCTGGCGGATCACCACCAGTTTCATCTTCTCAGGCATCATGGGAAGGGTTGCAAGCTCCCATTTCGTATATTTTTTATCGTATTCTTCCGGATCAGCCAGTGTTACCAGATGGCCCAGTGCCCAGGTCACTACATAATCCTTTCCCTCCAGGGTTCCGTTCCCTTTCTGATTACAGTGGAGAACTCTGGCGATATCTCTGGCAACGGACGGCTTCTCCGCGATAACTAATGATTTCATATTTATATTTCACCTCTTGCTCTTTAAAGCATTTTTCAGATATGCTTCAGGGTTCACCTATTATAGCATGAAAAAAGCACTTCGTCCAGAAAAGTGCCATGGCCTTTTTTCCGTCGAAATGCTCTTCTTTTATTTCCTGTTATGCAGATTTTCCACTGATCTTATATCCTACTCCACGGACGGTTTCCACCATATCTCCGGCTGTGCCAAGCTTCTGGCGGAGCGTACGGATATGTACATCCACAGTCCTGCTCTCTCCGTCAAACTCATATCCCCAGATCTGATTGAGAAGCTGTGTTCTGGAAAGTACTGTGCCGCTGTTTTTAAGAAGAAGACAAAGCATCTCATATTCTTTCAGGGTAAGGTTCACAGGTTCTTTGTCAACTGTTACCTCATGTTTTCCCGGACATACGTAAAGGTTGTCCATGCGGTACTCTTCAGCTCCGTTATCCTCGGATCTTCTAAGCAGTGCCCGAACTCTGGAGATCAGCTCCATCATACGGAAAGGCTTCGGAATATAATCGTCTGCTCCGCTGTCCAGCCCCACAACTGTATCAAATTCACTGCCTTTTGCAGTGAGCATGATCACCGGAAGTTTGCGCACATCAGGACGGATACGGATCTTTTTCAGAATGGAAAGGCCGTCCTCTTCTGGAAGCATGATATCCAGAAGTACCAGCGACGGCAGTTCTTTCTCCAGTGCCTTCCAGAAAAGGGAAGGCCGCTCAAATCCCTGAGCCTCAAGCCCCTGACTGTTTAACGTATATACAACAAGTTCACGGATGCTCTCATCATCCTCTACCAGATATATCATAATTTTCCTCCGAATCTTTTTTCTTTCACTGTTTCCCAGTATAATTTTTCTTGGTAAAATCCATACGTGGAAAATCGTTAAATTTATGTAAAATATAGAATTCTTTAAGAATTTTTAATTTGTAAAACGCTGTCTTCAATGTTATGATAAAGCTGACAGCAGTTTGGAGGTTTTCATATGTATTCTTTTATTGTGAATCCCAATTCAAGATCGGGCCAGGGACGTGAGATCTGGAACCATCTTCGCAGCATCATGGAGAGTCGAGGGATTTCATATCAGTATTTTCTCACAGAGTATGTGGGACACGCTACAGAATTTGCACGTAAGATCAGTTCATCAGGAACACCTGATGATCCGGTGACACTGATCACAGTTGGCGGTGATGGAACTATTTACGAAGTACTTACAGGGATTGAAGATCTGGACAATGTGATCTTCGGCTTCATCCCCACCGGTTCAGGCAATGATTTCTGCCGGAGTATGGACCTCCCCAGAAACCCGGAAGAGGCACTTTTCGCCATATTAAATAAAGAACGTATCATTCCTATGGATGTTCCGAAGATCCGGCTTGGAGCACATGCCTACCGTTTCGGAATCAGTGCAGGAATGGGTTACGATGCAGCGATATGTCAGGAAGTGCTAATCACCCCTGGCAAAAAATTTCTCAACCGTCTTCACCTTGGAAAACTTACCTATCTTATGGTAGCACTGAAGCAGTTTCTGTTTCTTACTCCTTCCACTGTCACAGTACGGACAGATACAGAAGGTGAGCAGACATTCCCAAAGACCTGGTTTGCGACTGCAATGAACCAGAAATATGAAGGCGGGGGTTTTAAATTCTGCCCGGATGCCAAACCGGATGACGGCCTCCTGGATGTGATCGTTATTGCAGGCATTTCCAAATTTAAAATGCTGCTCTGTCTGCCCAGTGCATTGTGGGGCGGACATACAGGCATCAAAGGAGTACATATTTTTAAATGCAGGGACGTACATATTAGAAGTGACCATCCTCTTCCTGTGCATAAAGACGGAGAATCCGGCGGAATCCAGCGTGAATTTTCTGTGTCAATCGAAAAGAAACCTTTAAAAATCATAATGCCTGTGTTATAGTAGCAGGTGGATACTTAACAAACCGAATCGTAAACAATCCGACTAATGAGCTGCACCCGGCCATACTTCAAGAAAGGAAGCGTTATGTTGAGTAAGATAAAAAAATACAGGCACGGTTTTGTGATCCTCAGTTATTTTATCGTATATCTTATCCTGTTTAATTATCTGGAACAGCGGCCTGTACATTCCTACCACATTGTACATACTGTTTTTGACGATATGATCCCGTTCTGTGAGATCTTTATTATACCGTACCTTCTGTGGTTTCCGTACGTGATACTTACAGTTGCCTATTTTCTGTTTTTAAATAAAAATAAAAGAGAATATTTCCAGCTGATCTTCAACCTGATGATGGGCATGACAGTTTTTCTGGTAGTTTCTTATATTTACCCGAATATCCAGCAACTCCGTCCAGCTGTATTCCCGCGGAATAATATTTTCACCCAGCTGGTGGCAGGTATCTATAAAACAGATACACCGACTAATATCCTGCCAAGCATCCATGTGTTCAACTCACTGGCAGTTTATTTTGCCATCCGCCACTGCCAGGCATTAAAGAATAAGAAGTGGATCCAGATAGGATCTCTGATCCTGTCCACTCTCATTGTTCTTTCAACCATGTTCATCAAACAGCATTCTGTAATTGATGTATGTCTTGGAACAACACTGGCACTGTTCGGACACCTTCTCTTCTATCCGCAGAGAGTAGAAGAATATGATGAGCAGCGTGCCATGAGCCAGATCCATAAGAAGAACAGGAAGCAGAATCTGGAACAGAATTTATAATTCATCCCTGATAAAAACAGCTCCGAAGCTGGAATTTCATTATCTGATATGTATTCCAGATCCGGAGCTATTTTTATGCTAATATAACTTCAGGTCCTGTCCGCAGCAGACAGAACCTGATTCATCTTTTTGTATTCCCGATTTAGTTAAATCCATAGAACTTCTGGCAGATCTTATATGCTGCCACGAACATCTTTCTTCCGCCCCTTCCAGGAAGGTTGGATACTCTTCCGAAAAGACTTCTCCTCAGTTTCCGGTAAAGTCCCATATTCTGATTTTTAATGTAATCCTGAAGTTCCTGTCTCTTGTCCAGACATTCCTGTGTGCCGGCTCTTACCAACATAATAGAAGAAACTGTTGTAATAATATCCAGATAACTGAACATGTACATGCGAAGCCTGCGGTTGCTTACGCTGGCTTTCAGATATGCATCTACCATCAGCTTGTTTACACGTATCTGCTGATCGATTCTCTTAATCATGACCTTCTCATTGACAGACTGATCATCTCTTCCGATAAAATATCTGTAGAAGTTCACATCCAGATAATAAAGATTCTTCACATACGGAAGAGGTTCAAAAGCAAACAGGTTATCTACATAAAATGTATGCTTCGGAAGCACCATTCCACAGTCGTGGAGAAGTTTCGTTCTGTAGATCATGGAGTGCATCAGAAGATACTGACCTTTTTTCATATGGCGCACTTCGTCCCACCCAAAAATCTGATTCGTCGGGAAACAGTGTCTGTACTGCATGACTTTCTTGCGGGTCGCTCCCTGTTTCTCATAGACAAAATTGCTGATCAGAAGATCTACTGTTTCCGCTCCACGTGTCAGCTCATAAAGAGTCTTAAGGATCTCATAATATGCATCCTGATTTACCCAGTCATCACTGTCAACAACCTTGAAATAGAGACCTGTGGCATTACGGATTCCGGTATTTACCGCCTGCCCGTGTCCTCCGTTCTCCTGATGGATTGCCTTGACGATGGTCGGATATTTTGCTGCATAATCGTCTGCGATCTCAGCGGTACGGTCGCTGGATCCGTCATCTACGATGATGATCTCCACTTCTTCTCCTCCGATCAGCAGAGAATTGATACATTTTGACATATAAGCCTCTGAATTATAGCATGGAATTGCTACGCTCAAAAGTTTCATGGTTTTTCCTCCTTCATGTATTTCGTGTATGCGCTAAACGCAGATGGGATTGCATATTTTCTGTCGGATTCTTTTTTTTCTACAAAAAGAAAATCCTGATGTCTGGCCTCTTCCAGTGACGCTACTGCAATGCGGTAAGCACACATTCTCCACTCAATGTGTGAAAAAATATGCTTTGCATCCGGCAATGGTTCGATGCGGAGAGGTTCCAGACCGATATTCTTTACCTGTGTGAGAGCTTCTTTCTGTGTCAGATGACCTTCCATATTGGGAATCTCGTAAAGTCCTGCCAGAAGCCCTTCCGGCGGCCGTTTCCGGATTGCAGTTGCTGTACCATCCTGTATCACAAGAACTGTACGGTTTTCCACTTTTCTGGCCTTCTTTGGAGCTTTTACAGGAAGTTCTTCCATAGTTCCGTGTTTCCTTGCCAGACAGAATTCACCAAGAGGACATACCTCACATTTCGCCTTTCCGTTTGGCACACAGACCACCGCACCGATCTCCATCACAGCCTGGTTAAAATCTCCCGGTCTGTCACCCGGCATGATCTCTTTCAGCTGGTCTTCCACGGATTTCCGCACGGACTGCTTCATGATATCTTCCCGACTCTCTGTAAGCCTTGAATATACACGGAGAACATTGCCGTCCACTGCCGGAACTTTATGTCCATATGCAATGGAAGAAATGGCTCCTGCCGTATATCTCCCTATTCCTCTTAACGAGAGAAGTGTTTCAAAATCTTCAGGTATCTTTCCGTTATATTTTTCCATCACCTGGATAGCTGCTTTCTGCATGTTGCGGACTCTGCTGTAATAACCAAGCCCTTCCCATAGTTTCACGATGCGTTCCTCTGGTGCTGCTGCAAGACTTGCCACATCCGGCAGTTCCCGGATAAAACGCTGGAAATATGGTTTCACAGCTTCTACTCTTGTCTGCTGGAGCATGATCTCCGATACCCAGGTGTAGTAAGCATTGTTTTTATCTCGCCATGGAAGGGTTCTCTTGTTCTTATCGTACCATTTCAGAAGGGGCTGTGCAATATTTTCAAGCATGTGTATTCCTCTCTGTTCCTGTCTCAGTTGCTGTCCGCTCCGTGTCCGGCAGCACGCTTTGCGATTCACGCAATTTATGCTGATCGCATAGATTCGCGCTGTATGTATCTTCCAGATTCACCGGCACGGGATCACAGATCTCCATGGAATCTTCTGTAATGGCACAGTCATAAGCCAGGATATGAACACCTGCCGCAGCTGCTTTCCTCAGAGTTTCCCCAAATTCCGGATGTGTCTCCCAGTTTGGTTCAAAATATTTCACATCTTTCATCTGGATCACCAGGAGAAGATAAGCTTCATAACCATCTCTTCCTGCGCGAATCAATTCTTCCAGATGCTTGACCCCGCGAATTGTAGGTGCGTCCGGAAAACGGACAATATTTTTTTCCTCAAGGGTGACACCTTTTACCTCGATAAAAGCCTTCCGTTCCAACGATTCCACATAGAGATCAAATCTGGAATTCCCGTAAGTCCTCTCCCTCTGTACAGTAACTTCCTCCCGGAAAAGATTCCCGGCTGCTATCCATTCCGCTGCTGCTGCATTTGGTGCCTGGGAATCCATATTGATCCAACGGCCTTCTTTATTTACACAGATCAGATCATATTTCGTCTTTCTGGCTGGATTATCATTTTTTTCCAGGATGACTTCCGCATCCGGAACAAGAAGTTCCCTGCACCTGCCAGTGTTCTTCACGTGGACAGTCTCCAGCTTATCGCCGATCCTGACATGGGCGATAAAGCGGTTAGGTCTGTCCTTAAAAATACCTCTGACCGTATTTTTATATTTCATATTGTTTACCTCGCATTTCCTACTATAACATAAAATCCCCAAAAAGGCAGTTGCTTTTTCATCTTTTCTCCTATAAAATTATATTGGTATACACTTTTATTGGGAGGTTTTTTTAATGGACAGCATCATTTTTGACGTTGACGGTACACTCTGGGATTCCACAGAGATCGTGGCTGAAGCCTGGAGTAATTATCTTACAAATACGGAACACATGGATACAGATGTAAGTTCCAGACGTCTGATGGGACTTTTCGGGCAGTTGCTTCCGGATATTGCGAAAGCACTTTTTCCGGAATTGCCGGAATCTGAGCAGCTTCGTATCATTGATGGCTGCTGCCAGGCTGAGCACGAAGCCCTGCTTCGCAAATGCGCGCCACTGTATCCTCAGCTTGAGGAAACGCTGGATACACTTTCGCATCGTTTTCCTCTTTTTATTGTCAGCAACTGTCAGGCAGGATATATTGAAGTATTCCTGAAAGCTACCGGTTTCAGCCACTACTTTAAAGGCCACCTCTGCCCTGGTGATACAGGAATGGCCAAGGCTGACAATATCATGAAGATCCGTGATGATTTTAACTTAAAAGATCCTGTATATGTGGGTGATACACTGGGAGATTTCAACGCCTGCCGCAAGGCAAGAGTTCCTTTTATTTTCGCAGAATACGGTTTCGGAGCAGTGGAAGATCCTGACTACCGGATCTCTGCTCCGGCTGACCTTATGGAGGTTTGCAGATAGCCATGAAAAAAAATAAATCAATTGACCTTACTTCAGGCCCGATCCTTAAGACTCTGGCTGAGCTGGCCCTGCCGATCATGGCGTCTTCCCTCCTGGGAACTGCCTATAACATCACAGATATGGCCTGGATCGGCCTCCTTGGTTCCAAAGCTGTTGCAGGTGTGGGTGTTGGCGGTATGTACGTCTGGCTCTCCCAGGGCCTTGTAGCCCTTCCGCGAATGGGCGGACAGGTTAATACAGCCCAGGCCTGCGGACGGAAAGACTATGAAGAAGCCCGTTCCTATGCGGCCAGTGCACTGCAGATCACCATTTTATTCGGACTTCTTTTTGCGGCTGTCTGTCTTATATTTCTTGATCCGCTGATCGGATTTTTCAACCTGACAGACGCAGAAACTTATACAGCTGCCAGAGCTTATATGCTGATCACCTGCGGGCTGATAATTTTTTCCTTCCTGAACCTGACACTGACCGGACTTTTTACAGCACAGGGCGATTCCAGAGCTCCTCTTATAGCTAATTTTCTTGGTCTTGTGGGAAATATGATCCTGGATCCTCTCCTGATCCTTGGTGCAGGACCTTTCCCAAGACTTGAAACTGCAGGCGCTGCTGTTGCAACTGTAACTGCGCAGATTCTTGTTTTCACTGTGCTTGTATTCCAGATCTTTACATCCAGGCTGGAACCGAATATTCTCCGGAATGCGAAACTTTTTTCACGTTATTCCGGAAAATTTTATAAAAACATCTTCCGCATTGGTTTTCCAACAGCCATTCAGAGCATGATCTACTGCATGATCTCCATGATCCTCACAAGAATGGTTTCTGCATTCGGCGCAGCTGCCATTGCAACCCAGCGTGTGGGCGGACAGATTGAGTCTGTATCCTGGAACACTGCGGATGGCTTTGCCTCTGCCCTGAATGCTTTTACTGCACAGAATTACGGTGCAAAGAAACACGATCGTATCCGCCATGGCTACAACATTTCCTTTGGTATTCTCGCTATATGGGGACTGATCATAACCGCTTCGTTTGTGCTCCTTCCGAAGCCTATTGCAGGGCTGTTTTTCCATGATAATGAATCCCTGTCGATTGCGGTGAACTACCTGGTTATCATTGGTTTCAGCGAAGCATTTATGGCTATTGAGCTGATGACCATCGGCGCACTCTCAGGACTTGGAATGACCAAACTTTGCAGTGTTATCAGTATCATACTTACTGGATCAAGAATTCCGCTGGCTATGTTCCTCAGCCACGCAGGAATGGGACTTGACGGTATCTGGTGGGCACTTTCCCTTACTTCTATTGTGAAGGGTATTGTGTTTACGCTGACTTTCCGGCACACCAGCCGGACTAAATTACAGTAAACTTTTAGTCAGGCGGATAAAGGCATCCGCATTCGTTACGCAGTTTTACACCGGATAATTGTTTCGCAGTTGATTCAGTTAAACATGTTTCCTATGATATAAAAAACGCTCCTCTATATTTCCTCTGATATATGATCAACATATAACAGTATCGAAATATAAGCAGAGCGTTTTTTCTTTATACATCAGATATTATTTACGGCATTTCGTCTTAAGCAAAAACACGAACACTGCCAGTATCACAAACAGCACAACAACATAAACGATCTTCGCTGTCACAGATGTTGTGAATGTATCGATTCCTGTTGCGATTCCGATAAGGAGCATACAGATTCCGGAAATTTTTTCCATCTTTTTCTCATCGTATTTCCTGCTTCTGGCCTGGGTGTTGCCGCCTTTCATAAACACAGCACCATGTCCTGTAAGAAGCATTACACCGATAACAAGTGCTGCTATGGCAAGTATGTAGCTGAATGTTTCATCCATCATGATTATTTTCCTCCTGATAAATAACAGGAGCCCCGCATCGGATCACCGGCTGGCTCCTGTCTGATTTCTTCTTGCTACTGATTATTAATAAAAACAGATGATCGGAACATCATACTGGATGATGTTATAAAGCTCTCCGGCCTTGTCCGGAGGCATATTGATACATCCGTGTGAACCGCCTGTAAGATATCTGTCTCCACCAAAATACGGCTGCCAGTCTGCATCATGGAATCCGATTCCTCCATTAAACGGCATCCAGTATGTTACCGGCTGCTCATAGGAATAAGTTCCGTCTGCTTTCTTGGTACCGCGGAGCACATCCGGACTCTTCTTATAATACAGTGTGAAGATTCCAGGAGGAGTTTTTCTCTTAGGATCACTTGCAAGTCCGGATACAATGTCGGACTCAAAGATCACATTTCCGTCCTGATAATACCACATATACTGTTCTGTAAGATCCACTTCTATATAAGTGTTACCGAAATCATTGACTCCGTAAGCATTGGCTCGCATGGAATATACAGGCTCTCTTGTTGTCTGGGTACCGGACTGGATCTCCTGGGTAAGCTGTGCAGCCTCACCATCCTGATCGATCTTCCAGCCATATGCAGAACCTGACACAGATACGGTTCTTCCGCTTGTTGTCTGGAACTGCCTCTCAGTTCCAACAGTATCATGGCTTGCTGCAAGCTGTGCAACATAATCCACAATATGCTGTTTAAACGACGCATCATCCTGGATCAGCTGGCCTTTCTCATCAAACTGCAGCCAGTTTTTGATAGTGCTTCCGTCCAGCGTTACCGTCTCATCCCCAAATGTATAGGTAATACTTGCTTTCGCAAAGTTGTTATACGCATCTACTGTAGCCTGAAGATCTGCACTGTCACTTGTTACATCTGCTGTCACATAAGCATCCGGATTGGCTGTAAGATCTACTTCATCCTTATCACTGCTGACAGCCTCACTGATCATCTGGTAAGCTTCCTTCACCTTCAGTTCACTTCCCTCTGTCTCCGGGACAATAGTAAATTCCGAATCCTTGAAACTTACATAAGCATTCTCAGGTGCTACCTGATTCTCCTTCTGTGCACAGTTCAGTGCTTTCACCTGTGTTTCCAGCTTCGTCTTGTCAAATGATGTCTGCTCCTGGGCTGTATAAGTTGTCTGCCCGAAAAAGCCCTTCACCCACAAATATGGTTTCTGTTCTTTCAGAAGTTTCAGGATCTCTCCGCTTGATACATACTTGTAATCAATATCAGATCCTGCAATCGTCTGTGCATCCTGATCTCTTGCTTTTATCTCAATGGAATAATCTTCCATCTTAGCAGCAATCTCCTGCTCAACTTCGTAAGCTGTTTTATTCGAACTGTTGATTCCGTTGATTGTTGTCCCTTCAAAAAAGTGATTGGTGTAGTAATAAGACACCCCGGCATAAGCACAACCGGCTGCCACAAGAACCATGGCAGCGATCATTCCCGTCACCTTAAGTCCTTTATGTTTCTTCTTTTCCGGGAGAACGATGGGGTCAAATTCAGATTCATTGATAGGCACATACGTAATCTTCCGAGGCCTTGCTGATTTCGGAGGCCTTGCTGATTTCGGAGGTCTTGCCGATCTTTTTCCACCGCTTCTGCCGTTCTCAGCCTGAGCTTCCCCGACTGTATCGCTGATGATCTGTGCCATGGCATCGTTGATCTTATCTTCGATATCCTTCCTCTCCTCGTTATTCATATTTATATTCCACCTCTATGTTTATGTGTCCCAAAAGCCGGACACTTCTCCATTGATATTTTCTGGTTTTATTACCAGCTTTTTCATTATAACATACTTTCTGGAATTTGCATCTCATTTCATTGTTTTTTTACAACTTATTTATACCATATAATTTCCGGGACATATCCTTCATAACATAAAAATACATCACCCAGAGAAGTACTGAGGCAAAAATCCATGCTACAGGACTGGCAAGGCAGGTTCCGATATAACTGCTTTTTCCTGCTGCGATCGTGGCTGTGATTCCTCTTCCGGCAAGTTCTGCAACACCGGCCATCATCGGCAGCAGACCATAACCCATTCCCTGGATTCCGTTTCTCAGTACATTGACAAAATAAAGCGGAATAAAGAACAGTGCAACACATTTCACATAAGTATCAACCATAGGAAGTACTTCTGCGATATTATCCGAAATAAACAGATATGCGAAATATTTCCCTGCGAAAAACAGGAACGTTCCGACTACCACACTGTACACACAGCCAATGAGATGGGACGCACGGAATCCCTGACGAACCCGTTCCAGCTTACCTGCTCCGATATTCTGCGCATTGTAGGTTGCACTTGCTGTTCCCTGTGCCACAAATGCCTGAGTAAAAATCTGCTCAATCTTACTTCCTGCTGTAAACGCTGCCACAGCATAAGAACCAAGCATATTTAATGCAGACTGTACCATCATGGTTCCGATCGCCGTGATAGAATACTGAAGTCCCATTGGGATTCCCACACTGATCTGCTTGCCTGCAAGATTTCTGCGGAAATACCAGTCTTCTTTTTTCATTCGTAGCTCCGGCACATATTTCCATATATATACCAGACAGAGAACTCCGGATACTCCCTGCGAAATAATGGTAGCCCACGCTGCCCCAGGTGCTCCCAGTTTAAATACTATGATAAACACCAGATCCAGTGCAATGTTCAGCATCGCTGACAGAATCAGGAAATACAGCGGTACCTTACTGTTTCCCAGTGCACGCAAGATGCTGGCCAGGATATTATATAAGGCCTGGGCAAAAATCCCTCCGCAGATGATCATAACATAGGCATATGCATCCTTGAAAATATCATCCGGCGTATGCATGAATTTCAGAAGTGCATGCATCCCTGTCATGCTGACAGCTGTCATCACAGCGGAGATCACCGCTGTCAGGATCAGTGCATTTCCTACTGTCTGACGCATTTCGTCCATCTTTCCTGCACCGTATTTCTGTGCTGTCAGTACAGTAAAACCTGCTGTCAGCCCAAGCAGAAATCCGATGATCAGAAAAATGATCGTTCCTGTGGAACCAACCGCTGCCAGTGCTTTTGTTCCCACAAACTTTCCTACTACTACAGCATCTACCATGTTGTAGAACTGCTGGAACACATTACCTATGAACACCGGAATAGTAAATCCCAGCAGCACTTTCATCGGCTTTCCCTGTGTCATGTCTGTTTTCATTTAATGTCTTCTCCCCCTGATAAAAATACTCAAACCTTACCAACATTTATGTATCAGAGGGATTATAGTTGAAATGGGATTATTTTACAAGATGGTTTTTAAAATTTTTTTCATATGTCCAGCAAATATAAACAACTGCCAAAAAAGCCCTGCGGATCTGAAACGACCCACAAGGCTTTTCATAAAAAATACTTATTTATTTCTCAACAAGAAGAGATTCTCCTGTCATTTCCTTCGGCTGCTCCATTCCCATAAGCTGGATCAGAGTCGGAACGATGTCTGCAAGGCATCCGTTCTCGCGAAGTGTGTATTTCGGATCTGCGTTTACAAGGATAAACGGAACCGGATTGGTTGTATGAGCTGTCCATGGCTCACCTGTCTCATAGTTTACAAGCTGCTCTGCGTTACCGTGATCAGCGCAGATGAAGAGCTGTCCATCAACCTCTTTGATCGCCTCTACAGCTTTTCCAACGCACTCGTCAACTGTCTCAACAGCCTTGATCGCAGCTGCCTCAACACCTGTATGGCCAACCATATCCGGGTTTGCAAAGTTGATGATGATCACATCATATTTTTCAGATTTAATTGCCTCAACAAGTTTCTCACAGACTTCCGGTGCACTCATCTCCGGCTGCATATCGTATGTCGGAACTTTCGGGGATTTCACAAGGATTCTGTCCTCTCCCTTGTTCGGCTCCTCAACGCCGCCATTGAAGAAGAATGTTACGTGTGCATATTTCTCTGTCTCAGCAATACGTGCCTGTGTCATATCATGAGCTGCAAGGTACTCGCCGAATGTATTGTGAAGAAGAACTTTATGGAATGCTACCTGTTTGTTCTGGATCGTATCATCATACTCTGTAAAGCATACGAAGGTAGTATCCAGTCTTTTAGCTCTCTCAAAGCCTTTGAAATCATCATCACAGAAAGCTCTTGTAATCTCTCTTGCACGGTCCGGACGGAAATTGAAGAATACAACGGAATCCTTATCGGAAATTGTTGCAACCGGTTTACCGTCTTTCTCGATAACTGTCGGGAGAACAAACTCATCTGTCTTGTCATCATCGTAAGAAGCCTGAACTGCTGCTGCTGCGTCTGTTCCTTTTACACCTTCACCCTGTGTGAGAGCCTTGTATGCAAGCTCTACACGATCCCAGCGGTTATCACGATCCATTGCATAGTAACGTCCGGAGATCACTCCGATCTCACCAACACCGATCTCTTTCATCTTAGCTTCCAGCTGCTCTACGAATTCCTTACCTGATGCAGGCGGTGTGTCACGGCCGTCCAGGAAGCAGTGTACGTAAACCTTCTTAAGTCCCTCTCTCTTAGCCATCTCAAGAAGTCCATAGAGATGTGTATTGTGGCTGTGTACACCACCATCAGAAAGAAGTCCCATAAAATGGATCGCTGAATCATTTTCTTTTGCATTCTTCATTGCTGCAAGAAGTGCTTCGTTCTTGAAGAAATCGCCATCCTGGATTTCTTTTGTAATTCTTGTAAGCTCCTGGTATACGATGCGGCCTGCACCCATGTTCATATGACCTACCTCGGAGTTGCCCATCTGTCCATCCGGAAGACCTACGGCAAGTCCGCTTGCATTACCTTTTACAAACGGATAATCTTTCATCAGTCCGTCCATAACCGGTGTCTTAGCCTCGTATACAGCATTTCCGTCATGTCTGTCATTCAGTCCATAACCATCAAGGATCATTAATACGGTTGGTTTTTTGCTCATAATTTTCCCCTTCTTATCTTTGATCGAAAATCTGCCGCCCACATTTCGCCGGAATCGTTCCTGCTTTCTGTGTCTGACAGAATTCTTTTGTTTTCCATTTTATATAGTACCAAAATCCAGGAATTTTGCAACGTTTTCTTTGATAAAAATTTATCCTGATATAAATTTCCGAAAAGCGGACCTGCAAATTTCTGCGCTGATTTCCGCGGGAAATTTTTTATTTCTCGTATACACGGATCATGGAAGATATCTTTCTTACAGACGGACTGTTCTCCAGCTCTTCCTTAACCTTGAAGAAAGCCCCTTCACTTACCAGCTTGGTGATCACAACAACCTCTGCTGTATCTGGTCTCTTACTCTCTTTCTGCATGATCTGTGCAACACTTGCCTGATATTTGGCAAAATACTCCAGAATCTCGGCAAGTACACCGCAGCGGTCCTCTACCTGAAGGCGGAGGAAGTAACGGTTATGAGTGTCTGCCATCTCTTTCACCGGAAGCGTCTTATAACAGGTGCATCCTACACGTCCACAGCAGTCTGCCTTCATATTACGGACTACCTCAAATACATCACCCACAACAGCACTTGCTGTAGGAAGCTCACCTGCTCCACGTCCATAGAACATGGTATCTCCAACTGCATCACCGTGTACAAATACAGCGTTATAAGAATCATTAACGGATGCAAGCGGATGTTCTGCCGGAATCAGCATCGGGCATACATAAGCCTCAACACCGTCATCCTGACAGCGCGCAACGCCCAGCAGCTTGATCTCGCAGCCCATCTCCTTAGCATAACGGATATCCTTGGCTGTGATCCTGGTGATTCCTTCGATATGAACATTATCCAGAGTGACTCTTGAATTAAACGCTACAGATGCAAGGATCGCAACCTTTCTTCCTGCATCGATACCTTCGATATCTGCTGTAGGATCTGCCTCTGCATATCCAAGTTCTGTTGCAAGGGCAAGGGCATCAGAAAATTCCATTCCTTCCTGTGACATCTTGGTAAGGATGAAGTTGGTGGTTCCGTTTACGATTCCCATTACTTCTGTCACATGGTTGGCCTCAAGGCTGTTCTTCAGCGGGCTGATGATCGGAATTCCACCGGCAACTGCTGCCTCGAATAAAAAGTCTTTCTGCGACTCCCCTGCTGTCTCCAGAATCTCTTTTCCATGAACTGCAATCAGATCCTTGTTAGCTGTTACTACATTCTTTCCTGCTTTCAGTGCGGAAAGGATGTATGTACGTGCCGGCTCGATCCCACCGATCAGCTCGATCACGATATCAATAGATGGATCTCCTGCGATATCATCCCAGTTCGTTGTAAGAACAGAAGTATCTTCTACTTTCTTAGTTGCTTTCTCAAGGTTACGTACCAGTATCTTAGTGATCTTTACCTGGCAACCAAGTTTCGCTGTCATTTCCTGCTCCTGGTTACTGATGACTTTATATACGCCTGTTCCTACTGTTCCCAGGCCAAGGAGGGCCGCATTTACGACTTTTTCGCTCATTTTCTGATGTCCCCTTTCATTTTTTTCCATTTTTTATCAGAGTTATCTCATATGTTATGGCAGAAAACGCTTTTTGTCAAGCTCAGGCAGAGGAAGCAGCTCCAGCCAGCCTGCAAAAAGTCCTGAGAGCAGTTCCTGCACCATAGCTTTGGATTCCGGTTCCAGTTTATCCAGCCGCCTGGCCATGGCAGCCAGGCTTTTTACTCCTCCATCCAAAATCTGCTGGATCGTCTCTGCCCCGGTTGCTTCAAGTACAGAGAAAAGTTCCGTGATCAGATTTGCTCTCTGCTCCTCATTCATGCCATCAATCCATTTATGAAGCTGCTGATCCATTGTCTCTGCTTTTCTGGTTAACTTTTCTTTTCTTATAAAAGAAGGCCCCATGATCTCCCAGGAAAAAGCATCATGCTGCATAATTCCTTTCTGCGTGCTGTCTACGATCACCGGTTCTTTCTGATGTGTGAGAAGCATGCCGATCACAGATGCTTCCGGTATTATCCTTGTTACTTTTTTCAAGATCTTCTCTATATCTTTTCCATGGAAAAATCCCTCTGGAAACCCTGGTCCGTCGTTATCATACACAGACAGGATTTTATCCTGCACTTCTTCCCCACACTGCATGGCTGCATACATAGCCAGGTTTCCACCTTTGGAGTGGCCGCCGATCCGCAGCATGGACTGGATATATCTGCTTTCTTTTTCCAGATATTCCAATGCCCGTTTATGGGATGGCACAATTCCGTTGCTGAGATTAAAATCTTCCTTCCATCCAATGATGGTATCGTCTGTACCCCTGAAAGAAATATAGACTGTTCCATCTGGCAGTTCTACTGTCACTGCTGCAAACTGCTTGATCTCACTTGGCAGTATCTCATTGACAAAACCACCCACTCTGCATTTCCGGTATCTGCTGGACTTTGCCATTTTTCTTAAGAGTTCTGGTATATTTTGTAAGAATGTTGTCTGCGCTTTGATTTTTTCATTCTTTTTTTCTGCAAAAAAGTTCTCTGAAAGCTCCTCCAGATAAAGAGTATTTCCATTCTGTATCTCACGGATACCATCCAGTTCAATATAGGAAAAACATGCCAGTATCAGATTATCCACTTCATTAAACGGAGACTGTTCAAAAGTAAGATCTCCTCTCCAATCCAGATAATCCAGAATATTCCCCATAAAAACCTCCTTACATCTATCATCGCCCCACTACAGTTACAGCTTTACTTTCTATTATCATACCATAAATCTGGATCATTTACCCTGTTCATCAAGTTTTTTTCTGAGATATCGAATGTAATAAAGGCATCCGCAGGTAAAACCTGGCATCAGAACAGCCAGACCTGCTGCTGACACAAGATAGATCACTTTTCCATTTCCCCCTGCCGGTGCTCCGGCCACAAAACAGTAAAACATGGTAGCTGAAAAATAGAGTGTGACTACCACGGAAAAAAAACTTTTCAAAAATTTCCTCATTGTTTCTCCTTTCCATAGTGTCTCTATAAGGACACTGTTGTAATTTCAATTTTACATTCATAATAAGTTTAATTCAAGGATGAATCGGACAGGATATACATATGATAAAATATGACAGATTTTGGGTGACTATGAAGAAACGCGGAATTTCCCAGTATGATCTTTATGAACACTACGAAGTTACACGTTCTCTTCTGGACAGACTACGAAAAAATAAGAATATTGAGATTTTTACAATAGACAGGCTGTGCTCCATCCTCGACTGTAATATTGAAGATATTGTGGAACACGTTCCTGACCCTGATAAAAATACAGATAAGGACAGGGAGAACGAAACCTCTCCTGAAAATAAGAAAAACTCTCTCTGAGATTAACAGTGGTATGATGGTATGATCTGCACTGGCCGGATTCAGAGGGAGTTTTATTCTATTCGAGTGTAGTGGGAAAAAGTGATATTGAAGACATTATAAAACACCTCCAAACACATTTTAATTAGTGAATATCACCAATTTTTATTGTGTTTAGAGGTGTTATTTAAAGGTTTATTTGTTTAATTCAAACAAAGTCTATAATTTATTTGTAGTTTACGATCTTTCCGAAATCTGGTTTCAGGGAAGCGCCGCCTACAAGACCGCCGTCGATGTCAGCCTGAGCAAATAAGTCAGGAGCTGTTGCAGCGTTTACAGATCCGCCGTACTGGATACGGATCTCTGCTGCTGTAGCGTCATCATAGATCTCAGCGATGCATTTACGGATATCAGCGCAAACTTCCTGAGCCTGCTCTGTTGTAGCTGTCTTACCTGTTCCGATAGCCCAGATCGGCTCGTAAGCGATAACTGCTGTCTTAGCCTGATCAGCTGTAACACCCTGGAATCCAACCTTAACCTGCTGACGGATGAAGTCCATTGTTACGCCCTGCTCTCTCTGAGTAAGTGTCTCACCGCAGCACATGATTGGTGTGATACCATGCTCGAAAGCTTTGAGCATTTTTTTGTTAACGTCTTCGTTTGTCTCACCGAAGTACTCTCTTCTCTCGGAATGTCCAAGTACTACATACTTAACGCCTGCATCTACGAGCATAGCCGGAGCGATCTCGCCTGTGTAAGCACCTTTCTCCTCGAAGTACATGTTCTCAGCACCAACCTGGATGTTTGTTCCTTTAGCTGCCTCAACAACAGGGATGATGTCGATAGCCGGTACGCAGAATACTACGTCAACTTCGTCGTTAACAACAAGCGGTTTTAAAGTCTCAACGAGCTTTACAGCCTCGCTTGGTGTCATGTTCATTTTCCAGTTTCCAGCAATGATTTTCTTTCTTGCCATGGTTTTATCTCCTTTTTTGTGTTCGTGGAACACTTTATTTTTTATCAGTCTTTATCGTTAGCTGCTGCTACACCTGGGAGCTCTTTGCCCTCAAGGAACTCAAGAGAAGCACCGCCACCTGTGGAGATGTGTGTCATCTTGTCACCATATCCGAGGATATTTACAGCTGCTGCGGAATCACCGCCACCGATGATTGTTGTTGCGTCTGTCTCAGCAAGAGCTTTGGCAACTGCCTCTGTACCATGAGCAAAGTTTGGCATCTCGAAGCATCCCATCGGTCCGTTCCATACAACTGTCTTGGCATCCTTTACAGCGTCTGCAAAAAGTTTCTCAGTTTCCGGTCCGATATCCATTCCTTCCCATCCGTCCGGAATCTCACCACGTTTTACAACCTGGATATTGCAGTCATTGGAGAAGTTATCACCGATTCTGTTATCTACAGGAAGAAGAAGTTTAACACCTTTCTCCTCTGCTTTCTTCATCATGTCAAGCGCATACTGAAGGTAATCATCCTCGCAGAGGGATGTTCCGATGTGTCCGCCCATAGCTTTGGAGAATGTATAGGACATACCTCCACCGATGATCAGTGTATCTACCTTATCAAGAAGGTTGTTGATTACAGAGATCTTGCTGGAAACCTTAGCACCGCCAAGGATTGCAACGAATGGTCTCTCCGGATTGTTTACAGCGTTTCCGAGGAAATCGATCTCTTTCTGCATCAGATATCCTACAACTGCTGTCTTCACATATTTGGTAACACCTACGTTGGAGCAGTGAGCTCTGTGAGCGGTTCCGAATGCATCGTTTACGAATACATCGCAAAGAGAAGCAAGGTCTTCGCTGAACTTATCTTCGTTCTTTGTCTCCTCTGCACGGTAACGTGTGTTCTCAAGAAGAACTACATCACCATCATTCATAGCTGCTACAGCTGCCTTAGCGTTTGGTCCTACTACCTCTGGATCTGCTGCAAATTTCACTTCCTGGCCAAGAAGCTCAGAAAGACGAACTGCTACAGGTGCAAGAGAAAGTTCCGGTTTCGGCTCTCCCTTCGGTTTACCAAGGTGGGAGCAAAGAATAACCTTTCCGCCGTCAGCGATCAGTTTCTTGATTGTAGGAAGAGCTGCTACAAGACGGTTCTCATCTGTGATCTTTCCATCCTGAAGCGGAACGTTGAAGTCGCATCTTACAAGTACTTTCTGTCCTTTTACATTGATATCATCAACACTTTTTTTGTTCAGCATTTCTATATCTCCTTAACATTTATTTCTGCCGGAAGCAGATCAATAAGGGTGAGCGGTATTGTTATCCACTCTGTCAACAGTCATAACCTCCAGACGTTTTCTTGTTATAGTCTGTCGGTAAAAAAGGGCCCGGTCCTCTTCAGACCGGACCCTTTCTGAGTCTATTCTTCTACACTCGTTCGCTGAAAATTAAGCGTTCAGAAGGCTTCCGAAGTGCTTGATTGTACGAACCATCTGGCTTGTGTAGGAGTTCTCGTTGTCATACCAGGAAACTACCTGAACCTCTGTTGTGCCGTTCTCAAGTGGAAGTACCATTGTCTGAGTAGCATCGAAGAGGGAACCAAATCTCATACCAACGATATCGCTGGATACGATCTCATCCTCGTTGTATCCGAAGGACTCGTTAGAAGCTGCTTTCATAGCTGCGTTGATCTGCTCTTTTGTAACATTTCCTTCAACTACTGCTGTAAGGATTGTTGTAGAACCTGTTGGGGTAGGAACACGCTGTGCAGAACCGATAAGTTTACCGTTAAGCTCTGGGATAACAAGTCCGATAGCTTTAGCAGCACCTGTGCTGTTCGGAACGATATTAACTGCAGCTGCACGGGATCTTCTCAGATCGCCTTTTCTCTGCGGTCCGTCAAGTGTCATCTGATCGCCTGTGTAAGCGTGGATTGTGCACATGATACCGGATTTGATCGGTGCAAGATCGTTAAGAGCCTTAGCCATTGGTGCAAGGCAGTTTGTTGTACAGGAAGCTGCGGAGATGATCTTGTCCTCGTTTGTAAGACCCTGATGGTTTACGTTGTAAACGATTGTCTTAAGGTCGTTTCCAGCCGGAGCGGAAATAACTACGTGCTTAGCACCTGCATCGATATGAGCCTGAGCTTTGTCTTTAGATGTGTAGAAACCTGTGCACTCAAGAACTACGTCTACACCGATCTCTCCCCATGGAAGCTCTGCAGCGTTAGCCTTAGCATAGATTTTGATCTCTTTTCCGTCTACTGTGATGGAATCCTCTCCTGCTTTAACTGTATCAGCAAGAGCATATCTTCCCTGTGTAGAATCATATTTTAATAAGTGAGCAAGCATTTTAGGAGATGTAAGGTCATTGATTGCTACAACCTCGAATCCCTCTGCTCCAAACATCTGACGGAATGCAAGACGACCGATACGTCCAAAACCATTAATTGCAACTTTTACTGCCATGATAAATTCCTCCTATGAATTGAATGGTGATTTAGTGTTTCTCTTCTGATTGTTAAAGAAACATCAACCTGCTTCATATTGTACCTAATTCCAAACAAAAATTCAAGAGCTATTTATAAAAAAGCAACTTAAAATAAATATTGAGAAAATTCTGGGAAAATGTGCTATAATTCTGTGATAGAAAATTCTTTCCCGCAAATATGAAAATATGGAGGTAAAACATGGACCTGAAAATTTTATGGGACTGCCATATGCACTCCTCTTTTTCCGCAGATTCCAATACTCCTATGGAAGTTATGATCCAGACAGCCATTGAAAAAGGCCTGGAGGGAATCTGCTTTACTGAACATTTTGACCCGGATTATCCTGATACTCCGGAGAATCTTGACTTTTCCCTGGATATCCCGGCATACCGACAGAAGCTTGAAAGTCTTGCAGATGCTTTTAAAGACCAGATCAATGTTAATTTTGGAATTGAGCTTGGACTTCAGCCTCATCTTGCAGAATCTTTTTCCGGACTTCTGGAAGAAGTTCCATTTGATTTCGTCATCGGTTCTTCCCATGTGGTTCACGGCTATGATCCTTATTATCCTTCTTATTTCGAAGACCGTAAGGAATCTGCCTGCTATATGGAATATTTTGAATCCATTCTGGAAAACATTGCTGTTTTTGATAAGATGGATGTGTACGGACATATTGATTATGTGGTACGTTATGGTCCGAATCAGAACCGACAGTATTCTTATGGCCGTTACAAGGAGATCCTGGATGAGATCCTGCGTACGCTGATCCGAAAGAATGTGGGTATCGAGCTTAACACAGGCGGTTATCACTACGGGCTTGGAGAGCCGAATCCCTGCGTCAATATCATACGCCGTTACCGCGAACTTGGCGGCGAGATCATCACGATTGGGGCTGATGCACATACTCCGGATAAGATCGGTTATACATTTAACAAAGCAGCTGATGTTCTCCGGGAATGTGGTTTTTCTTATTATACGGTGTTTAAACACCGCCAGCCGGTTTTCCATAAACTTTAGAACTGTTGCTGTTCACTCCGTGCCCGATAACACACTTCTCAGGATATTACCAGTGAACAGTACCATGATTTTTACTTATTATGCTGATATCAATTCATTAAGGAGGAATACTACTATATGTCAACAAAAAGACTCCAGAAAAAGAAAGCTGCCATGCAGGCAAAGAAAGATAAGCAGCTGAAAAAGAATACATCCGCTGCTACTGCTACGAAAAAAATTGTGACTGCAAAGGTTGAACCAAAAAAGATTGAAACTTCCAGGACGGAGGCGGTTAAGATCGAGACGTCTAAGTCCGAACCGATCAAGGTCGAGACGTCCAAAACTGAGCCGATTAAGGTTGAGTCTTCTAAGACTGAACCAATCAAGGTCGAGACTTCTAAGACTGAACCAATCAAGGTCGAGACTTCTAAGACTGAACCGATCAAGGTCGAGACTTCTAAGACTGAACCAATCAAGGTTGAGACTTCTAAAACTGAACCAATTAAAGTCGAGACTTCTAAAACCGAACCTGTCAAAGTTGCCACTTCCAAGACGGAACCTCTGAAAGTCGAGACTTCCAAAGAGGATACTGCCTACGATGCTCTCTACGAGAAGCGTTTGAACCGCTACTACAATGATCTGAAATGGCTCTACTGCGAGCTGTTCCGCGATCATCCTGAGGTTGCCGGCACATTCTCAAGCCTTACTAAAAAAATGAAAGAGATCTACCGCGAGCGTTCTCTTTCCATGAAAGAAGCTGACCAGGCCTGCGCACAAAATCCTGACTGGTTCCGCAAAACCGCTTTCGCAGGAATGGCTGTAAACCCTGCCGATTTCGCAGATACTCTTTCCGGACTATCCAATAAACTGGACTATGTCAGCGAATGCAAGGCAGACACTCTGTACCTGACAGATCTTTTTCAGGCAACCTCCAACTGCTCTCTTCGCATTATCCCGGAAATCGGAACTTCCGAAGATCTGCACACCCTTGCAGCTAACTGCCAGAAAGCAGGCATCCGCCTGGCCCTTGAGATCCCGTTAAGCCTTTCTGTGGATGATCCGCAGTCCGGTTCGCCATGTGTGCTCCAGACTCCGGCATTCTTTAATGCAATGCTTCTCCAGATCCTGGAGCTTGCAAATGAGGGAGCTTCTGTATTCAGTCTTGGTGTCCTTCCTATGATGGACAGTGAAAATCTCTGGAAACTGCATTCCCTTCTCCGCATGACACGTATGGTCTGCGAGATCGTATGCCCTGGCATTCTTCTCCTTGGTGAGACAGACCGCACGCCTGGTGAAGCTGCCGCATTCGGAGGAACTTCCGATATGCCGGAACTTCATATTGTAAGCAGCACACAGCTGATGTCCGATATCTGGCACACTGTTGCCACAAAAGATACTGCTCTTCTCCGTCATGGAATTGATAAAACAGCGGATCTTCCTCAGGCACCTGTGTTCCAGAATTACCTGCGCAGCCGCAACACAGTGCGCTGGAACCTGGACTATGATTTCCTGAAAGACAGCTTCATCACAGAAGGCCCTCACAGAGATTATCTGAATGAATTTCTCTCAGGTACTTTCCCGGATTCCTTTGCCCGGGGTGAAATCTATATAAATACGGAAACTGAAGAATCAGAGCTCTGTGGAACAACTGCCTCCCTTGCAGGAATCGAGCGTTTTGATTATGAGGGAAATACTGATGGCGTCAACCGCGGAATCCGCTACGACGTAACACTCCACGCGTTGCTTCTCTCACTGCCTGGAATCCCGGTACTTCGAAGCGGCGATGAGATCGGACAACTGAATGATTATACTTACAAAACCAGCCCCGATAAGGCTGCTGACCCGCGCTGGCTCCACAACGGACGCTTCAACTGGACACTTGCCCAGAACAGAGCCGATGCCGAGACGATCCAGGGACGCATCTTCAATAGCCTGGAACAGCTTGAAAATATCCGTACCAGCTATCCGGTATTTGCCCCTGAAGTTCCTGCACATACACTGGAAACCTGGGAAAAATCCCTCCTTGCTCTTGTAAGAGAAACTTCCCAGGAAAAACTGATCTGTATCTACAACTTCAGCGACCAGGACAAAGTAGCCTGGATCAACGAACAGGACGGTACTTACACTGATCTCCTCACAGGAGTTCAGCGAGACGCGCAGGCTGTGGAAATCCCGGCGTTTGGATTTATCTGGCTCATGCGGACCAAGTAACTGATTTGGCTTTTTCCCCACAACAAAAGGCACTGCTATTTTCCATTCATGCAGTGCCTTTTTCATTTTTGGTGTTATTCTATTTTCTTAGTTTATCAATAAATATCGTAAATTTCCCCTGCTCCCCCTTATCCAGTGAACGGCTGTAAATATTCCTGAGCCAGGCTGTGATCACCTCGATAAGTATCGGTGAAAACGTCATCAGAAGGAACACCAGGATGATCATTCCGAATTCCAGCGAACCAAGTGTCAGCAGGTCCTGTAATATTACAGCTGCCGCAAAAAAGATCACCTGCATACTGTAAATGATTACCTTTCTGTAACGGTTCAGCGGCGCATATACTGTCTTCAATGCCGCCATATAATTCCATCCTGTCACAAGGACACAGGCTGTATTTAACATAAGATTAGAGTGATACACATTCTGACATACCAGCATTACTGTGAATACACAACCTGTAATGGTAACGGCAGCCGGAAAGGCATTCATAAACACGTGACGCAGGAATGTATGGTCGATCTTTTCGTAGTTGTTCTCCTGGGCCAGAAGGAATGTCGGGATACCAACTGCACAGGCACTGATCAGCGACATCTGAATCGGCTCAAAAGGATAAGAATCCCCAAAGAAAATTGTGATCAATGACAGCAGCACAGAAAAGATCGTCTTGATCAGGAACATGGAAGCTGCTGTCCGGATATTATTGACAACGCGGCGTCCCTGATTCACGATCTCCGGCATTGCCGCAAAATTGGAATCCAGAAGAACCACATTTGCAATATTCTTGGCAGCATCACTTCCCTCAGCCATGGCTATACTGCAGTCCGCTTCTTTGAGAGCCAGAACATCGTTCACACCATCACCGGTCATTGCAACTGTATGCTTCTGTGCCTGAAGCGATTTCACCATTGCCTGCTTCTGCTGTGGCGTTACACGGCCAAATACACTGTACGTGGCAACTGCCTCATCCATCTCTTCCTGAGTTGTTATGGTAGTCGCGTCCACATACTGCTCTGCATTTTTCAGTCCCGCACGCTTCGCAATAGCAGAAACTGTCACAGGATCATCACCGGAGATCACTTTCAGGTCAACACCCTGACTTTCAAAATATGCCAGTGTATCCGGTGCCTCTGCACGGATCACATCTGTAAGAAGCAGAAGTCCTACAGGCTCAAGTCCTTCCGGGATTTCAGTGCCTTCATTTACATTCTCACTGTGGGCAACAACCAGAACACGGAGTCCCTCTTCTGCAAAACTGCCGCAGTACTCCATCAGTTCAGGATTTCCCTCCGGGAAAAGAAACTGCGCAGCACCCATCAGATACGTACCTGCATCTTTAAAAGCAGCTCCACTATACTTCCTGTCAGAAGAGAACGGGATCACATGATCCAGTTCCATATCCTGAGTCACCTTAAATCTTGCGCGAAGCGCATCTGCAGTAGCATTCTGATCCTTCAGAACAGAAAGAAGATTTCCCATGATATGTTCGATTTCCCGAATCTTCACAGTATCTTCCTGTCTATGTTTCTTTGCACCAGTTTCAGACTCTTCCTGTGGTAAGAGAATCGAACTCCCATCCTCTTTCGCGATTGCTTCCGCAGCTGAAACTGCTGAAGCTTCAGCCGCAGCCGAACCCTCAGTCAGATCAGAACTCTTAGTTCCATTATTATTCCATTCTCCAGGCGCGGTCTTATTTCCTGATGTTTCATCAGAAATCTCATCATATACCGGCGGATAGCTCTCCACTGACTCCACACACATGGTTCCCTCTGTGATAGTTCCTGTCTTATCCAGACAGAGTGTATCCACACGTGCCAGAGTCTCAATACAGTAAAGCTCCTGCACGAGCGTCTTCTTCTGTGCCAGTTTCAGTGCACCAAGAGTCAGGGCCACGCTGGTCAGAAGAACAAGTCCTTCGGGGATCATACCAAGAACTGCCGCCACCATATTGACTACAGAATCCCGAATACTGTCTCCTACAAAATAATACTGTTTATAAAAAAGCATCGCACCAAGGGGCACGATAATAATACTGATCACCTTAAGAATGGCATTCAGGGAATTTCGAAGCTCTGAATTATGACGCTTGAATTCCTTGGCCTCACTGGTGATCCTGGAAGCATAATTGTCGCTTCCTACATGAATGATCTGGCAGCAGGCCTGACCTGCTGTCACAAAACTTCCAGAAAAAAGCTCATCCCCCGGATTCTTCGGCAAATTATCAGCCTCTCCGGTAAGCAGGGATTCATTTACTTCCAGATTTCCTTCCAGTATCTTCGCATCTGCCGGTACCTGTTCCCCGGCCTTGAGGAAGATCAGATCATCCACAACCAGCTTCTCTGTGGATATCTTCCATTTTTTTCCTTCACGCAGAACTACAGTCTTGGATTCTGTCAGGATTGCCAGCTTGTCGATGGTCTTCTTGGCTCGGATCTCCTGAATGATTCCAATTACCGTATTAATAAAAATGATTCCTACAAACATGGAATTCTTGTAGGAACCAACCAGCAGCACGAAAACCAGCAGCACCAGGTTCAGAAAATTGAAGAATGTAAGTGTATTCTCCAGAATGATCTGCTTATAAGTCCTGGTGTTGGGGTTTTCGTTATTATTTACCTGGCCCTGCGCAATTCTCTCCTGAACTTCTTCGTTCGTAAGTCCTGTCATGTGTCTACTTACCTGTCCTTTCAATGGCTTACGGTTTCCATTCGCGCGAAGCTTGCTCATGCCACGGCTATGATCTTAAAAATATAAGGGAATTAATACTCCTCTTCTGTGTCCTCTTCTCCCTCATGGATATCAGACTTCGGTTTGGAAAGACCCTCGATCTTAATGTGATGTTTCTCTGCATAGTCCCAGAGAGCTGCATGAATTGCTTCCTCAGCAAGAAGGGAGCAGTGGATCTTTACTGGTGGAAGTCCGTCCAGTGCCTCCATAACAGCCTTGTTGGTTACTTCCATTGCTTCTTCAATAGTCTTTCCCATTACAAGCTCTGTTGCCATGCTGCTTGTCGCAACTGCTGCGCCGCATCCAAATGTTTTAAATTTGCAGTCTTTGATAATATGAGTTTCGTCATCAATATCAAGGAATATTCTCATAATATCACCGCATTTAGCATTTCCTACAGTACCCACGCCGCTTGCGTTCTCGATCTCACCTACATTACGTGGATGCTGAAAATGATCCATTACTTTTTCACTATACATTATTTTTTCCTCCTGGCAAGTGTTTTTATTATTTTTTCTGCTTTTTAATAAAATCTTCATATAATGGAGACATACTTCTTAAGTTTGCAGTAATGTCTTTCAGTTTATCTACTACAAAATCAACATCCTCCATTGTTGTCTCCTCGCTTAATGTCATACGGAGAGATCCGTGTGCGATCTCATGTGGAAGTCCGATAGCCAGCAGAACATGTGACGGATCAAGAGAGCCGGATGTACATGCAGATCCGCTGGATGCACAGATCCCGAAGTTGTCAAGCATCAGAAGAAGGGATTCACCCTCGATGAACTGGATACTTACGTTTACGTTGTTTGGAAGACGTTTTACTTTATCTCCATTGAGACGTACATACGGGATCTCTGTGAGGATCCTGCTGATCATATGATCTCTGATCTCGATTTCTTTTGCAGTACGCTCTTTCATGGACTTGTTTGCACGCTCTGCTGCAAGACCGTAGCCTACGATACCAGGAACGTTCTCTGTACCTGCACGACGTTTTCTCTCCTGTGCTCCGCCGTGTACGAAGGAGCGGATCTTAACGCCCTTACGAATATAGAGAAAGCCGATTCCCTTCGGTCCGTTGATCTTATGTCCGCTGGAGCTGAGCATATCGATATTGAACTCATCTACATTGATCGGGATCTGTCCGAATGCCTGAACAGCGTCTGTATGGAACAGAATTCCATGCTCACGTGCGATCTGTCCGATCTCTTTCAGCGGCTCAAGAGTACCGATCTCGTTATTGGCTGCCATAACAGAAATCAGGATGGTCTCCGGTGTGATCGCTTTCTGAAGCTCATCCAGGTTGATGAAACCGTTCTCATCAACATCAAGATATGTGATCTTCGCTCCGCGCTCTTTCTCCAGATACTCGCAGGTATGGAGAATGGCATGATGCTCTATTTTTGTTGTAATGATATGGTTCCCTTTATTTTTGTATGCCTCAAAGGTTGCTTTCAGAGCCCAGTTATCAGACTCGGAACCACCTGCTGTAAAATAAATCTCTTCTTTTTTGGCTCCGATCACATCTGCGATCTGCTGTCTTCCTTTTGCAATGGCAGCTTTGCTGTTTGCTGCAAAATCATAAACGGTTGAAGCATTTCCATAAAACTCTGTAAAATACGGCAGCATTGCCTCCACAACTTCCGGTGCGGTCTTTGTGGTGGCCGCATTGTCCAGATATATCATTTTTCCCATTTTCTTTTCCTCCTGTTCAGGATAATTATTTTTCGTGTATTCTCCGGCTTTCTTCGATCAGCTCACTAAGCATCAGTGTATCCACTGCATCTGTGATACTGTCGTTGATCCTCTTCCACACTAATTTAGCTACGCAGAGATCGGAACCCTGGCAGCCACCGTCGCCTTCTGTTCCCGGACATGACGCAGCTTCCAGGCCGCCTTCCAGGACACGAAGGATATCTCCCACTGAAATCTCTTCTGCCGGTCTTCCAAGGAAGTATCCTCCGGCTGCGCCGCGGACACTCTTCACAAGGCCCGCTTTCTTCAAAAGTGCCATCAGCTGCTCCAGATAGCTGACTGATATATTCTGACGGCCCGCAATGCTCTGAAGCGAGACCGCTTCTTTTTCACTGTAAAGACCAAGGTCTATCAAAGCCTTAAGTCCGTATTTTGCTCTTGTTGACAGTTTCATCCGCTCACCTCTTTTTCAATTCCCAGTGTTTTCCTCGGATTTCATGTTTACTCTATCAGAAACGTATGGTTCTGTCAAGACTAACTTCCTCATATATTGAAAAAAAGCTCCGAGATCGTCATGTCAAAAAAAGTATTTCTCAAAGGTACTCTGATTCTTGCCTGTACTGGTCTTGTCAGCCGTCTTGCAGGCTTCTTTTATAGAATATTCCTATCCCATACCATTGGTGCCAGTGGCATGGGACTGTATCAGCTGGTTCTGCCTGTCCAGGGACTTATGGCCGCGCTTTCCTATGCCGGAATACAATCTGCGCTTTCCAGACTGATCGCATCCCAGATAGCTCTTGATCAAAAAGAAGATGCCCGTTTTTCCCTGTTTCTGGGAACTTTGACTGCTATCGGTTTTTCATCTGTAACAGGATTTCTTCTTTTTCAAAAAGCAGTTTTTTTTGCGTCAGTAATCCTGAAAACTCCGGAAACAGCTGATCTCCTCCGTCTGGTGAGTTTCACGATTCCTATCTGTGCCATTCATTCCTGCATAAACAGCTATTATTATGCCCGAAAAAAAACTTCCATACCCGCGGCTGTCCAACTTACTGAACAGGCTGTCCGTATTGGTTCAACGTATGTACTGTATCTGATATTTCTTGCTGAAAAACGACCTGTCACAGCTCTGATCGCTGCTGGTGGCTCCATGACAGGTGAGATCGCAGCTTCTCTTGTTTCACTCCTTGCAGTTGCTTTTCATTTCGGGAACTGCCGTTCTGCAGGGGAAGAAATACGCTCACGCAAAACGTTCTCTCTGCTTCAGGAACTTTTTGGCCTCGCCCTTCCTGTCTCTCTGAACCGTATCCTGATGACGCTTCTTGGAAGTATCGAAGTAGTTCTGATCCCCCAAATGCTGCTCCGGTCCGGTTTAAACACTGCGGATTCTCTCCGGATCTACGGAGTTTTTACCGGAATGGCACTGCCGCTGATCCTTTTTCCTTCTGCGCTTACAACTTCCGCTTCTGTAATGCTGATGCCTTCTGTTGCAGAACTTGATGCTCTGGAAAATAGAAAACAGATCCGGAAAGTTACTGACCTGACATTTCTTCTGTGCATGATGCTTGGTTTTTTCTGCTGCGCCGGATTTTTTCTTCTGGGACCTTTTATGGGAAAACTGCTTTTTCACAGCAAAACTGCTGGTATCTACATACGGTACATGGCTTTTGTCTGCCCGTTTCTTTATACAAATACCATGCTTGCCAGCATTCTCCATGGACTGGGACAGCCCGGGCGGTGTCTTGCACACAGTGTCTGCGGCATTCTGGTGCGGATTTTTTTTGTAGTTTTTATGATTCCCCAAATTGGGATCCGGGGTTATTTTTACGGGATTTTTCTGGGCGAAATTCTTCTGACTCTTCTACACGTGAAAGCGTTAAAATTTCCCTATCGACAATCCGACAAAAATCGTTTATAATTAATAATCGAAATGCAGCGTAATGATTGAAATGACCGTTATCATTCAGACGGCCAATCCGCTTCACTGCCTGTTCATAATCAAATAGCTGCCACTCAGTTTATTTGGTCAAATACGGAATTATGGAGGAATTAATACTATGAGTTTTGAATTCATAAAGAAGCTGCCAACTCCTGAGGAAATCCGGAATCAGTATCCTGTAGATGCTGAGATCCAGGCACTCAAGGAGAAACGTGATGCAGAGATCCGCGACGTTTTCACTGGAAAATCAGACAAATTCCTTGCTATCATCGGACCATGTTCTGCTGATAACGAAGATGCTGTATGTGATTATCTTTTAAGGCTTCGCAAAGTACAGGAAAAGATCGAGGACAAAGTTCTCATCATCCCTCGTGTTTACACAAACAAACCTCGTACAACAGGTGAAGGATACAAGGGAATGGTCCATCAGCCGGATCCTGAGAAAAAACCAAACCTTCTTGCAGGTCTGATCGCTATCCGTAAAATGCATATGCGTGCTATCCGCGAGAGCGGTTTTACATGCGCTGATGAGATGCTTTACCCTGAGAACTACCGTTACCTTTCTGACCTGCTCTCCTACGTTGCTGTAGGTGCACGTTCTGTAGAGGACCAGCAGCACAGACTGACTGTCAGCGGTATGGATGTTCCGGCTGGTATGAAGAACCCAACCAGCGGTGACTACAGCGTTATGCTAAATTCCATCGTTGCAGCTCAGGGTGCACACCGCTTTATTTACAGAAGCTGGGAAGTAGAGACAACCGGCAATCCGCTTGCCCATGCTATTCTTCGTGGCGCTGTAAACAAACATGGTGAGGCAATCCCGAACTATCATTACGAGGATCTTCGTCTCCTTTATGACAAATACCATGCTAAGAATCTTGCCAACCCTGCTGTTATCGTAGATACTAATCACTCCAACTCCAACAAGCAGTATGAGCAGCAGATCCGTATTGCGAGTGAGGTTCTTCACAGCCGCAAGGTAGATCCGGAGCTTCACACTATGGTAAAGGGTCTCATGATCGAGAGCTACATCGAACCAGGCAACCAGAAGATCGGCGGCAACCATATCTATGGCAAGTCTATCACAGATGCATGCCTTGGATGGGAGCAGTCCGAACAGCTTCTCTATACAATTGCTGAGAACTGCTAGGCATTCCCTGCTTGTATGATGCATACATAATTTATCCCTACAGATCCGAATAACGATATCGGATCTGTAGGGATTTTTTTGAGTATATAAACAGGCCAGAACATCAATGATCAGTTTCATTCATCTTCTGGCCTGTCTTTATTAATTATCTTTATCCTGCGTACATAACATTACTAAACTGTACAAAGTTTGCAGTTCTTGTTGCAGCTTTGATCCATCCGGTCTTACTTCCGTATTTTATTTGAATATACATTTTTCCATTGGTAAGTGCACATTTAACAATCTTTACTTTACCACCTTTTTTAACAGTAAAGATCTTTTTAGCCCCATTAGCTTTCTGATATACAGGCAGGCTTTTTGCGGCGTAAAATGTGCGGGTATTTTTTCCTTTTACATAAATTGCCTTATATGTTCCGTAACTGCCGGTTCTTTTTAATGTTCCATTTTTGTAGGTATATGTGTAGTCAATGGTACTCGGGCCAGTTGACCAGGACATGACATAAAATCTTACTTTTATATTGTTTCCGCTTACAGATGCAATGTTTCCGTTCAAGTGCATTCCATAATTCTTAAATACACTGGCTATATCCACAACTTCTTTCCATTTTCCGGAAACATACCTGTAAATACCGCAGACATATCCATCTCCATCTTCTGCACCTGCATACAGATATAAAAACTTTTTGCCATTTTTAAGACTGATAAGTTTCGCATCAGCAGCCTTATCTGCTGCTGTTACGCTCCATATCGAAGTCAATGCCTTGGATGGGCCTTCATATAAACATCTCTCATCTTTGCCACACCAAAGTTCAGATACACCTGTGTGGTGGAAATGTCGGAATGTCCCAACATTTCCTGTACACTCTTCACATCTGCTCCGTTCTGCAGCATATGCGTGGCAAAAGAATGTCTTAACGTATGTGGTGTAATATCATGCTGGATTCCAGCTTCCTCCGCATAGCCTTTCAGAACTTTCCAGAATCCCTGTCTGCTCATGGACTTGCCGGAACAGTTGGTAAAAAGGATTTCTGTCTCATTCTCTTTTACAAACTTCTCTCTGGCCTCGTCCAGATATTTCTCCATTGCGATCTTGCATACATTGCCGATCGGAATAACTCTCTCCTTGCCTTCATCCCTGCATATCACATATCCAAGCTGCAGGTTAATATCCTCCATGCTCAGGCGCAGCAGCTCACTGACACGCATTCCAGTAGCATAAAGAAGCTCCAGCATGGCACTGTCCCTGATTCCCTTGGGAGTTGTTCTGTTAGGCTGTTTCAGAAGCCTGTCTACTTCATCTACAGATAAAATCTCCGGCAGACGTTTCTCAACCTTGGGCGGCTTCAGTTCCAGGGAAGGATCTTTCTCAATTCTGCCCTCCTGATGGAGATACTGAAACAGCGCACGGATAGAAGCAACATTTCTGGATATAGTAGAAGAAGCAAACTGTCCACGTTCCATATAACTTAAGTACCCTTCCAACTCCAGTTCCCCTACATCTCTAATATCATAAATTCCGCGCTCTTCAAAATATGCCGCCATTTTCTTCAGATCTCTCTGATAAGATACCTCTGTATTATGCGACGTTCTTTTTCTGTTATGTAAATATGTAATAAATTCCCGTATCTCTATGTCCATTCCCTTACATCCCGTTTCTAATACTATAGCATTTTTATAAATTACCTGGTTTTATCCAAAATAGTAAAATCTGTATCCTTTTATTACTGAATTATACTGTGTATTTTACATAAAATCAAACGGTTTTTCAGTGCAAAACCGCGCATTTTCAACACTTCCAGCCATTAACTACCAAATATCGCAGATTTTATGGAAACCATCACTAGATGTTGTAGAATTTCTTTTCAAAAAAATTTTAAATATTTTATGATCTTTTCAACCAACCAGGGATTGAGAAAACATTCTGCCATTATCCCCCCTGCATATACCCCAAAAGCAGTGATCACCTGCTTCAGGTAAGGAAGATTTTTTGCGGGGAACAGGCCATAATTTTTCCAGATTCCAAAAGACTGCCGATACACAAGTCCTGCCAGCCAGAAATAAACAGGAACATAGATCAGATACTGGGGCAGAAGAAGCGCTGCTCCTGCCAGTCCTCCGTAAAGACCGAACTCCAGCACAGACATTGCCAGGACCATCCCTGTTTCCAGTCCCAGGATCAGCATGTACACAACAGACAAAGGCACCCCGAACACTGTAAAACCGCACAGAATCAGCAGTAAAAAGAACCCTCCTCTCCGTCGCAGTATCTCTCCGAAATATGCACCGCCGGAAATATCTTTCTCTGCAAAATTCCGGATCAGATAAAAAGATGCCAGGGTTTTCTGTTTCCATTCCATTTTCCAGATCATATTCGGCAGGATCGTCCCTGTCAGAAAGCCTGTGAGAAACAGGATCTCTGACGGAAATCTGCCTGCTGCTTTCCATTTTCGATTCTCTGTCTTAATATCCATTCACTCACCCTGTATCAGTTTACGTCCACAATCCAGGTAATATAACTTTTGTGGTAAGATAATATTTCAGGACACAAAAAGGCCGGACAGCTGTATAATAGCTGTCCGGCTTTCTTTATTATCAGTACTCTTATGTGACCTGTAATTATTTCGCGTAATCAACCGCTCTGCTCTCACGGATCACATTGACCTTGATCTGTCCTGGATACTCAAGCTCTGCTTCGATCTGCTTTGCAATATCTCTTGCAAGGAGAACCATATCTGCATCGCTTACCTGATCCGGTACGACCATAACACGAATTTCTCTTCCTGCCTGAATAGCAAAAGATTTCTCAACGCCCTTGAACTCATTTGTGATGTCCTCAAGCTGTTTCAGACGATTGGTATATGTCTCCAGTGTCTCTCGTCTTGCACCAGGTCTTGCTGCGGAAATTGCGTCTGCAGCCTGTACGATGCACGCGATCAGAGATTCCGGCTCCACATCACCATGATGGGACGCAACTGTGTTAATAACGATCGGAGATTCCTTATACTTCTTACAGAGATCCACACCGATTTGAATATGGGACCCTTCCACTTCATGGTCAATGGATTTACCAATGTCATGGAGAAGTCCGGCACGTTTGGCCATACGCACATCCACACCGATCTCTCCTGCAATAAGTCCGGAAAGCTGTGCAACTTCAATAGAATGTCTCAGAGCATTCTGACCATAACTTGAACGGAATTTCATACGGCCAAGTAGTTTCAGAAGTTCCGGATGGATTCCATGTACACCCACATCCATGGCTGCTGTCTCACCGTCTTCACGGATCTGCGTTTCCACTTCTTTCTGGGCTTTCTCCACCATCTCTTCGATTCTTGCCGGATGAATGCGTCCATCCACAATAAGTTTCTCCAGAGCCACTCTGGCAATCTCTCTTCTGATTGGATCAAACGCAGAGAGAACCACTGCCTCAGGTGTATCATCAATAATCAGATCCACACCTGTAAGTGTCTCCAATGTACGGATATTACGGCCTTCACGACCGATGATCCTTCCCTTCATTTCGTCACTTGGAAGCTGTACCACAGAAATCGTTGTCTCGGAAACATGATCTACTGCACATTTCTGGATGGCATTGACCACACATTCCCTGGCTTTCTTTCCGGCTTCTTCCCTGGCTCTGTTCTCAAGCTCTTTATAGAGTCTCGCAACATCAACCTTTACGTCATCTTCCACAGATTTCAGTAATTCTTCTTTTGCCTGTTCGGAGGTAAGACCTGAAACTCGTTCCAGTTCCCGTACTCCTTTTTCCTCAAGTTCGTTTACTCGTTTTTCTTTTTCTTGTAACTCGTTAAATTTCGCTGTACATTCCAGCTCACGCTTCTCCACTGCGTTCGCTTTCTTATCAACAGATTCCTCTTTTGACAATACTCGCTTCTCGTATCTCTGCAGCTCGTTTCTCCGTTCCTTGGTTTCCCTTTCCAGTTCATTTTTAGTTCGCAGAGATTCTTCCTTTACTTCAAGTAAAGCTTCTCGTTTCTTTGTCTCTGCTGCTTTCAATGCTTCATCAAGAATATTCCTTGCCTTATCCTCTGCTGTACCTACGATTTCCGCATCCTTGCGTACTTTCTTGTCAACAGCAACCTTGCAAGTAACAGGAACTGCAATAAGTAGCGTGACTACCACAGCGACAATAACACCGATAATTGTGCCTGCCACAGGAGCACCTCCTTATTTAGTTTTCATTGTACAAATACAACAATACAAGTTTAGCTGTTTTTCACATTTATGTCAAGTTTTTCTCTTGAAAAAGCCAATTTTGGTTAGCATATGTGAACTGTGATTTTTTTACTGTTTAATTCAGTATAACGATCCCTTATCCCGCTTCACCCGTATATTCATTTCTTCCAGAGCATGGGCGATATCTTCATACTTGAACGCTCTTCTGGCAAGATATCCCTGAAGCCTCCGCATCTCCTTCTCATCAAGCTCTGCATTCGGCTTAAATTTCTTCTCTATTGTCTTACGAAGTACTGCACGTTCATCTGGCTCCATAAGTTCTTCCATCTCTTCCCAGGCCTCCAGCGCAGTCTGGCGGTCTACCCCTTTCATCTGAAGTTCTGAGAGGATCTTCTGGCGGCTTTTGGACTCCATGCGGAATGAGATATATGTTCTGGCATAACGGGCATCATTGATGTAGCCGTAGGACTTCACATAGGCAATGGCATCCTCCACTGCCTCCTGTGAAAATTCGGCCTGACGGAGTTTGTCCGTCAGGCCTTTCTCTGTGCGGTCCATATGTTCCAGAAGTCTCATGGCTTTCTTACGTGCTCTGTTTCTTTCTTCCGGATTCAGCATGGATTACTCTTCTTCCTCTTTATCTGCAGCCTGTGTACCAGCTGCCTCTGCAGTCTCGTCAGCCGGATCCAGGTGATAGTGTACACGTACCTTCTTCTCGATCTCATCTCGAAGTTCCGGGTGTTCTCTCAGGAACATCTTGGCATTCTCTCGTCCCTGTCCGATCTTATCTCCTTCATATGCGTACCATGCGCCGCTCTTGTTCACAATGGAGCACTCTGCCGCAAGATCCAGGATATCTCCCTCTCTGGAAATACCTGTTCCGAACATAATATCAAACTCAGCCTGCTTAAATGGCGGTGCCACCTTGTTCTTCACTACTTTCACACGGGTATGGTTACCAACCATCTCGCCACCCTGCTTCAGTGTCTCAACACGGCGTACATCCATACGGACAGACGCATAAAACTTAAGAGCACGTCCACCTGTTGTTGTCTCCGGATTGCCGAACATAACGCCAACCTTCTCACGGAGCTGGTTGATAAATATAACAACACAGTTTGACTTGCTGATTACTGCAGTCAGCTTACGAAGTGCCTGAGACATCAGACGGGCCTGAAGTCCTACATGGCTGTCTCCCATATCTCCCTCGATCTCAGCCTTCGGTACCAGAGCTGCAACGGAGTCTACGATCACGATATCTACTGCACCGGAACGAACCATAGTCTCCGTGATCTCCAGTGCCTGCTCACCGTTATCCGGCTGCGAGATGTAAAGATTATCAATATCTACGCCAATACTCTTGGCATAAACCGGGTCAAGTGCATGCTCTGCATCGATGAATCCTGCGATTCCGCCCCTCTTCTGCACCTCAGCTACCATATGTAAGGCAACTGTTGTCTTACCACTGGATTCCGGTCCGTAGATCTCCACGATACGTCCCTTGGGAACACCGCCCACACCAAGGGCGATATCAAGGCTCAGACATCCTGTAGGAACTGCCTCCACCTGCATATGGGAACTGGAATCTCCAAGTTTCATAACGGAGCCCTTACCGAACTGCTTCTCAATATTTCCAAGGGCTGCTTCCAGCGCCTTCTGCTTCTCTTCACTGATCATCCTTCGACTCTCCTATTCTTCTCTATTTTATAATTTACGTTTTATTTTTCGAACCTTTGTTCGTGTTTTCTGTATTACATAGTATTATAAATCAGGCTGATTGTCAATAAGATACTTCAAAATCCTCCTGTTTTTTGTTGACACCAAAACTCATAATATGACAATCAGGCAGATAAAATCATCCCTGTTCGCCACGCAGCTCTGCATTGAATAACTGATATGCGGTTATTCAGCAAAAAAGCAGATACAGCGGAGGTTTTTTTCCACGTATCTGCTTTTCCCATAAAAAACTATAATACTGTCTTACTGATCATTTGTCAGCTTCAGCTTGTCAAGAATATAGAATACAAGGCTCAGGGCCATAGCGACCACACAGGCCAGGACCATACCTGTAAGCTCTACATTTCCAAGCTTCAGGGCAATTCCTGAAAGTCCAGTTACAAACACAACGCTTGTCAGTGTCAGGTTTCTGGATTTACTGTAATCTACCTTGTTATCAACCAGCATACGAAGTCCTGATGTTCCGATCATTCCGTAAAGAAGGAAAGAAATTCCTCCGATGACCGGTCCCGGAATGGTGCTGATCAGTGCTGCCAGTTTGCCAAGGAAAGAACAACAGATGGAAAGCACTGCCACGCCTCCGATAACCTGCACGCTGTAAACTTTTGTCACTGCCATAACGCCGATGTTCTCACCGTAAGTAGTTGTCGGTACAGAACCAAGGCAGCCGGAAACTGTGGTGGAAAAGAAATCCGCAAACAGAGATCTGTGAAGTCCCGGATCTTTAAGAAGATTTCTTCCAACGATCTTTCCTGTTACGATCTGATGTCCGATATGCTCGGAAGTTACCAGAAGCAGTGCCGGAAAAATGGTCATAACTGCCTCAAAATTAAATTTCGGTGATGTAAAATTCGGAAGTGCGAAAAATGCTGCTTCTTTTACTGCTGTAAAATCAAGAAGCCCACATGCTCCTGCTGCCACATAGCCTGCAATGATCGCGATCAGTATCGGAATAACGGAAAGAAATCCTCTGAAAAGGATCTGTCCGAATACTGCAACTCCCAGTGTCACCAGAAATACGATCACATTCTTAGGATCTACCTTGTCATCCAGAAGTCCAGCTGTGTTTGCTGCACTTCCTGCAAGTTCCAGTCCGATCAGTGCAACTACCGGTCCCATTGCTGCTGTCGGCAGCACAATATCGATCCAGTCCGTTCCGCACTGACGTACAATAAAAGCAACTGCCATACCGGCAATACCAAGAACTACGAAGCCTCCCAGAGCATATTCATAGCCATATTTGCTGATGACCAGCAGCGCCGGTGACAGAAAGGCAAAACTGGATCCCAGGTAAGCAGGTGCCTTTCCTTTTGTGATAAAAATAAAGAGAAGTGTTCCCACACCGTTCATCAGAAGAACGATGGCCGGACTGATGCCAAAAAGGAACGGTACCAGTACAGATGCTCCAAACATGGCAAACATATGCTGGATACTTAAGGGTATCAGCATTTTGGCAGGTACTTTTTCCTCGACCTGTATGATTCTTTTTTCCACTCTCTAATCCTCCCCGTTTTTTATTATCTCACCGATTATAACATATGTTTTGTCATACCGGGGGATTTTTTGCATAAATATGTGGATACTGTGTGGTATACTGTTAGTATCTCCGGTTAATCAGAGTTTTTTACAGCCAAGGCCACTCTGATTTAACCAAATTTTTCCAGAAAGGATCTATATATATGAAAACATACGAACGACTTTTATCCTATGTAAAAATACTTACCCCAAGCAATGAAGACAGTACCACATCCCCGTCCTCCCATTGCCAGTTTGACCTGGCCCGCATTCTTGTTGATAAGTTGAAAAATCTTGGGATCTCTGATGTCTCCCTGGACGAACATTGCTATGTTTACGCCCATATTCCTGCGTCAGAAGGCCTGGACTCCTGCAAAACTCTTGGTTTTATCGCACATATGGACACAGTTTCCGATTTCTGCGATCATCCGGTCACACCTGTCATCACTGAAAATTATGATGGCGGCGAGCTCCCTCTTGGCACAAGTGGCAGAATTCTTTCCCCGGAAATGTTCCCGCATCTTTCTTCTCTGAAAGGCAGAACTCTTATCACCTCAGACGGAACTACGATCCTCGGTGCTGATGATAAAGCCGGAATCGCTGAGATCATCACAGCTCTGGAACGCATCCTTACGGAAAAAATTCCTCACGGCCCTCTTGCCATTGCCTTTACTCCAGATGAAGAGATCGGCATGGGACCGGCACATTTTGACGTCGGAAAATTCGGCGCAGACTATGCATACACTCTGGATGGGGATACAGAAGGTGAGATCCAGTACGAAAACTTCAATGCCTGCAGTGCAAAAGTTATTTTTCAGGGTGTGAACGTTCATCCTGGCTCCTCCAAAAATACCATGGTCAACGCGTCTCTTGTTGCCATGGAGTTTAATTCCATGCTGCCAGCTGCTGATACGCCACGGAACACTGAGGACTATGAGGGATTTTTCCATCTGTGTTCTGTGAAGGGAGATGTTTCCCGGGCAGAACTTCACTACATTGTCCGCGACCATGATGCAGCATCTTTTGAAGCACGCCAGAATACGCTTACTCATATTGCAAAGATCCTCAACGAAAAATGGGGTGAAGGTACAGTCGCTCTTACCCTCACTCAGCAGTACCGCAATATGAAGGAGATCATCGATACCTGCCCGTGGCTGATCTCCCTTGCTGAGGAAGCCTGCCGGGCCTGTAGTGTAACTCCTCTGATCCTTCCCATCCGCGGCGGTACAGACGGAGCCCGGTTAAGCTTCATGGGGCTGCCGTGTCCTAACCTTGGAACAGGCGGACATGCTTATCACGGGCCCTATGAACATATTACCGCGGAGGGAATGGACGCCGCAGTGGAAGTTACCCTGCAAATTGTAAAATTATTCGCAGAACGCAGAGATTAAGATAATTTCCTGCTTATTTATGAAAAAAACACCCACAGCTCAGCCAAGGGCAAAGCATCATGTCTCGCCTGACTGTCTGCGGGTGTTTTTCTATACATATATTTTCTTTAAGATCTTAGATGATCTTCATCATTCTCGCCAGTTTCTTCATATATCTTCCACCAGGCATCATGCCCAGTTCTTCTTCACCCGGCTTGCTTACAAACAGATATACAATAAAATATACACCTGCTGCCAGGATTACAGACACACCAAGACAGATCACATTGGAATGGAGCAGTGCATACAGACCGTAATATACCACTCCTGCCACGATTCCCATAGGAATGGAAGCCAGGAACGGGCTTAAATAAGCGCTTCTCCACGGATTCTTATATCCCATGTATTTCTTGATGGAACGGTCATTAAGAAGACACATTACAACTGCATAAACAATCTGTGCGATAACAATGGTATAAACACCAAGGTTGGTAAATACCAGGAGCAGTGCCATTGCGATCACATCTGCTACCAGTGCGATGGCTGCATGGATCATCGGAAGTTTCGGCTTGCCGATACCCTGGAGCACACCGTTGGTAATATTGGAATTACCATTAAGGATAATGGTAATCCCTCCAAGGATCAGAAGCTGTCCGCCCACACCATTAGTTCCGGGGAATATCAGTCTTGTGATCGGACCTGACAGAACAGCAAGACCTACAGCAGCCGGAATGGAAATCAGCATACTGATCCAGGTAGCTCTGTCTGTCTTCATATTCGCACCTTCAATATCGTGCATTGCATAGTGTGCAGAAACCTCCGGAATCATGGAAGTCGGCGCTGTACTTGCCAGAGTCAGCGGGATATTGATCAGTGTCATATAATATCCGTATTCAGAATACAGAGTCTGGATCACATCCTTGGCAGCACCTTTGATATCCATGATTCCGGAATACATGTAGCTGTTGATATATCCGTTTACATTATAGATAAAAGCGCTGAGGATGATCGGCATGATAATGAGCACGATATTGCTCATTACATGCCCCATGCTCTCATTTACGGAATGATGGTCATTGGCGATCCTTTTGCGGATGATCCTGCGGTTCACTGCATAGACGATCAGCATAAAGATCAGCGCAGATGCCACACCTGCACCAGTACCCATGGTAGCACCTGCAGCGCCCCATCTGTGTACCAGATCCATATCTCCTGTTGCGGAAAAATGCTGAATAAATATATGGGACATCAGAAGTGCAAAGGTTGCCACAAATATCTGCTCAATGATCTGCGAGATCGAGGTCGGCATCATATTGCGGTATGCCTGAAAATATCCGCGGAAAACACCACAGATACCTGACATAAAAATCGTAGGCGCAAGCATCTGCAGTGCCAGACGGGCATTGGCCATACTGTCCGGAACCAGGATTCCCGCACCAAATACGCAGATCAGTGCTACAATGCCGCCCGCTACTGCCGCATAGATCAGTGCACCGTAAAATACTTTCTGTGCATCCTTATATCTGTGAAAAGCGATCTTCTCAGCCATGATCTTGGATACGGCCTGAGGAATACTGAAGGACGCGATCATCAGCAGAATAAAATATACATTCTGTGCAAACTGGAAAAGTGCGAAACTCTGACTTCCCAGTGTTGTTGAAAGCGGACTCTTGTACAGCATTCCGATGATCTTGGAGATCAGTGCCGCGATCATCAGAAAAGAGGCGTTTTTCACAAGTGTGTTATCATTTTTTTTACCCATTTTACTTTCCTTAACTTAAATATTCTCGATCTGCCAGTCAATCGGCTCCTCACCGTTGGCTTTCAGAAATTCATTGGCCTTACTGAAATGTTTGCAACCGAAAAATCCTCTGTACGCAGAAAGAGGACTTGGATGCGGAGCCTCCAGGATCAGATGTCTGGGGTTATGAAGCATGGATGCCTTCATCTGGGCAGGCCTTCCCCAGAGAAGAAATACAATAGGACGGTCTTCCTCATCCAGAATACGGATCGCGGCATCTGTAAACTGTTCCCAGCCGATCCCTCTGTGGGAATTGGCCTGATGGGCCCTTACTGTAAGCACCGTGTTCAGAAGGAGAACACCCTGCTTCGCCCATTTCTCCAGATTTCCGTTATTTGGGATATAACATCCCATATCATCCTCAAGCTCCTTATAGATGTTTACCAAGGATGGCGGTGTTTCCACACCTTTTTTTACAGAAAAACAAAGTCCGTGCGCCTGTCCGTCATTGTGGTACGGATCCTGTCCAAGGATCACCACCTTCACCTTGTGAAGGGGAGTAAAATGAAACGCATTGAACAGATCTTCCGGCGGTGGAAAAATCTTTCTTGTCTTATATTCCGTCATCACGGTTTTATAAAGTTTGGCATAGTAAGGCTGATGAAACTCACCCTTAAGAGCCTCCTGCCAGTCCCCAGCTATCGGAGCCATATCCTTCACCTCTCAACCTTTTATCTTCTCACAGAAATTCCTTTTTCTGCAAGGTAATCCTTCACTTCACGGATCTCAAGTTCTTTGTAATGGAACAGGGATGCTGCAAGTGCTGCATCTGCTCCGCCTTCTGTCAGTGCATCGTAAAAATGTTCCAGCGTTCCTGCTCCGCCGGATGCGATCACAGGAATGGAAACTGCATCTGCAACGGCTCTTGTAAGTGCAATATCATATCCGGCCTTTGTTCCGTCACAGTCCATGCTGGTAAGAAGAATCTCACCTGCACCAAGTTCTTCCACCTTCTTTGCCCACGCAAGAGCATCGATGCCTGTATCCAGTCTTCCGCCATGCTTGTAGATGTTCCAGCCGCCATCTTCTCTTCTCTTGGCATCAATTGCAACTACCACACACTGACTTCCGAATTTCTGTGCTGCCTCGCGGATCAGCTCCGGCCGGTCGATGGCTGCGGAATTTACAGAGATCTTATCTGCACCTTCTCGGAGCAGCTTACGGAAATCATCTACTGTACGGATTCCGCCGCCTACTGTAAACGGGATAAATACATTGGCAGCTACGGCTCTTACCATATCTACCACAGTATCTCTTTCCTCACAGGAAGCTGTGATATCCAGAAAAACAACCTCGTCCGCACCTGCTGCATCGTAGGCTTTGGCAATCTCCACCGGATCTCCGGCATCTTTCAGATCAACAAAATTAACGCCCTTTACTACCCGGCCTTTGTTTACATCCAGGCATGGGATGATTCTTTTTGTAAACATGATTATGCCTCCTCCTTTCCGGTGCCTGCCTCAAGTGCCGCAAAATTCTCAAGGATCTTTAAGCCCCACCGGCTGCTCTTCTCCGGATGGAACTGACAAGCAAATACATTGCCTTTCTCTACAGATGCGTGGATACATGTGCTGTACCGGGTTGTCGCTTTTACGATTTCCTCATCCTCCGCCCGTAAATAATAAGAATGTACGAAGTAAACGTATGTGTTTTCCGGAATATCTTTGAATAATCTTCCATTGTTCTGAAAATGCAGGGAGTTCCAGCCCATATGCGGGATCTTAAGCCCCGGACTTGGCGGAATGCGTAATATCTTTCCTTTCAGGATTCCAAGACCTTCCACTCCCGGAGTCTCGTCGCTGCTCTCAAAAAGAAGCTGCAGTCCAAGACAGATTCCAAGGAACGGAGTTCCTTTCTCCACGATCTGATGAATTACCGGAACAAGTCCGTAGTTATGAAGGTTCTCCATGGCATCGCCAAAACTTCCAACACCTGGAAGAATCACTTTATCTGCGCCAAGAAGTACCTGAGGATCTCTGGAAACAACAGTCTCCTGTCCCAGATACTGAAGTGCTTTTTCCACACTTTTTATGTTGCCTGCGTCGTAGTCGATAATTGCTATCATTTGCCGCTTCCTCCTGCTTAATTGTATCTCGGTCGAATTCCTCTCACACGTCGATTTACATTTGTTTAGTATAACTCAAAAACAGGCAGTTGCAAAGACTTTTCTCTGCTGCTGCCCATTTTTCACATTACCGTTTTAAAGTTTCAGATGTCCTGTACGATTTTATACTGTTATTTCCGGTCCAGTGTGAACCAGAATTCCACTCCGTTATCAAAATTCTGCACACCATATTCCTGGTTCATGCTCTCCATGATGGCTTTTACAATGGATAATCCGATACCGCTTCCACCGTATTCTCTTGTTCTGGCCTTGTCTACTTTGTAGAATTTATTCCAAAGATTCGGGATATCAGTCTCAGGGATCGGTGTTCCGTTGTTAAAGACTGTCACTTTCACACGGCTGTCTTCATCAATAAGCTTGATCTCGATCTGTCTGTCACCATCCAGATGGTTCAGCGCATTGCTGACATAGTTGGTGACAACTTCCTCTGTCTTAAATTCATCTGCCCACACATATACCGGCTTCTGTGCGTCAAAGATCACTTTTGCCTCTTTTTGTCCGATCATGATATCCATGGTCTGGAGCACACCTCTGATCAGGGATACAATATCAAACCGCTCCATCACAACAGCATCCTTGCCTGATTCCAGCTGATTCAGTGTGAGGAGATTCTTCACAAGCTTGTTCATCTTGGATGCCTCATCCATGATAACATCACAGTAGAACTCTCTGCTCTCCGGATCATCGGAAATGTTTTCCTTAAGACCTTCCGCATATCCCTGAATCAGGGCGATAGGAGTTTTCAGCTCGTGAGATACGTTATCCAGGAATTCTTTTCGCATCTTGTCGATCTTGATCTTATCCTCAATATCCCGCTGCAATTCATTGTTTGCGGATTTCAGCTCACTGATAGTATTCTCAAGCTGAGTGGACATCCTGTTAAAATTATCTCCCAGCATATCGATCTCGTTGCCCACCTTGCTCTCATACCTGGCTTCAAAATCCAGATCTGACATTTTCTTTGACAGCTCGGTAAGCTCACTGATCGGTCTTGTGATCCGTTTGGTCACTACCATGATCATTATTCCGCTTACAATAATGATGGCAAGTCCTACCGCAAAATAGAATTTATTGGAAATATCTGCACTTTCCCGGATGCTCTCAAGCGGTGTCCTTATGATAAAATAACGATCCTCATCCAGCATTCCCCAGCATTCCACATAATCCATTCCTGCAAAACGGTCATGGGACTGCTGGATGGTGTAATCATCTCCACGCTTCAGAACGTGACTTTTTCCACCGTCCTCGTCCAGGTCATATACATATCCGAACAGTTTGCTCTGGAGCATTTTTTCATTTTCACCCCAGGAAAGCCAGCTGGTGTTGCTGCTGTCGATCACAACCCAGGAAAGGTTATTTCTGGAGCAGGCTCTCTGGATCTCATCAGGAATGCTCCTGGAACTCTCCTCATCCTCGCTGTTCATCAGCTCATCAATGTCCGTACTCTCCAGCGTTGTGCGGAGATCCAACAGTACGTCGATCTTTTTGGACACATAGTACTTCTCAAGAAAAGCTCCGTTTATCACAGTGATCGTCAGTATTGATAAAAACAAAAGTCCTATGAAATAAGCCGTGATCTGATGTCTGAGACTGTGTATTTTTTTAGGTTTGTCTTTCTTTTGTTTTTCCGGCTTTTTCATTCTCCTACCTCAAACTTGTATCCCATACCCCAGACTGTCTTGATGTATTCACCTTTGTCACCCATCTTGCTTCTCAGCTTCTTAACATGGGTATCAATGGTTCTGGCATCTCCGAAATAATCATAATTCCATACAGAGTTGAGGATCTTTTCCCTGGAAAGGGCAATGCCCTCATTCTCAAGAAAATAAGTAAGAAGTTCAAATTCCTTGAAGCTTAAATCCATCGGCTTGTCGTCTACCGTTGCCTGATGAGCAGCCTTGTCGATCACGATACCTCCTGCGGAAAGTATCTCATCCGGATTACTCTGTCCCGTTCTTCGAAGAATTGCCTCCACACGTGCAACCAGGATCTTCGGACTGAACGGCTTGGAGATATACTCATCTACACCAAGCTCAAATCCAAGAAGCTCATCTCTCTCATCGCTTCTTGCAGTCAGCATGATGATCGGAACTTTGGAATTTTTACGGATCTCACGGCATACTTCCCAGCCGTCCATTCTCGGCATCATTACATCCAGGATCAGCAAAGCGATGTCCTTCTCTTTATAAAATATATCCATGGCTTCCTCACCGTCACCGGCTTCCAGAACCTGGAAATTCTTTTTTGCAAGAAAGTCTTTTACCAGTTTTCTCATTCTGCTTTCATCGTCTACTACAAGGATTTTTAATGCTTCCATCTTCGATTCCTCCGTTTCTTTACGTTCATATTTGTAATATATCACAGGTTTGTGATGTGTGTGTGAACGTAATTTCATTTTTCCAAAAAAATTTCCCACCCAAAAAGAGAACCCTCTGTTAAAAGGATTCTCCCATCTTTTCTCCCATAAGGACTCTTGTCTCGATTCCTTCACCGGAATTCTTCAGGATGTCCTCGTCTGGTTTTACTGTATTTTTCTGTGTGATCAGTACAATGGTAGAGCCGCCGAAAGCAAAGTTGCCTTTTTCTTCCCCGCGAAATACATAAGGCTTACGCGGACGGTTCTCGATCTTTCCTACCATAAGCGCCCCTACCTCCATCATCAGTACTGTACGGAAATTTTCGGTTTTCAGAAGTGAAAATTCCCGGCTGTTTTCTTTATAGATAGGATAGGCATCATTAGCAGCCGGATTCACAGTATGAAGGATTCCCGGTATCTTCACACGCCTGGACTCTCTGGCATTGTCCGGGTAAATATATCTGTGGTAATCCTGGACACAGAGACGAAGCACCCACACATAGCCACCCTGAAATCTTTTTCCCAGGGAAGGGTTCTTAAGAAGTTCCTCCACTGTATATCCTGTATGCTTGACAGAAAATCCTGTCTTTCCGTCGACAGGATAAACACTTGCACGGCAGTCGCACGGGCTGATAAAATGCTTCGGTTTCATATCTATGCTACGCGCACCCTCCCTGATCTTCCGCTTGAAAAATTCATTATAAGAAGTGTATTTCTGTTCTTCATAATCCCTCATATCCAGATGATTCATCCAGATAAAAGGCTTCACTGCTGCTGCCGAAATCCCGGAATCCAGAAGCTTTCCCACTGCAATGGATACAGGCGGAGTTACCAGCGGCCGGATCAGCGCACGACCGGAAGCTGATCCGTAAATTTTTTCCAGCAGATTATTCTGAAAAGAATCTTCTTCCACAACATGTCCTTTTCTGTCTGCTGTCCGTATCATAAGGTGCCACCTCGCTCCAGTGATGTCTTGTAGATATAGCTGAATCTCCACCATCCCTCATTATAGAAAAGGACAAAAAGAACTGCGACTGCAACTATTGCAACCAGTATTACAAGCTCCCTGTTTGTAGGTTTCCGGAATTTGAAATCCAGGATAAACAGAAGCCCCACTGCCAGCATTGTAATATGAAGAAGCACCACAAACCATTTATAATCCGGCAGTATCATGGATGCAACAAACAAAAGCGGCAGGATCACAGACATGGAGGTGATGGGCAGTCCCTGATAATATTTGCGGTTTTCGCTTGTTTCACTCTGTCTCTTTGCTTCCATCACATTAAAATATGCGAGGCGGATCAGGCCTGCCAGTCCGTAGAACAGAAGGATAGCCATTCCGTAAACATGGTACATTCCCAGTTTAAATCCAAGTATGATGGGCAGAATACCGAAACAGACGATATCAGCCAGGGAATCTATCTGGATACCAAAACACTTCTCTTCGTCCGTTCTGTTCTTCTTGGTTCTGGCGATCTTTCCGTCAAACATATCGCACAGTCCGGAAAAAGCAAGACAGCACACAGCTGTAGCTATCCGGTCTGTCATTGCACAGAATATTCCGATCATGGAAGACACCACGCTTATGTAAGTCATTATTACCGTGTAATCATAAAAACCTATCATTCTTTACATACCTCTTTCTCTTTTTCGTAAAGCAGACCTCTGCATTTCTCACTTGTATCTGTATGCGGATCTGTATTTAACATCTCCGGCACTGATTTATGCTTTCTTTTTCTTCTCCTGCCCGATAGTCAGCTGGGCAGCCACTGTAAATATAGCACTGATCAGAAGTTCTCCGTAATATCCAAGCCCACGGCTCAGCACCATACCCGGCAGCAGCAGCGTACCAAACACAGGCTTAAATATAGTTAAAAATAATGTCTCACTGATTCCCATTCCTCCTGGAAGAGGCAGCATATCCACAGACACCGAGATCACTGCCTGAAGAAAAAGTATCTCCCAGAACCCGGTTCCGTGAAGTCCAAAGGACTGATATACAAACCATGTTACTGCAAACAGTGCCATCCGCTGTACAAAAGTGATTCCAATAACTTTAACGATCACCATAGGATTATTCTTCAGATATGCCGCAGTATCTCTGTAAGTATCCATGGAATCTTCCAGTTTTCTCAGCCTGTTCTCTTTTTTCTTCATAAGATGTATCCGCTCCAGCACTTTCAGGCCCTTTACCATGATTACCTTTGCAAAGAGCGGATGAAATACAAGGATTGTCATAAATGTTACGCAGAAGATATTTAATGCCAGTCCCAGGTAAAATACCGGCAGGATCCCCTGCAAATAAGTATGGACAAATCCTCTTCCGAACACAGCCACTCCGATTCCGATCACAACCAGGACAAGCTTGTAAGTGATGGTCACGATCATCAGTATCACAGTTGACACAGGGATGGATATCTTTTCTTTTTTCATGTAATATATCTGCATAGGCTGTCCGCCACTGGCGGACGGTGTGATGCAGCTGAAAAAGAATCCTACTGATGAAAAAAGGAAACAGCTCCTCTTCTTAAGATGGATTCCATTGGAACGCATCATATACCAGATAATGATGGATTCTCCCCAGATAAAAAATGCTACCAGCCCAATTCCCGGAACCAGCCATTTTTTATCTGCCTCATGTATGGCACTCATCATGGATGAAAGGTCTTCCCCATGAAATACTCCGTAAATGGTAAGTACAAATACAACGACCAGAAATACTCCGTTAAATATTATTTTTTTTCTGCTTTTCATTTTGTTTTGCCTTCTATGTATTTTGTAATTGCCTTCTCGATCTTATTCCCTATGTGTTCATAAATATGCCAGATTTCTGTATGTTTTCCGATCCAGAAGCACCCCTGTGCTAAAAATATTCCACCTGCCACATCCACGATCACATGCTGTTTGGTAAACAGCGTGGAAAGAAAAACAAGCACTGCCAGTATAAAAGAAACGGCTTTATACCATATCGGGATCTTCTTCTGGCCTTTTACCGCAAGAAAGCAGAACCAGCTCACCAGACAGTGGATGGACGGAAAAAGATTATCTGCCGCATCAATGGAATAAAGCCATCCTGCCAGCAAATCCCAGAAACCGCTTCCTTCTATCACAGGTCTTGTATTGGTAGTCGGATATGCCAGAAAGATCACCAGGCACACACATCTGGATATAAAATCCGCAGTAAAAAAGCGGTAAACTTCTTCTCTGTCCTGCCTTGCTGCCAAAATATAATTCGCAGCCCAGAAAATATAACATCCAAAATAAATAATTAAAAACTGCGGCAAAAAAGGCAACCGCAGGTCAAGATTACTTTCTATGTTGTGATGATACCAACTGCCTGCAACAGCCCTTGAACCGGAATATACAAGACAGTTAAATACAAATGAAAAAACAAGAGGAAAAAAGCCATATGCCGGAACGATCCCCGTTATTTTTTTCAAAAAATGTTTCATAAATTCACGCCTCACTGTTTATTGACATCAGGGACAACATACACTTTGGCTCCGACATCTTTTTATTATCCACAGTATAACAGTCGTGGCTTATGGTTTCAACCAAATATGGAAATTTTAAGAATTATTAAGAGTTGAGTTCAGGTAATTTTTCTTTTTTGTTCATACTTTTTTCAGAATGACGTCACAGAATGACCACAAAATATGAGTATATTATTAGATGTGCAAAGGGTACTACCTTTGATAACACTTTTTTCTTTTTCATACTGCCGGGGCTACCTCCAATTAAAGCCCCGGCCTCCTTCCTTTTTATTTCCCTATTTTAATTATGCCATGCAAGACGCACACTTGACGGATGAACTTCTTTTGTCATCCAGTCTACATCGTTTGTGATCCAGTCCATGATTCCCAGCTGACGAGTCTCCCATGCAATGGTTGCCTCTCTTGCCTGCGGTGTCTCTTCCATTTCCATAGTAGTGTCGATCTCATCGTAGCCGAAAATATATCCTCCTGCGCTCCAGATGCTGAAGTTGCTGTCCGGGCCCGGATCAATGGTGTCGCCCCTCTGTGCAACCAGTCCGTCGTGGCGTGCTTTGTATTCTTCCTCGCATCCGTCTTTTAATTTCGTCATAAACATTCTGTGGCGGATCAGCTCTTTATTCTCTCTTACAACACCAAAGTTGTGGTACATCAGGCGCATATCTTTTCCTGGTGTGGAAATCCATGTGAAAGTATCCTGGATTTTCTCTGTAAGAACTACTTTTACTTTCTCTTCTTCTGCCGGGATCACTGCGCCGTCCACATTCTCATAATATCCGAAGATCAGATCTGCCGCATTCCAGATGCTGAAATTCTGAATATGGTTGCGGTCGAGATATGCAGTAAGCTCCGGCCAGATCTCGCCAAGTTTTTTACGGTAGTCGTTCATTTTTCCTTCTTTTACTTTCATTGCAAAAGCATGTCGTTCCATTTATGTAATCCTCCTGTTTTGATGACCTTCTGCTATATTTTCCACTATACTTTCCACAATGAGCAGATATATCATCTTTTCTGCTCTCATATGATTTGATTCTATCACTTTTATCCTGTTTTTACAATTATGGAATCAGACAAGATAAAACATGACCATCAGCGGCATAGTTATGATACTGACTATGGTCGTCATGACATTGATGGTGCTGGCATAGACCGGCTCTTCGTCATAGAGCTGTGCCAGCTGCACAACCGTTGTTGCTGATGGCGTGATCACTGCCATCAGGCTGATAAGGAGGATTGTCTGGCCATCTTTTACCAGGGAGGCAAGCGGTGTGTATTTCAGCATCAGAAGAACCATCAGCGGTGTCACTGCCATTTTCAGGAATGTAATAAGATAAATTCTGCCGTGGCTGAAAATATCCTTCCAGTCTACTTCTGTCATGGTCATTCCCAGCATGATCATGCAGACGGGACCTAGTGTTGCGGAAATCTGGCTCATGGCATTTCCAAGGATTACCGGAAGCCTGATCTGTGCAAAAAACAGGACAATTCCAAGGATGATCGCGATCAGATTGATGTTGCAGAGGATTTTTTTCCAGTTGACGCCTGCTTTCGCCTCCATCAGAGACTGCCCGTGCGTCCACATCAGGATCATCTGTACGCTTAAGAATGCACTGGCATAAATCACCCATTCTTCGCCAAGAACTACTGTCACAAGTGGGATCACCAGGTTTCCGGAATTGGAATAAATGATGGATTCTTTTTCCACCACGCTTAATTTCAGCGGTCTGCCAATGATCTGGACAAATACCAGAAGTAAAATATGGATCAGGATCGCTGCTGCTACTGCCAGAAGAAATCCATTCCTGATGCTTCTGGAATATTCGATCTGAAAAGCATTGATCATCACACACGGCATGATGATGTAAATACAGATGACAGAAAGTGTTTTACTGCTTTTTGCATCGATCAGGCCTCTTTTTACCACTGCAAACCCACAGGCCATCATCAGAAAAAATACAATGATCTGCTGTAATAATTGTAAAGTTATCATTTTTTTCCCCTCCTCTCACCTGCATCAGTTCTGTCTGATTTCTTTCAGGGCAGCCTGAAGCTGCGTGTCTTCCTCATGTGTAAGTTCTGTCCAGTCTGTGGAGTCTTCAGAGAGCTCTGCTTCCACGTCCGGAGCGATTCCTTTTTTATTAATGTCATTGCCTTTTGGCGTAAAATATTTCGCAATGGTGATCTTTACGGCACTGCCGTCACTAAGTGGCTGGATAGTCTGCACAACGCCTTTTCCGTAAGTCGTTGTTCCTACGATCGTTCCAATGCCGTAATCCTTCACTGCTCCCGCAAAAATCTCTGAAGCACTGGCACTGCCTCCGTTTACCAGAACAGCCAGCGGCATGGCGAGCACACTCTTGCCGTCACATTTCTCTTCTTCTTTTTTTCCGTTTTTGTCTTCTGTGTAGACGATCAGCCCTTCTGGAAGAATCTGTCGCAGAACATCGCAGACTGCAGTCAGAAGTCCGCCTGGATTATCCCTGAGATCGACTACCAGTTTCTTCATACCTTTATCCTGAAGATCTTCGAATGCTTTTTTGTACTGATTGCTGGTAACCTCTGAGAACTCGGATATACGGATGTAGCCTGTCTCGTCATCCAGCATTTCATGGGACACTGTCTGGATCTCCACATCGCGGATCTCAACTTTTATTTCTTTTGTTTCTTCATCCCTCTGAATGGTCAGAGATACGGAATCTTTGTCGCTTTCCCTGATCATGGAGGCAATGTCTGAGGTTTCTTTTTCTGTGACATCTTCACCGTCTATGGCTTTCAGAACATCTCCTTTTTTCAGCCCTGCCTGTTCTCCGGAGCCACCTTCATACAGCTGCACGATCTTCGCTCCTCCGTCTTTGTCTTTCTGCAGAACTGCACCGATCCCCACATAGGAACCTTCGTTGGAAGTGTTCAGTTCTTTGTACTGTTCTGCTGTGTAGTAAGTAGAATACGGATCATTGAGTCCGCTCATAAGCCCTGCATAAAGACCTTCCCTGAGGCTGTCCTCCTCCTTCTCCTCCAGATATTCTTCATCGATCAGGCTCTCCAGATAATTCAGTTTCTGAACTGTTTTTGTATCGGAAAGGGCACTGCCTTTTGGAAACATGATTTTCTGATAGCCGGCAAAACCCGTTCCTGTGACAACCAGGGTTACAGCCACACCAACAGCAATCCCTTTTTTAAATTCGTTGTTGTTCATGTCATTCCTCTTTCTATATGTCAAAAAACGGCTGCCGGTTCTCCGACAGCCGCCATTTATTTTTATTATACTCTGAGGTGTTTCCTTGTTGTAAAGAAACTTCCCAGAAGGCCGATTCCTACACCAAGTCCAAGTCCCATCGGGATCAGTCCCTCATAGATCTGCCAGATCGGGATAAAGTCTACGATACCTGTGAGCACGTTGAATTTCGTTAAGATAAATTCAACTGCTGAATTATACAGAAAGAACAGTCCCACCAGCGGGATAGCTGCACCGATCACGCCTAGAACAATACCTTCCAGAAGGAACGGAAGCCGTACAAAAGCATCTGTCGCACCGATGTATTTCATGATTCCAATCTCTTCTTTTCGAACGGAAATACCCATGGATACGGTATTACTGATCAGGAATATGGAAATCACAAGCAGGATTCCGATCACTGCAATGGATGCGTAAGATACCAGTTTGTTGATGGATCCAAGTGTCTTGGATGCCTGCTCAGACTGATTGACTTTACGGACATGGTCAAGTCCCTGTATGTAATTTACCAGCTCTGTCTGCTTGGTGATATCGTTAAGATATACGTGATAATTGGATGAATTCACAAGTGGATTATCATCTTTAAATCCATCCGCTGCATCTTCATCTCCAAAGTACTGCTGTTTATACTGTTCCCAGGCCTGGTCTGCTGATTCATACTCGATCTTCGCCACTTCCGGCCTTGCCTGAATGGCATCACCTACTGCCTGGATCTCTTCATCTGTAGTTCCCTCATCAAAAAATACTGTGATCGGGACTTCTTCTTCTACCTTGTGTGCGATATTGTTTACGTTGTTTACAATGGAGTAAAAAATACCTACCAGAAAGATGCATGCTGCCATTGTGATGATGCACGCAAGGGAAAACATCCAGTTTCTCTTTATGTTCTTAAATCCCTGCTTCAGGGTATACCAGATCGTACTAGGCCTCATGATATCCTCCCTCTTTCTCGTCGCTGATAATCTTTCCGTTGTGCATGGTGACAACTCGTTTGCGCATGGCATTGACGATGTCTTTATTATGGGTGACAACCAGTACTGTGGTTCCTCTGTCATTGATCTGCTCCATCAGAGCCATGATCTCCTCGGATGTTTTCGGATCCAGGTTTCCGGTCGGCTCATCTGCCAGAAGGATATCCGGACGGTTTACCAGAGCTCTGGCAAGTGCTACCCGCTGCTGCTCGCCACCGGAAAGTTCATCCGGAAATGCTTTATATTTACCGGCAAGTCCTACTTCCTGGAGTACTTCCGGTACACGTTTACGGATAACACGTGTCGGTCTTCCGATAACGCGCTGTGCAAATGCTACATTCTCATATACATTGCGGTCTTTCAGCAGACGGAAATCCTGGAATACCACGCCGAGTTTTCTGCGGTATTTGGCAACACGTCTGTGCTTCATCTTCTCCAGGCGTTCACCGCTGACTGTTATGGTTCCGCCGGTAGAATCCAGCTCTTTCATCAGAAGCTTGATCAGCGTTGATTTACCGGAACCACTGCTTCCGACTACAAATACAAATTCCCCTTTATCAACATGTAAATTCGCATGATTTACAGCCGGAAGACCCGGACCGTAAGATTTGCTCACATCTACAAGATCGATCATATATATCCTCCTCTATGTAATCCAAAATGGTTTCTTAACTTTTTTGTAATATTATTGTAATATATTTCCTATTTAAATGCAAGAATAATTTTTCCCGGACTGCAACAGTCCTCTTCGAGTTATTTATTTTAACGTAAAACTACCGAAATTACAATAGAGCTGACTGGGTTATCTGTGAAGTTCGTGTGAACTCCTGCGCTTCTGCGCAAGAAAGAATCCGACCTGCAGGACTTTTTATATGATTTAATAACCGCAAAGTAATTTCCTGTGGTCAAAAAATGTCTACCGCTTTTTCTGCGGTAGACATACTATAGCCAAAACACCCGTCCTAAAAACTGATAGAGTCTGCAAACCCACATAGAACAAGGGCTTAATACTCTAACGTCTCCATATACTTCATATACCTGACAACCATCAGCGCGATCTTGAATGTGATCGCATCCTCAAATACCCGAAGATCCAGACCTGTGCTCTTCTGAAGTTTATCCAGACGGTACACAAGTGTATTTCTGTGGATGTACAGCTGTCTGGATGTCTCGGATACATTCAGGCTGTTCTCAAAGAATTTATCAATTGTGACAAGAGTCTCCTCATCAAAATCATCCGGTGATTTATTATCGAAGATCTCACGGATGAACATCTTGCACAGTGGAATAGGCAGCTGGTAGATCAGTCGTCCGATTCCCAGTGAACTGTACGCGATCACTTCCTTGTCCCCAAAGAAAATCTTGCCTACATCAAGTGCCATTCGAGCTTCCTTATAAGAACGTGAAACCTCCTTCAGCTCATTAACGATGGTACCGTATGCCATATGGACATCCTCACCATCCTTGTTCAGATCAAGAGTATCCAGGATCGTGTGAGCCAGTTTATCCATCTCCGGATATCCCTCACCCTCCTCAAGTTCCTTGACAATTATGATACTCTTCTCATCAACAGCAGTGATAAAATCTCTGCTCTTTCCACCAAAAAGACTCTTCACGCTCTCCACTGAGCTGTGATCTTTCTCCTGGTTCAGTTCCAGGATCATGACAACCCTGCGGACATCTGCTTCAATATGAAGCTTCTTCGCTCTGTTGTAAATATCCACCAGAAGAAGATTATCAAGAAGAAGATTCTTGATAAAACTGTCTTTGTCAAAACGCTCCTTATACGCTATGATCAGATTCTGAATCTGGAAGGCTGCCAGCTTGCCTATCATATAAGTATCCTCATCATCCCCATGGGCTACCAGGACATATTCCAACTGGTAATCATCACAGACTTTAAAGTACTGAAGCCCCTTGACAAGCTGGCTGTCCGCCTGGGATTCTACAAAAGCCTGGATATCTGCTGGCTGGATTTCAAAATCAGAAAAAGTAGACGCAAGTACCTTGCCGTCTGTGTCAATGACACAAAATTCCGTCCTTGATATTTCTTTAAGTCCCTCGAGCGTATTCTGTAACACCTGATTCGATATCATTCCGTTCAATCCCTTCTCACTTATGTGTATGCTTATCTTCTGTCTTTCCCTCTTTATCTATGGCTATTTTAATACAAAATCACCAAAAATGAAAGAGGAAAACTGAAAAAATTTACAAATTTTTGTTGAAATTCTCCTAATTTTTCTCTATAAACCCTTCTCCATGAACCTCTCTTGCATCGGAAACGATCACAAAAGCGTTGGGATCAATATCATCTACCATCTCTTTCAGCTTCACAATTTCCTTTTTGTTTACCACACAGAAGATGATCGTCTTCTCCTGACCCGAATACATCCCCTTACCACAGATCCCTGTCGCTCCGCGATCCAGATCTTCCATAATGACTCTGGCAACCTCATCCGGCTTCTCCGTGATGATAAATGTTTGTTTGGAAAACTTCAGACCCTCGATCAGACTGTCGGATACTTTTGTTACCAGATAAACCGCAATGATGGCATACAGGGCCCGATGGATACCGAACACATACATTCCCACGATCACAATAAGCCCATCAATAAACTGCATGATCTGTGCGATGGAATAATGACGTATATACTTCTGGATCAGTGCTGCCATCATATCCGTTCCGCCTGTGGTTCCCTGTCCGAGGAAAACCATTCCGATGCCAATTCCCAGGATCACACCACCGTATACAGCAGCCAGAAGAAGATCATCTCCCGCAATATTCCACACCGGCTGAATGGCAAGCCAGGTTGAGAGGGAGATCTCACCGACCAGAGCCTTTTTTACAAAAGAAAAGCCTTTGATCCGCCATCCCAGAAAAAACAGCGGGATGTTCAGCGTGATGTTGGTAAGCCACAGCGGAACTCCGCCATCTATGATTCCACCGGTCCAGTGCTTCACCAGGATCGCAATACCGGAAAAGCCGCCTGTTACCAGCCCGGTTGCATCAAAAACGGAATTGATGGCAAGTGCCATCAGCCCGGTTCCTACTATGATCAGAAGATAATCCAGATACCAGTTCTTTTTTTCCACAAGACTCATAAAGTGCTCCTTTCATTTTTTACAGCGATTCTCAAAATTTCTGTCATGAAATGTCCGCAATATTTCCATTCCACTGTAAAAATCCCGGAAATGCTATAGTATCATACGACAACTGCATCAGTTTCCCGTACTGACGTGTCATAAAAAGAACGGGACCGTACACTATTCTGCGTCCGTTCCCGTTCTCCATGCTATTTCTCTGTCTTTTTATTTATAAAATGAACAAATTCATAGCTTTCCATTATCTGAAAGTATTTTACGATTCTCGGATAAAGGGGCTCTGCCTTATCTCCGAAATGTTCTTTCACCAGCAGGGCAATGTCCTGCACGGTTTTCTTTCCATCGATCTGGGGCCAGATAAAAGTTCCCATTTCATCAAGATGAACCTTGGAAAACCTTGGCTTGCCAAAAACCTTCTGCGCGATGGTATTGAACATACCCTTATTCTCTATCTCAAGAATGATCCGCTGCTTCAGGTCCCGGTGCCACCGGATCGACTGGTTTGTTTCCGGGATCAGATCAAGATAGTTGATATCCTGTTTCTTATCCTTTTTGTTTTTTTTCATCAGGCTTTCTTCTTTCTCCAGATAGAGAATTTAAGCAGTGACAGGATCATGATGATCATCAGCACAACACCGCCGATATTTCCAAGGCTTACAACGCCGGACATATCAAGACTGATACCGACAACTGCAAAGATCGCAAGAAGAATTCCAACAAGACCCTCGCCGGCGATCATACCAGCACAGTACAGGGTACCATCTGTTGCCTGAGCTGTCTTGGTTTTCTCGTCAACGCCTTTTCTGCGGTCAAGTAATCCACGAACGATACCACCGATCATGATAGTTGCGTTCAGGTAGATTGGAAGGTAAAGACCGATTGCGAAAGGCATTACCGGGATACGGAGGATTTCAAGGCAGATTGCAAGGAATACACCTACAAATACAAGTCCCCATGGAAGGTTTCCACCCATGATTCCCTCAACGATCATTTTCATAAGCTGAGCCTGCGGAGCAGGGATCTCTGCTGTACCATAGCCCCATGCTGCATCCAGAAGATAGAGAACACCGCCGATAGCAAGACCGGAAACAACAACACCCAGCATCTCGCCCATCTGCTGCTTCTTCGGTGTAGCACCAAGAAGGTATCCTGTCTTAAGGTCCTGAGAGGTATCACCGGCAATTGCTGCGATGATACAGATAACAGAACCAACAGCGATCGCTGCTGTCATTCCATCGATACCGGTTTTACCAGAGCTCTTGATCGCAAATGTAGCGATCAGAAGAGTAGCGATAGCCATACCGGAAACCGGGTTGTTGGAACTTCCTACAAGACCTACCATACGGGAGGATACTGTTGCAAAGAAGAATCCGAATACTACGATGATCGCTGCGCCAAGAAGAGTTACCGGGATTGCCGGAACGATCCAGATGATAAATACCATTGCAACAACACCCAGAAGGATGAACTGCATCGGAAGATCCTGTGCTGTTCTCTCTGTGCTTGTGTTCTTGCTTCCCTTCATGCTCTTCATGGAGTCACGGAAGGTTGTAACGATCAGCGGCAGGGATTTGATCAGGGAAATGATACCACCTGTTGCGATGGCACCTGCACCAATATACTTAACATAAGTAGACCAGATTGCTGCTGCTCCGCCGTTTGCGTAAAGCTGGGCAATTGTTGTTCCCTCTGCAGCCGGGTACATCCATGTGTCAGGTCCGAACAGGCAGATCAGCGGAATGATGACCATCCAGCCAATAAGAGAACCTGTAAACATGTATGATGCGATCTTCGGTCCTACGATATAACCAACACCGAGAAGTGCCGGATAAACCTCCATACCGATCTCGCCCTTAAAGGATTTAAATGCTGCAGAAACATCTGCCGGAAGAAGCTTCAGTCCATCAACAACAAATTTGAAGATGGCAGCAAGTCCCATACCGGAGAATACTGTGGAAGCATTGGCTCCTCCTTCCTCACCGGCAAGAAGAACGTCTGCGCAGGCAGTTCCTTCCGGATAGAGAAGAGTTGCATGCTCTTTAACAATGAGGGCATTACGAAGGGGCACCATAAAAAGTACACCAAGGATACCACCGCAAAGTGCGATCAGAGTGATCTCAACGATGCCTGGCTTGTCTGAAAGTCCTTCCTCTGCCCAGAGGAACAGTGCAGGCATGGTGAAGATAGCACCTGCTGCAAGAGACTCACCAGCTGAGCCGATGGTCTGAACCATATTGCTCTCCAGAATGGAGTTTCTGCGAAGAATCACGCGGATAACACCCATGGAGATAACTGCCGCCGGAATGGAGGCAGATACTGTCATACCAACGCGAAGACCAAGGTAAGCATTGGCTGCGCCGAAGATGACAGCAAGAATACATCCCATGATCACAGATGTAACTGTGAGCTCCGGAGTGACTTTCTCCGCAGGAATGTAAGGTTTGAACTCTGTGTTTTTGTTCATATTTCCTCTCCCTTTATCTAGTAAATTAGTAACGTCATATAGTATATCAAATTCCGTAGTATTTTGCAAGGAATTATCTCTGTAATATTATGTATTATTTACAATTTTATGGATAATTATAAGCAAAAATTTAGTCACTATGCGGCTTTTATGCTAACATAGTGACTATATACATTCCAATTGAATATTATACATCCGGAAAAAAATATCATTTTTTTTCAGTTATCTGCTTCCAGCTGTTTTGTCAGATATCGTCCCACGATCCTGGAAAAATTGCCAACATCCCGGATATAGGCAAAATCCTTGCCGAAAATCTTCTTCTCGGCAGCAAGATCTTTTTCTTCTCCTGCAAAAACCCCCAGGACACTGACTCCCTGGCTTCTGAGCCGGCGGATCTCCGTAGCTGTATCCGCAATGGCATATTTACCATGATACGGCGCAGGATTCTTTGCATTGGGACGGTTGATGATCACATCGTAAGGTCTTCCATCACTTAATATGATCAGAATCTTCTTTTCCTCTTCCCTCTGCAGAAGTCCGTATCCAGCTGCTTTTATGGCCAGTCCGTCACGGTTATTGGAAGAAGTTACATAATTAAAGATGTTTTCATCTGCCGCCACAGGATCATCGTACTCCCGGAATCTGTGCATGATAGTGTGATCCCAGAATGTGCAGTAACTCATCACCCGGTGAGGGATCTCCACATTACTCAGGGCAGAACTTATCATATAAGCCTGCAGTGCCACATCTCCCTGGCGGCTCATCTGGGAACCGCTGGCATCGATCAGCACATCTACTGCAAAATCTGTATTGTCACCTCTGAGGACTCTTTTGAACAGATCAGCTTCTCTGCTCCGCCCTACTCTCCATAGCCTGGACGGGATGATCATTCCTCTGTCAGAAAGGACCTCCTGGTTTTCGCTTCGGATCACAAGAGCTTTTTTCAGCAGTTCGGTGAGCATGGATATATTCCTCTTGGCGATCCTGTGCTTGTCATGATAGACCCATATGTTCTTATTCCGGAGACGCTTGGCATACTGATACTGGTAGTTATCACGTACCGGATTCTTAAGGATTCCTTCTGTAAAATACAGAGTACAGTCTCCGTGTATGCCGCGGCACATCAGATAATTCATCCGCTTGTCTTCTGCAGGCGAAAGATAGCTTCTTCCAAAATTCAGTTCAACATAGGTGTGGGCTTTTTTTAATGCTTCTTCGGAAACTACGGTGATCTTGTTCTTTACTTTCCTCTTCTCTTCCATATCTTCCGTAAGAGATGAATTTTCAAGATCTGTCACCCGGTCTGTAATCTGTTCCACATAATTTTCCAGGGCATCCTCATACATTTCCTCATTGAGATAATCTTCCCATCCGAATTCTGTCAGTTCTTCCAGAGTTACTGCCATCACCCGGTCCAGAGAACCTTTTTTCTTTTCAAAATCCGGATCGATCACAGTATTATAAAGACTGTCGATTACCTGGATCAGCTCCATGGTATCCTCTGTATTTCCACATTCGTAGATCTGATCCCGAAAACCGGACAGTTTCTTCTCCACCGGCTGTACGCTTCCTGCCAGTACATCCCGGAATACTGCAATCTTTAAACGGTCCAGAAGCATATCATAAGATGGCAGGGTTTCATATTCCTGATCCAGGATGTCTTCCAGGGCTTTTTTCCTCATGTGGCGCACTCCTGGACGTTCTTCGCAGATCCGTTCACCTACAGCTGCCTCAATACAGAGCTGCGTCAGCCCGGTAAGTTCTGATTCAGAAGCATCCAGATAGATTTTTTTTACCAGATAAAGCCCCAGCAGATTTTTATCAAAATATCTGGCAAAAGCTCCCTGTTTGATCCCGTCGTAAAGCGCGATCTCCTTTGAACGCAGAAACAGAGATACGTCCGGCTTCACATCCAGGGTATAATCGCCGCTGACTGTCCAGAGGAGATTTCGGATGCGGTTCTCCAGATCCAGCTTGTAATCTTCTATGGATAGTTCTTCTGTGAGATTTCTATGCATAGACATCTTCCTTTGTCCATTCTTCCGGGATCCTTGTCCGAACTACATCATCCACGATCTCTTTTTCAAAAATATCAAAAGTCTTGTTCACAACACCCATCTTTACTGCTGCCAAAGGTGAAAGTCCTGCCCGGACGATCTTCATAGCAGCCAGAAGTCCTCGAAGATCCAGGGATTTTGTGGAAATTTCGCTGTTTACGGACTTTTTCTGAAGGTCCATAAATACGCCAATGAACTGCTCCACTGCTTTTTCTTTTGCATCCGGGAACATTTTATTAAAGATAAAACCTAATGTTTCCTCTGTCTGGGCTGGCATGTCGATCACCAGGAATCTGGATACAAGTGCCTCGTTGAGCTCTTTTGTTCCCGCATATCCATAGTTCATTGTTCCGATAAAACGTGCTGCAGGATGCAGGTCGATCCTGTCATATCCCGGAACATCAATAGAACGGCGGTAGTCAAGAGTTGCATGAAGGACAGAGACTGCATCATTCTTGGCCATATTAATTTCGTCTAGGATGCCGAATCCACCATACTCTGCACACTGATAAATACTGCCCTTTCGGAGGCACACTTCATTGTTTACAAAGGTATCCGTTCCGATCAGGTCGCCGCTGTTTGTATTTACATGAAATGATACATTGTATACCGGACGGCCGAATGCATAGGCCAGGTTCTCAGCCAGAATGTTTTTTCCTGTTGCTTTCGGTCCTGCCAGAAGAAGGTTTTCCCCTTCCAGAAGACCTGCGATGGCCATTTCCAGGATTTCTTTTCCATAGAACGGAATGGACGGTCTGGTAACTCTTGCCGCAGCAGCTTCATCCACTCCGTAATTTTTCCGGAATTCCTTAATGCTGCGGATCAGTTCGCCGGATACATTCTGTTCTTTTAAAAAATCTAATTCTTCCATATATATTATTACTCCTAATTGTCAAACTGATAAAAACATCCACACTCAATACTTGTTCAGGTCAGGATCAGGCAGGCTCACTCCTGTCGGAAATTTTACCTGATCCAGCCAAAAACGGGACAGACTTCTTTGCCTGTCCCGTCATTTTTTTTACAGATGCCTCAACAAACAGGGGCATCTTCTATTTCTTATATTTGACTAATCATACCTCAAAGATCAGATCGCCGTAAGATGGCATCGGCCACATATCTTTATCTACGATCATCTCAAGCTCATCAACCGGTTTTCTTAAAGCTTTCATTGCCGGTACAACACACTCTCTGAAGAATACCGCACGGTCGCGTCCTTCTTCATGTGCATCCGCCTCAGCAACCAGCTTGGAAAGTGCATCCATAGCTTCTTTGGTCTGGGCAAGAAGTGCGGAAGTATTCTCAAGGAGACTTGTCTGTACGCTGACATCAAGTGATGCGCTTACTGCTTTTACAGAGTTGATGGATTCTGCAAGAACAGTTGTGTAGCGGATCACTGCCGGAATAATCTGTTTGGTTGCAATATCGATCATAGTCTTGGCCTCAATGTTGATAGCCTTTGCATAGCCCTCATACTGGATCTCTGCTCTGGACTCAAGCTCTGCTCTTGTAAATACATTAAAGGATTCAAAAAGTTTTACAGCCTTGTCTGTTGTCAGTGCAGGAATCGCATCTACCATGGACGGAAGGATCGGAAGTCCACGTCTCTTTGCCTCTGCCTCCCACTCCGGTGCATAGCCGTTTCCGTTGAATACAATACGCTGATGCTGGATTGCATACTCCTTGATCAGGTCATGTACTGCAGTATCAAAATCATCTGCTGCTTCCAGACGGTCGCACGCATCACGGAATACTTCTGCTGCAATAGTGTTCAGAACTACATTGCACTCGGAAATAGAGTCCCGGGAACCAACCATACGGAACTCAAATTTGTTTCCTGTAAACGCAAACGGTGATGTTCTGTTTCGGTCTGTAGCATCCTTCATGAAATCCGGAAGTGTCTTAACACCGGTATCCAGGATCTCGCCTGTCTTACTGTGTGTTGCCGTTCCCGTGCTGATCAGCTGCTCAAGCACATCCTGAAGCTGCTCTCCAAGGAATACGGAGATAACTGCCGGCGGTGCCTCGTTTCCTCCAAGACGCTCATCGTTTCCAACATCTGCTGCAGACTCTCTTAAAAGATCTGCATGCTCATCAACTGCTTTCAGGATACAGGTCAGTACAAGAAGGAACTGGATATTCTCATGAGGAGTTTTGCCTGGCTCAAGAAGATTGATTCCATCATCTGTTGTCAGGGACCAGTTGTTATGTTTACCGGAACCGTTCACTCCGGCAAATGGTTTCTCATGAAGCAGGCAGCGCATACCGTGACGGCTGGCAACTTTCTTGAGGATACGCATCATGATCTGGTTATGGTCTGCGGCAATGTTTACCGGCGCGTAGATCGGAGCCAGCTCATGCTGCGCAGGTGCAACCTCATTGTGCTGTGTCTTGGCTGTTACGCCCAGTTTCCAGCACTCCTCATTGACTTCTTTCATGTATGCGGAAATTCTCTGACGGATGGTTCCGAAATAATGATCATCCATCTCCTGTCCTTTAGGAGGCATTGCACCGAAAAGCGTTCTTCCTGTATAGATCAGGTCTTTTCTCTGAAGCCATTTCTGCTTGTCAACCAGGAAATATTCCTGCTCGGCTCCAACAGAAGGTGTTACTTTCTTGGAGGTTGTATTTCCGAAAAGACGGATAAGACGAAGTGCCTGTGTATTGACTGCCTCCATGGAACGAAGAAGCGGTGTTTTCTGGTCAAGTGCCTCTCCTGTGTAGGAGCAGAATGCAGTCGGGATACATAAGATTCCGCCTGCTGCATCATGGCGTACAAAAGCCGGTGATGTACAATCCCATGTTGTATATCCTCTGGCCTCAAAAGTAGCTCGAAGTCCACCTGACGGGAAGGAAGACGCATCCGGCTCACCTTTGATCAATTCCTTGCCGGAAAAGCTCAGAAGAACCTTGCCATCTTCTTTTGGAGCTGTGACAAATGCGTCATGCTTCTCAGCAGTAACGCCTGTCAGCGGCTGAAACCAGTGGCAGTAATGTGTAGCACCTTTCTCAATAGCCCATTCCTTCATTTCATGTGCGACCACATCCGCAATCTCCATGGAAAGTTCCTTTCCATCTTCAATTGTCTTCTTCAGTTCGCGGTATACTTTCTTCGGCAGACGGTCCTGCATAACAGAATCATTGAATACATCACAGCCAAAGATTTCTTTTACGTTAGTATAATCTTCCATTTCTTCCTCCTTTTCGTTCCTGTATATCCAGCCTTTCTTTTTTGAGGAAAGACGTTTTCACTTCTGTGCGACCACCTCATCCGGCAATCCGGATCATTCTTCGCTGTTCTGGGTGATCTCCCTGATTTCCTGCAGGCGCTGATTGATGCGTCCTTTCTTCTGCTTTTTGGTACTGGTAAGATAAAGGTTCATGGCCTCATGGAGATTATTGATCTCCACACGGGTCTGGTCTCCTCCAAATTCTCCGTCCAGTGTCCATGGAACAGCTTCTTCTGACTCAATCACAACATGAGCAGATTTGAAAGAATAGATCAGATCTGTATTATCCTCTGCAGTGAGAAGGGCAGTCATGATCTCCTGAAGTTCCAGCGGATTCTTCGGATTAGTGATCAGGGTAACTTCAAACAGTCCGTCATTCATGTCCACATTTTTTCCAGTGAGGTTCTTAAAACCACCTACAGATCTTGAATTGCTGATCATACCGTAGATAAAATCATTCTCCACAGTCAGCTCATCGGAAGTTACTTTCAGATGATAGGATTTCACCTCAAAAAGCTGCTTCATTCCTTCCAGTACATAGGCAACATGTCCCAGGATATTCTTCAGATCCTGATCTGTCTCATAGGAAACATTGGTAAACAGTCCAAATGCAGCCACATAGGCAAACGTCTGGCTGTTGAATTTACCGATATCGCAGTGATAGATCTGCTCTTCCATGATCATGGATGCTGCTGCTGTCATGCTCTTCGGCATAAAAAGACTATTGGCAAAATCATTGGTACTTCCTGCCGGAATATAACCAAGCGGTGTCTTGCTGTCCACCTCAACAATACCTGTGACAACTTCATCCAGCGTACCATCGCCTCCGCTGCATACAATTAAATCAACCAGGTCCGCATATTCCTTAACCTGCGCATATGCATCCTTCGGCCCCTGAGTTGCACGGATGATAACTTCATAACCGCCTTTGTTAAAGATATCCACGATATCCAGAAGATGTGTCTTGATCTTTCCTTTTCCTGCCTTGGGGTTGAAAACAAAAAGCATTCTTTTTTTCATTATCCAATCCTCATTTCACGAATTAGTAAATCATAGCATTTCCATAAATTACTGCTATAGTTATGTCTATTCTTTTATTACTATAAAAAAAACGATGTAAAATGTCAATCTTAACTTTTCGTTACTGGTCTGACAGATGTGAACAGAAAATCATGATAACAAAAAAGTCCGAAAACCCAATTAAAATTGAATCTTCAGACCTTTTGTTAAGTAGCGAGAGGGGGATTCGAACCCTCGACACCACGGGTATGAACCGTGTGCTCTAGCCAACTGAGCTATCTCGCCATATTCTTTTGTAACATGGGACCTATAGGGCTCGAACCTATGACCCTCTGCTTGTAAGGCAGATGCTCTCCCAGCTGAGCTAAGATCCCATATAAGTAGCGAGAGGGGGATTCGAACCCTCGACACCACGGGTATGAACCGTGTGCTCTAGCCAACTGAGCTATCTCGCCATATCTTTTTGTAACATGGGACCTATAGGGCTCGAACCTATGACCCTCTGCTTGTAAGGCAGATGCTCTCCCAGCTGAGCTAAGATCCCATAACAATCGCTTGTCTTACGAACTCTTCCGTTCCGCAACTCGCTTTGCTATTATATAATGGTTTATGACTTGTGTCAACAGTTTTTTTCACTTTTTTTAATTTTTTAAAAAATATATGTTTTTTTGTATTTTTACAGTGGCAGGGAGGTCTGAAATCCCCTGCCACTGTATGCAGCTCACTCAATCCTGGTATTATCTAAAATATTCCACACCGGACTCAAAGATCCTGATATCCTGCTCTCCATAGATGTTAACAGCCACACCTGCGTCACGACGCTCACTGTGTGCCATCTTTCCAAGAACACGTCCATCCGGGCTTGTGATACCCTCGATGTTCATATAAGAGCCGTTTACGTTAAACTCACCCTCATATCCGGTCTCATCTACAGGTACATACTCAGTTGCGATCTGTCCGTTTTCTTTCAGTTTCTTCAGCCACTCATCGTTTGCAACGAAACGTCCCTCACCGTGGGAAGCCGGGTTGCAGTAAATTCCGCCAAGCTGTGCTTTCTGAAGCCATGGAGACTTGTTGCTGACAACCTTGGTGTAAACCATCCTGGATACGTGACGTCCGATGGTGTTGTATGTCAGTGTCGGAGAATCCTCTTTCTGTCCGCAGATCTCGCCGTACGGTACCAGTCCCAGTTTGATCAGCGCCTGGAAACCGTTGCAGATACCAAGTGCCAAGCCGTCACGTTCATTAAGAAGCTTCATAACAGCTTCTTTGATTTTCTCGTTCTGGAATGCTGTCGCAAAAAATTTCGCAGATCCGTCCGGTTCATCACCTGCTGAGAATCCACCAGGGAACATGATCATCTGTGCCTGATCAATGGCTTTCTCAAAAATCTCCACGGAATCATGGATATCTTCTGCTGTCAGGTTCTTGAATACCTTGACATCAACCTCTGCTCCTGCTCTCTCAAATGCACGGGTACTGTCGTACTCGCAGTTTGTTCCAGGGAATACAGGGATAAATACACGAGGTTTTGCAACTTTATGTTTGCATACATAGATGCTGTCTGCTTTGTAAAGGGAACCGTCATCAGCCTTGATCTCTTCAGTTCCTGCTGCTGTCTTAAATACGCCCTCCAGAGTTTCTTCCCATGTTGAAAGTGCCTCTTTCAGCGTGATCTCTGTATCACTGTAGGAGAACTTCGCATCATCCGTAACCTCACCGATCACAGTATAGGTAATAGCAAGCTCACCGACTTTTCCATCCGGAACTTCACAGATGATATCTCCGAACGCCGGGGCAAAGAAATCTCTTGGATCAAGGTTATGCTCGATCTTCACACCCATACCGTTACCAAATGCCATCTTGCTCACTGCTGCTGCGATTCCGTGGCGGTCAAGTGCATATGCGGAGATCACACGACCTGCCTGGATATCCTGATGCAGCTTGTCATACTGTTCCATAAGAGCCGGATAATCCGGAAGGTCATACGCATCCTTCGGCGCGCGGAGCCATACAAGCTTGCTTCCTGCTTTCTTAAGCTCCGGTGTGATAATATCTTTCACTTTTGCAACATCCACTGCAAAAGATACCAGTGTCGGAGGAACATCGATATCATTGAAAGTTCCTGACATACTGTCTTTACCGCCGATGGAAGGAAGACCGAAGCCGATCTGTGCCGCATAAGCACCAAGCAGTGCTGAGAACGGCTGGCTCCATCTCTTCGGATCCTCTGTCATACGACGGAAGTATTCCTGGAATGTGAAGCGGATCTTCTTATAATCACCACCTGTTGCAACAATCTTTGCAACAGACTCTGTTACTGCATAAGCTGCTCCATGATATGGGCTCCAGGAGGAAAGGTATGGATCGAAGCCATAGCTCATCATAGTGACAGTCTCTGTTTTTCCGTTCTGTACCGGAACCTTTGCAACCATGGACTGTGTCTCTGTCAGCTGATATTTACCGCCGTGAGGCATAAATACACTGCCCGCTCCGATGGAACCGTCGAACATCTCAACAAGACCTTTCTGTGAGCATACATTCAAGTCAGCCAGAGTGTCCATCCATTTCTTCTTAACGTCTGTCACATCCGGACGTTTCTCAAAGAGGTTTCCTTCTTTGGACGGAATCTCAACCTCAACGGAAGTCTCCTGATGTGCACCGTTGGTATCCAGGAATGCACGGGAGATATTTACGATTTCTTTTCCTCTCCAGTTAAGGACAAGGCGTGGCTCCTCAGTTACAACTGCAACAGGAACAGCCTCAAGATTCTCTTCATTTGCAAATTTCAGGAAAGTATCTACATCTTTCGGGTCAACTACAACAGCCATACGCTCCTGGGACTCGGAGATTGCGATCTCAGTTCCGTCAAGACCTGCGTATTTCTTCGGAACCTTGTCAAGGTCGATCTGAAGTCCCGGTGCCAGCTCGCCGATGGCAACGGAAACACCGCCTGCACCGAAGTCGTTACATTTCTTGATGATATGGCTTACTTCTTCTCTGCGGAACATTCTCTGGATCTTACGTTCTGTCGGTGCATTACCTTTCTGCACCTCTGCGCCGCAGACTTCGATGGAAGCCTCTGTATGTACCTTGGAAGAACCGGTTGCACCGCCGATACCGTCACGGCCTGTACGTCCGCCAAGAAGGATAATGATATCTCCCGGATCGGAGTTTTCACGGATAACCGCACGTCTCGGAGCAGCACCCATAACTGCACCGATCTCCATACGTTTTGCAACGTAGTCCGGATGATAGATTTCTTTTACAGCACCGGTTGCAAGACCGATCTGGTTTCCGTAGGAGCTGTAGCCGTGGGCTGCGCTGCGGACAAGTTTCTTCTGCGGAAGCTTACCCTTCAGAGTTTCCTTTACGGATACAGTAGGATCTGCTGCACCAGTTACACGCATAGCCTGATATACATAGGTACGTCCGGAAAGCGGGTCACGGATCGCACCGCCAAGGCAGGTTGCAGCACCACCGAAAGGCTCGATCTCTGTCGGATGGTTATGTGTCTCATTCTTGAAGTTGATCAGCCACTCTTCTTCTTTTCCGTCCACGTCCACCGGCACCACGATACTGCAGGCATTGATCTCATCAGACTCTTCCTGATCTGCAAGCTTGCCTTCTGCTTTCAGTTTCTTCATCGCCATAAGGGCAAGATCCATCAGGCATACAAACTTGTCATCACGGCCCTTGTACATGTTCTTATGTGTATCCAGATATTCTTCATAGGTTTTCTCGATCGGAGCCTTGTAGTCGCCCTCATCAAACTTCACGCTTGTAAGCTCTGTTGAAAAGGTGGTATGACGGCAATGATCAGACCAATATGTATCAAGAACACGGATTTCTGTCATGGACGGATCACGTTTCTCTTCTTTATTGAAATAATTCTGGATGTGCTGGAAATCCTTGAATGTCATGGCAAGGTTCAGGGAAGAATACAATTCTTTCAGATCAGCCTCAGCCATATCCTTGAATCCGTCAAAAATCTTCACATCATCCGGGTCAGGGAATACACTGACCAGAGTCTCCGGCTTTTCAAGTCCTGTCTCACGGGAATCTACCGGATTGATACAGTGATGCTTGATCGCCTCAAATTCCTCGTCTGTAATACTTCCTTCAATTACATATGTAGTTGCGGAGCGGATGATCGGTGCTGCATTCTCATCCAAGAACTGTACGCACTGTACAGCGGAATCAGCTCTCTGATCGAACTGTCCGGGAAGGAATTCTACGGAAAATACACGTGCCCCTTCTGCCACATCGAATTTTTCAAGATACAGATCATCAACTGGCGGCTCTGCAAATACAGTCTTGCAGGCTTTCTCAAAAACTTCATCGGAGATGTTCTCCACGTCATAACGGATCAGCTCGCGGACTGCTGTCACTGTGCTGATTCCAAGATAATGTTTGATCTCATGTTTCAGTTCCCTTGCTTTTACTGCAAAGGCAGATTTCTTTTCTACATACACACGTCTTACGTTGCTCATAGAAGGCTCCTTTCTCTATATCCGATAATAAGGATAGTAAACGTGCAGAAAGCATTTCAGACTTTCTTTTCTGCTGAAAATATAGTATCATAGGAAATATCATTAGTAAAATTAATATATCTTATATCATTTATAAGCGGAGGATTTTTACATATGGATATCAATCTTGAACTGTACAAAGTATTTTACTATGTAGCTACAACCTTAAGCTTTTCCGAGGCTTCCAGGCAGCTCTTTATTTCCCAGTCGGCTGTCAGCCAGGCAGTCAAAAATCTTGAAAAAAAACTGGGCCATACTCTTTTTGTAAGAAGCACCAAGAGAGTGATCCTCACCCCCGAAGGAGAACTTCTTCTCCAGCATGTAAAGCCGGCTCTTTCCATGCTCAATGAAGGCGAGGCTGCACTTTCCGGAGAAGGCAATCTCACAGGTCAGCTTCGCATCGGTGCCAACGATACCTTATGCCGCTACTTCCTGATTCCGTATCTTCGCAGGTTCCACAAGGATCACCCGGATGTACGGATCAAGATCATCAACAGCACTTCCATCGGATGCGCCGAACTTCTGGAAAACGGCCAGGCCGAACTGATCGTTACCAACTATCCGAACTCCAGGCTTTCTTCCCACACCAAGCTTCAGACTGTGCTGGAATTCCGCGATATCTTTGTGGCAAACCCGGATTATTTTTCCATGGGACGTAAGCCGCTTTCACTGGAAGCGCTTCTGAATTATCCGATCTTGATGCTTGCACCTAAGAGTACTACAAGCGAATACCTCCATCAGGTTTTTGCTGCACAGGGACTGAAGCTTCTGCCGGAAGTTGAGCTTAACAGCAATGACCTTCTGATCGACCTTGCCGAGATCGGCCTTGGCATCGCCTGCATTCCGGATTACATGCTTAAAAACCGCCCGGGGCTGGAACCTGTTGATCTTAAAAACCCGCTTCCTGCACGAAGCGCAGTGATCGCTCATCATGAAGCTCTCCAGCTCTCCCAGGCTGCCCAGTGCTTCCTGAAATACTTCTGAAATCATGGAGGCTCCTCATATCTGTCTGGCAGAAAACTAAAATGTCTGCTGTTACTGTAAACATATCAAAATCAAAAAGGCCATCGGAACCTGACAGAAGGATGTTCGCGATCACTCCTCACTGAACCGGATTCCGATGGTCTTTTTCTGTTATTAATTATTTCTTATGCCTCATTTTTAGGCATTACATCTGCTGCAGCAGTGATATACTCATTCTCGATCTTGCTGAACAGGCCGCTGTCTGCAAGCTCTGCAAGCTTCACATCGATCGGCATTTTTCCAAGTACCGGAACATTAAGCTCTGCTGCAATCTCCTCGATATGGCTCTCGCCAAAAACCTTGAGCTCTTTTCCGCAGTCCGGACATTTCACAAAGCTGTAGTTCTCCACGATTCCCAGAACCGGGATCTTCATCATATCAGCCATGTTGTATGCTTTCTTTACGATCATTCGTACCAGATCCTGTGGGGAAGTCACGATCACAACCCCCTCGATCGGCAGAGACTGGAATACAGTCAGCGGAACATCTCCTGTTCCTGGCGGCATATCTACAAAAAGATAATCAAGTTCTCCCCAGATAACGTCTGTCCAGAACTGTTTTACCATGTTTGCAACTACCGGACCTCTCCAGATCACCGGTGTCTCCTCATCCGGAAGAAGAAGGTTTACAGACATAACCTCGATTCCGTTAGCTGTCGGGATTGGATAAATGCCGTTGTCGCTGCCCTGTGCATTCTCCCTGATGCCATACATCTTAGGGATGGACGGACCTGTGATATCTGCATCCATGATGCCAACTTTGTAACCTTTAGATGCCATCAGATTGGCCAGAGATCCTGTGACGAATGATTTGCCAACGCCACCTTTTCCGCTGACTACTCCGATCACGTGCTTCACATCGGAAAAAACATTTTGTTCTGCCATAAGGCTCTGCGGCTGTTTCTGCCCACAGCCTTCACAGCTTGATTTGTTGCAGGATGAATTACTGCACTCTTTTGCCATAATAGGTTCCTCTCATTTCCTTGTATTTGCAGCTGTACCTTGCTTTATATACTGCTGCATTTTTTTCATTCACGATTTACTCATGAACACCTTACCTTACTTCATAAATCTGTCGATTGCTTTCTCCAGTTCCCTGATGGCATCCCGGTCTCCATGTTCCACTGCATCTACGATACAATGTTCAATATGATCCTGCAGGATGATCTTGCCTGTATTATTGATTGCAGATTTCACGGCTGACAGCTGGATCAGCACTTCGCTGCAGTCACGTCCTTCCTCCACCATACGCTTGATGGATTCCATATGCCCGATGGCCCTGGAAAGTCTGTTGAGTACGGCCTTGGTCTGTGCGTGGCTGTGGTGGTGAGGGTGTGCCCCGCCGTGGCTGTGCCCCTGCTCTTCGTGGGTATGCTCTAAAACGGTTCCGTCTTCAAGAACGTGCACATGCGTTTCTCCCATATTATTTCCTCCTTCAGATTTCCGTGAAGGAACAACGCTGCCGGATCATGGATGTCTGAATGTCAAAAATGATCGTTCCATCTTCCAGTACTGTCTTCTCGTAGGATACATCTTTTCCCTGAAATTTATGCTGCACATATTCCTCGGGGTCTGCGATTTCCACTTCCTCCACAAATACATCACGCATCTGATTTCTCGGACATTTGTTAAAAATTTCCCAGATTACTTCGTACTCTTTCATCTGTGCCTGTTCCTTTCTTTGTCATCTTATCTATTATAATAATTTTATGTTTTTTTGTCAAAAATAATTGCACTCACGCAAATATTGTCGTATGATACATATTAAAAATATTACTGCTCTGTCCGTGGGCAGTAAACATATATTAATGTGATAAATCAAAGGAGATAAATTTCATGCAGCTTTTAAAGGACAGAATTCTGACAGACGGCGTAGTAAAAGAAGGAAATATTTTAAAAGTGGACAGCTTTCTGAATCATCAGATGGATATTGACCTGATCAATGAGATCGGTAAAGAATTCAAGAAACGTTTTGACCACTGTCCAATCACCAAGATCCTTACTATCGAAGCTTCCGGTATCGGTATTGCCTGTATTGCGGCACAGTATTTCCATGTACCGGTTGTATTTGCAAAGAAAGCACAGAGTGTGAACCTTGACGGTGAGATGTACACCACCAAGGTAGAATCCTTTACACACAAGAAGGTCTACGATGTGATCCTTTCCAGAAAATTTCTCGGACCGGAAGATCACGTACTCCTGATCGACGATTTTCTTGCCAATGGCTGTGCACTTCTCGGTCTGATCGACATCGTTAAGAAATCCGGTGCTACTCTTGAAGGAGCCGGAATCGTTATCGAAAAAGGCTTCCAGTCCGGTGGACAGACTATCCGTGATATGGGTATCCATCTGGAATCCCTTGCCATTATTGATTCTATTGCGGATGGCAAGCTTACATTTCGTGAATAAATCCAACTGAATCCGATATGTAATAAATTCAACTGTAACCGATAACGAGTAATCTTCTTCTCAATATATGCAAATGCTAAAACTCCCGATAACTGATGATCTGCTCATGTAATACAGATATAAGTTTATCGGGAGTTTTTTACTTATGCTTCGGAACCTTTCTCCGTTTTCTCAGAAGGTGTGGGTGTAGGTGTATCTGTTGCTTCCGAATCTTTGTCTCCGGAATCAGTCGGAGTTGGTGTCGGAGTAATATCTTTCTCATCTTCAGACGGTTCTTCCGTTACTGTCGGCTCCGGCGTAGGTGTCGATGTTGCTTCCGGCATGATCTCGTCTTCATCATAGTATCCATCGTCCACAAGCATCTGATAATTATCTTTATCGATCAGCTGGATATCACTTGTCACTGTTCCCACGATCTTTGTTCCGTTATCATACTGCTCATAATCGGAAATCTCCGGCTTCTCGCCTTTCAGGTAAGTATCTACCATCTCTGCACAGTCATTTGCCAGCACACGGTTATCAAAAAACAGGCTGTCTGTCAGTTTTCCGTCGATCACTGCTGTCACAGCTTCTGCCTCGCAGCCACTTCCTGTAATCATCGGCCAGTCTTCATTTCCTGCCGCATAATCTGCAGCTTCAAGTGCATCCACAGCTCCAAGTGCCAGCTGATCCGCACCTGTGCAGATGATATCCGGCGCACCATCTGTATAATACCCGGAAAGGATCTCTGACAGATCATTCTTCGCAGTGTTTCTTGAACTTCTCATCACTGCTGTATCGTCAAAGCTCTGCTTTTCAGACTTGCATACAAGAGTTCCGTCATCAAAATACTGCTGCAGCTTTTCCATCACGCCGTTATAGAAGAAAAGTGCCGCACGGTCATCCGGCGAGCCCATAAGAAACTCTATAGAAAGCGTTCTCTTCTCCTCGCTGGCTTTCTCCAGATCCATCTTTTTTATGATGGAATCTCCCACCATTTTTCCTGCCTTCCGGGTATCAAAAGTGACAAAATAATTTACCTTGTCTGTATCCATGATCAGTTCATCATAGGAAAAAACAGGGATAGACTTCTCATAGGCCTGTTCCAGCACATCATTCAGTCCGTAAGCATCTGCCGGTGCAATGATAAGAGCGGATGTGTCTTCATCATCCAGAATTTCACTGATCTGAGAGACCTGGTTCTCACCGCTCTCATCTGAGAAAAATACCTCAGCATCATAGCCTTCATCTTCAAGCGTATGCTGTAAGATCTCACCATCTGAAGACCACTTTGGATCATCAGAAGCAGACGGCAGAAAGATTCCTACTTTCTTATCTGCGTCAGCAGTTTCCTCTTCTTCTTTTTTTTCTTCTTCCTCTGCATCATCGCTGTTTTTGGCTTTTCCTTCCGGGTCCTCAGACTCCACACTCTCATTGGCTGCTTCTGTTGCTTCTTTATTCCCGCCGCAGCCGGAAAGAACTGCCGAAAGGGCAAATGCTCCCACAAACAGGATCGCTGTTTTTCTCTTCATGGTCTAATCTCTCCTATAAGCCTTTATATTCCTTTGCCAGTGATTTCAGATAATCTCTGTAAGCCAGCGCGGATTTCTTAGGTTTCAGTATGCGCACACTGCCGTCCATACCCGTAAGCCAGCCGTAAAACTTTGCATTCTCAGGCAGCTCTGCTGTCACAGTAAAATCTCCGCTTTCCTTCATTTTATATTCCGCATCTTCGCCAAAAAAGCCTCTTACTTCATCCTGTACAGCACCTGCACAGAGAAGCCTGATCTCTTTCTTTATGTTTCTTGCGGAGCAGGCAAGAAGCTGCTGATAACCGCTGAGTACCGGCACATCCGACGTACGCTTCTCCTGAAACAAAGTTTCTTCTGGCTTCACTTCTTTCGCCTCCGCAGAAGGCTTCATCTGTTCCTGGCTCTGCCCATAAAGATAATAACCGCCTGGTCTCTCTCTTGTATAACGGATATCCATTCCAATAGAACGTAAAACCTCCACATCATCATAAATGCTCTTTCTCTCTGCATTGATCCCGTGTTCGCCAAGCCTCTTCAGGATTTCCTGCATGGATAAGGTACAATGCTCCCCTGTCTCCTGCAGCATTCTTTCCAGATACAGGATCTTCGCTTTCTGATTGTTTGATTTCGCCATACTGACCTCTTTATCCTTCGTTTTTTACAAAGCGGTGGAAAATATAGGAGTTCGCCTCCTGTTCCTCGCTGTCATCCAGTTTCTCAAGTTCAATCTTCTTTCCGTATTTCTTCTCCAGAGCACGGCTGATCAGTAGATCTGCCAGCTGTGGGTTCTTTGGAAGAAGTGGCCCGTGCAGATAAGTTCCGATCACATTCTTATAGACTACGCCTTCAGCACCAGACTGTCCATCATTGCCATAACCTGAGAGAACCTTTCCCAGAGGCTTGTTATTGCCAATGGTTGTACGTCCTCCATGATTCTCAAACCCAACGATAGGCATATCAAAAAGCTCACTCTGCATGACAATATTCCCGATAAGCCGCCCCTTTCCCTGCTCAGTGCTCATATCTACCAACTTCAGACCCTCGATCATTCCCTGATCAGTCTTGTAATAGTTTCCAAGAAGCTGATATCCACCACAGATGGCAATAACAACGCCGCTATCCTCAACATAAGCCTTAAAATCCTTCTGGATCTCTTTCAGCTTCTCGCAGACCAGCATCTGTTCTCTGTCTGAACCGCCACCAAGAAGCACGATGTCCAGCTTGGAAAAATCGATCTTGTCATCCAGCTCAAAAGCAATGGTCTCTGCCTCGATTCCTCTCCAGAGGCATCTTTTCATAAGACACTGGATATTTCCTCTGTCACCGTAAAGATTCAGAAGATCCGGGTATAAATGTCCAATCGTTATTTTCATTTCTCACCCTCCAGTTTCTTCAGTATATTTCTGGTTCCAAACAGTGCTGTATAATTTACAAGTACATAGAGATTTCCAACGCCATCGTCAATACGTTTGCGGATGGCCATCTCCACGTCATTCTCCAGCATAGATGGAATATCTACGTATTTCAGACGAAGCCTCATATCCTGGCAGCGGATGCCGCTGACTGTAATGGAATTAATGTTATCCCCTCCGAACAGGTCAAAATCCACATCCCAGAGCCAGGAGATGTCTTTTCCATCCTGGGCATTGTCATTAATGACAATGATAATATCCTTCAGTGCCTCATCCTGCATAACTGCAGAGATATTCTGGTTAAAACCTGCCGGGTTCTTGGCCAGATTCAGCACAACACCGGTCCCCTTAATGCGGAACTGCTCCATTCGGCCGTTCTCAGGATTGAATTTCTTCAGCATATCATTAAAATGCTCTGCCTGAAATCCTGCTGTACGGATTCCTGCATAAGCTGCCAGGATATTATATACATTATAAAATCCCTTATAATTGGCTGTGATACGCTTATTCTCCACGGTAAAAGCTATCTGGTCATCCACCTTTACATCTGTGGCATCAAAATTGATCTCCGGACGTTTAAATCCGCATTTTGGGCATCTGTAATCGCCAAGCTGGCTGTAATGATAAAAACTGTAAATCAGACGCTCACCACAGCATTTGCAGAAACGTCCCTCTCGGATCTCATTGGTCTTGCTCCTGAGCACCGGCTTGCTGATTCCGTACGTCACATATGGATTCCCACAGTCCATAGCCAGATATGCAGACAACGCATCATCGCCGTTAACGATCACTTTCATATCCGGAACTTTACGCATCATCTCTTCCAGAATATTCATGGTAATATCAATCTCACCATAACGGTCCAGCTGATCCCGGAACAGATTGGTCATAACCATGTAATCTGGTTTAATCCTGGTAAATACGTGTCTTGTGGATGCTTCATCTACCTCGATACAGGCATAGTCTGCATCCAGTTTTCCGCTTGGTTTTGCTCCCAGTACAAAAGCAGCCACAACACCGTTAAGCATGTTGGAACCTGTATGATTGCAGATTACTTTCTTCCCCTCTGCCTCAAGTCCTGCACAAAGCATGTTGTTGGTAGTTGTCTTACCGTTAGTTCCACATACTACAAATATCTTTTCTCTTACCTGAGAGGAAAGTTCCTCCAGAATATCGGGACATATCTTCAGTGCGATCTTACCGGCCCAGGTTACTCCCTGGCGTCCCATAAGTTTACAGACATGTCCTGTGATCTTTGCTGCTATCACAGCAACTGTAGTTTTTATTTTCATAATCGTCTGTTTCCTTTGTTTTTATTTCGTTCTACCACAGATCCTCTGTTGTAAGAAAATCCGTACAGATTCCCTCTGCTCCGGCTGCGATATATTTTCGCGCCTGATTCCGGTCATTTACTGTATATACATAGAGATGGATTCCCTGTTTCTCAAAGATCTCTTCTGCTTCATCAGACCAGTACTTCCAGTAAATGGTCGCAGCCGGAATCTTTTTTTCTCTGCAGAATGAAGCAATCTCTTCCAGATCTTCTGTGGAATATTCCTGCCATAATGAATAAATATAGGAAGGAAATGAATAGATCATCGCTGTTCCCGGGAACATGGCTTTACTGTAGATCTCCGGAATGATCTGATCCAGAACTTCCCCTGCTCCGGCTGCCTGTGCGATTTCCACATATTCACAGTAATCCTCCAGGGTCATCTGGTAATTTCTGACAGAATACTGCTTGGAATCAATCATTACAAATGCATCAGGATAATCTTTCAGAAGCAGGAAAAAATCTTCCAGTGTCATGGGTGTATATTTCCCGTATATTTTATTCGATGTAAACGCTCTCTCTGTAAGAACTTTTTTTCCAGTGCCTTCCCACTGCCCCATGGATTCATTCCAGTTATGGCGACATACCCACACACCGTCTGATGTCCTGGAAAGATCCAGCTCAAAAAGTCTTACTCCCTGATTATACATCGACAGAAAACTTTCTCTGGAATTCAGGTATTCCTTTCCATCCAGCCCGCCCAGAGCATGAGCGATCGTTCTGTGGTCTGTCCATGAAAATCCGGTTGTCCTGGCAGCAGCAGTCCGCGTTACTGCCGAACTTCCGCCAAGAATAAACAGGGACAGCATCAGGATCTCTATGGTCAGAATCAATCGCCGGATCATTTAAGCCCACAAAAAAATGCACAAGATTTAAAGAAAAACATCTCATCTGTGCTTTTCTTCTTATCTTCTGCAAATCTATTTCGTCCAGGTTCTCTGCCTGAATCCACCTTATATTCAAACTGTCCGGTAGTACCAGAAATTCTGCCGACCATTTTTATCATCCTTTCGCATACCTGAACTCTGTTTTTTGTACATTACCGATTGTACGCTAAAAAGGAATAATAATCAAGGGGGGATTGTTCATGAATAGTCGGGATTATTCTAGTACCCCCCCCCCCAGGAAATATCCTGTTGCAGTTGCAGATACTCTCCGTACTTCTCATGAGCTGTTTTGTTATAAGAACGCGATATGGGAATTACGTTCTCTCCAATTCTGAAACATTATGCAAATCTTAATATCTTATGGCAAATTATGGCCGAAAAACCACCATTTATGCATGTTTTCATTTTTTCGACAAATACAAAAAGGACATCTGCATTTCTGCAAATGTCCCTTAAAAAGGTCTGAACTATGATTATACAAGCTCGATAAGAACTTCCATAGCTGCATCGCCTTTACGCTGTCCGATCTTAACGATTCTTGTGTAACCACCGTTACGATCTGCGTATTTCGGAGCGATCTCGCTGAACATCTTGTCAACCATGTCAACTTCTTTTGTGTTTTTCTTTCTGCCAGCACCCTTAGTCGGTACCTCTGTTACAGGATAGAAAACTTTCATCATCTCACGACGTGCATGAAGTCTGGAAGGAGCATCTTTCTTGATCTCTTTCTGTACTTCATCGTAAACTGTTTTCTTCTTGCCGTCTACGACTTCTTTCACGCGTTTTCCGTCAGCATCTTTACGAGCAACTTTAGCTGTAACTGTAACTGTCTCGAAATTATCTTTCTCACGTACAGCCATAGCGATAAGTCCCTCAGCGATCTTGCGGATCTCTTTAGCCTTAGCTTCTGTTGTCACGATCTTTCCGTGATGAAGAAGGTTAGTTACCTGATTTCTCAGGAGTGCTTTTCTCTGGTTAGATGTTCTGCTTAATTTTCTATATTTTGCCATTGTATTATCCTCCATCTGTGGGACACCAGGACATGCTTGTTCGGTCTTACTGCCCTGCTGCTGACACCCCACTCATTATTCTGCTTCCGGATTATTCCTCTGTAGGCTGGAGCTGAAGACCCAGCTCTTTGAGTTTTGCAAGTACTTCCTCTAATGACTTGCGGCCCAGATTACGAACCTTCATCATATCATCAGAAGTCTTATTACATAATTCTTCTACTGTATTGATGCCGGCTCTCTTCAGGCAGTTGTAGGAACGAACAGAGAGCTCAAGCTCATCAATGCTCATCTCCAGAACTTTCTCTTTCTCATTGTCTTCTTTCTCGATCATAACCTCTGCGGTCTTGGCATTCTCGGAAAGGTCAATGAAAAGACTTAAATGCTCGCTGAGAACCTTCGCTGCAAGGCTGACTGCCTCGTCCGGATCAAGTGTTCCATTGGTATATACATCCAGTGTAAGCTTGTCGAAGTCAGTTACCTGACCAACTCGTGTATTCTCGACGATCATGTTGACTCTGTCAACCGGAGTATAGATTGCATCAACTGCGATCACACCGATCGGCATGTCATCGGTTTTGCCTTTGTCTGCACTGATATAACCACGTCCCTTGGTAATAGTAAGTTCCATGGCCAGTCTGCAGTCTTTTCCGCCGTTCAGGGTTGCAATTACCTGATCCGGGTTCATGATCTCAATATCCTGATCTGCCTGGATATCAGCGGCTGTAACAACACCTTTGCCCTCACACTCGATGTATGCGGTCTTCGGCTCGTTGTCACTGCTGTGATTCTTGATGGCAAGAGATTTCAGATTCATGATGATCTCGGTTACATCTTCCTTCACGCCCGGAATAGAGCTGAATTCATGAAGTACACCATCGATCTTCACCTGGCTTACTGCAGCTCCCGGAAGGGAGGACAGCATAATTCTTCTTAAAGAATTGCCAAGGGTAGTACCATAACCTCTCTCGAGAGGCTCTACAACGAATCTTCCAAACTTCTTATCTTCGGATATTTCGGTAATTTCGATTTTTGGTTTATTAAAATCAAACACTATAAGGTTCCCTCCTTCTGGGTTAATCAACATTCGAGGGTATTACCAATTTTTATAACTGTAGACACTATAAACAGTTACTAATTATTTAGAATACAGCTCGACGATAAGCATCTCGTTTACAGGAACATCGATCTGCTCTCTTGTAGGAAGCTCTTTAACTACACCCTTCAGGTTCTCCTGATCAGCGTCGATCCACTCCGGAACAAGTCTTCCGCCAGTGATCTCAAGGATTCCTTTATATCTTTCAGAACCTTTGCTCTTCTCTCTGATCTCAATTGTATCTCCGGCCTTGCACAGGTAAGACGGGATATTTACGCATTTTCCGTTAACAAGTACGTGCTTGTGATCTACGATCTGACGAGCTTCTCTTCTTGTTCTGGCGAATCCCATACGGAAAACGATGTTGTCAAGTCTGCTCTCAAGCATAACCATAAGGTTCTCACCTGTCTGGCCCTGCATTCTGTCGGCTTTCTTGTAGTAGTTACGGAAAGGTTTCTCAAGTACTCCGTAGATGAATTTAGCTTTCTGTTTTTCTTTCAGCTGAAGACCGTACTCAGATACTTTACGGTTTGCACGTTTTAACTGTCTTGTGGACTTCTTATCAATTCCTAAGTAAATTGGATCCAGGCCAAGGGATCTGCATCTTTTCAGAACAGGCACTCTATTTACTGCCATTTTCAACTACCTCCTAATTAGACTCTTCTGCGTTTTGGTGGACGGCATCCATTGTGAGGAACCGGAGTTACGTCACGAATGCTGGTTACTTCAAGTCCGCATGCCTGAAGCGCACGGATTGCAGCTTCACGGCCTGAGCCCGGGCCTTTTACCATAACGTCTACTGTTTTTAATCCATGAATTAAAGCAGCCTTTGTTGCAGTCTCTGCTGCCATCTGTGCTGCATAAGGGGTAGATTTCCTTGAACCTTTAAATCCAAGACCACCGGCACTTGCCCATGAAAGAGCGTTTCCTTCGTTATCTGTCAGTGTGACGATTGTATTGTTGAAGGAAGACTGAATGTGTGCCTGTCCGTGTTCAACGTTTTTCTTGACACGACGTTTTGTCGTTTTCTTTGTAACTTTTGCCATTTTAAAACTAACCTACACTTTCCTTTTATTGAAATTAATTAGTTATATCTATAAATTATTTCTTCTTGTTTGCAACAGTTCTCTTCGGTCCCTTGCGAGTTCTCGCATTTGTCTTAGTCTTCTGACCACGAACCGGGAGTCCTTTACGATGACGGATACCTCTGTAGCATCCGATTTCCTGCAGTCTCTTGATGTTAAGGGCGATTTCCCTTCTCAGATCACCTTCTACTGTCATTGTCTCATCAATAACAGCGCTCAGTCTCTTAACCTCATCATCAGTCAGATCTCTGACACGTGTGTCAGGATTAACCTCTGCTTTAGCAAGAATTTTGTCTGCGCTTGGTCTACCAATTCCATAAATGTAGGTAAGACCGATTTCAATACGTTTCTCTCTTGGTAAGTCTACACCAGCTATACGAGCCATGTACTGTTTCCTCCATTTTCTGTTTCTGAAAGTCTCTGCATATCGTATGTCACTTGCTCCCGCAAGGTGAAATGGGACATATCGGTCTGCCGCTTTCTTTTCTAGTTTCCTAATTGGGGTGCCTCGGTAAAACACCCAGCTGTAATTGGCGAATCACAGCCTTTCCGAAATTGCGGATCTTAACCGCTTGCTGCCTCTCGGTATTAGGCAATACATGCTTATTATTCACTCAGTAGAACAACCCTTCCGGGTGTTTCATACTGCAGCCGCACGTTTCACAAACATTCCAAAGAAGTTCCGATATGGAAATCAACCCTGACGCTGTTTGTGCTTCGGGTTCTCACAGATGATTCTGATGGATCCCTTTCTCTTAATGACCTTGCACTTCTCGCAGATCGGCTTTACAGATGATCTTACTTTCACTGGAAATCCTCCTTCCGTAAATTAGTCTCATATCTGCAGTTTCACAGGCGCACTCATACACAGTATTTGCGCGCTTGAAATATATACTAACACCTGTTTTCCTGAAATGCAAGAAAAAATTTTAAAAAATTTTGATTTTTTTTGCAGGCTGTATTATAATGGGTGGCAAAGTCCGGCAGACATATGGAATCTGCCTATTTTAATGAAAGGAATCTTTACATATGCATACGGAAATGAAATATCGTTTTCTGATACATTACACCTTATCTTTTATCGGTGGATACCTGGGGCTTTATGCCATTGTGTCCAGAGCTGATCTTTTTGGCAACGCCCAAACAGCCAATCTTCTTGGTGTTGTGAGGGATCTCATAGGCAGGAATTTTTCGGATATGCTGCTGCGTGTGGGTGCGCTTCTCATATATATGGCCGCTGTGATCCTTGCGGTCTGGATCCCGGAGCATTTTTCCACAGATCTTCGTTTTATCAGTATCGGGATCGACATCTTTGCGATCCTGCTCCTGGGATTCCTTCCTTCCGGAATGTCTCCGGTTGCTGCCCTTTATCCGGTATTTTTTGCAATGCCCTTCCAGTGGTGTACCTTCAAGGCTCCCGGCGGATATAACAGCTCAACGATCTTTTCCACCAACAATCTCCGTCAGTTCACCACAGCGGTCACACAGTTCCTTATGAAAAAGGACAGCGCACAGTGCGATAAAGCAAAATTTTACGGAATGACGCTGCTTTCCTTCCATGCAGGTGCAGCTCTGTCTCTGATCCTGTATATGACCTGCGGTCTCTCAGGCGTATGGCTCTGTCTGGTTCCTGCCTTCTATGCTATATGGCTGATCAGTGCAGACCGGAATACCGCAGCCGATACACCAGCAGTTACCCGAAGCACAGCTTCTGACGGCAGCAGCTTCAGGAATCTTTCCTATAAGAAAAAAGAGGCCTGACTTTATTTTAGCTTTGATAAAATAAGAGGAAATGTGATCTGTTTTTACACTGTCACATTTTCTTTTTTGTTTACACGTAAGCCCCTCTGGCGCTTACAGCTTATATGCGTTCGAAATCCAGTATCATGATTTTGAATGGCCGCAAATTGATTTCATCTATATTTCTCATACTATCCTCATAACATATCAATATGCTCTGTAACTTGTTTAAACATTCCACGGTATTTACATTGCGCTTACCGGGAAAATCTTTTATAATTATTCCAGAAATCATAAATCCTGCTATATATTTTTGACCGAACATGAATGGAGCATCGAAATGCCCAAAAGTATTTACGAAGATATTTATAAAGATCTGAAAAGGAATCCGTTCCCGACCTTACTGCCGAGATTGCCAGCCATTCTATCTATGAATACCTGGAGCAGACGCTTCATATGACCATTGTCAACAGCAAACGTATCATGACTGTGGAAAAGATTACAGAAATTGATGAAAAATATCTTCATCTGAATGTAAAGGATTATAACTGCGTGGCTGTGGTGTCCAGCCAGACTTATAACAGTGATGGCGTGATGTTTGAGTATACCCAGTCACGGCACAGACCGGATCATTTTCGATTTTATGATAATGCCCTGCGCCGATAAGCCCGACTCATAGCTGCTTCGCAGCTATACGATTATGAGCTGACAACAAATGTGGCTCTCAATAGCCGCCTGGATCTGTAGGGTCTGGATCTGTATAGATGCTACAGTTTCCTATTTCCCAGAATTATGTTATACTGAAACGATCAACTGAGAGAGGAAATTTTATTTTTATGAAAAAACGAGAATCTTTTAACAGCCGCTGGGGATTCATTCTGGCCTGCATCGGGTCTGCGGTTGGAATGGGAAATATCTGGATGTTTCCCACCAGAGTTTCCCTGTATGGCGGGGGATCGTTCCTGATCCCGTATTTTATTTTTGTGGCACTGATCGGCTTTACCGGGGTGATCGGTGAGATGAGCTTTGGCCGTGGGACACGTTCCGGGCCCATTGACGCCTTCGGCATGGCATGTGAAACCAGAGGCAAACGAAAACTGGGCGAAACACTGGGCTGGATACCGGTGATCGGTGCACTGGCCATGGCTATCGGTTATACGGTTGTTATGGGATGGATCTTCCGATATATGATCGGAACCTTTACAGGCTCCACCCTGTCACCAGCAGATATTGAGTCCTTTGGCGACAAATTCGGAGGCATGGCCTCTGCCTGGGGAAATAATCTCTGGCAGCTGGCTGCTCTTGTGATCTGCATGTTTATCCTGATGTACGGCGTTGGAAGCGGTATCGAAAAAGCCAATAAAGTGATGATGCCTATCTTCTTTATACTGTTTGTGATCCTTGGCATCTATGTTGCATTTCAGCCGGGAGCTGCTGCCGGATACCGCTACATCTTCCGCGTCGAGCCGGAAGTTCTGGCAAAGCCTTCCACCTGGATCTTCGCACTTGGACAGGCATTTTTCTCCCTGTCTGTTGCAGGTAATGGTACGCTGATCTACGGATCTTATCTTCCGGACAGCGAAGATATCCCTGCATCTGCAGCCAGAGTAGCACTTTTTGATACTCTGGCTGCTATGCTGGCAGCACTTGTTATCATTCCGGCCATGGCTACCACAGGTGCCAAGCTTGACCAGGGAGGCCCCGGGCTTCTGTTCATCTACCTGCCGCACCTGATCAAAACCATGCCTGGCGGACAAATCATTGCCATCATCTTTTTTGTAGCTGTGTTCCTTGCAGGCATGACCTCGCTTATGAACCTTTATGAAGCTCCTATTGCCACAGTTCAGGAAAAAACAGGTCTTGGCAGGATCCCCTCCTGCATGGTGATCGCCGTGATCGGTGTTGTAGCTTCTCTGCTGATCCAGGGCATTGTTTCTGACTGGATGGATGTGCTTTCCATCTATATCTGTCCTCTTGGCGCAGGACTTGCAGGAATCATGTTCTTCTGGATCTTCGGCCGGAGCTATGTGGAAAGCCAGGTTAACAAAGGTCGTGAGAAACCCTTTACGAAATATTTTTATCCGGTGTGTAAATATCTTTATATTCCGGTGTGCTTTCTGGTGCTGATCCTTGGTGTTGTGCTGGGCGGAATCGGATGATAAGATGATATCATAGGTAAAATAATAAATTATCTGCATGAACAAATCCCCTGAAAAATGATTTTTTAAATCATTTCCGGGGGATTTTTATGTTTTATCTTATAATATTCATAAACCCAGGCTTTTCGATTTGCTACATATCCTGAATATACTCACTTCACAATTTATCAGCAAGTTTTAGTTTTACACTGATTTCCAATTATTCTACACTCTTAGAGTGTATCCGGTTTCTCCGGTGCCTCGCCCTGTTCTCCGCCTGGTGTTCCAACGTTTCTGCCCATTTCTTTCATCGTTCCTACAGCGATCGTGATCTTACCATCTTCTACGGATTTCACCTCACCGTAAGTTACATCTTCCTCATCGGAATTACCTTTATCAGAACTTACTTTATCGGCGTCTGCATTGCTGTCACTTTTATCGGAATCTGTGCTCTTTGTACTGTCTGCCGTTATATCTTCTGCATCCTTATTCTCTTAACTCTCAGCTGTACTCGTTGTTTTCTCTGTTGTCGCTGCCCCACATGCAGTGACAGATGTAGCTGCCATCATAACTCCTAAAATTGCTGCAAGATATTTTTTCTTCATATGAACACCTCTCTTTTTTGTATGCTCATACTATATCCGCAAAATCTGTTCACTTTATGTTTAAAGAATGAAAAAAATGTGAGTGATAAATTCTCTTTGGATACTTTTTCTGCAGAAAAGGCCTAAAAAAAGACCCGGCAGCTTAACGCCACCAGGTCGTCTTTTATAATATTTCTTATTTATCTCTCCAGATGATTCTTCCCTTGGAAAGATCATACGGAGAAAGTTCGATCGTTACCTTATCTCCCGGGAGAATACGGATAAAATTCATACGGAGCTTACCGCTGATATGGGCAAGTACCACATGCTTGTTTTCCAGTTCTACTTTAAACATCGCGTTAGGCAGTTTCTCCAGAACAGTGCCTTCTACTTCGATCACATCTGCTTTTGACATTTTTTACCTCCTATGTCATGACAACAATTGCTGCTTACAGA
>SKEI01000002.1_pt1 | contig 174817 bp, 157 predicted proteins | sample 4826701 | NCBI WGS metagenome assembly SKEI01 (sample SAMN11008813, study PRJNA524170) | human gut metagenome | biome: Human fecal sample; material: Feces; isolation source: fecal sample from pouch patient p2, p6, p7, p14 | host: Homo sapiens | place: Israel: Tel-Aviv | collected 2016-08-31 | reverse complement strand
CTTACCAACTTCATAAAAAATATGCTTATTAAAGTGCGCCTAAAGCTAAAACTTCTTCTCTTTTCATTCTAGAAATCGTGTTCCGCACGATTTCTTTCCTGATTAGGTTCAAGACTGCATATGAGTAGCACGAGTTTCGCAATTACCTATGTTTGCATGTACATGTACGCTACGTTTCCGTGCTGTGCACATCATACTCTTTTTCAAAGTTGATTTCCGTGTTTCTGATATATGTATGACAGATTGATTCTATCTGTCATACTGTGATATACTTTCATATATAAATGATCACGGTTTCAGGAAAACTGCAGATAAAAATCTAATTATAAAGTAATATAAATCAGTTTTTATAACTGTCAATTCCCACATAAATCCAGTACCATTTCCTGTTATTTTCATCAACTCTACGAATATACTATAACTCATTTCACCTAAAATTGCACTATGGAAAAAACGTTTTTTTGTGTATAATTAGATACAATCCATAAAGGAGGAAATTAACATGATTGTTAAAAAAATGCCGATTTTACAAGGGTTTCCAGACTTTGAGACTGTTAAAAAATTGACTAAAAGCCATGTGCTTTCAGAGCATTTTGTACCGGTTTTCTATGACATTGAAACAACAGGACTATCACGAAATTCCACTTTTCTGTATCTTGCCGGTGCTGTGGCTTATGAAGAAAAAAACTGGCAGATGTACCAGTGGATGATCGAAGATGAGACAGAAGAACCTGAGCTTTTGAAAATATTTTCGGAATTTTTACAGAATTTCTCCTGCACGATCCAGTATAACGGCGACAGTTTTGACCAGCCTTATCTGGAAGCCCGCTATCAGATTCACGGATTGCCTTCTCCTTTTGAAAGCCTGCCTTCTCTGGACCTTTACCGGGAACTGAAACCAGTTAAAGGACTCCTGAAACTCTCCCGAATGAACCAGCCATCCATGGAAGCATTCTTAGGTATCACAGAGCGGACTTACTGTGACGGAGGAGCCTGTATCCGCCTTTATAAACAATTTGCTTCCGGTAAGAAACCAGAGGCAGACGAGATCCTCATGGGACATAATCAGGAAGATCTTTTTGGCCTTGGAAAAATAATTTCCATGTTATCTTATCTTACGCTTTTTAAAGAAGATTACGATGTTCTTAATTGTGAAATTATAAACGATCAACTTATCTTTACCATGGAAATTCCTTATATTTTACCGGCAAAATTCTCAAATCATAGTGAAGAATTCTACATAATCGGTCAAAAAAGCCGTGTCCGTCTCCTTGTAAAGGCTCAAAACGGTCGATTAAAACAATATTATTCCAATTATAAAGATTACGATTATATTCCGTCCGAAGACACAGCAATCCCCAAGACTTTAAGCGCATGTATGGATAAAAAGCTCCGCAGACCAGCTAAAAGAGAAACCTGTTATACTTGGTTTCCTGTGACAGATGATTTTATCCAGAACCCGATGAAACAGAAAACATATCTAAAACACTGTCTGCCTTATTATCTGTCCACGCTGAAATAAATCCATCATGTCAGCGGTGGCTACGGCGATTGACGACAACGCAGCATATGAAAAATCAGACAAGTCAATATGGCGGTTACTTAATATTCACTGTACTAGAGTATCACAAAAAAGACTGTTGCCATTTTGGCAACAGTCTCCTGTAATTATCATAATATCAATATCTAATCAGACTTCAAAAGAAATTACTCTTCTGTCTGCTCTGCGGAATAATCCTCAAGTGCTTTCATGCTAAGGCTGATCTTTCTGTCCTCGCCGTTGAAATCAACAACTTTAGCCTCGATCTCCTGGCCGATGGAGAGTACATCAGATGGTTTAGCAACGTGCTCTCTGGAGATCTGAGATACATGAAGAAGTGCATCTACTCCAGGTGCAAGCTCAACGAATGCACCGAAATCTGTCATACGTGCAACTTTACCTTTTACTACGTTTCCTACTGCGAAGTCCTCAGCAGCTGTAAGCCATGGGTTCTCCTCCGGGAATTTAAGGGAAAGTGCAATCTTATCTCCGTTGATGTCTTTGATAAGAACTGTAACTTTATCGCCAACGTTGAATACTTTCTTCGGGTTCTCTACTCTGCCCCAGGACATCTCAGAGATGTGAAGAAGTCCGTCTGCTCCACCGAGGTCGATGAATGCACCGAAATCTGTAACATTCTTAACAACACCCTCAACTTTGTCACCAACGTTGATCTTAGCAAGAAGCTCTTTCTGTTTCTCAGCCTTCTCAGCAAGAAGAAGCTGTTTACGGTTACCGATGATACGGCGTCTTCTTGGGTTGAACTCTGTGATAACGAACTCGATCTCCTGATCTGCGTATTTGGAAAGGTCTTTCTCATATGTGTCGGATACGAGGCTTGCAGGAATGAATACTCTTGCCTCCTCGATGTTAACACAAAGACCACCATCAAGTACCTGTGTTACAGGAGCTTTCAGAACTTCCTGGTTCTCGAATGCTTCCTCAAGACGTTTGTTGCCTTTCTCTGCTGCAAGACGTTTGTAGGTCAGTGTAACCTGTCCCTCTCCGTCGTTTACTTTGAGAACTTTTGCTTCCATGGTATCGCCAGGTTTAACAACGTCTGTAAGCACAACGCTTGAATCGTTTGTGTACTCGTTCTTTGTGATGATACCGTCTGCTTTATAGCCGATATTCAGGATGATCTCATCATCTTTAACATCGATGACAGTACCCTGTACGATCTCTCCATTTCTGATTGTTTTTACGGAATCTTCCAGCATCTGTTCAAAACTTAACTCTGACATGTTCTTGAACCTCCTCAATAATTTTCTTTGGGGTGGAAGCCCCTGCTGTAATACCTACAAAACTACTGCATTGGAACATTTCAGAATCCAAGTCTACAGGTGTTTGTATAAAGTAAGTATTTCCACATTCCTTTTTACATATTTCAAACAGCTTTTGAGTATTGGAGCTATGTCGGCCACCTACGACTAACATAGTGTCTACCTCTCCGGCTATCGCTTTTGCTTCTTTCTGCCGTTCTTCGGTAGCATTACAAATAGTGTTTAAAATATTTAAAATATTTAAAACATTATTATCATAACTCTTTTTGCGGAGAATTTCAACTAATTCTTGAAATTTGTTGTAATTAAATGTCGTCTGTGATACTACGCACACTTCTTTATCTGGCGAAATGCTGAATTCTTCAGCATCTTCAGCACTTTTGATTACTGTGTACGGTCCCTGGCACCATCCGCAGATTCCCTGTACTTCCGGATGATCCGGATCTCCGATGATCACAATATGTGCGCCTCTGGCACTTTCTCTTTCAACGATCTTGTGGATCTTCAGCACAAAAGGACAGGTGACATCTACGTATCCCAGACCGTACTTCTTGATCTTGTTATAGACTTTGCGTCCCACACCGTGAGAACGGATCACAACTGTGCCACCTTTAAGATCTGCAAGATCCTCCTCACTGATCACAGCTACGCCTTTTTTTTCCAGATCTGAGACAACCTCTTCATTGTGGATGATCGGTCCCAGAGTGTAAATTGGTGCAGCGTCGGAGCCGATCAGATCATAAACCCGGTCCACTGCTCTTTGTACGCCGAAACAGAAGCCGGCGGTTTCTGCAACTTTTACATTCATTTATCTGGTCACCTTTTCTCTGTATACAGAAAGAATTTTTTCAACAACCTCATCAATTCCCATCTCTGAAGAATCCACGAGAACTGCATCTTCTGCCTGCTTCAGCGGAGAAACCGCGCGGTTCATGTCACGCACATCTCTCTCTATGATGGTCTTAAGAATCTCATTCATATCACAGGTTTCACCTTTTTCGGTAAGTTCCAGATAACGTCTGTTCGCACGTGTCTCAGGACTTGCAGTTAAAAAGATCTTCACTTCTGCGTCCGGAAGAATGGTGGTTCCGATATCTCTTCCATCCATGACAACATCGTTCTCTTTTGCAAGAGTTCTCTGCAGTTTCAGAAGATGTGCACGTACTTCCGGATTGGCAGAGCTTACAGATGCCATATTTCCTACTTCTTCTCTTCGAAGGAAGGCTGTTACATTCTCACCGTTTAAGATCACCTGCTGTTCTCCGTTTTCGTAGCGGATGGAAATGTCCGCATCATGACATGCTGTGGCGATAGCCTCATCTCCCTGGATATTTTTTTCCAGAAGATAAAGTGCCATGGCACGGTACATGGCTCCTGTATCTACATAGATAAATGAAAGTTCCTTTGCCACTTTTTTTGCAATTGTGCTTTTTCCCGCACCTGCCGGTCCGTCAATTGCAATATTAATACCCATAATTAAATGCCCCTTCCTCTTTTTCTGTTATTCGATCGCCTGCGCTGCAACATACGCGGTAGACCACGCGATCTGAAGATTATAGCCACCTGTCACAGCATCCAGATCCAGCACCTCACCTGTAAAATACAGATTTTTTACTTTTTTGGATTCCATTGTAGATGGCTGTATCTCTTTTACTGACACACCGCCTCTTGTGATGATAGCTTCCTTGAACTCTCCCATTCCTGTGATCGTAAAAGGGAAAGCCTTGATCAGACGGCCAAAGGCCTGGCGTTCTTCCCTGGAGATTTCATGTACTGGCTTATCTCCCGGAATTCCACCGATCTCGATCATGATCGGAGTCAGAGAAGACGGAAAAAGAACACCGATCACATTTTTAAACTGTTTGTTATGATTTGCATCAAATTCACGCAGGATCCGGGCATCAAGCTGTTCTGCATCAAGTGCCGGCTTCAGATCAAGATAGGCCTGCAAAGGCTCTTTTTCCAATTTTTTTCCTATCTGAGCACTTGCTGAAAGAATCAGGGGACCCGTTACACCAAAATGGGTGAACATCATCTCGCCAAAATCTTTATAGAGGACTTTTTTTCCGGATTTAACTATCAGCTCCACATTTCGAAGGGAAAGTCCCTGAAGTTTGGAAACATAATCTTCCTTCGCTACCAAAGGTACCAGTGACGGTGACTGGGCAACTACTTTATGGCCGGTTTCAGCTGCAAAACGGTATCCATCTCCTGTAGAGCCTGTAGAAGGATAAGAAAGCCCGCCTGTGGCAACCACCACTGCATCAGCTGTAAAAAAAGTTCCATCGGCAAGTAATACGCCTGTAACTTTATCTTCCTCAGTACAGACTTCTTTCACCTCTGTATGAAGATGTACCTGTGCTCCGGCTTTCTTTAATTCCCGCTCCAGTGCCCGGATAATATCCGATGAATGATCGGACACTGGGAAAACCCTGTTTCCGCGCTCTGTTTTCAGCGGCACACCAGCTTCCTCGAAAAACTCCATTACATCTCTGCTTCCATAGGTATAAAAAGCACTGTAAAGAAATTTACGGTTTGACATCACTGCCGGGAAAAGCTCTTCTGTATCTGAATCATTGGTGACATTGCACCGGCCCTTTCCTGTGATGAAAAGCTTCTTTCCAAGTTTTTCATTTTTTTCCAGGATGTGAACCTGGTGTCCTCTGCGCGCAGCATATACGCCGCAGAGCATTCCGGCGGCACCGCCGCCTATGATCGCAACCTTGGACATTACCTGTTATCCTGCCTTTTTAATCTTTTTGTTTTTATGCACAAAGGAGCCTGCATACAGCAAGCTCCTTCGTGTTGTATCAGAATGTCTTTTCGACATTCCTAATGTGTGTGCTTTATACCGGGTATGCGCCGTTCTTTGTATCAGCTACAGTCTCATCAACCTTTGTTTTCTGAGCCTGACGATATTTAAAGAAGTCCATGGCTACCTGTGGGAACAGTGCGTATGTGAGAACATCCTCATCCTGCTCCTTGTATTGTGCCATCTCGCTCTCAAGCTTATCAAGCTCGTCTTCCAGAAGATCTGCCGGACGGCATGTGATCGGCTCTACATCACCGATGCACTTCTTCTGTACTTCCGGATTAAATGGTCTGGCTGTTGCGCCATATTTACCACTTAATACGTCTCTTGTCTCTTTTGTTACAACTTTGTAGCGCTCGCCCATGATCACGTTAAATACAGCCTGTGTGCCAACGATCTGAGAGGACGGTGTAACAAGCGGTGGCTCACCAAGGTCTTTACGTACACGCGGAACTTCCTCAAGTACTTCGTAGAATTTATCCTCAGCATGCTGCTCTTTCAGCTGTGATGTAAGGTTGGAAAGCATTCCACCTGGTACCTGATACAGAAGAGTCTTGATGTTTACACCAAGGTTCTTCGGATTGAGAAGACCTGTATCAAGAGCCTCATCACGCATCGGACGGAAGTAGTCAGCGATCTCAGCGAGAAGCTGCTGATCAAATCCTGTATCATATGGTGTTCCCTTGAATGTTTCAACCATAACCTCTGTTGCCGGCTGGGATGTTCCAAGAGCAAACGGAGACATCGCTGTGTCGATGATATCAACGCCTGCCTCTACTGCTTTCATGTATGTCATGGAAGCAACACCGGATGTATAGTGAGAATGGAGATCGATTGGGATCTTAACAGTCTCTTTGAGAGCCTGAACAAGCTCTGTAGCCTTGTACGGAACAAGAAGTCCTGCCATATCTTTGATGCAGATGGAATCTGCGCCCATATCCTCGATACGTTTTGCAAGATCTGTCCAGTAATCAAGTGTGTAAGCATCACCAAGTGTGTAAGCCATTGCAACCTGTGCATGTGCTTTCTCCTTGTTTGCTGCTTTTACAGCTGTCTGAAGGTTACGAAGGTCATTCATACAGTCAAAGATACGGATGATATCAATACCGTTAGCTGCGGATTTCTGAACAAAATACTCTACTACATCATCTGCATATGGACGATATCCAAGGATGTTCTGTCCACGGAACAGCATCTGAAGCTTTGTGTTTTTGAAGCCGTCACGGAGTTTACGAAGTCTTTCCCACGGATCCTCTTTCAGGAAACGTAAGGAAGCATCGAAAGTAGCACCGCCCCAGCACTCTACTGCATAGTAGCCGACTTTATCAAGCTTCTCAATGATCGGAAGCATCTGCTCTGTGCTCATACGTGTAGCGATCAGGGACTGATGAGCGTCACGCAGGATCGTTTCCACAACTTTCACAGGTTTTTTCTCTATTTCTGCCATAATTATTCTCCTTACAAATTTTTATAAGACAATGGGTTAGACACCAAAGATCGCCATGAATGTACCGGCAGCAACCGCTGTACCGATAACACCTGCAACGTTCGGTCCCATCGCATGCATCAGCAGGAAGTTTGTAGGATCTGCCTCAGCACCAACCTTCTGGGATACACGGGCTGCCATAGGAACGGCAGAAACACCGGCTGATCCGATCAGAGGATTGATCTTTCCGTGAGTAACCTTGCAGAGAAGCTTACCAAGCATAACACCACCAAAAGTACCGCAGGCAAAGGCAACAAGACCAAGAACTACGATCTTCAGTGTATCTACGTTCAGGAACGCCTCAGCACTTGTGGAAGCACCTACGGATGTTCCGAGAAGGATTACTACGATGTACATAAGAGCATTGGAAGCTGTCTCAGAAAGCTGTTTAACAACTCCAGACTCACGGAACAGGTTTCCGAGCATCAGCATACCAACAAGCGGAGCTGTTGTCGGAAGGATCAGGCAAACAACGATTGTGATAACGATCGGGAAAAGGATCTTCTCAAGTTTTGTAACAGGACGAAGCTGCGCCATTTTGATCTTACGCTCTTCCTCTGTTGTAAATGCCTTCATGATCGGAGGCTGGATGATCGGTACCAGAGACATATATGAATATGCTGCTACTGCGATCGGTCCCATAAGAGAAGACTGTCCAAGCTTACCTGCAAGGAAAATGGAAGTCGGGCCGTCAGCACCACCAATGATAGAGATCGCTGCTGCTGCTTTACCATTAAATCCAAGGAAAATTGCAAGGAAGTATGCAAGGTAAATACCAAGCTGTGCAGCTGCTCCCATCAGGAAGCTGATCGGGTTTGCGATCAGCGGACCGAAGTCTGTCATCGCACCGACACCCAGGAAGATCAGTGAAGGAAGAATACTCCACTCATCCATTAAGTAAAAATAATGAAGAAGTCCGCCAACGCCATTGGATGAATCCTCAATGCTCAGCATAATGTCCGGATAAATATTTACCAGAAGCATACCAAAAGCGATCGGAACCAACAGCAGCGGCTCAAAACCATGTTTAATGGCAAGATATAAGAACACACATGCCACTGCGATCATCAGGTAGTTTCCCCAGGTAAGGTTGAAAAATGCTGTCTGATGGATCAGGTTTGACAGGGTATTTGTTACATAAGACATTTGTCTACCTCCTGTTTAGTTCATTGTTGCAAGAGTATCTCCATTTTCAACGGCAGCACCCTCTGCAACATCGATGCTGGCGATTGTTCCGTCCTGAGGAGCAACAACCGGGATCTCCATCTTCATGGACTCAACGATCACTACGCTGTCACCGGCTTTTACGCTCTGTCCAACAGATGCAACGATTTTTACAACTTTTCCCGGAACAGCAGCAGAAACTTTAACAGAACCTGCGCCTGCAGCAGGAGCTGCTGCTTTCGGTGCTGCAGCAGGAGCTGCCTTTGGTGCAGGTGCAGCTGCCTTCGGAGCTGCTGCTGCAACTGGAGCTGCTGCGTTTCCGTTCTCTTCTACAGTAACTTCGTATGCTGTTCCGTTAACAGTAATTGTATAACTCTTCATTTTAAAATCCTCCTAAATAATGATTATCTTTTTCTGCGGTTGATCTTACGGATGGAACGTACTACGAATCCGTCTGTGCTTGTCTTGCCCTCGGAAGCAGCGATCGCGGCTGCGATAACGGCAACAAGTTCTCCATCATTTGTTACATCTTCAACTACAGGTTCAGCAACCGGTGCTGCAACTGGTGCCGGTGCTGCGGCTACAGGAGCCGGTGCACTCTCTTTTTTCTTTCCCTCCACAAGTCCGGGAATATATTTGAAAAGAGAGATCACGAAGATCAGGAATATCAGGATCACAAATACGGTTCCAAGACCCATCACTGTGTTCATGGCTGCCTTCTCCATGTTCTGTGCCAGTGTATAATTTACATCAACAGAAACAGAAGTCGGGGTTCCTGATTTATCAAATACATAAGTGAAATTCGCTTTGTTTTTCTCGAAGGATACCGGAACAACAACGGTATACTGATCATCGGAATACTCTACTGTGATATCTTTCTCATTGATATCACCTTTTTTCTCACCAAGCTCTTCTCTGGAGCCATCCCACGCACTTGCTGCGCTCTGTGTAAAAGCATCCTCTGATTCCATATAACCCTGGATATCATCCTCGGACATTGCGATGATTGCTTCCGTCAGACCTTTGGTTGTTGTGACAAGCTGACTCTTTACAGAATCATCAACCTCGTCAGCAGCCCATGCAGTAGCTGTGCAGCCGATCAGAAGTGCAGCCACGCAAAGAAGTGCCATGCAGACAGAAGAGATCTTTTTATAAAACTGTCTCATACGCTCACCTCACTTAGACTGTTCCATGCTTTTTGGATGGACGGTCTTCCCTTTTTGTGAACAGCATCTCAAAAGCACCGATTACATATTTTCTTGTATCTTCTGCTTTGATCACAGTATCCACATATCCTCTTGCTGCCGCAGATGCGATACCGTTCTGAAGTTCTTTGTACTCAGCTGCCTTCTCATTCAGTGTAGAAGCGTCAGCTCCCTCATACATGATCTTTGCTGCAAGGGAAGCATCCATCATACCGATCTCAGCTGTATCCCACGCATAAACCATATCTGCTCCGACAGATTTGCTGTTCATGGCAACGTATGCAGTTCCGTAAGCTTTACCAACTACAACATTTACCTTCGGTACAGTTGCAGATGCAAAGGCATGTACCATCTCACCTACGGATTTAGCCATCATCTTCTCATTGCAGAGAGTAGCCTTAAATCCTGTCACGTTGGTAAGTGTAAGTACCGGAATTTCGAAAGCATCACAGAATTTAACAAAATCTGCTGCTTTTCTTGCGCCTCTGGCAGAAAGAGTTCCGTCGGAAATCTCTGTCTTATTGCCATCAGCATCGTAAGACTCGCTTCTGTTTGCAACAGCGCCAACAGTAGCTCCGTTCAGACGAAGGAAGCCTGTTACGACATCCTGTCCGTAAGCTGCCTTTGTTTCAAAAAATTCACCATTGTCAGCGATTCTTGAAAGCGCAATAGCTGTGTCGCCTGTGCAGCCTGCGATATCATCACATACTCTGTTCAGGTCATCTGTGCATTCTTTGAAGCTGTCATTGTCTTCATTGTTCTCCGGAAGCATGCTGACCAGTGTACGGATCTGTCCAAGGATCTCCTCTTCTGTTCCAATACCATCAACAAGTCCTGTCTCCTCACTCTGGAACTGTGCGGAAGCTGAATCGCATTTTTCCACTCTGTTTCCTTCCAGTGCATTCGGAGTGTTTACAAACAATCTGCCCTTCTTCTCCTCTACAAATGTAAAGTCTGTAAGAGCCGGTACAACTGCCATTCCACCGCCGCATGTTCCGAAAACAGCAGTGATCTGTGGAATAACACCGGACGCCAGTGTCTGTTTCAGATAGATCTCACCAAATGCCTCAAGTGCATCAGTAGCCTCCTGAAGACGAAGTCCCGCACAGTCTACAAGACCGATAACCGGTGCTCCGACTTTCAGAGCGAGATCATAAATTTTGGCGATCTTTTTGGCATGCATCTCACCAACTGTTCCGTTCAGTACAGATGCATCCTGGCTGTATACATACACCAGACTGCCGTCAATCACACCATATCCGGTGATCACACCGTCTGAAGGTGCTTTTTTTTCAGTCATGTTGAAATCTGTAGCTCTGGCTGTGACAGCCTGTCCGATCTCAACAAAACTGTTGGCGTCAAGCAGGGAATCGATCCTTGCAGCCGCTACGCTTTGTGTCGCATTACTCATTATACTATGCCCTCCATTTTTTTATTAATATAACCAAAAATTCAGCCGAGTATAATTGTACCTTTTTTTTGCAGAAAATTCAATACTTTTCGTCATGAACGTTAAAAAATTAACCCCTGACTTATGCCAGGGGTTGCCCATTCAATGAAAATAATCATGAAAAATCTTGTCTGCATACCATTTATAGGTGATTCTGCCGATTTTGTCCTCTGCAGTCACGAGACAGCAAAAAATCTCTTTTCCGTCAAGCTTTGCGTGGAGAGAACCGATTTTCTGATTTTTCTTGACTGGTGCTTCCAGTTTCTCAGGAAGGTCTGCTTCCCAGGTGATGGATTCAGATTTTTTCAGAAGATATCGTTTGGCCAGGTCTTTACTGGAAACTGCTGCATGTAGTTTCAGAGTAATCTGTGCATCAGGATATAATTCTCCGTTTTTCGGTACAGCATCTGATACAGGGATATCCGGAAGCACGGGTAAATCAGGCAACATCACATATCTGTAATTATTCCGTCCGTAAGCCAGAAGTTTTTTGGCATCTGACCATTTATAGTTTTTGTTTCCGGGCCAACCGCAGCCAAGGAGAGCTACAATAAAAAATTTCTCATCCTGGCGCACAGCACACACATAACAATACCCTGCGTTTCCGGTAAATCCGGTTTTCCCGGAGATCACTCCTGTTTCCATATCCAGAAATGCATTCGTATTGTGGACAGAATAATACTTTTTTCCGGAAATATCAGAAAACGTATAATTTCTGGTCTGGGTAATCTGGATAAAAGTAGTATTTTTTACTGCATAAGCCATAATCAGCCCCAGATCCCTTGCTGTGGTATGATGGATTCCTCCTTCATCTTCCCCGTCCAGACCATTTGGAGTCACAAAGTGAGTGTCTGTACACCCAATCTCTTTCGCCTTATTATTCATCAGTATGGCAAACTTTTCTACAGAACCACCAATATGTTCTGCAATGGCCACAGCTGTATCGTTATGACTTTTCAGCATCAGGGAATACAGAAGATCTTCCAGATAAAACTGTTGTCCCACTTTCATTCCAAGTCGTGTCTGAGGCTGGGATGCTGCATTTTTTGATACCTGCACATAATCATCTCCCTTTCCCATCTCCAGTGCCATGATACAGGTCATAACCTTTGTGGTGCTTGCATTCGGCCTTGCCTTGTAAGCTTCTTTTCCATACAGAACACGCCCTGTCTCCCCATCCATAAGTACTGCTGACAGCGCATAAAGTTCCTGCACTTCTGCTGCCTGCGCCGGAAAAAACTGCAGAATGATAAGAACCGCTGTCAAAAAAGCGACAGCGGCTACACGCCTGTTTTTCATGATATCCCTCCACACACTGATAAAGCAGACATTCTCATGCCCGTTTGCAGTAACCATTATACTCTTTATTCTATGCGAAAAGATATCCCTGAATAACCAGTCTTTTTGCTTATCCGTTAAAGGTAAGATTCCACCTGTCAGAAAGATGTCCTGGTCTGACTGCAAGTGCTGCGAGTTCTTCCAGCATATCCGGTGCCTTGCCCAGTGCTTCTTCAATAAGGCCATCCAGCTTCAGAAGTTCTTCATGGCAATCCACCTCTGGTTCCAGACTCATAAAAAACTCTGTGATAAAAGCCGCTCTTCTCTTTCCGACGGGAGAAAATGCATGTTCGGATATCTTCTTCTTCAGACCTCCGTCGTCACATACCAGAAGATTCGTAAAGATCTTCATCATCTTAAGAGAAAGATAAATATTAGAAGTCCTGATCTCCGGCAGCACTTTGTGGATCGTTTTTGCAGCAAAATACTTCGCCTTAATACCGTGGGACGGATAAAAATGCGAAGGATTCTTCCCTGTTTCATACATCAGCATGCGGTCAAACTCTTTTTCAAGAAGTGTGTGGGAAACTCTTCCCTTTTTTGCCACTTTATTTACATATGGGTGACAGGTAGAATCCAGGATATAATGGCAGCCAAATCCCAGCATATATGCCATCAGTGCCGGATCTTTTTCCCTTCGGACACATTCCATTCCTCTTTCAAAAAAATCTCTGGCTTTTCGGCCGTGCATCCGTACTCCGTACTGAGTGACCGGATTCTTTGATATAAAATAATAAAACAGGATATCCGGGCCGTGCTGCCCGATGCGGTACAGATTACCATTACTGCGGATCAGATGCTGCAATTTCTCAGGAAGTCTTCTGTAAACCCGTTTTCCAAAAAGATCATGTGCATATGTTGTGGGCATTTTCTGTTCCTCCTCTTTTGTTTCCATCCAGCTGAATCCTGTCTGCATAAGATGCATATCAGCAGTTTCGGCTGCGGATCATACATCAAGTTTCAGCTGTATCTCCTCTTCTGCCTCTGCCTTGAAATCTTCCATCTGAACAGGATCCATTTCAGGGAGATCTTCCAGACCCTGTACTCCGAAGCACCTTAAAAATTCTTCTGTAGTTCCCAGAAGAATCGGCCGTCCCGGCGCATCAAGACGTCCAAGTTCTCGCACCAGATCATAATCCATCAGTTTGTTGATGGCATGATCACATTTTACTCCCCGGATCTTCTCGATCTCTGCTTTTGTCACCGGCTGCTTATATGCAATGATGGATAAAGTCTCCAGCATAACATCCGTCAGCGTCGGTTTCTTTGGCTGAGCAGCGATCCTTATAAGAGAATCGTAGTATTCTCTTTTTGTGCAGAGCTGAAAAGAATTCTCCAGCTCTATGATATGGATACCCCTGTCTTCCTTCTGGTAATCCAGCATCATATCCCGGACGATTTTTCTGGTTGTGGCATTGTCCTGCTGGATTGCTTTTGCTATGCGGCTTAGTTCAACTGCCTCTCCCATGGCAAAAAGGATTGCTTCAATCTCTCCCTTAGTCTGTTTCAGTTCCAATTATTCTCCCCATTCCTCTGTTAATAAAACTGAGCTTTTTTTTCGTTATACTTCCACTTTATTTCTGCAAATATGATCTGATAAAAATAAGCAGCTGGCAATTTGCCAGTTTATTGATCTGCGAATTCTGTCAGATTCTTCCAGGTATCCGGATCAGTTACCACTTCTATGTGAATATCATCCAAAGGCTCTTCCTGTTCTGCATGAATATGCCCCATCTTCATAAGTTCAAGAACTGACAGAAATGTAACAATCAGCTGTATTTTAGAATGCTGGTTTTCCATCAGCTGACGGAAACTGAATTTCCTGTGATTTCTGGCGTATTCCTTCATTTCCAGAAGCTTGTCTGACAAACTGATCTCTTCTTTTTCAATTCGGCCGAACTTACTTCGGATCGGGTCGATCTTGTTTTCCTGGCGACGGATCAGAGCCTGATAGATAGCATTCATCTTCTCCAGCGTCAGACCTCTGAGAAGCTCCCGGGGATCTGATGGCGGCTCATACTGCTTCACTTCATCCGGAAGATCCTGTTTACGGTAATAGACACCTGCCGCATCGCCAAGCCGGTCTCTCAGTTCATAAGACATATATTTATACATCTTATACTCCAGAAGTTTCTGGACAAGCTCCGCTCTTGGATCTTCCTCTTCACCTTCCTCATTGATCTCCTTTGGCAGAAGCATCTTGCACTTGATATCAAGAAGTGTGGCTGCCATAACCAGGAATTCACTCATGACTCCAAGATCTTCTTTTTCCATGGAATGAAGATATTCCATATACTGGTCTGTGATCTCCACAATAGGAATGTCGTATATGTCGATCTTGTTTTTGTCGATCAGGTGAAGGAGCAGATCCAGAGGTCCCTCAAACACATTCAGCTTAACGGATATAGCCATTTATTGTTTCCTCATTTCTTTTTTGGGGAGGGCTTTACATCGATCACAAGAAGTTCTCTTGGATTATGAATCCGCAATGGTATTGTATGTTCTCCCATCCCTGCACTGACGAACATATGCTGCTCTCCTCTGTGAAAATCACCACAGCAGAAAGGTGGCAGTACCAGATACTGCGGACAGGACAGACCATGATGTTCACTGAGCCGGACAACTCCCCCGTGATAATGTCCGCATAAAATCATATCTGCTCCCCAGTCAAAATAAGCATTTCCATATTTTGGGTTATGGGCCAGCAGAATCTGCATTCCGTTTTTTCCAGGCTCTCCGATCATCGTATCTATCACTTCTGCATTAAGCTTTGGAGACTTGGGCTTACGGTAATACTCTATCGGCAGCTCCAATCCGTAAAAGCAAAAACGGTCGCCACCAAAAAGTGCATGTTCACGAGTATTGCGCAGGATATGGATTCCTGCTCTTTTTAACGCCTTTTCATATTTCTGATAATATTCCCGAAGTTCCCCGTTCAATGACATTTTATACTCATGATTACCAAGTGCATAATACACCGGAAATTTCTCCGCAAGAGCAGTAAGAAGTTTGCTGGCAGTCACAAGAGTATCCGGCTGCGTACGTACCACCATATCTCCCGCCACAAGCACAGCATCGGGTTTCAGACCATAAATGGTATCCAAAAGCCTGCAGTTATCCTTTCCATAGGAAATCCCATGCTGATCTGCGATCAAAACAAACCTAACTCCATCCGGACTCTGGATCTTCTCTGTATGAATCTCATATTTTTTGATTCTGAATTTATTCATATTATTTTCCAAATCCGCAGTTGGGGAAAGTACAAACCGGACAGTTCAGGCACAGTCCACCCTCGCCCAGACCAGCGATCTCCTCAGCTTTTATTTCGTCATCTGCCATCACACGAGGCAGGATCAGGTCAAAGACTGTTCTTTTTGCATACATGACACACCCCGGAAGACCTAATACCGTGATCTTTCTGCCTTTATAATCAAGATAAGCAACCAGAAGCATGGCTCCCGGAAGAACTGGTGCTCCGTATGTGACAATAGTTGCTCCTGTACCACGGATTCCTCCAGGTGTACGGTCATCAGGATCCACGCTCATTCCTCCGGTGCAGACAATAAGATCTGCACCTGCTTCCGCAAAAGACAGGATTTCTTTTGTGATCTGTTCTTTATCATCTCCAGGCATCACCTGACCGATAATTTCCGTTGGATATTCTGCAAGTTTCTCCCGCAGTACCGGTGTAAACGTATCTTTGATCAGCCTTTTTTTGATCTCACTTCCTGTAGTAACAATTCCCACTTTTTTCTGATGATAGGGAAGAATGTCAAAAACAGGCTGCTCCCCTGCTGCTTTTTCTGCTGCATCCATCTTCTCTTTTTCGATGACAAGGGGAATGATCCTGGTACCCGCCAGCTTATCACCTTTTTTTACCGGAAAATTTCCATGCCTGGATGCAATCATCATCTCCCCAAGAGAATTGACTGATACAAGGGCCTTTTTACGGATCTTCAGAACTCCATCAACCTTTGATATAACTTCTATTTTACCCTCCCTGATCTCTGTTCCGTGTACTTTATCCGAATCTCCTGCGCAGATTTTGTACAGGATCTTCGCCGCCTCATTCTCATGAAGGACCCCCTCTTTTTTCTCCCACACAAAAAGGTGCTCTTTTCCTACTGAGAGCAGGAGCGGGATATCTTCTTCCTTAATCACATGCCCTTTTTTGAAAAGAACGCCTTTTTTTTCATCCTTTAAGATCTGTGTGATATCATGACACAGAATATGGCCTACTGCATCCTCTGTTCTGATCTCTTTCATCAAAAACCCCTTCTCGTTTTCATTATTGACGCAGCAGAATTTCTGCTCCTGCGTCCACTCCGTAGTATTATACATCCAGCCAGTACTTTTTGTCAAAAGTATGTTACACTACAAAAACTTCCAAACAACTTTTACAGGAGAAATGCTTTTGCTACCCGTCCGGCCCAGTCTTTGTATCTGACTTTTTCTACTGGTTCCGCATACAGGATATCCAGGGTTCCGATCTTCTTTCCGTTCTGGAAATATTCCTGTACTCCTGCTTTTTCTCCCTTCTTTACAGGTGCTGTTGTCTGTTTCGGAAGGATTCTTTTCTTTTCGATATTATCCGGCTTTGTGCCGTCTGTGCTTAAGTAGCGGAATTTTCCTGCATATTCAAGAGCAGCTTCTTCTTTCATGCCTTTTCGTACCTTCACCGGAGGAAGTGTTTCCAGTGCTTCATCCAGATATAGCGTGCATTTTGAAAATCCGTAATTAAAAAGGGAAGCTGCATCACGGAATCTTGTTTTAGGATCTGGTGCAGCCATTACGGAAGCAATCAATGTGACTCCTTTTCTCTCGGCAACTGCACTCAGACAGTATTTGGCAATGCTTGTGCTTCCTGTTTTTAATCCCTTGCATCCCTCATAGCTTCGCAATAGTTTATTGGTGTTTGTCAGCGTAAACCTCGAAGAACCTTTCCTTGTGACATGTGTGATATCTTCCATCCATATGGAAGAATATGTAAGGATCTGAGGATATCTGGTGATCAGTTCACGGCTCATAAGAGCAATATCATACGCCGTAGTATAATGATCCCGGGATTCTGTCAGACCGCAGCAATCTGCAAAATGAGTGTTTTTCATTCCGAATTCTGCTGCCCGTTTGTTCATCTGTTCCACAAAAGCCTGTTCCGTTCCGGAAAGATGTTCTGCCATTGCCACACTGGCATCATTTCCGGAAGCGATCACAATACACTTGATCATAGTCTCTGCTTTCTGTGTTTCTCCTTCTTCCAGAAATACCTGGGAACCGCCCATGGATTTTGCATAAGCACTTGTTGTAATGATATCATCCAGATGAAGTTTTCCATTTTCGATTGCATCAAAAATAAGGATCAATGTCATGATCTTCGTAATGCTGGCAGGACTTCTTCTGGTATCCGGATCCCTGGAATAGATCACTGTACCCGTTTCTTTCTCCATAAGAACTGCAGACGGTGCTTCGATAAGCTGTTCTCCACTGTTTTCTGTATCCTGCGCAGTTTCTCCCCATACCCCTGCCGGCGTCAGAATAAAACTTATGACTATAAGCCAGACAAGAAAAAATTTCAGCTTTTTCCGGTTCATAGACTCACTCCCACTGTAACTCTCTGTTCTATTGTAAAAGATTTTTCACAGAAATATTCCTAAAACCAGAAACACAGAGAACAGAATATCTCCTGTTCTCTGCTCTGTACCTGACTTACGAAAACAAGAGAGGAACCGTATTCTTTACACAGTCATTGTGTGAATATCTGTCATATCTTGTTTTTTCATTTACAAATGTAATTGTTGCCTTTCTGTTTTTTACAGTAAGTGCTGCTGTACCTGCTGCAATTTCCTTTGGATCTGTTCCATAAGCTGGAGCGGCACCTTTTGTAATTTGTACATTCTGCGTATTTGCATAAGCATTTTTCAGATAATAACGAAGCACTGGTTTCTCCCAGATTTCATACTGTCCCAAAGGTACATGATCCAATGTAACTGACAGGATCGCATAGCCGTTTTCATCCGTCTGATAACTCTCCGGCGCAAATGTCACATAATCCTCATATCGATGAAAAGCACCGGAAAGATCTTTTCCTTCTGCCACAAAGAAAAATGTAGGATTTCCATGCGCCCAGGTAATATCTTCTTCCTTGATCTTTTTTCGGATGGTGATCTTTCCAAGCGGCACAGTTTTCGGAGTATTTTGCACCTTCAATTCGATCTCATCTGTAAGAGTATCTCCGTCTTCTTTTTTCTGGAATACCAGATCTTTCTGATAGGTCCCAAGATAATTTTCTGGATTTTTAGTTTCTACAACACGGAATTTACCCTGATTTTCCTCTGTGATCAGCAGTTTTTGTGACTCATACTTCTTAGTATCACTGTCATATTTCATCATTTTTTTCTCATCAAGATTATTCTCATAGGCTTTCTTTGCCTGATTCCACTGATACAAAGTAAACTCTGCCCCTTCCAGAACTTCTCCAGTATAAATATCCGTCTTCTGGATGCGGAGAACTCCTGTGTAATCAGGAATCGCCTTGTTGGTAACTTCATAATAGAAACTTGCATCTTCATCTGTGACATCCACTTCTTTTTCCCAGCCGCCTTCATAGCCTTTTGGATTCTTTGTCTCCTTAATACAGAATTTTCCTGCATTATCTGCAGTCATCAGAAGTTCTTCACTTGCATACATCTGGCTTTTACTGTCATATTTCAACAAAACTCCATTCTTTTTATAGCCTTTCTGGGAAGTACTGTACTCATAAAGGGTAAACTCTGCATCTTTCAGAACTTCACCAGTATCTTCATCCGTCTTCATGATCTCTATTTTCCGCTTGTTTTTCTGGTAGTTTACCACTTCAAAGAAAAATTCTTTATGTGTACCTGCATCTGTCAGCTTGATATCTTTCTGCCAGTTTCCTGTATACCCTTTGGGTGGCTTCGTTTCTTTCACCCTGAATTTCCCCTGATTATCCGCTGTATAAACGAATTCATCAGAGTTATAGCGTCTTGTCTGTCCATCATATTTCAAAAGCTTTCCTGTTTTTGGATAACTTCCGCTTTTTTTACTCCATGTATACAGAGTAAATTCTGCACCTGCAAGGGGATCATCGGTATCTCCATCTTTCTTTGCAATAGAAACTGTTCCAGTGATGTCCATGATCTCTTTTACAGATACTGCTGTCGTTTTTCCTCCAGTTACTGTAATATTTTTGACCTCTGTACTGAGGACGTAACCTTTGGGTGCTTTTGTCTCTTTTACATAGTATTTACCTGGATACAGTTTTGGAAACGTAATAACTCCTTCACTGTCTGTAACTGCAGATGCTATTTTCTGATCTTCCTGATAAAAAGTGCGGTATCCCGATTTCAGGATTTCTGCCGCATATAGGGTATATTCTGCGCCTGCTATTTTCTGTCCCGTATTCGTTTCAGTTTTAGTAAGTTTTGTACTGCCGTATGCAGATGGTTTTAATGTAAAAGTAACTGTTCCTCTTGTTCCCTGATATACATACGCACCGAAATCCTGTATTCCATCTTTTCCTGTCTGTGTCTTTCCATCTACAAGAATATAAGAAACCGGCTGAAGAAGCATTTTACACTGAAATTTCTTCGATGCTGTTGTGTTTAGCGGGAATATCATCATAAAATACGCACCTGCCTTCAGCTTCAGGCTTCTCCCTGTCATCATCGTCGGCTTCGTCTTCTTTGCATTATACTCTGTGCTGTTATTCCAGTACGCAAGCTGCCATTTTTCACTGGAAGTTCTTGTTATCGTAATTCCATTTCCAATACCGGCACTATCTGTAACTTTCATAAGAGGACTCATCTGAAAACCATCCTTCATACTGTCCGGTACATAAGGATAATAATCTGGTCTGCTTCGAAATACACTCATAGGAACAGTCTTTCCTGCTGCTGTTGTCCAGCCATCTTCTCCATAAGCAGATACCGATGCTTTATTTCTCGCAGGAATTGTCATCGTTTTAATCTTGCTGATCATACGGTTGATTCCTACATGTTCTACCTCTGCTTCTGTTGCATATCCACGGTCATTGAAATAAACTTTTGAAAGAGCTATATGCGTAAACATAAACCGGTTCTGCCAGTTTGACCATTTGATATGGCTGCATGAGGGATCGTAACTGGTCCCAAGATCTCCCGGACCGCCATAACCATAATACAGAAGTTTCTGGATTGTTGCATTTTTCAGCACTTTTACAGCTTCATTTTTTAATGTAACACTGTCCAGACCTGTTTTTGTTGCCTTGAGGCAATATAGCGGAGCTGTTTTTTCTGCGCCTGTATCATCTATGTAATGCACACGGCGGAATGTACTGGCCATACGTGTGTGATTTCCCTGCACGAAATCATTAGCTGGTGTCCATACCTCATCACAGTAAACTCTGCCTGTAGTCTCCACATAATATTCTCCTGGTTTCAATGCTGTTACTGCGATTCCCTCTTCTGCTCCAGAAAGTACATCAGCACTTTCATCCTCCTCTGTTTCATCAGACATTGCAGGTGAAAATGCAAGAATCTGTCCATCCTCGATCTCCTGAATCAACTGCTGATCTTCTTCGGTTTCTCCTTTGAGAAGACCTGCATTTTCCTCAGAAAATACGGTATATTCCGGCTCTTCCGATGGCATCGGATCTTCTGACAGCATTGAATCTTCAGATGATGTTGTTTCTTCTGACTGCATTGTTTCTTCCTGCTGCGCAGCATCTTCCTGATTCCAGTCTTCTTCGTTTGCATTTTCTCCCTCAGCTTCCTCTGATTCTAAAATGTCTTCATCAACACTATTGTCCGGAATTTCCTCTGACACGTCTGGTTTTTCCAGCCCTGTTTGTTCTTTATCTTCCGAAACAGTTTCTGTTTCTGCCATATGTTCAGTTCCATATTCAGAAGGCAGCGTATATTCCGAATCTGCAAATACCCCAACGGAGGAAACAAAAACAGTCAGTGCCATTAATATGCCTGCGATTCTCTTTTTCACGTTCTTCCTCCTTTCCGGATCACCAGACCTCCGGCAATAAGCGCAGCACCACCCAACAGAAGCCAAAACAGAATCTCTGTATCATCCCCTGTTTTCACCGGAGTCGTTCTTACAAATGAGCTTCCCCCCTTGTTTCCATTTCCATAGTACCCCTGCCTTCCTGTCATTCTTTCCTTTTCCGGCTGTTTCTGTAAAGGATTCAGGGTTATAATCTTCCCATCTTCTTCCACAGAAAAAATCCATTTCACATCTCCTTTTCGGAGGGCATAGGTATTGTCAAGTTCTGATGGAACTGTTACCTGAAATTCCATTTTTCCGCTTTTATTCTTTGCGAAATTTCCCAGCGAAACAGCTTTATTCAGAGACACTGCAAGAAGATCACCTTCATAGAGTTTCTTTCCATCCATGGAAATTTCCAGTTTCAGTTTTCGTAAGAATTCCTGATCTTTCACAGATTTACATTCTGCAGAAGTCCTGAAAAAAATCTCTGCCGTATTTGCAGTTGTGTTTCGAATCTCCACTGAATCTTTAAAAGTATCTCCAGGCATTGCAGCTGAAAATCCGGAAAAAAAGTCATCCGGAGCTGCTATCAGTTTATGTGCACTGCCTTCAAACTCTACTTTCGATTTAACCTGACTCTTTTTCTTTACAACCAAACCGTTCGTGTCATGAACACATCTCTGGATCTTCTCATTACCCCATGGGGTCATGGCACTGAAATCAGGAGAAAAATTAGCTGCCTGTATGGCATCTGCCACAATATTGATCCCCAGATTTTTTTCCTGATAACTCTCTGTCCATTCTCTCGGAACCATAACTGCTGTAAAAATGTCAACATTTTCTCCATATTCCAGCTGTTTGGTGTAATAAAAATATTCTCCTTTTTTCGTCCAACGTGAAGACATTCCAAGAAGATTTGTGTCATCCAGCCCTTTCAGTCCATCGAGATCATCCGTATAGGTAATCTTCACTCTTACCCAGCAGGGTTCCGAACAATTTGTAATCCTGGGGATTTTTGAGATCCTGTCACCTGGAAGAACGATTTTTCGATCCTGATAGGTGATCTCCTTATTCTCCTTTTTTTCCAGTTCTTTCAGGGAAATATTGATATCTCCAGTCGAAATATGATTCGTCACAGTTACCGAGTCTGTAAATCTGCCATAAGCAGACACTCCTGCTGCAAGACTCCCCGCTGTGATCACACTTGCCAAAAGTAACCTAAGAGCTTTTTTCAACGATCTCCCTCCTCTCTGTCTTCTGCACAGATATCGGATTGTTAAAATAGCTCCACGCACTCTTATAATCGGAAAATCCCTCTGACTGAACTGCCTCTTCATATACGTTGATCTCAAAATCGGAAATACTGTCTCTGTATGTGTCATCGATCTTTTTTGAATTTATCCGAAAACCTGTACACAGCGGAGTAGTTACTTCTCCTTCTGCCACCTTATTTCGATAATAGTAATATCCATCTTTTGCATTATACAGCCAGTTTACAGTATCAAGCCCCAGAAGCTCCACACCTTTTCCAATATCATTATCAGAATAGGAAAGCGACATTCTTACATAACAGTCCGCATTGAACCCTTTCTCATTTCCGGAAAAGTTTCCTGTCCAGATCTTCTTTTTGTATGAAGGATTATCTTCTACAGGAGTAGGCGTAGGATCTGGAAAATCTTCATCAATTTCAGTTATCACAGATCCTACTGCTGCTGTATTTACCTTTTTATCAAAATCCGAAAAATACGCTGCTGTTCCCAAAGTGCAGAGAAGTCCTGTAACAAAAAGAAAGAATATGACATTCTTGAAAATTTTTTCTTTCATCTACATTCTCCGTCTCATCAAACTTTTACATATCACTTGGTCACGCCGCCATCCTGTCCTTTGTTCTGGTTCACATATTTCTGATATGCTGCTGTTGCCTGCTCAATGATCGTAGTCTTATCATCTCCTGTGTTCGTAGACTGGATCGCATACGCTCTTACCGGCATATCGATCTGCTGTGTATCAAGCTGGCCCTCAATAATATTGGCAAACTTCACTGTATCAAACAGAGTCGTTGTCTTCTGGCCCGGCTTCAGAATATGGTTATAAGCATACGTGTAAACCATATTCTGACCTACCTCTTTTCTTTCCAGCTGAGTCCATTCTTTATTCCTGGAATAGGTAAAAAGTTCCGTCTTTCTTAATGAATTCCTGGTTCCATCCTGTGCTGCTGTGATCACATTACGGACAGGGACAGATACCTCCAGATATACAAATGCCTCATTGATACCTTTGTTCTTCACATACGGGTCTTTCTTGATCACCTGAGTTGGCACCAGTTTCGTGTTATCATCCGGTTTCCAGTTTGGTTCGTCCAGTTCAATGTCTACCTTTCCGATCGTAAAACTGTTGGTAGCTGTCTCAAAATCCGTGAGATACGCTGCAGTTCCTCCTGCTGCCAGAGCTGCGACCATAGCCGCAAGCGCAATTCCTTTTACCATTTTTCTGTTTTTCATCATTTTTTAATTCCTCCCTGCTATTTCTTTATTCTCTTTATTCGGGGTATAAGCCAGATCAGCGATCACGGCCAGACACGCCGCAATGACAACGGCGGTAAATGGAATCCGGGCACGTAAAAAATGGATCACATAGCCCAGATAAGGCAGGCAAAAGACTACCCGCCCGATAATCTGCGACTGTTCTACAGATACAGGATCTGCTGTTTTATTAGCGTCGCCTTTTGTTGTACAGATACCGTTCCGGTTCTCTATGACCCGGTGTGTCACAACGGTATCATTTACACGAAACGTGATAATATCTCCTTCTTTCGGAGAAAAATCCTCCTCCCTGGAAAATACCACAGCTCCGGTAGGGATCCCTGGTTCCATGGACCCGGAATAGACTACATATGGCCGGATACCGAAAATACCCGGAAGGAGGAGTACCATTGCAGTCACAAAACCTGCAGCCAGAGCTGTGTTAAAAGCATATCGAAAAAACAATTTCATTTCTGTTCTTAATTCTGCCATACATTCTTTTAGGAGTATTTCATGAGCAAACTAAAAAGAATGTCTGGCGGAGACCTGCTGCCCCATATACATTGACACATAAACTGCCCTCCATAGACACTAACATAGCTGGAAATCGCATGTTCCACGCAGCAACCTGTTTATTGACTCTATATGCTTGTCAGTATCCCTTTTCTTTTAAAATATAAAAACTGTGAATTGAAATGGAACGGAACTGTTCCTGAATGTCCGCCGGTCAAAGACGGAATAGAATAAATATAAAGATCTGTTTCAGATGATGTTATTATAAAGCCAGCCTTCAGATAAGTCAACGAAATTCGTCCGACAGGATTCGACTGTTGAATTACCAAGGTATTCCCTTTACGCTGTATTTTTCAATTCCATAATACAGCTGCAATACAAAAATGACCTGTCACAAATGCCTAATATTCCAAGGCATCAGCAGTGCAGGCCATTTTGGGGGCTTACTGTACCAGAGAATAAATATATTCCAATGGAAACAGCATCAACTCCCTGAGAGTCTTTTTTTCCGCTTCTTTTGTATCCTCTCCCAAAGGAATCTCGATCCGGAATGCAGGCTGGCGTATTGCCTCCCCATAGTACTGTTCCGGGCGTCCCGTACTTCGGTTTCTCATATGAGCTCCGCATCCTGATGACAGACGCTCAAGCCTTCCGTCTGCACATTTCATGAGATGTCTTGCAAGCCGGTAACACCTCTGGCTGTTGGTAAAACCCTGATCCTGTCTGTAGTAGACCACTTTTTTTCCATAACTGCAAAATACAAGCAGGCCTCTTCCCCCATACTCCTGAAAAATACGGATCAGCGCTTTTGTTTCATTCTCACTTGCAGGCTGCTGGTGAATCTTTTTTCTGGTGCAGCAGCTTGTTGGAAAATTTAAAACCGGATCCATTCCTCTGGCATTGCATACAAATTCATCACAGGGAACATCCTGCATCTTCAGCATCTGGCGGAAAATCGGATTTCGGATCGCATTATATCCTCCGTAAAAAATCTCATAGCCATCCGGATTTACTACCGGAATCATACAAATTCTTGTTCTGTCAAGAAGCTTCTGCACTTCATAAAGATCCTGGATCATCCATCTACACTCATATGTTTTGCAGTATTCTGCTGCTGCCAGAGTGAGCATGTCTGACATTTTTCCGTCAGTTCCCGAAAATCCTCCCACACAGAAAATACAGGAATCACCATGACCGATCTCAAGCATGGGAATCATTCTTTCATCATGGCTTTTTCCGATTACCCGAAACTGGGTAAAACCGCTGTACCTCTGAGCCAGCTCCCAGAGAGAATAATACAGTTCTTCATAAGTTTTTTCCTGCGCTGTCTTCATTTTTTTGCCTCCGTTCTCATACCTTAATTCCTGAAGATATTTCCCAAATACCACAGAATCCTCTGCTATTATGTATGTATGCCTGAAGGCCGAAAAAAAGAACCGGTTTTAACACCGATTCCTTTTGTTCACAAAATAATTCAGAATCCCACCGCCGACAATAATCACCAGAGCCACTGCTACAACTCTCTTGGCCGCTTCCTGAGGGAGCTGTCCCTTGGAACCGATAGAGTCGCCATAAAAAGTCAGCGTATAATTAATCTCGTGAGGTGCTCCCATCGCCAGAGTATCCGCGATCACTTCCATCTTGTCGTCCAGCACTGTGATTGGTACTGTAAAAACAGAGTTCCTGCCTTCCTCACTCTCATTAAGAAGTTTTTTCCCGTTTACGATCATGTAATCATAATTGGAACTGCTCCACTGCAGCTGTGCATACATTCTTCCATTCTTCACGATCATCAGTGTAGGGGATGTGACGCTTGCCTTACCGCTGCCGCCCTCCAGATCCACCTGAATGGAATATTCACCATCTTCCATATCTGTCTCCAGACCTTCCTCTCCACCTGCTGCCACAACCAGCACCGGACAAAACAACACCACAGTCAGAAACAATATGGCCATTGCTCGTATCATTCGTTTCATCGTTTCTCTCCATCTCCTCGTATTTTTCTTGCACACATAATACCACTATAGCACACTGCCTGTTTTCTGTAAAGAACAGGGTTCCTGGTTGAAATATCATCTGCTATCCATTATAATAAAGAGAAATTCGCATACAAAAGAAAGGAAATAAACAGAGATGATCGAAACCAAAAATCTCACAAAGAAATTTGACGACTTTACTGCTGTGGATTCTCTGGATCTTCGCATTGAAACCGGCGAATTTTTTGGTCTTCTCGGGCCTAATGGTGCGGGAAAAACTACCACGATCAGTCTGCTTTCCACTCTGCTCCTGCCTACAGAAGGACAGATCCTGATCGACGGGCAGACACTTGGACGCAACCGACCGGATCTGAAACGCAAGATCAGCGTGATCACACAGGAATACTCCATGCGACAGGATATGAACATGGATGAGATCATGGAATATCAGGGACGGCTTTATTTTATGCCACGCAGGGAAATCAGGGCAAAAACTGAAGAGCTTCTTGATTTCTGCGGACTCCTTCCGTTCCGGAAGAGAACGGTCCGCAAGCTTTCCGGCGGCATGAAACGTAAGCTCATGGTATGCCGTGCCCTTCTTACCAGCCCGGAAATCCTGCTACTTGATGAACCTACCGCTGGTATGGATGCTCTTTCCAGAAGACAGATGTGGAATCTTCTCCGTCAGCTTAACGGCAAGAATCTTACTATTCTTCTGACGACCCACTATATGGAAGAGGCACAGTCTCTCTGCAACCGGGTAGCACTTATGGATCACGGTAAACTGGAAGAAATCAACACTCCTGCCGGACTGATCGAAAGTCTTGGTAAATATACCGTAGATCTTGAAACATCAGAAGGCGCAAAGAGCCATTACTTCCACAGCAGACCGGAAGCGATTTCTTTTTTGTCTTCCCTGGACGGACAGTGCACATTGCGGGAAACAACCCTCGAGGATGTTTTTGTGGAGCGTGCCGGAAGACATCTGATGCAGAAATGATCTTTATATACAATTAAATAAGAATGGACGATGAATTATTATGGGAATACTTACTATTTTATGGGAAAAATGGGTGGAATTCCGGAGAGATTTCTATAAGATCACTTTGGCTGCCATGATCGCACCGCTGATGTATCTGATCGTTTTTGGAATGGGAATCCAGACTTCTTCCCATGGAGAACCTTATCTGAACTTTCTGATTCCAGGTGTCGTTTCACTGACAACCATGAATGGAAGTTTTAATGCTATTGCACAGAACCTGAATGTGCAGCGTCTTTATGAAAAAGCTTTTGACCAGGTTATGATCTCCCCAACTCCGCTGTGGCAGTTTATCGCGGGCCAGATCATTGGAGGCAGCCTTCGCGGACTTTATGCCGGAGGAATCATCCTTCTTCTTACCATGCCGATTGGAACAGGACTTATATTTAACGGATGGTCTCTTCTGGTGATGTTTCTTAATGGTGCTGTTTTTTCAGCGATTGGTGTTGTGGTTTCTTTCCTTGCAAAAAACCATGCGGATGTTCCGCGTTTTTCCAATTACATTATTATGCCGATGGCATTTCTGTGCAATACCTTCTTTTCCACAGAGAAGATTCCGGGATTTCTTGGTAATTTCGTAGCTGCACTTCCGCTTTCACAGACCAGTCATCTGATCCGTACGATCGCTTCCGGCGGGGCTGTAAATTATGTCAGTATTTTAATATTGGCTGCTTATCTGATTGCATTCAGTGTAGCTGCATCCTGGTTTATTTATAAGAAAAAGAATCTGTGAGATGCTTTCTCCGCTTATTTTTATAGCGCAAAAACACTGGTTACTCCTTTTTGATCAAGGGATAACCAGTGTTTTTCTATGTTATCTTATTCTTCTATTCTGTGATCAGATGTCTTTTTTTCTTCTTCTCACAATTACATAGCCACCGGCAAGGATAGAAGCAACTGCAAGTGCAGACATTGTTCCAATTGGTGAATTATCAGCTGTAGATACTGCATTCCTGGATGTGGTTCCATTGCCTCCGTTAGAAGATGTTTCTGATGCTGCTCCTGCTACAGTTGCATTCGGATCAGAACCTGTCTGTCCGCCGCTGCCGTTTGCTCCGTTGGCTCCTGCACCAGCGGATGGAGTGATAGTGATCGGTACGGAACCAAATTCATATCTGGCAGAACTGATCGTATCTGTTTCTGTCCATTTTCCGCTCGTGTAAACCCATTTCTGGAAGAATACATATAAACTGAATTTTGATCCCTTGCTGATTCCCTTGGTGGAACCAATTTTCCAGGTACTATGCTTATCTGCATCTTTTGGACTCGCAGATGTACTCCAGTAAAGCGGCTCCCACTTCCAATCACCTTCACCTGGATCTGAATTAGTCGTTCCAGCGCCAATTACTTTAAACGGATAGAATGTATTTGGATAGAACTCCATATTTGTACTCAGACCTTTTATTCTACTATCTGTAACTGGTGGTGTTACAGGTGTATGGTTATCAGCACCTTTTGCAGGACGAGTATCTTCATTAAATTTTAATCGTTTAATTCCTGTTGATTTGCCATCATCAGATTTAATATAAAAGTATAAATCAATAGCTTTATCAGTGTCCATGTCACTAAGATAAAGAGTAAGCGTACTGTCTTTAGTTATAGGCTGAGTATTTGTAATCTTACTCTTGTCAGGGACACTAGAATTTCCATTTTGGTCACGCTCTACCCATGTATAATAACAGGTACCAGAAATATTTGAAACAAGCTTTACAGTTGCAGTCGCATGACTTGTCCATTTGAATCCTGTCCACTTAACTTCAATGGTTTTATCTACTTTTATTTTTGTCAGTGTACTGTTAAGTTTATCATTGCCTTTAACATATACGTAAACATCATAATCTGTTGCTGAATTAAGTTTTGTCAGATCAATAGTAAGTTCTTCATTTTTTGAAATTGCTTTATGACTTTTTATTGAAGAAAGTGCCGGTTTTTTTGCTCCACGTTTCACAACTTTATAGTAACACTGTCCAGCTTTATCAGAAGTCACTTTAATGGTAGCAGTTGTGCTGTCCTTCCACTTTGAAAAACTAGCTTTTGTAATCTTCGGAGCGGTTTTGTTATCATCTGGTTTATCATTATCCTGTTTTAAAGTGATTGTCTCTTTTGCTGGTGGTTCACTTACAGTTCCGTCATCTGCTTTTACCCATACATAAAGGTATACTGTTTTTCCTGTAAGATCAGTAAGAGATATCGTTTTTTCCTCTCCAGCTACAATTTCCTCACCTTTGACAATATCCTTATCTCCAATTGTTACGGAATCGTCCTCTTTTGCAGCGCATTTATAGTAATATGTACCTGCTTTATCTGAGGTGATCACTGCTGTTGCTGTTGTACTTGTATCTTTTTTTGCATTAAGTGTTACTCTAGGTCTATTTGATATTAATTTACCCTCTTCATCTACTTTAAAATTTATATCCCCTTCATAACTCATAGCACCAATAGCATCAGCAAGAGACGCTCCATCTGAGCTTTCAAAAACCTCATAATCTACATCAGGTTTTTCTACTGAAAATCCAATATTAGAATCAATAAATGTACTGGAAATGCGAATTTTTCCAGTATTACCTGAATCATCCTTTCCTAATACAATATTAGATTTTGTAGTTTTCTCTGCTGATGTATAATTGTCAATAATCTTTGGTTCTTCTGCGGTTTCTTTGATATCTCTTAATAAAGAAATGATGCCAGTGCTATAAACCGCTCCTTTTTCTGATACATTGCCTTTAATTTCTCCACCTGCAATAAGTACTTCACCACTGTTATTAATCGCAGAAGCAGCATTAGATGAAACATTGTTTGCAAGTGTAACACCCCTAGTCATTACAAACTTAGCTCCCGCAGTTACTTTAACAATGGAACCTTCTGCCGCTACAGAATCACTTGCTCCATCAATTACAATCTTGCCATCTGTCGTTCCTACATCATTTAGTGTTATAGAAAGAATACTACCTGAACCCACTTCAAACATATCACCAGCCACTGTTCCACGATGAATCGTAACTTCTGTATCTTCTGTTGCAAAAATCGCAATATTCTTATTTTCAGGAATTTTTATTGTTTCATTTTCAAGTGCAAAACTTGCCGTAATCTTAATGTTATAGGCCTTTTCATCAAGTTTATCATCATCAATAGAACCATTATAATTCGGTGCTTTACTAATAGCTTCCTGAAGTTCTTTCATGGAAGTTACCACTGCATCAGCCGATTTACCTGTAGTTTGCTGCTCCTCAGCCTGTTTCTGTGCCTCGGCCTCTGCGGCCGCCTGCTCTTCAGCCTGCTTCTGCTCTTCTGCGGCCTGTGCTTCCGCCTGAGCTTTCGCCTCCGCTGCTGCCTGCTCTTCAGCCTGTTTCTGGGCTTCCGCTTCCGCTGCTGCCTGTGCATCTGCCTCTGCCTGAGCCTGAGCTGCGGCCTGTGCATCTGCTTCAGCCTGTTTCTGGGCTTCTGCATCTGCAGTAGCTGAATCATCTGTAGCATCTGTATTATCTGTATTATCATCTGTAACCTGCGCCTCTGCGGCTGCAGCTGCACCAGCTCCTGTATCCTCAGCAGCAAATGCTGCGGCTGGTGCCATTCCAACAGTCATGGAACCGGCAAGCAGGACTGCAAAAAGTTGTTTTTTCTTCATTTTTATGTGTCCTCCTGTTATGAGTTAGTCTGTCTAAATCAATAATTAAAAAAAGTATAGCACAACGCCGAAAAAAAGTAAAGCGGACTCAAGAATCCGCTCTACTTCACCATTTCCGGCTTAATCTCTTACGGACGAACCTGTCCGTTTCCGTAAATTATATATTTGGTAGTTGTCAATGCAAGCAGTCCCATCGGGCCTCTTGCATGAAGCTTCTGGGTGCTGATGCCGATCTCTGCTCCGAAACCAAACTCATTTCCATCGGTAAATCTGGTTGATGCGTTCACATAGACTGCCGCTGCATCCACCTCATCCAGGAATTTCTGGGCATGTACATAATCATTGGTAATGATCGCCTCGGAATGCTTGGTATTGTATCTATTAATGTGGGCGATCGCCTCTTCCACAGAATCTACCACTTTCACTGAAAGTATGTAATCCAGGTATTCTGTTCCCCAGTCTTCCTCTGTTGCAGGAACTGCTCCTGGCATCAGCTCTCCAGCATCTTTATCTGCACGCACTTCAACATGTTTCTCTTTCAGGCGCTCTGCCAGTACAGGGAGAAATTCATCTTTTACCCTGCGGTTCACAAGAAGGGATTCACAGGCATTGCATACGCCGACTCTCTGGGTCTTGGCATTGATCACAATATCTGCTGCCATCTGAAGATCCGCAGTCTCATCCACATAGATATGGCAGTTTCCGGTTCCTGTCTCAATGACAGGAATGGTACTCTTGTTCACAACAGCCCTGATAAGTCCTCTTCCACCTCGTGGGATCAAAACATCCACGTACTGGTTCATCTTCATAAACTCAGCTGCTGTTTCTCTGGAAGTATCTTCGATCAGCTGGATCGCATTCTCAGTGATCCCTGCTGAAACAAGTGCTTCACGGATACATTTTACAATCGCTGTATTGGAATGAATGGCATCGCTTCCACCTTTGAGGATCACAACATTTCCGGTTTTAAAGCAAAGTCCGAAAGCATCGGAAGTTACATTAGGACGTGCCTCGTAAATGATTCCGATCACACCAAGAGGAACTCTTTTCTGTCCGATCAGAAGTCCGTTAGGACGTTTTTTCATGCCTGTTACTTCACCGATGGGATCTTCCAGTCCTACAAGCTGGCGAAGTCCGTCTGCCATTCCCCCGATCCTGTCAGCATTCAGCATCAGTCTGTCAATAAGGCCCTCAGGCATCTGGTTCTTTTTTCCGTTTTCTACATCCAGCGCATTGGCTTTCAGTATCTCTTCTGTATGATCTGTAAGAGCCTGTGCTACAGTCTCAAGTGTTCTGTTCTTGTCATTTGTGGAAAGATTTCGAAGGACTACTTCTGCATCCTTTGCGTTTTGTCCCAGTTTTTCAAGCATTTCATTCATTTCCAAATATTCCTGCCTTTCTCACTCTTATTACAGCAGTTTTTACTGCGCGTCGCGGTATATATTCTCTTCTGTAACGATCACCTGCGGTCGGATATCTGTAGGCTCTGTGGGAACTTCCGGAAGAATCTGGAAAGAAAATCCCACTGCCACCCGGCTGATCTTTGGATGTTTCTCAAGGAAACGGTCATAAAAACCACCGCCATATCCAACCCGGTTGCAGTTCACATCAAAAGCAACTCCTGGCATAACCATCATGGCATCCTCCCAGGAAACTGTCTCGCCGTCTTCCTTTGGCTCCGGAATTCCGAAATAACCGGATTCCAGCTGGGAAAAATCAGTCAGCTTATAAAATACCATATCTTTTCCGAACACTTTGGGAACTGCAACTTCCTTGCCATCCTTCCATGCCTGCTCAATAATATAACGAGTGATCACTTCATGGTTATAATCTGCATATGCCATGATCCGCTCTGCCCTCTGATATTCCGGAAGGACTGTCAGTTTTCCTGTGATCATGCGGCTTTTTTCCTGGATCCATTCATCACTGTGTTCTTTTCTTGCTTTGAAGATCTTTCTTCTAATTTCCTTTTTTTCTTCCATATTTTTCTCCCAGATTGGTGATGCTTCCATCTTTTTCTTTAATATCGATATTGTTCAGATGTGCACGCAGGTTGCCTTTTACCGCATCCAGATATTCCCTTCGAAGTTTGGCCTGTTCAACTTTCTCCTCTTCTGTAAGGCCTACACTCTTCTGCTTATGTGCCAGTGCATTGATTCTGTCGATCTTGATATTATCCATCATAATAAAACAGTCTCCTCTTTTTCTATCTGAAAATTATTCTTACAGCAGTTTCTCAATATAATCGATCAGGAAGAATTCTTCCTTCTTGTTTCCTACAAACAAAGTACCGCAGCTCTTGCCTTCCACGATCCTGTGAATGTTGTGGAAATCGTTTCCGTTGGCAATGACCATGTCAGCTCCTGCTGCTGTGGCAATGATCGCTGCTGTAAGCTTGGTCGCCATTCCCCCGGTTCCCACATTGCTTCCTGTTGAAGACTTGCCAAGTTTACGCATATTATCATCCATATTTTCTACAATGTCAATAAACTCTGCATCCGGATTGGAATTGGGATCATCTGTGAAAAGTCCGTCAATATCGGACATCAGGATCAGAAGATCTGCGCCGATCAGCGCGGCAACTACAGAAGAAAGCGTATCATTATCACCGAATTTTACAAGATTCTGAAACTCATAGGAAGATACGGAGTCGTTCTCATTTACGATAGGGATAACACCTACGGCAAGAAGTTCATTAAACGTATTCTGGGCATTTCTGCGGTTTGCATTATTGACCATGGTATTCTTTGTCATAAGGATCTGTGCCACCATCTGGTTATATTCACCAAAGAGCTTCTGGTAAATAGTCATCAGTCTGGCCTGTCCTACTGCCGCACATGCCTGTTTTTTCTTAAGTTCTGCCGGTTTACCTTTCATTCCGAGAGCAGCTGCCCCTACAGCGATCGCTCCGGAGGATACCAGTACCACGTCTTTTCCCTGGTTGTGAAGATCGCTGAGTTCTCTTGCAAGGATCTCCAGCTTGCGGAAATCCAGTCTTCCAGTTTCTGTATGGATCAAAGAAGAAGATCCAATCTTGATTACGATACGTTTCTTATCTTTCAGTTGTTCTCTGTAATTTGCATTCATGTTTTCTGTTTCTCCTGATACCTGATATTTATTGCATGATCCGGACAATCATTCCATTGCCCGGACCGTTCTTTGTTTTATAATATAAATCTACTGATATGTGACGGAATCGACACGATCATTCTGCACGATCTCCACCCAGGTTGTTCCCTGATTCAGACGGATCTCCTGTTCATTGGTGTCATAATAATGAGTAATTCCCCATTGCGAATCCTTTTCCCAGCGGATATCAATCGCTTTTCCTCTTGTGATAAACTTGCCCTGTCCGCCGGAAGTGGCATCAATATTCAGGTATCCATTGGCATCATAAGCCGGGCAGGATGAATACTGAAGGATAATATTATCGCAGGTAAGCTGCCTGTTATCCAGCTGGTCTACGTGTTCCTTTCCATACTGGAAACGTCTGTATTCACCGGATGCTGCATCATATTCATACCATGGATGATTATCTGTAAAATTATCAAGTTTTACAAGATTCGCAGTGATGCCATCTGCCGGAACTGTTTCAATACCATCTTCTGCAAAAAGATAATGTCCTGAATAGTCCGTGTTATATTCCTGACTGTATTTCATTGCATCGATCCCTGCCTGAAGATGTGCTGCATCTGTGTAGGCATTGTGCGGTGCTTTCCGGTCTGTTGTCCGGAAAAACGCCAGATTCCCCATATTGATACCATTGAGATTATCGATCACATGCTGTTCCAGATAAGGCAGTGCGTAGACAGCCTGTCCATAATGTGCATAGATTGCATTAAATTCATTTGCATAAAAAAGATAATAATCACGACAGCTCCGGACAGAACCGATCCTCTCCAGACTGTCATAATCTTCGAGAATTCCCATAAGACGGGTAATATTTCCTTCCACAGGTGCTTCATAAACAACACCTGCATGGCCAATTCCACTCTGCGGTGCGCCTGAACTGTTATTGCCCATCATTACGGCAACAGGCCTCCGGCGGCCGATACTCTCGGGAACATTCTCACCTGTAAGATAGCTCTTTACCTGGGTTTCCGTCTGGTTCTCCTCGTTCGGAACAAAACCTACCAGATCCTGCTGTGCCCCAAATGCCGGGACTGTCTGGGCCATGCACATACATGTTGCCATGATACCTGCCAGAATACCTGTTCTTCTCATATATTACCTCCTTCAGTCTGATGTAGGATTTACTATCCACACGGGGGTTATCGATTGATTCCAAGCTCCTTAAGAGCTGCGGCCTGTTTGGCCTCCATAACTTTCGCTTCTTCCTCTGTCATGTGGTCATAACCAAGAAGATGAAGCATGCTGTGTGCTACCAGGAAGCAGAACTCCCTTGTAACACTGTGTCCATATTCCTCTGCCTGGGCAAAAACTTTCGGAACGGAGATCATGATATCTCCAAGAAGAAGTTCATCACTGTCCAGGTCAAAATAAGACTCATCCTCCTCCACAACAGAATAGTCTGCCGGAGTCTCAAAAGGGATCATGGGAAATGACAGAACATCCGTAGGTGCCTGGATATTCCGAAATTCTGTGTTTACTCTCTTAATCTCCTCATTATCTGTAAGGACAAGATTCACCTGTCCGTCATACGGACAATTCTCCATCTCAAGAACTTTATCTGCCACCTGGGAGGCCAGTGCCGCATAATCAATGCCAAGTTCCTGATCTGTCTCATACTCAATATTTATGGTCATCTTCTGTACTCCTTATTTTTTATCGCGTACCTGTCATCTTTACGGGATTTCACTGGTTTCTGTTTCTTCTCATAATCGTCATAAGCCTGTACGATCTGCTGAACCAGCGGATGGCGTACAACATCCTTGCTTGTCAGCTGGCAGAAACCGATATCATCGATCTTCTTCAGTACTTTCATTGCCACATCAAGACCGGAAGGGGCATCCTTTGGAAGATCCTTCTGGGAAGCATCACCTGTGACGATCACCTTGGATCCAAAACCGATTCGGGTCAGGAACATCTTCATCTGTGCAGGTGTAGTGTTCTGAGCCTCATCCAGAATGATAAACGCGTTATCCAGCGTACGTCCTCTCATGTAAGCAAGAGGAGCCACCTCAATAAGCCCCTTCTCCATATTTTTAGCAAAACTGTCCGCTCCCATGATCTGATAAAGTGCGTCATAAAGAGGGCGGAGATAAGGGTCTACCTTGCTCTGAAGATCTCCCGGAAGAAATCCCAGCTTCTCTCCCGCCTCGATCGCAGGTCTTGTAAGGATGATCCTGGAAACCTCCTCGTTACGGAAGGCGGTAACTGCCATGGCCATGGCAAGATATGTCTTACCTGTTCCTGCAGGTCCTACGCCGAAAACGATCATCTTCCTGCGGATCTGCTCCACATAATCCTTCTGTCCCAGTGTCTTGGGCTTAATGGGCCTTCCCTGTATCGTGTTGCATATAAAATCCTTATCGATCTCCTCCATCACGGAGCCTATCTTCTCCATGGCAAGGGAGAGTGCGTAATTCACATTCTGCTGTGTGATGGTATTGCCTCTTCCCGCAAGAGCATTCAGCTCTTCCACGATCGCTTTCGCCTGCATGGCTCCCCCCTGGCTTCCCAGGATCTTCAAAGAACCGTCGCGGAAGATCATCGTTACGTTCAGAGTCCTTTCGATCAGCTTCAGATGCTCGTCAAACTGTCCGAAAATATTCGCCTGGCGGTCTGCCGGCACATCCACATATAATTCGATAATGCTGCTAGCCATCCTCTGGTGTCCTTTCTTTCGGCTGCGCCTTTTTCTCTGTGGGAGCTTCCCGTCCTGTCTTCTCGATGACATTAAGAGTTCCTCTGCTGACGCAGTCCTGATAATTTATTTCTATTTTAACATTATTTTCAGATATTTGAACCCCTTTTTGTATTAATTTTTCTTCATAATTATAAAGTCTCTGAACTGCCTGTTTTTTTGCAGCCTGTTCTGTGAGAGTTTCCTTCTGAAGTGCATACTTTTGTACTGTAACAGTTCCTGCCAGAACCGGCAGAATGAAATTCTCCGTAACTCTGGCAGGATATTCCCGGATCAGCCGTTCTTCATTTTTTCTTACGCCTGGAGACAGATCCAGCCGCAGATTTCCGATCTGCAGAAAAAAAAATCTCCTGGCTTTTCCATCCGGGACTTTTTTCTTCAAGTCCAGTGAAAATGTGTCATAATACGAAACATTATGCCGGATGTAAATATCCGCATCTGCATGAACGTATTCGTACCGCACCACTTGCTGGCTGTCATCTGTGATATTTAAGATTCCGGAAACAAGTTCCTGTCCTTTTTCTACCGAATCTCCTTCTTTTACAAGGGGTGTCCCTCTGCGGGTAATGATCTTTTCCACAGTACCCTCCACTTCGGAAAAAAGGCTGCAGAATGTTTCTTCTGTCTGTTCCTCCGGTGGAGTCGTTCCTTCCCGGATTTCAAAGATCAGCTGGGTTCCTGAAAGCTTCGCAGACACCCACGTAATATCCGGATATTTCCTTCGCATGACTTCTGCCAGACTGGTGCATCGGATCTTTTTTTTGCTCATCCCGTAATGGATTCCCTCTTTTTCCAGAAACTTAAGAAGTTCCGGTGTTGGGTTCATGATATTTCCCTCAATATGAATATTCCATAATCTTCCGGAAAGAAATATAAGAACACATACCATGGTTAGCAACCCTGCCAGGATCAGTTTATGGCGATTTGCTGCCAACAGCCAGAAAACGGGGCCTTTTTTCCGGAGGATATGGATATGTACGCCGGTTTTTCGCCGGAGAGGACTGATCTTCCAAAAGTCTTTCACTTTCAGGGTAACATGAAATTCTTTTTCCCCGGTTCTTATGATCTTTCGAAGTTCCATATCCCTGCCTCTGCAGAGATTCAGAAACCGCTCACATTGTTCGCCTGTGACAGACACCCGCACAAAACCTGGAATCATTTCTTCTGCCCCTCCTCCAGAATCATGCTCTCGATCTGTCCCCGGATGCACATTTCCAGTTTCGTATAACTTACGATCTCCAGCTTTTTTCCGGAGACGACCAACCGCCCGGATGCTGTAAGGATCACAATCTGTTCTCTGGTACAGCTTAAGATATTTCGATAATTTTCGATCAGTGCCTGACGTTTTCCCGTGATGATTACCTGGGTTTCCCGAAAGACAGTCTCACCGGGAAGTTCCAGCATTTTCATTATTTTTCCCATAAAAAATCCCCCGGCCTTTATCACTAATCTATGCCGGAGGATCTGACAGTATGTATTTTTCGAGTGAATGCCTTAAGACTGTTATTTCCGGAGCAGCACCATGGAAAACCAGAGAATGGTATTTCCACCAAGATTATACTCCATCTGCTCTCTCTCTACGATTTCATTTGCCACAACACCATAGCTTTCCAGACAGGGGTGCATGTGTTCCGGAAAACGGCAGGGTTTGCCATCCAGATAAGCGCATCGTTCACAGTAATCGCAGGATTCTGTGGAAAGGATGAAAGTTTCATATCCTTCTTCTTTAAAAAATTCTCCAACCTTCTCTGTAAGCTCTTCATGGGCTTTTCTTGTTGAAAGCATCTCTTCCATATTCATAATGTCTGATACTTCCGCAACACTAGAAAAGAAGATTGCCTTCGAATAACTGTGGATCTTTTTCTCACATTCCGGCAGCTCTCCCACTGCCGGTGGACAGGCCCAGGTACTTCCGTAGCGCTCACATTCCTCCCTGCAGATCGTCCGCACACGTTCATGTACAGAAACATCCGCTGCATTTAAAAGCCTGTATTCAAAAATCGGATACTGGGCTATAAATTCTTCAAATTTCTCTTTAATATCCATATTCAGATGATCTCCTGTTCTCCAAAAAGGCTCATCACAGCTGCCTCATAATCTCCGAAATGCTGAGACTTTTTGATCTTTTTCAGATATTTTGCGTAATTTGTAAATCCTGGAGCCATGTAGCTCCACAGTTCTTTCATGCGAAACAGTACATTTCGTTCTCCTGAAAGATATTCCTGATAATCGCAATAGATGCGGTCATGGAACTGGCGCATTTTCTGCTTGTAAGTTTCCTGGCGGTTGAAATTCTCCTCATTTCCGCCTGTTCTCATAATCTCATCCAGAAGATACGGCCTGGCGATCACACCACGTCCGTACATAAAGCTGTCTGCATCTGGAAACTTTACCCTGATCTCCTGATATGCTTCCACAGAAAAAATATCCCCGTTATATCCCAGGGGAACCGTTAATTTCTCCTGTGCATTCTGAAACAGTTCATATCTTGGTGTGCCCTTGTAATGATCCTTCAGAAGACGTGGATGGATGATCAGTTCTTTTACAGGATATTTTGCATAGATGTCAAGAAGATGTTCCCAGTCCTCCTCATAGTCAGTCCCCACTCTTGTCTTGATGGAAATCTCCATATCTGTTCCTTTAAAGATCTCATCCAGGAATCTGTCCAGTTTATCCGGCTCTCCCAGGAAACCCGCACCTTTTCCCTTGGCTGTCACAGTACCGGAAGGGCATCCCAGGTTCAGATTCACTTCTTTATGGCCGTATTCATCCCGGAAAATATGGGCTGTTTTGATAAAATCTTCTGCATTGTTGGTAAGGATCTGTGGGATCACAGGCAGATTTCCATTCGTATCCGGGGATACTTCTTTTATTTCTTTACTGCTTAGTCTCTTGTTTGGCTTGGCAGTGATAAACGGGGTAAAATATTTATCCATGGGATAAAAACAATCATGATACGCATTGCGGTAAACCCAGTTGGTAACACCCTCCATTGGTGCCATATAGTTTTTCATCACTGCTCCTCCCTGATGCGAAAATAGATCTGCTTTCTTCCACCGCTGCCTGTAGGGATCCTGCCAACCTCATAATTTCCCAGTGATTTGATAAATGGAGTAAGCTTGGAGTAACCATAATTACGCACATCAAAATCAGGCAGACGTTTTCCCAGCTGATCCCCAAGCTGACCGGAGGAAAGCCAGCCTTCCTCATCTGAAAACTTCTCGATAATAGCATTGATAGCCTTACGCACACGTTTTAGATCTTTGTTTTTCTTAGATCCGGAACTGTTTTGTTTACCGCCGTTATTTCCGGCTTTTTTCGCCTCTGCTGCTGTTGCCTGGGCTTCTTTCTTCTCTTCTTCCTGCTGGTTGCGGTAGAGAAGATCCAGATATTTGAACTGGTTGCAGGCAGAGATAAATGGTTTCGGCGTCTTCTCCTCGCCCATTCCCAGTACCAGCATCCCGGATTCCCGAAGTCTTGCTGCCAAACGGGTGAAATCGCTGTCTGATGAGACAATACAATATCCATCCACATTTCCGGAATATAGGATATCCATAGCGTCAATGATCATTGCCGAATCCGTAGCGTTCTTGCCTGTTGTGTAGCTGTACTGCTGGATAGGGATAATAGAATCCTCCAGAAGGACTTTTTTCCATGAGGAAAGACGGGCACTTGTCCAGTCCCCGTAAATTCTCTTGTATGTTGCGATTCCGATGTTGGCTACCTCATCCACGATGATCTTGATGTATTTATCTGATATATTATCTGCATCGATCAGTATTGCAATTCTTAATTCGTTGTCCATAAATCCAACCTTTTCTATATGATATATGCCATATGCCAGCTCCGCTCCGACATCGTTCCTGTTCAGTATAGCCGAAATACCGTTTTAAGTCAAACCATCTGCAGTCACGTAAAACATAAAAATCCTTCCGTCATTCAGTACATAAATACAAGCGGAAGGATTTCATTCTATTATATTTTTTTAATGCTCCAGCATGATCTTCAGTATCTCTCTGTCTGTCTCTTTCATTCCATCCTTACCGATCTGACCCACACAGCTGATAGTCTCTGCAGTTTCTTCCTGAAGGATTCCTGTATATGGCGCATAGGACTGGCCGTTCATAGCCAGATGATGTGCCAGAAAAGCTGCATCCAGGCTGGCTGCGATCTTTGCAGCACAGGAGATCTTTGCGCCATCGCAGATGATTCCCGGAATATTGGCCAATGTGTTCTCAATGGTCTTTTTGATCTGGGAAATGCTTCCTCCTACCATGTAGGTGATAGCTGCACCTGCTGCACAGGAGGCAGACACTGCACCGCAGAATGCAGAAAGCTTACCAATATAATGTTTCTGGTAAACAGTCAGAAGATTGGAAAATACCAGTGCCCGGTAAAGACTGTAATCCGGCAGTTCCATCTCTCTTGCATAAACGATCAGCGGCACGGAACAGGAAATGCCCTGGTTTCCGCTTCCGGAGTTGATCACAACCGGCATGTCACAGCCTCCCATTCTTGCCTCAGAAGCTGCTGCTGTAAGACTTCTCATTCTGGTAAGCATATCATGGGAGTAATTTTCGCGGATCACACGGCCGATGCCAAGACCGTATTTTCCGGTCATTCCTTCATGGGCAATAGCCATGTTGCTTCGGATCTGGGTATCTAGAAGTTCTCTGACATCCGAAAGATCCACTGTATCTGCGAATTCCCGGATATTCTCCAGATCCAGCAGTGTGCGGTCTGCCTCTTCTTTTTCTTCCTGGGCCTGATCCGCATCAAGAAGGACCTCTTTATTCTTAATGATCTTTGTTACATTGATATGGTCATATTTGATCTCCAGGCTGACGCTGTCTTCTCCTGCTTCCATCTCAATGATAATGTGAAGAACAACCGGCGTGTCAAGAAGTTCTACTTTACAGATATCCTTATCCAGAAGCTCTTTGCAGCGTTTCCGTCCTTCATCTGTCACTTTGGAAAGTACCTCCATATCAAGAGAAGCATCTCCGGCAACTGCACCAAGAACAACGCCTGCAGGAATTCCCTTTAAGCCCCCGGAATTGGGGATGATCACACAGCGGACATTCTTGATAATGTTTCCGCTGCATTTTGCCACGATGCGCTCTGGCTCTTTTCCCAGAACTTCTCTGGCTCTCGCAGCTCCGTAAGCCAGGGCGATCGGCTCTGTACAGCCCATGGCCGGGATCATTTCCTCTCTGAGGATGGAAAGATAGTTATCGTATATATGTTTGTTCAACTTTTTTCTTTTCCTTTCTCATATTTATGACATGCCACCATATGCCCTGGTTCCACCTGCCGAAGATGTGGTGTCTCCATTTTGCACCGTTCCTCGCACCACGGACAGCGGTTATGGAACCTGCATCCACTGATAGTTCTGGACTGAACACCTGTATCTGTAACGATCTGATCCAGTGTTTTTACTCTTGGATCTGGCACTGGGATGGATGAGATCAGCATTTTTGTATAAGGATGCAACGGATTGGAATACAGTTTGTCTGCATCTGCAATCTCCATAAGGTTTCCCAGATAAAGCACTCCGATCTCATCACAGATCTTCTGTACAACCTGAAGCTGATGGCTGATAAACAGATAAGTAAGGCCGTATTTCTCCTGAAGATCCTGAAGCATCTGAACAATCTGTGCCTGCAGGGAAACATCCAGTGCAGAGATCGGCTCATCGCAGACTACAAACTCCGGCTGCACGGAAAGTGCCCTTGCAATGGAGATTCTTTGTCTCTGTCCGCCGGAAAACTCATGAGGATACTTCAGAAGATCCTGTTCCTTCAGTCCTACAACACGGATCAGCTCTTTTGCACGGTCTTTTCGTTCTTTTGGAGTATACATCTTGTGGATCTCCATAGGCTCACAGATAATATCCTGTACTGTATGGCTTGGGTCCAGGGATGAATACGGATCCTGGAAAACAGACTGCATTTTTTTACGATAAGGAAGAAGATCTTTTTCTCCCATGTTTCCGATCTCTGTGCCCTCATAAAGGATTTCACCGCCTGTTGGCTTATGATATCTTAAGATTGCTTTTCCAATGGTGGATTTGCCGCTTCCGGACTCCCCTACCAGGCCAAATGTCTTTCCTTTTTCAATAGAAAAGCTTACTTCATCTACTGCTTTCAGGATGCCCGGCTTGAATGACAGAAGTTTCGGAGATTTCTGTTTAAAATACACTTTCAGATCTTTTACTTCAATTAATGGCTTGCTCATTTGTTCTCCTCCCTTCTGTGACAGAGGATCCGATGCCCCTCTGCAGCTTCATAATATTTCGGAAGACAGGCCTCACAGGTCTTATCTGCATATTTACAGCGGTTGAGGAATGGACAGAGATTTCCGCTTCCGTCAGAAAGATCTCTTTCAAGAAACTGCTCAAACGTTCCGCCTACACGTGGCATGCTGGCGATCAGTGCCTGTGTATACGGATGTCCCGGACGGAGAAAAATCTCTTCCACGGTTCCTTCTTCCACCACATAGCCACCGCACATAACTGCTACACGCTTGCAGGTCTGTGCCACAACGCCCAGATCGTGAGTGATCAGGATGATACTCATATTGTTCTTTTTCTGCAGTTCCAGAAGGAGATGCAGGATCTGTGCCTGAATAGTAACATCCAGAGCCGTTGTCGGCTCATCTGCGATCAGAACCTTCGGATTGCTGCTCATGGCCATGGCGATCATCACACGCTGGCGCATACCGCCGGAAAGTTCGTGGGGATAGCTGCGCATTGCTTTCTCCGGGTCTGTGATGCCGACAGCTGTGAGAAGCTCCAGCACACGGGCTTTTGCCTCTTTTTTGTTCATATCTGTATGACGGCGGATCAGCTCCACCATCTTGCTTCCAACTGTATAAACAGGATTAAGCGCGGAAAGGGAATCCTGAAAGATCATGGCGATCTCACCGCCCCGGATCTTACGAAGCTCAGCCTCGTTTTTCTTCAGGATATCATCGCCTTTAAACAGGATCTCTCCACCCTTGATCTTACAGTTGGACGGACCCAGACGGAGAATGGATTTTGTTGTCACACTTTTTCCGCTTCCTGACTCTCCTACAATGCCGAAGAAATCGCCTTCTTCAATGGCAAAGCCTGCATCTTTTACTGCCTGTGCCTCTCCAAGATCTGTAAAGAAAGACACTTTCAGATTTTTTACTTCCAGTAATTTTTCCATTTATGATATCCCCCTTACTTAGGCTCGAATACTTTTCGCAGAACCTCACCCAGATAATTAAAGCTGATAACTGTGATCAGGATCAGGATTCCAGGAAAAATTGCAAGGTACGGTGCCTGCTGGATGTAACGCTGGGCATTGCTGAGCATGCTTCCCCAGGAAGCTGTCGGCGGCTGGATTCCCAGGCCGAAAAAGCTTAATGCAGATTCCATGAGAATAGCATTTGCAATGTTCATCGTTGCAGCTACAATGATCGTCGGCATGATATTCGGAAGGATGTGATGGATGATCGTAGCAATTTTTTTCTGTCCGGAGATTTTTGCGTAGACTACATATTCCCTCTCATTAAGGGAAATCGTCTCACCGCGGACGATCCTGGCAATGTTCATCCAGGTCAGAAAACCAATGATCAGGACAATATTCTGAAGTCCGGGTTTCAGGAATGCATTCATAACGATCATGATCAGGAATGTAGGCAGGCTCATCAGAGCATCAACAAGACGCATCAGTACTGCATCCACGGTTCCACCCACAAAGCCGCTGACAGAACCAATGACCACACCAAGGGCTGTGGAAAGCACCATGGAAAGAAATCCCACCAGAAGGGATGCTCTTCCTCCGTAAATACAGCGGGCCAGATAATCACGTCCCATATCATCCGTACCGAAAAGATGCGCCATGGAAGGAGCATTCAGTCTCTCTGTTGCACTGATGGCATTGGGATCCACCGGATACAGAAAAGCAAAAATGGAAATCAGTGCCAGCAGGATAATAGCTGCTGCACCTACCACTGCAAGTTTATTTGTCTTAAAACCAAGTTTGATGTTTTTCCAGATATTTTCTCTCATGTTCCTTCACCTCCTAACATCCGGCCTTGCGGATCCTTGGATCAAAAACTGCATACAGAATGTCTGCCAGCAGATTTCCCAGTACCACAAGAAGTGCAGTAAACATGGTGATTCCCATGATTAGTGGATAATCATACTGCATAACTGCTGTAACTGCCAGCTGACCGATTCCCGGCCATGCAAAAACCTGCTCTGTGATAATGGCACCGGATACCAGTGACTGCAGGCTCATTCCCAGGACTGTGATCATAGGCAGCATGGCGTTTTTCAGAACGTGGCGGAAAAGGATTCCGGATTCTTTCATTCCGTAAGCTTTCTGCACCATAACATAGTCTGAGGACATCTCTGTGATGGTACTGCTTCTTAAGTACCGGATGTACTGCGATGCATTCGCAAAAGTCAGGACTGCACATGGCATTACCATATGAAGGACCAGATCCCCGAAAGAGCGGTTCCCATCGGAATGCATACCGATACTTGGCAGGATATGGAGATGAACGCTGAAAAGATAGATCAGCATGATTCCAAACCAGAAAGTCGGAATAGAAATTCCCACATAACAGAAAAGACTGGTGATCTTATCCAGGATGCCGTTCTTGTTTTTTCCGGAATACAGACCCAGGACAATGGCAATGAGAAATCCCAGAAGCATACTGGTTCCCATCAGGATCACAGTTGCAGGAAGACGTTCCAGCATCTGTGTAAGAACTGGACGGTTATTCATCAGGGAGTTTCCGAAATTTCCGTGTAAAATCCTTCCAAGCCACAGAAAATACTGCTCATATAAGGGCTTTGTAAGACCTAAGCTTTCTCTTAAATTCTGAATGTACTCTTCACTCATGTTCGGCTCTACATAAGTAAGGACCGGGTCTCCCGGAGCTGCTTTTGTCAGGGCAAAACAGAGGACGGAAACGATAAACAGAGTAAGAATACACTGTATCAGACGGTTTACGATCTTCTTCAAAATGTACCTCCTTTAATTTCCTCGAAAACAGGAAATCGGCTGGCGCAGAAAACCGCGTCAGCCTCTTCCTTTTCCGTGTTTATTGCTGTTATCTGTTCCTTGCAGACAACAGCTGTTTATTTATATATTTTTTATTATTCAGCCAGTGTATAGATTTTGGAGTAATCATAGTAAATAGTTTTTAACAGGCACTCATCAAAGCCGCCGAACTCTTTGTTTACAGCATAGAATCCGTTGGAGTATGCGATCGGGTAGATATACATATTGTCGTTGATGGTGTTCTGGATCTCCTTGTATATCTCACCTCGCTCTGTCTCATCTGCTGTACTGTTGCCCTTCTCCCACAGTGCATCAAGATCTGTATCCTTGATCCTGGAGTAGTTGGTACGGCTGTCAGAAGAGCACATATCTGCATAAAGGCTTGGCTCCTCTCCTAAAGTATAGAAGCTGAGTACCAGATCATAGTCTGTACATTCCGGATCCTTTGTTTTGTTCTTGAAGGTGGACTCATCCGTTGGAATAAGATTTACTGTGATTCCTACGTTAGCCAGTGCAGACTGTACGTAAAGTGCCTCACTCTCCATGGTCTTATCTGTGGAAATATACATCAGGTTCAGGGAAAGGCTTGTCTTTCCTGCTTCAGAGAGAAGCTCCTGTGCCTTAGCCGGATCATTATCATAGGTGTTATCCGGTTTCGCATAGTAGAGAGTATCCGGTGTAAACAGGGAATCTGCAGGCTCTGCGTAATCCTCAGAAAGGAATGCAAACTGACAGAATTCTTCTTTGTTCAGGGCGTATGCGATAGCCTGGCGCACTTTTACATCCTGAAGATCCTCGTTCAGCTCGTTCATAAACATCGCGTTAACTCTTCCGGAATTATATGTATTGATGTTTACGTTATCATATGCGCTGACTGTATCATAATCATCTGCACTGATCAGACGTGCATCCAGATCGCCGCTTGCAAGTGCTGCGTTGGCAGAGCTGGAATCCTTAACGATCTTAAATGTGATGGAATCCAGGTTTACATCCTGGAAATAGTCATCAAATTTCGTTACTTTAAAGTACTCGCCGGATTTATATTCTTCGAATTTAAACGGTCCGTTTCCTACCGGATTATTGTTCAGATCGCTCTCACCGATGTTCTCAACACCCTCATAAATGTGTTTCGGAATGCAGTAAACCTGGCTCAGTCCACCGAGAAAACCTGCTGAAGAAGAACCCAGGGAAAGTTTCACTGTAAGGTCATCTACCTTCTCCGCCTCTACAGCCTTGTCATTCACATATCCATAAGAAGCATACGGTACGTTCTGCTTCTCATCTACCAGAACCTGCATGGTAAATACAACATCATCTGCTGTAAGCGGCTCACCATCATGCCATTTCAGTCCGTCTTTCAGCTTCAGGGTAAATTCGCTGGCATCATCGTTGGCTGTTACACTTTCGCAAAGTCCGTTTCCGTAATACATCTCTCCGTTCACGATCTCAAAAAACGGGCTGTACAGTGCCTGCATCATATCAAAGCTTGTCTGATCTATAACATAAAGTGGATTGATATTCTGTGGGTCTGCTGTCTCTGCAATAGTGATATTACCGCCCTCTGCCTTGGCTTCTTCTGTATTCTCTGCTGCAAAAACCGCTGTTCCTGCAAAAACTGTAGTTCCTGCTACTGCAGCTGCAAGAAGTGCTGCCAGTACTTTTTTTCTCATCTCTTAGTTCCTCCTCTGATCCAGTGAATATCTCCATTTTCCCACTGGGTTAGTATGATATAGGTAGAATAGTACTATATCTTCTATTCATTGTCAAGTTTATCCGGGAATTTATGTGGATTTTCTCACTGCATTTCGATAAAATCTTATATATTATTCTACCTGTAGAAACAGGATGCGTCAAGAAATATTTTATATAAAAAATCTCCAGGACTTCTGTAAAGAGAATCCCGGATATTTTTGATCTGAATGTAGCGTTATTTAATTCGTCATGTTTTTGATCCAATGACCGTAGTTGCATTTGATAAACGCCGGCGCACATTTGAAGATCTGGTCTGCATTCAGGCAGCACACCACAACCGCAGGAGATGCTTTTACCACAAAAGCCACAAATGCAGACAGAGGGATCACAACAACCCAGGTGCTGATCAGATCCACTTTCATGGAATATGCAATGCTGCCACTTCCACGGATGATCCCTCCGTTGGTAGGCATCTGATAAGACATTCCCACCATCACAACACTTAAAATGATCAGAAATGTATTGGCCATATTCCTTGTTTCCGGCGAAAGCTGATAAAGGCTTAATACCGGAATCCGAATAAAGAACAAAAGTACGCCACAGGTGAGTCCCATAACTACAAACAGCTTCTGAAGCTTCCTGGAATAAAGCTTCGCAAGATCCAGATCTCCGGAGCCAATTGTCTTACCCATGGTAACTGATGCCGCGGATGCTGCCCCCACTGCTGCTGATTTCACCATCAAAAACAGGTTGGATGCCGCACTGTTGGCTGCAATAGCCGCCGCTGTCATATGCCCCAGGATCACAGTCTGAAGAGCTGTATTCACTCCCCAGAGCCCCTGTATCACAAGAAGCGGACAGACTACTTTATAGTATTTCCGGCCAAATTCCCAGTCTGTCTTAAGATAATCTTTAAGACGAATACCAATCCACCCCTGTTTTCTGCTGATATAGATGATCAGCACGCAGATTTCCACAATACGGGCTGTCAGTGTTCCCACTGCTGCTCCTGCCGCTCCCATTCCGGGTGCCCCAAAATGTCCATAGATCAGGATCCAGTTAATGGTACAGTTGATCACCAACGTCATTACAGACAGGGCAAATGCAATCCCTGCGATCTCCACACACCGAAGTGTTGCCAGCAGAATCTGAGTAATGGCAAAGAAAAAATATGTAAACCGGATGATCGTCAGGTAGGACATTCCTGCCTCAATGATCGTCTGATCTGTTGTAAAAAGCCCAAGCAGCTGTCTCGGAAAAAAGCTTGCCAGTATAAACAGGATCAGGGCAATAAAAAGGCCTGTGCGCATGGCCCAGGCACTGATCTTTCTTACCGGCTGCGTTTCCTTCTTTCCCCAGTACTGGCTGCCGAATATGACAAGTCCGTCTCCCAGCGCCATAAGCAGCTGCTGAAAGACGAACTGTACCTGATTCACGGTCGTTACACCGGATAATGCAGTTTCACTGAATGCACCAAGCATGATATTATCTGCAAGATTGACACTTAAAGTCACAACATTCTGCAGCACCAGCATGGAACACAGTTTCAGAAAATTGCGGTAAAAATTCTTCATTATTCCTCTACAATGGCAATAATATCATCAGCATTGATCACCAGATATTTCTCACCTTCATATTTAATCTCAGTTCCTGTGTATTTACCATAGATAACACGGTCGCCCGGTTTCACCTGAACCGGTACTTCCTTACCGTCTACGACCTTACCGCCGCCTACTGCGATAACCTCTGCCTGCTGTGTCTTCTCCCTGGAGCTATCCGGAAGTACGATGCCGGATGCTGTCTTATCCTCTGTCTCAAAATACTTCACGATGACTCTGTCCTGAACTGGTTTTAATGCCATAATGATTTCCTTCTTTCTGTATTATTAGCACTCTTTTATCTCGAGTGCTACTCTTTTCTTATCATACTACAAATCAGGGAATTGTCAAGTTATTGTTTACTCCATGTTCAGCAGCACCTTTTGCGATATGATGTAAAGTTTTTAATTTTTTTCGTCGACTTCGATCGGCTCTGTCTCATAAATAAATTTCACGCTTCCGTCCATGCCATCTGCACGTGAAGTAAAGCTGTCGTAGGAAACTTCCTCAGATTTCAGGACCCTGAATCTGTCGATCACATCTTTCAGATCTTTGTTTACTGCATCATCCAGTTTCTTTACGCCTTCTTTATAAAATTTCGACTGGCCGTCGCTTAAGGATTTCGCTCCGTCGCTTAGTTTGCTGATTCCTTCCTGCACCTGCGAACTGGCATCTTTTAATTTATCAGCTCCGCTCTGTAAAGATCCCACTCCTGAAGAAAGGGCAGATGTTCCTGTTTTAAAGCTCTGGGTTCCCGTTGCAAGAGTAGCTGCTCCTGAAGCCAGTTTACTGGCTCCGCTGTTCAGCTGACTTCCAGAAGAGGAAAGCTGGTCTGCTCCGGATGTCAGTTTACTGCTGTTTGCAGAAATTGTCTGAATGCCTGTCTGAAGTTTTGTAATGGCTTCGCGTATCTGTTTACTTCCGGATGTCAGAGTTTTCTCTGCTTTTTTCAGAGATGAGGCTCCGCTTTGCAGGGCATTCGCATTGGCATTCTTTTTGCCCTGAAGAACTGTGATACCGGAGGTGATTTCTTTTCCGGCTTTTACAAGAGAGTTTGCTGCTGTCTGAAGACCTGCGCTTCCTTCGGAAAGACCACTTTCATAGCCGGACTGCAGCTGGGAATTTTCTTTTGCAAGCGCATCGGCAGTATCTTTTAAAGTGCTGATTCCGCTACGGATCTCCGGAAGTTTTTTCTCAATATCTGTAAAAGCGTTTTTCATATCGGCCATTGCGGTGGAAAGTTTTTCTCCTTTTTCTGAAAGGGTGCTGCCATCTGCTTTTACGTCTTTGCCTTCTGCAATCAGATTCTGTGCCGTTTCATTGAGCTGATCTACATTTTCTTCCAGACTGCATAGAACTGCCGCAAGAGAAGAAGTTGTATTCTCCAGACTGTTCAGACTTTCGGCTGATGTTCTGGTTGTTTCGGATATTTTCTCTGATTCAGATGCTGCATTTTTCAGTGTGTCAACTGCTGATTTTAACTGAGAAGTATCAGTCTGTTGATTTTTCAGAGAAGAGGTATCAATGCCCTCCGCACTGTTCTTTGCTGCCTGCACAGCCCCAAGGGCTGCGTGTACAGCTGCTTTTGTTCCTTCATCCATAGAACTGTAATCAATATCGGATAATGCGTATTCAGCTGCTGAAAGATTATTCTTGACTGTGTCAACTTCGCTGTCCACTGCTGAGGTATCCACCTGCGCAGAGCTATTGCTTCCAATCCAGCTTTCAATAACTGATGCCTGACCATTCATGGTGTCTGCATTGCTTTTCAGAGTATCCGCTGCAGTCTGCACAGCACCGGATGCCTGAGAATCATCTGCTTCATCAGCCAGGGATATCTGTTCTTTCAGCTCTGCGATTTTCTGACCAAGCTGTTCTACACCTGCAGTATAATTCTGTACTTTTTCGTAATAAGCAGATGCAGCTTTGCCAAAGTCTGCCGTATCATCAGTAATACCTGCAAGTGATTCTGCGTCAATGGCCTCTCCAAGAGCCTTTAACTGTTCTGCCGCTTCCAATGTACTTTTCACTGTTGTATCTATTCCTGGTACCAGCGTATCCATTCTATCAAGAATATTCCTGATACCATTCAGATACTGGATCATATTCTCTGAAAGAGCATTATTTCCGCTTATGTATTCTTTTACACCGTCTGTCAGATCTGTTGCCCCCTTCACATAGGAGGTAATTCCGTCAGAAAGCTGGCTTCCACCGGAAACGTAACTGTCAACACCTTTGGTATATGAATTTACGCCTTCTGCAACCTGCGGCATACTGCTGTTCAAGGTATCAACGCCAGCAGTATACTGTTTTATGCCTGATGCAAGAGAATTTGTTCCCGAGGTATAAACAGAAACTCCCTGCGCCAGCTGGGAGGCTCCGCTGCTTAATGCAGATGCCCCGCTTGTCAGGGTTTCTGCTCCGCTGTCCAGTTTCTGAACGCCGGAGCTTAAAGAGGAAACTCCTGTTGCCAGTGTTGAAATTCCCTGATCAAATTCTTTATATTTGGTATTCAGCGTATCGGTTCCTTTATAAAGAGACTTCGTTCCTTTTAAAAGCCTGGAAGCAGCTTTTGTCATCTTGCTGATGGACTCCTGCAGATCATCAACACTGTCAAGATCATCCAGATCGATCTCATCCAGCACGTCTGGCATAGCCACTGTAAAAGAAGATGTCATCTCACATTCTGTCACTTCCGCTTCCATTGTAAAATCCTCCGGAATGGTAATATCATCTTCCACATCTTTTGAGAGATCCAGGCTTTCTTTCAGACCGGGCATAGCTATTCCAAGAACGATGTTTCTGGAATCATCTTCTACAACTTTTCCATTATCAACTGTCACATTTGAAAAATGATCTGTGGAAAGGATCATGCCAGTGATCATCATAAACGGAGAATACAGTTCTGCTGATTTTCCATTGACTTTTTGGGTTGTTTTCGTATTGTTCTGATAGGTAACATGAATCTTCAGATGTCCGGATTTTCCTGCAAGATCGCTGGGCTTGATCTCTTTTCCATCCAGTTCATAGGTAAATTTCACTGTTACAGGGAGGTCTTTCTCTGTTTTTCCCTCGTAATAAATATCTTTCCCATCGTTTTCCCAGGTAAGCTCCTGTCCCTTCTGGGTGTATTCCTCGTCACCTTTTGTATTTTTAATCTCAGTAAGATCTGAAACATCTTTGATCGACGAACCGGAAGCTTCTCCTGAATTTTTCAGCCATTCTGAGACTGTGATCTCCTTAACAGTCCCGTCCGCCTCTGCATTAATATAAACAGTTTCTTCCTTACTGATCCTGTTATCTGCTGCCAATACCATATTTCCTGCTCCAAGAATTACAGACATACCGGCAGCCAGTGCTGCTGCAGCTTTTTTCTTTATATTTTTCATATCGCAAAACTCCCTCTGCTATATTGTTAATTCCCAGTAACTTTGTTATACAGCAGCAAGTTAGTCTAGTCAATCTTTTTCGCGATATTTTATCTTTTTAGTATATTTTCTCATAAAAAAACCGGCTTTTTCGAAAATAGAAAAAACCGGTTCTCTGATAAAGCAGATATTTTATTTATGATATGGCTCTCCGCTGATAATGCGGTAGCTTCTGTAGATCTGTTCCAGAAGAATCACACGCATCAGCTGATGTGGGAATGTCATTTTGGAAAAGCTGAGAGCATAGTCGGATCTTTTGAGTATTTCTTTCCCAAGTCCTATGGAACCTCCGATCACAAACTGGATATGGCTGGTTCCCCGGATTCCCAGATTGTTGATCTTCTCTGCAAATTTTTCTGAGGTAAGCTGTTCGCCTGCAATCTCCAGGGTAATCACAAATGCATCATCCTTAATATATTTCAGAAGACGTTCGCCCTCTTTACTCCGGATGGAATCCTCCACTGTCTCACTGGCATTGTCCGGTGTTTTTTCATCAGCCACCTCAATGATCTCCAGCTTACAGTAGCGGCTGAGCCGCTTGGAATACTCTGCGATCGCATCTCTTAAATATTTTTCTTTGATTTTCCCTACAGTAAGAATACTTATCTTCATCAGCCGTTCTCCTCCAGATAATTCTCAAACTCTTCTGCTGACATCAGTACTTTACGAGGCTTGGTTCCTTCCTCCGGGCCTACAACGCCAGCATCACACAGCTGGTCCATGATCCTTGCAGCACGGTTAAATCCGATCTTAAACATACGCTGGAGCATGCCGATGGAAGCCTTCTCTTTCTCAATGATGAACTTACCCGCATCTGTAAAGTATACGTCTCTGTCACCGCCACCGGCTCCTCCTGCTGCGCTGGCAGTATTCACCTGCTTCTCGATGGCAGTGTCATAGACCGCTCCCTGATTCTTATCAGAAACATATTCTACAACAGCGCTGACTTCTTCATCAGACACAAACGCACCCTGCAGTCTGGCTGGCTTCTGATATCCCTGCGGATAAAACAGCATGTCTCCTTTACCGAGAAGTTTTTCTGCGCCATTCATATCCAGAATTGTTCTGGAATCCACTCCTGATGACACGGAGAATGCAATTCTGGACGGCATATTCGCTTTGATAAGACCTGTAATGACATTTACAGATGGTCTCTGCGTTGCAATGATCAGATGAATGCCGGCAGCACGAGCCAGCTGTGCAAGACGGCAGATAGCATCCTCCACCTCACCAGGCGCAACCATCATAAGGTCCGCAAGCTCATCTACAATGATCACGATCTGCGGCATCTTCTCAGGAGCTTTTTCTCCCTCCGGAACACGCATATTTGCAACTTTTTTATTATATTCTCCAAGATTACGCACTCCATACTCCGCAAAAGCATTGTAACGGCTTGTCATCTCGGAAACAGCCCAGTTCAGAGCACCGGCAGCCTTCTTCGGATCTGTGACAACAGGAATAAACAGATGCGGAATACCATTGTATACACTCAGCTCTACTACTTTCGGGTCAATCATGATCAGACGTACTTCATCCGGTGTTGCCTTATAAAGAATACTGATGATCAGGGTATTTATGCACACAGATTTACCAGAACCAGTAGCACCTGCGATCAGGAGATGGGGCATCTTGGCAATATCTGCCACAACCGGTTTACCTGCAATATCTTTTCCTGCTGCAAAAGAAAGCTTGGATTTCGCATTTTTAAATTCATCAGACTGGAGAAGATCCCGGAGCATAACAGGACTGTTCTCCTTATTCGGAACCTCAATTCCCACAGCAGCCTTGCCGGGTATCGGTGCCTCAATACGGATATCCGGAGTAGCAAGATTCAGTTTGATATCATCAGAAAGTCCTACGATCTTGCTGACTTTCACTCCCATCTCAGGCTGAAGTTCATATCTGGTAACAGTCGGGCCACAGCTTACATTTGTCACTGTTACATTAACGCCAAAATTATGCAGAGTATCCTGAAGTTTCTGGGCCGTTTTTCTTAAATGGGCATCCGAATCTCCCTGGGATCTGCCATCCCCACGTTTCAGAAGTTTCAGAGGCGGATACTGGTATGGTTTCTTCTCAGGAAGTTCTTTCTGACTGATCTCATGCTGGATATTATTGATTCCGTGTTCGATCTCCGCCTGGGAAGATTTCGGATTTCTGGATGGCTGATGAGATGATTTCTCTTCTGTCTGAGCCTGTGTTTCTGAATTCACCTGTTCCTTCGGATCTGCTGATACTGTTCTGTTTTTATGAGACTTTGACTTTTCAGGCACAGTTTCAGATTTCCCCGGAAAAATCTGGTGCATCTCCGGGATATCAGCATCTTCATATCCATCATAATCATCTTCCGGTGTATTTTCCTGGATATCACGTTCAAAATCAGGTTTTTCTGCGTCCTCGTCCTCCTGCGGTACCTGTGTCGAACGATGGATCTGAAATTCCAACGGTGCTTCATAAGATGGCTGGTTCTCCTCTTTATCAATCTTCTCCTCTTCTGTCAGATCAGTATCTGCCGGAAGCTCTGCTTTTTCTTCATCAAGAAAAGAAGGAAGATTAAATTCTCCCTTACGGTTGGCTTTTACAGCGGCCTGTCTTTCTTTTTCTGCTCTAACAGATTTTCTCCGGAATTTCTTCTTTCCGTTATTCTCAGAAGTCTCCCCTGCAAGTGCCAGCTCTTCTTCTGCCAGTTCTTCCTCCAGAATCCGGATTTTCTCTGCCCTTTTTTCAGCACGGATCTTCCTGCGTAATTCTTTCTGCTTCTCGCGGTCAGGCTGACCCTCTATATATGCGTCTCTGCCTTCCTGCACTACTTCTGAGATAAAATCCACAATCTTGTTCATAAATCCAAAAAAAGATCTCTGGGTGATGATGATCAGTGAGACAAGGAGTACCAGCACAATGATCACTGCACCACCTATCACTCCAAATGCGGAAGCTGTGGAAATACAGACCGCACCTCCAAATACGCCGCCTCCTGTATGATATTCAGAGCTCAAAGAATAGTAATCAGCAAATGTTGTACTTGGTGTATAGCCTTCTGTCAGAAGCTGCAGAAGTCCGCAGAGAAATATAAAAAACACGATTCCTGCCAAAAACTTCTTATATGCAAGGCGGCTGGAACTATTTACAAGAAGAAATGACACTCCACTAAACAGTACAACAGGAAACAGATATGCACACATTCCCATGATTCCAAAAGTTATGCTGCTAATGGCATTGCCCACAATTCCGCCCATTCCAAAAGCACTGATCATAAGGATGATACAGGCTGCAAGTACTACCAGAATAAGAATTTCGGTCTGAAATCTGTTATTGGCAGGCTGCTGCTTCTGTGCAGCCTTTCCCTTTCTTCTTTTGGTTGTTTTTGAAGCTGCCATTATCAGATTCCTCCCATTTAATAAGTTTAGCGAATAAAAACATCCACATTTGATCAAATATAATTTACTGCCAGCGCAATAATTCCGGCTGCAAAACAATAGAATGCAAAATAACGCAGCTTAATCTGATTCACAAAATTCACCATAAAACGGATCACCAGGTATCCTGTAACTCCTGCTATAAGCATTCCAAGAACATAGGTAAATCCCTTGCCCACAGTCATGCTTACAGAAGTAAATTCACCCATTTCAACAATAAACGCTCCGATCACTGCCGGTATGCTCATGAGCAGCGAATATTTCACAGCAAATTTCCGACTCATTCCGCAGAAAAGGCCGGCACTCATAGTCAGTCCCAGCCTGGATATGCCGGGAAATACAGAAACTCCCTGACAGATTCCCATCCACATGGCATCTCCGTAATTTGCTTCCCTTGTTCCCTTGTTTCCATTTATGCTGCTGTAATCTACTACAAGAAGAATTACTCCTGTGAGCAGCAGACCAATACCGGAAAACATATGAGATGCTGCTGTACGCACTACAAGGCGTTTGCACTGGTATCCTATCAACATTGTAGGAATCGTAGATACAACAAGCAGTGCAGTAAGTTTACGATAAGTACCTGTTACGATTCTTGCATAGGTAAGGTTCTTGCCTGTTCTTCTGTTATAAAGAAAAATATTGGCATTACCAATCAGATCCAGAATCATTCCGATCAGCTCGATTCCGATCTTCCTGATGTCTTTCCACAAAAACAGGATCAGGGCAGCCATTGTTCCAATATGAAGCATCACTTCAAAAAGCACTCCTGAACCTCTGGTGCCGCCCATCAAATGCTGCACTGCACAAAGGTGTCCGAAACTGCTGACTGGCAGAAATTCTGTGATGCCCTGCAGGATTCCCAATATAATAGCATGTATTACTGACATAATTATATTTCCTTTTCTAAAAATTTTTCCAACACATTATAGCATAATTGCAGCCAACTTACAATCCACTCTTGGCAGAAAAATCAAACAGATGTTCTTTCCGGTGTAATTCAGCAAACAGAGTAAAAAAAGCCTCCCGGCTTGTGCCATATATGGCCACTGCAGCCGGAAGACTCTTTATAAACAGAGCTTCTGTTTATTTATTTTTCAGATATTCATCGATACCTCTTGCGCCTGCTTTACCAGCACCCATTGCAAGGATTACGGTAGCTGCACCTGTAACGGCATCTCCACCTGCGTATACACCATCCTTAGATGTCTTACCAGTCTCCTCCTCAGCAACGATACATCTTCTCTTGTTGATATCGAGACCTTTGGTCGTGGAAGAAATAAGCGGGTTCGGTGAAGTACCGAGAGACATGATAACTGTATCCACATCCATCTCATACTCGGAACCAGGAATCTCTACCGGACGTCTTCTTCCGGAAGCATCCGGCTCACCAAGCTCCATCTTAACAACTTTCATACCATTTACATGTCCGTTCTCATCCACAAGGATCTCCTTCGGATTAGTAAGAAGGTCAAAGATGATGCCCTCTTCCTTAGCGTGATGAACTTCCTCTGCTCTGGCAGGAAGCTCAGCTTCACTTCTTCTGTACACGATATGTACTTCCGCACCAAGTCTCAGAGCTGTTCTTGCAGCATCCATAGCAACATTACCACCACCCACAACTGCAACTTTCTTGCCTGCTGCGATCGGTGTATCGTAAGAATCATCGAATGCTTTCATGAGGTTGCTTCTTGTCAGGTACTCGTTTGCAGAAAATACACCGCTTGCATTCTCACCCGGGATACCCATGAACATCGGAAGTCCTGCACCGGAGCCGATGAATACAGCCTCAAATCCCTCATCCTCGATCAGCTGATCGATGGTAGTGGATTTACCGATGACAACGTTTGTCTCGAATTTAACGCCAAGCTCTTTGACCTTCTCGATCTCTTTCTTAACAACCTTCTGCTTCGGAAGACGGAACTCCGGAATACCGTAAACAAGAACACCGCCAAGCTCATGAAGAGCCTCGAATACAGTTACATCGTATCCTGCCTTTGCAAGGTCACCTGCACAGGTAAGTCCGGATGGACCGGAACCGATCACTGCAACCTTATGTCCGTTCTTAACCTCTGCTCCTGCAGGTTTGATATCATGCTCCAGAGCATAGTCTGCAACGAATCTCTCCAGCTTACCGATAGAAACAGCCTCGCCCTTCTTACCGCGGATACACTGTCCCTCACACTGGGATTCCTGCGGACATACACGACCACAGATAGCCGGAAGTGCGGAAGACAAACCGATCACCTTGTAAGCCTCTTCCATGTTGCCTTCTTTGATGTGCTCGATAAATCCCGGAATATTGATGGATACCGGACATCCTTCTACACATTTCGGTTTCTTACAGCCGAGACATCTCTGTGCCTCTTCCATTGCTTCTTCCTGATTATATCCAAGACATACTTCCTCGAAGTTTGTCGCACGTACCTTAGGATCCTGCTCTCTTACAGGAACTTTTTTTAACATTTTTGCATCTGCCATTACTTGTCACCTCCGCACTGTCCGCATCCACCGTGGTGGGTATCGCCTTCCTGAAGTTTCAGTAATGCACGTCCCTCCTGGGTCTTGTACATCTGGCTTCTCTTCATAGCCTGATCGAAATCAACGAGATGTCCGTCAAACTCCGGTCCGTCTACACAGGCAAACTTAATCTCATCACCGACCTGCAGACGACATGCACCGCACATACCGGTTCCGTCAACCATGATCGGGTTCATGCTGACAATTGTATGGATTCCAAGTTTCTTGGTAAGGAGACAGACAAATTTCATCATGATCATCGGTCCGATTGCTACACAGACATCATAATGTTTGCCTTCGTTTGTAACGAGATCCTCAAGAGTTTTTGTTACCATACCGGAACGGCCATAGGATCCGTCATCTGTTGTAACATAAAGATTGGAAACAGATGAAAGCTCTTTCTCAAGGATAACCATATCCTTTGTCTTGGAACCAAGGATAACATCTGCTGTGATACCGTGCTCATGAAGCCATTTAACCTGCGGATAAACAGGTGCAGTACCTACACCACCAGCAACAAATACCATTTTCTTTTTCTTAAGTTCTTCGATATCCTCGTGTACGAACTCAGACGGACATCCCAGCGGTCCTACGAAATCACGGAAAGAATCTCCTTCTTTCAGAGCAGACATCTTAACAGTAGATGCACCAATCTCCTGGAATACTATCGTAACTGTACCAGCTTCGCGGTCATAGTCACAGATAGTAAGTGGGATTCTCTCTCCCTTTTCATCAAGTTTCACAATGATAAATTGTCCTGGCAGACAATGGCTTGCCACACGTGGTGCATGCACAACCATAAGATGAATCTTAGCTGCCAGCGTTTCAGCTTTTAAAACCTTATACATGGTCTTCCTCCTCGCGCTAATTATAAACCTTTATTAATAATACGCTAAAATTCTTGATATGGCAAGGGAAGATTTACATTTTCTGCCGATTTTCTTTACCACAGTACAGTATAACTACGTTAGTCTCATATAACCTTTTTCGCCAAAATCCTCATAAAAATGACTATTTCTGCGTTTTTCTTTCTTCGATCAGTGAATACAGCCGGTCCAGTGCGTCCCTGATCCCACCTACTTCATCGATCAAGCCTTCTTTTACTGCCTCTTCCCCTTCCAGCATGGTTCCCACATCTTTTACCAGCTGTGAAGTATCCAGCATCAGCTCTTCCATCCGCTCTCTGGTCATGTGGGAGTGTCTGGCCACAAATGCAGTGATCCGGTCCTGGATCTTTTCCATATTGCGGTAAGTCTGCACCACCCCGATAAACATACCGTTCTGGCGTACCGGATGGATCACCATGGTAGCACTGGGCACAATAAAAGAATAATCTGCCGAAACCGCCATAGGAACTCCTATGGAATGTCCTCCACCAAGAACAAGTGACACTGTAGGGATACTTAAGGATGCGATCATCTCTGCAATGGCAAGTCCCGCTTCCACGTCGCCTCCTACTGTATTAAGAAGAATCAGAAGTCCCTCGATCTCCTCATCATCCTCGATCAGTGCCAGCTTGGGCAAAACATGTTCATACTTGGTAGTCTTACTGTGGGACGGAGCCGACTCATGTCCCTCGATCTCTCCAATTACTGTAAGAAGCTCCACTTTATGTTTTCTGGAATTCCCGTCAAGCACCACCTGACCTGTTTCACGGATCTGCTCATCCTGACTCTCCTCTCTGTTCAGTTCTTTCTGTTTTTTCTCTTCTTTTTCGTTTTTTTCCATATAAAAATACCTCCGGAATCAAAAATTCTGGAGGTATTATGTGCAAAAATATCAATCCCTATTCGAAAATCATTCGTCCCAGTTCGTCCATACGTCAGTAACGTCATCATCTTCATCAAGAAGATCCAGAGTTCTGTGAAGATCCTTGATCGCCTGGTCATCGTTGAGCTCCACATAGGTCTGCGGGATCATGGCGATCTGTGCTTCCATAAGCGGGATTCCGGCTTTCTCAAGAGCCTCGCGTACTGCACTGAAATCATCCGGTGCAGTGATAATCTCAAAGCTGTCCTCTTCCTCGCTGAAATCCTCTGCGCCTGCATCAAGAGCTGTCATCATCAGCTCGTCCGCATCCACATCGCCGCACTCATCCTCAAGTTCTTCCTTGTCTATGATGATCTGACCTTTCTGGTCAAACATGAAAGATACGCATCCCTGTGTTCCGATGCTTCCGTTGCCTTTGGTAAATGCGTTACGCACATTACCTGCTGTACGGTTCTTGTTATCTGTAAGTGTCTCTACGATTATGGCAACACCGTTCGGACCATATCCCTCATATACAGCTTTCTCATAGCTGTCTGCGGAATCTGCTCCGGCTGCTTTCTTGATTCCACGGTCAATAGTATCGTTCGGCATGTTGTTTGCTTTCGCCTTGGCAATGACATCACGAAGCTTGCTGTTGTTTGCAGGATCCGGACCGCCGGCTTTTACCGCCATAACGATCTCACGTCCGATGACTGTGAATATCTTACCCTTCTTGGCATCATTTTTCTCTTTCTTATGTTTGATGTTGGCAAATTTTGAATGTCCTGACATGTTATCTTCCTCTCCTCGTTTTTACTGTTCCTTCTTTGAACAGTGTCTTATTAATTCAATACTTTATCCATTCCGCAAGTACCGGTTCACGTATTGCAACTCGATTAAATATAACACTTATGGAAGATTTCGTCAAGAATCAGAATACCCGGTCAAGCTAGAATGTAAGCTCCAGGCTGATTTCAAGTGCATGGTTCACCTTATCCAGCATGGCCTCGTCCAGATGGCACACCTTATCTTTCAGTCTCCGTTTATCAATGGTACGCAGCTGTTCCAGAAGAATCACTGAATCCTTCTCGATTCCATAAGCAGATGCATCGATCTCAATATGTGTCGGCAGTTTTGCCTTGTTCATTTTTGATGTAATGGCTGCGCAGATCACTGTCGGGCTATGTCTGTTACCCACATCGTTCTGAATGATCAGCACCGGGCGGATACCACCCTGTTCACTTCCCACTACAGGTCTTAAATCTGCGTAAAAAATATCCCCTCTTTTTATAACCACACAATTCACACTCCGATTCTGGTCCGGCTTCTCTTTGTAAGCCGTAGTCCTTTTTACAGATAAGTATTTCCACAAATTCATTGTGTATACATGCGTGGTAATTTTTCCCCGCTTTACCTCTCAGTAAAACAGATCTCTTTTATCACTGAAAGAAGCTTTCTTCTTCGCCGCATTCCTTACCATCTTTTATATAGACTCTCGGAACACGCTTGCTGATCTCACAGACAAACTCATAGGAAAATCTTCCGGAAATATCTCCCAGTGTCTCCACACTGATAAATTCATCTCCGTCTCTTCCCATCAGCGTCACCTCATCGCCTGCCTTTACCTCCGGAATATCTGTGACATCCACCATGAACTGATCCATACATACACGGCCAAGGATCGGAGCTTTTTTTCCATGGATCAGAACCCAACCCTTGTTGGAAAGCTGTCTCGGATAGCCATCTGCGTAGCCTACCGGAATCGTAGCCATTCTGGTAAAACGCTCTGTGATAAAAGTTCCTCCATAACTTACCGCAGTTCCGCGCTCCACATTCTTTACATAGGATACGTGGCTCTTAAGTTCCATGGCAGGAATCAGCTTCACAATGTCACGCTCAACCTCCTCGGAAGGATAAATTCCATAAATGGTGATTCCTGCACGGACAACGTTAAGATTGGCTTCCGGAACACGGATGATACCTGCACTGTTGGAGCAATGACGGACCGGGATGTGCACACCCCTTTTTTCCAGAAGATCTGCAAAACGCAAATAACGGTCAAGCTGCACAAGTGCAGGAGAACGGTCAAACTCATCTGCCCTCGCAAAATGGGTAAACATTCCCTCGATCACAAGATTCGGGATCTTGGCAACTTTTTCGATCTTAACAGCATTCTCCGGAATATCCGCGTAACCGATCCTGGTCATTCCTGTATCCAGAGCCAGGTGAATATGTACATTTTTCCCGATACGTTCTCCTGCTTTGGCATACTCTACCGCAGTATTCAGATCAGAAATGGTGATCCGGATATCATTGGCAGCAAGCTCCTCATAATATTCTTCAAAAACAATGCCCAGGATCAGGATCGGCTTGGTAATGCCCGCATGACGAAGCTCCAGTGCTTCCTCTGCTGTAGCTGTGGCAAATCCCCAGATATAATCATAATCATGAATCAGCTTTGCAATTGCCCTGGCACCATGTCCGTAGCCATCTGCCTTGATCACTGCAATAATCCTGGTTCCTTCTTTTACATTTCTGTGCATCTCCTCAAAGTTATGGGCAATGGCATCCAGGGATACCAGAGCTTTAACTCTCTCGTATTTTTTCATAATTTTGACTCCTCTTCACCTATCGCTAAAGCCTGCGGAAGATATTCAATGATATCTCCTGCCAGCATACTGCGCTTTCCTTTTTCAGCGGCTGCAAGATCGCCGCAAAGTCCGTGAAGATAAACACCTAACGCGGCCTTTAAAACCATTGGAGGCTGTTCCTCCGTTTTCAGATACATACACAACACACCTGCCAGAATCCCGGAAAGCACATCTCCGCTTCCTGCGGTTGCCATGCCGGAATTGCCTGAAACATTCAGATAGACATCGTTCCTGCCATCTGTAACTACTGTGCATGCATCTTTCTGAACACACACGCAGCCTGTTTTCTTTGCATAATCCACAGCTGTCCCTGCAATGGTCTCCTGGATCTCCCTGATACTTTTGCCGCAAAGACGGCTCATCTCCCCGATATGGGGAGTCAGGATCACATGATCTCCTATATATTTCCTCCACTGCGGATGCATAGCCAGAAGATTCAGCCCATCTGCATCCAGTACCAGCGGTTTTTTCTCCCGGGCAGCTGCCGTGAGAAACCACTGTTCTCTCTCACGGCTGGCCCCTGAAGTTCCAAGTCCCGGTCCGATCACGATCACGTCGCACCAGGAAAGAAGCTGTTCATTGGATTCCTCATCAAACCGGGTACATACCATGGCTTCTGGCAAAAGAATCTGCAATGGTATCCGATTCTCTTCCACAGTCTGGATCTTCACCATTCCCGCTCCGGCCCGGAGTGCTGCACCGGCACTTAAGTAAGCAGCCCCGCACATTCCCGCACTTCCGGTAACAAATAGGATTTTTCCAAAAGTTCCCTTATTTCCGCCGGGATCACGCTCCGGAAACAGTTTCAGGTCTTCTTTCTCCAGACAGCGGGCAGATGCCTTTACAGCTTCCTGCTCATAGATTCCGATATCCGCTATGACGATCTTTCCCGCATACAGTCTTCCCGGATAAAAGCAAAGTCCTCTTTTCACATAGGCAAACGTAACAGTAAGATCGGCACTGAAGGCGATTCCCATTTCCAGGCCAGTATCTCCGTTCACTCCTGATGGGATGTCAACAGCGATCTTCTTTGCCCGCGCACTGTTCATCTCATGGATGATCTTCGCATAATGTCCCTCGATCGGACGCGCAAGGCCCACACCGAACACGGCATCTACTATAGTAGTATATTCGCTCCAGTTCGGGTTATTCACTTCCGGTACATGATAAGCTGTAGCGATCTTGTACTGCAGCGTTGTCTCCCTGGTCATTTTTTCCTTGTTTCCGGCCATATGAAATTCTGCCCGGATTCCCTTGAGATAAAGCAATCTGGCAACGGCGATCCCATCACCGCCGTTATTTCCGCTTCCGCAGACTACCAGGATCCGTTCATTCTTTTCCAGGTATTTCTCTGTTTCCTCTACTACTTTCAATGCTGCCCGCTCCATCAGAACTTCCGATGCCACACCGATCTTGTGGATAGTAGCACTGTCCAGGTTCTTCATCTCAGCGCAGGTAACAAGTTTTTTCATGCTGTCTTCTTCCCCCTCTCACAGAGAAAGCTGCCGTTTCCGGCAGCCCCATACTCCATTTCTGTTATTCCACATGCTCCTGCCTGTATTTGCTCAGATTGTACGACAGCGTCATAAGACTCTCGGAAAGGTGCACGTTCTCCACGATCACATCATCCGGTGTCTCAAGATCAAGATGTGCAAAATTCCAGATCGCCTTGATCCCGTTCTCTACCAGAATGTCAGCCATCTCCTTGGCTTTATTCTTAGGAAGGGTAAGAATCGCAATCTCCACATGATTCTCTCTCAGGAAAAACGGCAGCTCACTGAGCATCTGGATCTCAAGCCCACGGACTGCAATACCTTCAAGAACCGGATTTACATCAAAGATCCCTACCAGCTTGAATCCCCGTTTTTCAAAATCCACATAATTGGCAAGCGCCTGTCCAAGATTACCGGCACCCAGAATGATCATCGGATGAACAGTATCCAGTCCTAATATCTTACCAATCTCTGTATAAAGATAATGCACGTTATAGCCATAGCCCTGCTGCCCAAAACCGCCGAAATTATTAAGATCCTGACGGATCTGGGAAGCTGTGGTGTGCATCTTCTTACTTAATTCATTGGAAGAAATACGCTCTACATTGTCTTCCATCAGCTCTCCTAAGTAGCGGTAATAGCGTGGCAGACGCTTAATCACCGCTTTCGAGATTTGTTTTGTCTCCACGATAGTTTTCCTCCTTACCTTACACTAGTTTAATTATACCGAATTGACATTTTCCTGTCAATTAAACTTGTGAGTTATGTACAAATTTCTTCATATTTTTTCAAATAATTGATTTTTTCTTTGAATTCCTGTGGGTTTCCGTTATAATAAGTGAAGGATTTTCCCTGTTTTTTTAGGCAGAGTCAGGATCTTTTTGTACAGGAGGACAGTTTTTATGATTTTATCATGTCAGAATATATGCAAGGCTTTTGGCGAAAATGTTATTTTAAATAATGCATCCTTCCATATCGAGGACCGGGAAAAAGCGGCTCTTATCGGATGCAACGGAGCAGGTAAGACTACGCTTCTTCGTATTATCATGCAGGAGATTTCCGCAGATTCGGGAACTGTAGTTCTTGCCCGGGATAAAAATATCGGTTATCTCGCCCAGTATCAGGATATTCACGGCCACCACACCATTTATGAGGAGCTTCTTACGACCAAGCAGCACATCATTGATATGGAACGCCGCATCCGCAATCTGGAGCAGGAAATGAACAATGTCACTGGTGATGACCTGAACCGCCTGATGGAGACCTATACCCGTCTCACCCATCAGTTTGAACTGGAGAACGGCTATGCTTACAAGAGCGAGCTCACCGGTGTCCTGAAAGGCCTTGGTTTCACAGAGGAAGATTACGACAAACAGATTGAGAAGCTTTCCGGAGGCCAGAAAACACGTGTGGCACTTGGAAAGATGCTTCTTTCCAAGCCGGATATCCTGCTTCTTGATGAGCCTACCAACCATCTGGATATGGAGAGTATCTCCTGGCTGGAGACTTATCTTCTCAATTATCCGGGAGCTGTTTTTATTGTATCCCATGATCGTTATTTTCTTGATAAAGTTGTCACCAAGGTCGTAGAGATCGAAGCTGGTGAGACCCGTGTTTACAGTGGCAATTACTCTTCCTACGCCCTTAAGAAAGCCCAGCTTCGTGATGCCCAGTATAAAGCTTTCCTGAACCAGCAGAGAGATATCAGGCATCAGGAGGCAGTTATCGCTAAACTGAAATCTTTTAACCGTGAAAAATCCATCAAGCGTGCTGAGAGCCGTGAAAAAATGCTGGATCGCGTGCAGCGTATTGAGAAACCGCTGGAGATCCAGGATCGGATGCGTATTTCCCTGGAGCCGCGTGTTTTAAGCGGAAATGACGTTCTTCATGTGGAAGGACTTTCCAAGGCTTTCCCAGGGCAGACGCTTTTTTCAGATATCTCCTTTGATATCAAGCGTGGAGAACGTGTAGCCCTGATCGGAAACAACGGAACCGGCAAGACAACGATGCTGAAGATCATCAACAGTCTTCTTGAAGCAGATGCCGGTAAATTTTCTCTTGGCTCAAAGGTTCAGATCGGGTATTACGATCAGGAACATCATGTTCTTCATATGGATAAGACGATCTTCCAGGAGATTTCTGACACCTACCCCACACTTACAGAAACAGAGATCCGCAATATGCTTGCAGCTTTCCTTTTTACAGGAGATGATGTATTTAAAGAGATCTCCGCACTTTCCGGCGGCGAACGAGGACGTGTCTCTCTTGCCAAGCTGATGCTCTCAGAAGCCAACTTCCTGATTCTGGATGAGCCTACCAACCATCTGGATATCGCCTCCAAGGAAATACTGGAGGAAGCACTTGTAAGCTATACTGGTACTGTGCTGTATGTATCCCACGACCGTTACTTTATCAATCAGACAGCAACCAGGATCATGGAACTGACCAATCAGGCTGTTGTAAATTATATCGGTGATTACGACTATTATCTTGAGAAAAAAGAAGAACTGACCAGCGCCTATGCTCCTGACATCAATACCCCGGAAACTCCTCAGGAAGAAAAAGCAGCCTCCGAGAACAAGCTTTCCTGGCAACAGATGAAGGAGGAACAGTCAAGGAAACGAAAACGGGAAGCCGAACTGAAAAAAGTAGAAGCCCGCATTGAAGAGCTGGAAACAAGAGATAAAGAAATTGATGATACCATGATTCTCCCGGATATATGTACCAACGTGGCAGAATGTACAAAGCTCAGCCGTGAAAAAGCAGCCATTGCAGAAGAACTAGAAGAGCTTTATGAGAAATGGGAAGAGCTGGCTTGAATGGTCAGCTCTTTTTTAGACCGGCAGATCCCGGTATTTATTTATGCAATAATATCTGCTGATTACCTGCATGAAGATTTATGCAAGTTCTTTCAACAAGATTTCCTCAAACTGCGGTGCACAGGCAAGGATATCACCATTTGTCAGATAAGCTGGTTCTTCACCTTTCCAGGTCCTGACCACGCCTCCTGCTTCTCTAACAATAATGGTTCCTGCAGAATAATCCCAGGGTTTCAGGTCACGCTCAAGATAACCATGCTCTCTTCCACATGCCACATAGCACATATCAAGCTCTGCGGAACCTGTCCGTCGGAAGTCCCCGCATTTCATAAAGATATTATAGAAAATCGGAAACAGATTCTTTGCTTCGGATTTCGTATATGGCGTGGAACCGTAGGAAATCACAGCGTCCCCGAAATGCTCTGTGGAAGAAGCATGAATAGCATTATCGTTAAGATATGCTCCCTCACCTTTCGCTGCATGAAACAGCTCATCTGTAAACGGATTAAACACAGCTCCGAAAACGATCTCGCCTTTTTCGTAAAGTCCAAGTGCAACAGCACTCATACGGAAATCAAGGATCAGATTGGCAGTTCCGTCAATAGGATCCAGAATCCAGTAAGTTCCCTCTTCGGAAAGTCCCGTATTCTCCTTCTCCTCTGCGATCAGGGCGATATCCGGAAAAGCTTTTCCCAGTTCAGCCTTCAGGAAATTCTGTACAGCCAGATCCACATTCGTCACATAGTTGGCCGCACCTTTCACCATAACTTCCTCATTTTTCATCTCTTTTAAGATCAGATCTTTTGTCTGTCTTACCAGAGCGATCGCCTGTTTCTGTTCTTCTGCTGAAATCATAATACCTCCCCTGAACAGTTTTTCTGTTCCATAATAAAATGTTCCTCTGATCTTCTCTATTGGATCAATCTGCCAAGATGTGCCTCAAAGCACACTCCGTCATTGCGGTCAGTCCCTTCTTCCACTGCATCTCTGATAGATGCAGAAATAAAATCCACTGCCAGATGTGCACATTTTTTCATAGAATAACCTTTCACCAGTCCCGCACTGAGTACTGATGCAAAAAGATCTCCTGTACCGGAATAGCTGCCACCGGATTTCTCTGCAAAGACCCAAGAACTTTTCTCTTTTTCCAGAACAAGATTTCCTATTTTCACAAGCTCCTCGCCTTCCCGGTAATCCACTCCTGTGATCACAACTGCGGAAAGGGAAAATTCCTCTGCAAGTCTGCGACCGGTCTCTTCGATCTGATCCAGCCGTTCTCTTCCTGATATCTCCTGGAATTCTCTCCAGATTGCTTCCATCTTCTCCTTTCCGTATAAAAGGATCAGTGCTTCTGTCAGATTGGGCGTGATCACATAAGAACGTCTGACCAGTTCACAAAAGCGGTTTCTAAGTGCCTCTGTATAGATAGGGTATACTTCTCCGTCATCCCCCATTACAGGATCTGTAAGGATCAGTGTGTCTTCCCCGGCAAACGTATCCATCAGTTTCAGGATCTTATCTGCCTGTTTCTCATCAGAAAGAAAACCTGTGTAAATTCCATCCGGAACAAAATCCCGTTTCTTCCACTGTTCCATATATGGTTCCATATGATCTGTGAAATCCTCACAGAAATAAGTATCATAGCCTGTCTGATTACTTAAAACAGCTGTGGGAAAAGGGCATGCCTGCACTCCCATCACTGAGATCACAGGAATTGCCGCTGTAAGCGAACATTTTCCCAGTCCGGAAAGATCATTGACCACTGCTATTTTCTTCATCTCATTTCTCCAGTCTTGAGTTTTTTTCCGTATTATTATAGAATATATTGTCAGGTTTACGCAATCACTTTTGGAAGGAAATTACCATACCTATGTTAAATATATCCGCAGAACACAAAAAAGAACATCTCTATCTGGAAGTATACCACTACTACAGGAAAATGATCATGGAAAACCGACTTCTTCCCGGAAGCAAGATGCCTTCTCTGCGCAAATGCGCTCAGGATCTGAAGCTTAGCCGTACCACGATTGAAAATGCTTATCTCCAGCTTGCAGCTGACGGCTATATTATCGCCAGACCCCAGAGCGGCTATTATGTCACAGATATTGCCAGAAAACAACACCATCTTACTCTGGAAAAGCCTTTCAGAGACACCATTCCCTGTGTCTATGATTTTGCTTCTTCCGGTGTTGACCGGGAAAGTTTCCGTTTTGACCTGTGGCAGCGTTACATTAAAAGCGCACTCCGTCAGGATGAACGTATGCTATCCTACGGAGAACCCCAGGGTGAAAAAGATTTCCGGGAAGTTCTCTCCGATTATGTCCGGGAACGCAGAAATGTGATCTGTTCTCCCGATGATATTGTAGTTGGTGCCGGACTTCAGAGCCTTCTTCAGATCCTCTGTCCCCTGATCCATGACCGGAAAACTGTCTCATTTCCTACCCCGTCCTTTATCCAGTGCAGCACTGTTTTTGAAGATTACGGATTTGATGTCCATTACCGCAACAAAAACTGTGATGTAATCTATGTATCACCTGCACATATGACTAAATGGGGTGAGATCATGCCTGTGAAACGTCGTCTGGAACTGATCCGACACGCGGAGACCGACGGCCATCTGATCATTGAAGATGATTTCGAAAACGAATTCGTCTATCTCCAGAAGCCCACACCATCCCTGTTCGGCCTTGCAGGAGGGGAAAATGTGATTTATATCGGATCTTTTTCCAGGCTTCTCCTTCCATCTATCCGTGTGAGTTTTATGGTTCTTCCGCCATCTCTCCGGGAATTATATATAAAAAAAGCTGCCTGCTATAATCAGACAGCTTCCAAAGCAGAACAGATTGCTCTCTGCCAGTTTATCCGCGATGGCCATATGCTCTCCCAGACAAGAAAGCTCCGTCGTCTTTATGCCCAGAAGCTGAAAGCTCTCACATCCGCAGTAAAAGAAACTTTCGGAAAAAACTGCCAGATCATAACTGGGGCAGCAGGTACCAGCCTGGCACTTACCATCCCCTGTCCCGCCACAGGTGACCAGCTGATAAAGGCTGCATGCACACAGGGCCTGCGTCTGGAAGTCCTTAAAGAAACAGAAGAAACCATCTCTCTTGTTCTTTCCTGTTCTTCCATCCCTTTAAAAGACTTCCTCCCTGCATGTCAGCTTCTGAAAACAGTGACTGACAGCTTTGTATGATCAGTCTCTTTTGTTATCGATCATATAAAGAAGTGCATTCACAATGCACGCTGCAATATTACTTCCGCCTTTACGTCCTTTTGCAACAATATAAGGCACATCTGCGTGCATGATCAGCTCTTTGGACTGTACAACATTTACAAATCCCACCGGCACGCCGATGATCAGCTCGGGGGAAATCTTCCCCTCTTCGATCAGCTCATAAAGACGAACCAGCGCGGTCGGTGCATTTCCAATGGCAAAGATCAGCTTTTCATCCATCTCAGCAGCCTTATCCATACTTGCGGTAGCTCTTGTTGTCCCGTTTTTCTTTGCCATGGCAGCTACATCTTCATCAGACATGAAACAGTATGCTTCACCGCCGTAACGGGCAAGTGCACGTTTGTTGATACCTGCTTTTGCCATCTGGGTATCAGTGACAATGCATGCACCGTTGCGGATTGCTTCCAGGGCACGCTCTACAGCACCTTCAGAAAAGCAGAGATTTTTTGCATAATCAAAATCTGCGCTTGTGTGGATGCAGCGTTTTACGATCAGTTCTGTCCCAGGGATAAGAGGTGTGTCCCCAAGCTCCTCTGTGATGATCTCAAAGCTTCTTTTTTCAATCTCCATAGGTTTTACATTTTCAAGCTCTACTTTCATTTCTCTTCGTCCTCCGCGATCCCGTTCTCCAGGATCTCATAGATTTTTTTCATATCCATATGTTTTCGAAGCTCTGCTGCCAGAATATCATACTGCTGTTCCTTAAATGCCGCAAAGTCAACACCTGTCATATTTTCCACATCAATGCCTTTTTTCTCACCGATCACACGGATGATGGCTTCTGCTGATTCCTCCTTGTCAAAAACTCCGTGGATATAAGTTCCGCAGACATTTCCTGCAAAAGCACCTTCTTCTTTCTTCTCGCCGCTGACACTGTCTGTGATCCTGGTAGCTGTACCAGCTTCCCCTTTCAGGATGCTCTCACCCATATGAATCTCATAGCCTTCCACTTCTGCGCCTGAAAGATGTGCAAACACACCGGAAAGCTCTCCGAAATGTCCCTGTACCCTTGTTCTTGTTTTCTTCTCTGCAAATACAGTATCCATAGGAAGAAGTCCCATACCTTTCATGGAACCGCCATTCTCCACGCCATGAGGATCGCTCAAAGTTTCTCCCATCATCTGATAGCCACCGCAGACACCAAAAATCAGCTTTCCTCTGGAAGCCTCTTTGAGAACTGCTGCCTCCATGCCACTTTCCCTCATCCAGATCAGATCGCCCATTGTGTTCTTTGTTCCCGGCAGGATGATCATGTCCGGAGAATGAAGATCTCGCGGATGTTTTACATAGCGGAGGGAAACTCCGGGGATACTCTCAAACGGATTGAAATCCGTAAAGTTGGAAATCCTTGGCGTACGGATCACCGCGATATCGATCACACCGGCTTCCTGTTTCCGATCAAAACGCTCTGTCAGGCTGTCTTCATCTTCTACCTGGATATCAAGATACGGAGCAACACCCACAACAGGAATGCCGCTTCTCTCTTCCAGCATCTCCACGCCAGGATCAAGGATGGTCTTGTCCCCGCGGAATTTGTTTATGATGAGACCTTTGACCATGGCTTTTTCATCTTCTTCCAGAAGCTCCACAGTACCGATCAGCTGTGCAAAAACCCCGCCTCTGTCAATATCTCCTACAAGAAGTACCGGTGCTTTTGCCATCTTCGCCATTCCCATATTTACAATGTCCTCATCTTTGAGATTTATCTCAGCCGGACTTCCTGCGCCTTCGATAACGATGATATCGTTTTCAGCTGCAAGAGCATTGTAGGCTTTCATCACATCCGGAACAAGTTTCTTTTTGTATTTGAAATAATCTCTGGCACTCATAGTTCCAAGAACTTCGCCGTTTACGATCACCTGAGAACCTACATCATTGGTAGGTTTCAGAAGGATGGGATTCATAAGAACAGACGGTTTGATCCCTGCTGCCTCGGCCTGCATAACCTGTGCACGTCCCATCTCCAGGCCATCTTCCGTAATGAAAGAATTCAGTGCCATATTCTGTGACTTAAAGGGAGCCACCTTATATCCGTCCTGCCTGAAGATCCTGCAAAGCCCTGCAGCCAGCAGACTCTTTCCGGCATTGGACATGGTTCCCTGTACCATTATTGCTTTTGCCATACTATACCTCCCTCAAGTACTTCAATCAGTTTTACATTTTCTTCATGCTTCTTTACAGCTATCCTGTAATAACCTTTTGTAAGCCCCGGATAATTGCTGCAGTCGCGGATCACGATTCTCTTTCGCAGACAGAAATCAAAAAGTTCCTCCGGTCCCTTGAAGAAAATATAATTGGCTTCTGACGGAAATACCTTATACCCGATGCGGGTCATCTCTTCTTTCAGCCACTGTGACTCCCTGAAAACAAGCTGGCGTCCTTTTTCCACATATTCAGTTTCTGAAAGTGCCTGAATACCGGCTGCCTGAGCCATTGTGGAAACATTCCAGGGCTGAACATTCCGTTCCATCTTATCCAGAAGAACATGATTGGAACAAAGGCCGTAACCCAGACGTACTCCAGCCATGGCGTACCTTTTTGTGAATGCTTTCAGGATAAAAAGATTATCAAATCCGGAAAGCGACCGTTTCAGGGAATATTCCTGCGGTTCTTTTACAAAATCAAGGAAACACTCATCTACAACAAGAAGGATTCCCAGCTTTCTGCTCTTCTCCAGTATCTTTTTTAAAAGACGGTGAGGGATCAGCATGCCTGTAGGATTATTGGGATTGCAGAGAAATGCCATATCCAGACCCTTATGAAGAATATCCAGATAAGCTTCTCCCAGCATAAATCCCTCATTCTCAGTCAGCATATAATATTCCAGCTCACATCCTGTACTTGACAGTGCCTGGCCGTACTCCGCAAATGTAGGTGCCGGGATCAGTGCTTTCTTCGGATTCACTGCACGGCACAGGGTAAAGATCACTTCTGCCGCACCGTTTCCGCAGATCACTTCTTCTGTCTTAACCCCTTCATACTCTGCGATCTTTTCTCTGAGAAGTTCACTACCCACCTGCGGATACTCGGCAATATGATCCAGGCTGTCACAAATAGCCTTTTTCACACTTTCCGGTGTTCCCAGAGGATTCAGATTCGCAGAAAAATCAAGGCAGTTCCTGTATTTGTAAACGTCTCCTCCATGTATGTGTTTTGTCATTGGTTACTCTCCTGTATGTTTCACTTCGTTGATTTCCCGGAACGCTATAATTCTTTCTGATCAGAAAAACAGCATCCGGACTGCTCCGCTGATCAGAAGAAATACGACAACTCCCAGTGTTGATGCCGCATACATCAGACGATTGGCTCTTTTGATATCTTCCGGCTCTACCGGACGGATCGGGTCACCAATCGTTGGTTTTTCATATAATTTTCCAAAATAATACGCATTTCCCGCAAGCTGTACATCCAGGGCACCAGCCATGGCAGCCTCTGTCTGTGCTGAATTGGGACTTGCGTGGTTGCGGCGATCCCTACGATAGATTTTTGCCGCATTTTTTGTATCCATTCCTGCAAAAACAGTTCCTGCTACCATCAGCCATCCTGAAATCCTGGCCGGAATATAGTTGGCCACATCATCAAGCTTCGCCGCCACGCGTCCAAAATACAGATATTTATCATTCTTATATCCAAGCATGGAATCCATGGTGTTGATGCCTTTATAAAGGAACATCAGCGGCACGCCGCCAATAGCCATATAGAACATCGGTGCGATCACACCGTCGGAAGCATTCTCTGCAACAGTTTCTACTGCCGCTTTCGTAACACCGGTCTCTGTCAGCTCCCTGGTGTCACGTCCAACGATCATGGAAACTGCATAACGCGCTTCATCCAGAGTTCCGTTTTTCAGGCGGTCATAAACCTTCATGCTCTCATCCTTCAGAGATCGTGTCGCCAGAAGCTGATAGCACCAGAACGACTCCAGCACAAAACCTGCCACAGGCAGAAAACGGTAAAGATAATGAAGAACAAGAAGCGGTACACCGCCGCTGAACAGGCAGATCAGAACTACCATCACGAAACCTCCTGCCAGCTCTCCTCCATTGCTTTTTGGAAAAACTCTGCGGATCGCTTTTTCCAGTACTGCGATGAGATTTCCGATCACACAGATAGGATGGTAAAGCCATCTCGGGTCTCCGATGAGAAGATCCAGCACAAAACCGATGGCAAGTGCCGGCAGACTATATTTCAGCATTTTTTCTCTGCCTCCGTTCCTTCTTATAATCCTGTGCATTGCTAAGGAAGCGCGCCGGAACCTCCGGATTTCCATAATAATAAAGATGAGGGAATCCAGCCATCAGACGGCCTTCTTTATGAATACAGTCCCAGCCTCGCTTTGATGCCGGTTTTGCCGCATGGAAATCTTCTCCGCAGTTGGTGGAATCAAAATAATGGAATTCATGGGCAGGAATCTCTCCAAGTCCTGTTTTCTCTTTTTCTGTAAGGGTGATATAACCGAATCGGTTCAGTTTCGGCGTCCGGAACGCTTTTCCCGGAATCACTCCGCAGAGTTTACGGAATTTTCCATCCATCGTCTCCATCTCCTGATGAAGATACATAAAGCCTCCACATTCTGCAAGACAGGGCATTCCCCCGGCAATAGCCTCCCGGACTGCACTGCACATGGCCTGGTTGTTCTCCAGTGCCTCTCCGTTTAATTCCGGATAGCCGCCACAGAGCAGAAGTCCATCCAGTTCTTCCGGAAGCTTGCTCTCATGAACAGGGGAAAAATGTACAAGTTCTGCACCCATCTGTTCCAGAAGGCTGAAATTATCTGCATAAAAGAAGCAGAATGCTTCATCATCAGCCACACCGATGCGTACTTTTTCATCTGTATGATAGCCGAATGCCGGATTCTCTCTCTTAAGATCTGCGGATGTCTCAAGCTCCGGTGCTTCTTCTGCAAGAGCAAGGATCCCGTCAATATCCAGAGTTTTTTCCAGCACTTCGGAAAGCTTCTGAAGACGGGATTTCAGCTCCGGTATCTCTTCGGGAAGCACCAGCCCTAAGTGGCGGCTCTCGATCACGCAGTCCTCCACTTTCGGAACATATCCCAGAACCTTTATGGATAATTCTTCTTCCAGAAGTGCCCTCATCCTGGGATACAGCATGGGAGACATCTGGTTGAAAATCACTCCTCTGATATGGCTGTCCTTCTTATATTCCAGGAACCCTTTTACATAGGCAGCCAGAGACACGCTCATCCCGCGGCTGTTGACGATCAGGATCACCGGTGTATCTGTGGTGGAAGCCAGATCATAGGCACTGGCCTTCGTAGTGGTTCCCGCAACGCCATCGTAATAACCCATAACACCTTCCATCACCGCTATATCATAACCTGCAGCGTTTTTTGCCAGAAGATATCTTGTTCTGTCTTCTCCTGTAAAAAAAGTGTCCAGATTTCGTGATTTCGTTCCAATGACACGGCTGTGGAACATAGGATCAATATAATCCGGCCCGCATTTGAAAGAAGCTGTTTTTAAATTGCGGTTCACCAGTGCCTGAAGGAGGCCGCAGGTGATCAGAGTTTTTCCGCTTCCGCTGGCTCCTGCTGCAAGAAGCACTCTTGGGATCTTCACTTAAACTTCCTCCCCTCTTCCGCTGCAGGAAATAATATAAATCGGGTTCTCACCCATCATCATATGATATCTTCCAACAGTTTTGGATCTGGCTACACCAAGCTGCACAATATCCACATCCGTCAGATTAAAATCACGGATAGCATTCATGGCTTCTGTCACAGTTTCCAGTGTGATACAGTTGATCGCAATACGAATCTCCGGATTTTTTTCCAGAAGAAGTTTTACGATCTCATTCATATTTCCTGATGAGCCGCCGATAAACGCATGAGTCGGAACAGGCAGTTCTTTCATAGCATCAGGTGCAGTTCCGGGTATGATCTTAAGATTATCCACTGCAAATTTCTGCCTGTTTTCTTTTAAAAGCCCCAGGGCATCCTCTTTCTTCTCGATTGCATAGACCTCACCATTCCATGCACGAAGAGCCATCTCAATGGAAACAGACCCCGTACCAGCTCCTACATCGTAACATACGGAATCTTCTGCAAGACACAGCTTGGAAAGGGAAACTGTACGCACTTCTTCTTTTGTCATAGGTGCTTTTCCCCGTAAAAATTCCTCATCGCGGATCCCGTGTACTGCACTTAAAGGAGTCGCCTCCTCGTTATACGCGGTTACCACACTTAAGGCATCTCCACGGTATTCTGTAAGATTCTCTGCTTTATCGTGGAAGATCTTCTCATTTTCATAGGAAAGATTTTCTCCTACATAAAGGATAACCTCTCCCATTCCGTAGTACACCAGCTTCTTTGCAAGGGATGCTACTCCGTCCTCTGTTCCGAGAATGGAAAACACTTTCGGATTATGACGGATCAGTGATACAAGATTGCATTTCCTGCCATGGGCACTGACGATCTTCGCGTCATCCCAGGAAAGACCGATCTTTGCCATAAAATATACAACAGATGAAATTCCGCAGATCACTTCCACATTGCCTTCCAGAAGATCAACCAGTTTCTTAGCACCGCTGTAAAATCCCACATCTCCGGAAAGAGCAATGGCAACCGTACGATACTCAGGATGTGCTTTGATATATTCCACGATTCTCTCACTGCGGTATTCATGTAGAACACTCTGACCTGGCTTCTGTACAGCTTCTGTCATACGTTTTGCCCCAATAAGAAGCTCTGCCTCATCAAAAGCTTTCTTTCCCTCCAGAGTCAGTGTTTTCTCTGCACCCATCCCAATTCCCACAAGGGAAATCTTCTGAGACAGCCTCAGATTGAAAAATTTTGCCAGAAAGCCTCTTGCCTCAGGCAGGGAAAGACCTTCCTCTTTTAAAGGACGGCCAATGATCACAGGTGTGGCCCCACATCTCTGACAGGCTTCGATCTTTTCCGGAAAACCGCCTGCAAGGCCAGTATCCTTTGTCACCAGGTAACTGCACTGAAACTGGCGCAGCATAGCCTCATTGATCTCTGCTGAAAAAGGTCCCTGCATGCCTATGAGATGTTTTCCCTCAATACCAAGCTCCGCACAGGACTGGATCACAGACGGAACAGACAGCACCCGTGCAAAAATACGCTCTTTGTAATCCGGGATCACGGTAAACTTCGCCAATTCCTTGCTGCCTGTTGTGAGAAAAATATTTCCCTCTGTTCCGGACAGGAATTCTGCTGCTTCTTCCGGGCTCTCCACATAAACAGCTTCACTGCTTTTGTCTCCCTCCGGACGAAGAACCCTCTGATATCTTACCCCTGCATTTTCACAGGCTTTCCGGATATTTTTTGTTACTTCTGCTGCATACGGATGGGTGGCATCCAGAACGATCTCCGGAGCCGCCTTATGGAAAAGTTCCTCCATATCTTCTGTTTTCAGCCTTCCGGCACTGACATGAAGGAACTCATTTTCCTTAAGTAGGGAGCCTCCATACTCCGTAGCTGCACAGGCATAAACAGAAACTCCGTTCTCTGCAAGAAAATTGCAGATCGCGTAGCCTTCTGTTGTGCCGGCAAAAACAATGGCTTTATACATTCTTATATCCCCTTGGTGTTACCATCCTGCCACCGATATTCTTTGTCTGGGAATTTCCCACAAAGACAGTGGTAAACATATCTACTTCTGTGTCGCGAAGTTCTTTTAAGGTCATGACCTGTGCAGTCTCGCCATCTCTTGCGATCTGTGCAACAGTTCCGCAGACTGTATCAGGAGATTTATATTTCATCATCAGGTCACATGCTTTCTGAAGATAATCCTTACGCTTTCTGCTGGACGGATTGTAAAGACACACTACAAAATCAGCCTGTGCAGCAGCAAGAAGTCTTGCCTCGATCTTTTCCCACGGGGTAAGAAGGTCACTCAGGCTGATGAGACAGAAATCGTGGATCAGCGGTGCGCCAAGAACTGCTGCCCCGCCTGTTGCTGCGGTAACTCCCGGGATAATGGTAAGCTCTACATCCGGATAGTTTTCTCCAACCTCATACATCAGACCGGCCATACCGTAGACACCTGCATCTCCGCTGCAGATCATGGAAACTGTCCTGCCTTTTTTTGCTTCCTCAAAAGCAAGTACACAGCGGTCTACCTCTTTTTTCATCGGTGTTGTCATGAATTCTTTTCCTGCAAAATACTCCTTTACAAGGTCAACATATACTGTGTAGCCGATGATCACATCACTTTCATTTAATGCACGGATCGCTCTGCCAGTCATCTGGTCATATGCACCCGGGCCAATTCCCACAACATAAATTTTACTCAAAATGTATCCTCCGATTTCCGGCTGCAAGAGCGGTGGTTACACCGTCCCGGCCTGTTTTTTTTCTGATCAGTGTACCCTGTCCGCTTGCCAACACTGCACTACGCTCACAGACATTATCCACACCTGTAATTTTTTCGACAAATTTTGACGGAGTAAATTCTCCTTTTACTGCTTTCAGCTCGTCCTCTGCAAAGGTCTGAAATGGAAGTCTCCAGTCTTTCGATAAAGCCAGAATACCTGGTTCTTTTTTTTTCAGGTCAATGCTTGCAATAGCCCAAAGAGCTTCTTTGTATATATCTGCTTCTTTCAAACATTCTTCCGCTGCTTCCCGGACAGGGGCAGCTTCCTTTCCTCTGCGGCAGCCCATACCTAAGACTGCGGATGGCGGAACTACATGGACTGTGTTTGGAAACGGCAGACAGTTTCTGTGGATGGTTACTGCAATGCCGGTTTCCGGCGGTGCAGTGTCTGCTCCAGAAGATACAGCAAGACACTCCCTGCGCAGCGGCTTGCCAGCTCTGTTACAGAGTACCAGTCCTTCCGGCAGTTCTCCCTCCCACGGAAATTCACTGTAAAAGCCGATCTTTTCTCCTGCGAGAAGTGCTGCGGATGCTTCTTTGGCTGCCTTCATATGAAAGATGGCACAGCCGTTCTTTTTTGCAAAAACATCTACTGCAAAGCGGCTGTGAAGATCTGTCGCCGTAGTGACGACCGGCGTTGCCCCAAGATATCCGGCACAGCGAAGTGCCAGCTCATTGGCTCCGCCCAGATGACCGGAAAGAAGAGAAATCACAAAATTCCCGCACTCATCGATCACAAGAACTGCAGGGTCTGTTTTTTTCCCAACAATGTATGGTGCAATGCTGCGAACAGCGATCCCACAGGCACCGATAAAAATCACGCCGTCTTTCCCTGACCGAAACTGTTCTCCTGCCCACTGGGAGGTGGAAACAGCGATAGAGTCCGGAAGATAGCGGCTCTTTTTTGCCAGTGTAACCTGCTCTCCTTCTTCTGTTAATGCTTTTTTAAGTTTTTCCCCTGTCTCCAGTCCTGTCATGCTGAAGCAAATAATCGCAATATTCATGTCTTATTTCGTAGCTTCACGGAATTCTGTTGTAAATCCCGGATCATAAAGCTTGGATCTGTCATAATGTGCTGCATTTACTGCATCACCAACAAGCATCAGTGCTGTTTTTGTGATGTTGTTCTCTTTTGCTGTCTGCGCAAGAGTTCCTACTGTACAGATAAATTTCTTCTCATCCGGCCAGGTTGCCTTGTAAACGATAGCTGCCGGTGTATCCTCACGGTATCCACCCTCAACAAGTCTGCGGCTCAGCTCTTCCAGCATACCTGTACTCAGGAAGATAACCATTGTTGCATTGTGAGCTGCAAAAGACTGAATGCTTTCTTTGGCAGGTACAGGTGTTCTTCCTTCCATTCTGGTAATGATCACGCTCTGGGAAATATCCGGAAGTGTGTACTCCAGGTTCAGTGCAGATGCAGCTCCGCAGAATGCACTGACACCAGGGCAGGAATCATAAGGGATTCCTTTCTCATCCAGAATATCCATCTGCTCACGGATCGCACCGTAGATACATGGATCACCTGTATGGAGACGTACAGTCATCTTCCCCTCTGCCTCAGCTCTCTCCATAACAGAGATCACTTCCTCCAGAGTCATTTTTGCACTGTTATGAATAGTGCAGACATCTTTGGAATACTCCAAAAGCCTGGGATTAACAAGAGATCCTGCATAGATGATCACATCTGCTTCCTCTAAATACTGTTTTCCTCTTACTGTGATAAGATCCGGTGCTCCCGGACCTGCTCCTACAAAATGTACCATAATCTATTCTTCAGTCCTTTCTTTATTTTCTTTGATAATGATCAGTGAATAATATCCTGCATCTTCCGGGATCTCTTCCACAGTTCTGTAGATCTTCTCATCCGGCATGCCACAGTTCTCGATCATCATAGCTTCTGCGCCCTGTGCAAGGAGCTCAGCTTTCACATCTTTCATTTTCTTTCCGGCTTTCATAAGAACCTTGGTTCCCGGAAGCTTCAGCGCATCCTCGATCTGGTAAGATGCAGGGATTACGTGAAGAGGCTCAGCCTTCTCCACAAGACCTGTGTTTAAACGTGCGGAAACTGCACAGAAAGATGTGATTCCACAGACGATCTCTGTGTCATATCCCTGTGCCACAAGTCTGTGATGCACGTAAAGATAAGTAGAATATACAGTCGGATCACCAAGGGTAAGAAATGCTACATTTTTTCCCTGGTCAAGTACTGTCTTAACTTTTTCCGCTCCTTCATCATGATAGCTCTTCAGCACTACCGGATCTTTTGACATAGGGAACGGAACCGCAAGAAGTTCTTTTTTTCCAAGCTCCGGATATGCACCTTCTACGATCTTAAATGCTACGGTGTCTTCCGGAACTTTTCCCGGAAGAGCAACGACATCTGCCTCTTTTACAAGACGAAGTGCTTTTAAAGTAAGAAGTTCCGGATCTCCCGGTCCCACACCTATTCCGTATAATTTACCTGCCATTTTTTATTTCCTCCTGTTGTTTGTTTTTTATAATCAAGTTCCTGCCTTGCTTATTGCTTTTCGCAACTCCGCAGAGAACTTCCTTGATTCGTTTTTTCACAATTTGTCAGTCTTTGCATCTGCCTGCTCTTGAATAGCTTCCATCAGCTTTAAAGCATCCCGGGTCTGCCCCAGCAGTCCATATACATTGGAGAATACCACTGCACCAAGCAGGATCTGCTCATAAGAACGGTGATCCAGATAAAACTGAATCTTATCCATAACAATAGCCATCGTTTGCTTCAGGATCCCATACCTGTCAATAACAGCCAGGGCTTCGTCTGTTGTTCCTGCCTCCAGAATCTCCCGGGCACATTCCAGTGTACCACCTGCCCGTATGGCACTTGCACAGAGAACTTCCATTCTGCCATCTGCACAGTGAGAATGCGTATTCATGATCCCTGCTGCAACTTTTACAAATTTACCGATATGGGCTACAAAAAGGATTCCCTTTACACCCATATCTATTGCCATATCTATGGTTTCTCCTACATAATTGCTGCATTTGATATTATTTTCAAAAGGAATTGTCATATGTTCCCGGAGATAATCCGCTCCATAATTTCCCGGTGTCACCAGAATGTAATTTTCTCCCTGGAAGAAATGCTGTTTCATTTCCACCTGGATGCTGGCGATCAGGGCTCGCTCGCTCATTGGCTCCACAATACCGCTTGTTCCAAGAATGGAAATACCTCCCATAATTCCCAGACGGGGGTTGAAGGTTTTCTTTGAGATTTCTTCTCCCTCCGGTACGGAAATTGTGATCTTCAGGTACCCTTCGTAATCGTATTCCTGTGCTGCTTCTTCTGCCTCACGAAGGATCATTGCCTTCGGAACCGGGTTGATGGCAGCTTCGCCCACCTTCTGGGATAAACCAGGTTTTGTGACCCGGCCTACACCGACGCCACCGTCAAGGATGATGCTGGAATGAATGATTACTTTTTTTGAATCTGTATTTTGATTATCTATAATGTTCTTCGCTGCTTCAGCGGAAATCTTTTCGACTTTTGCATAGACCAGGATGCCGTTGGTGGTGTCGGGATCGTCCCCCGCGTCTTTCTGGACTGCACAGGAAACATGAGTTTCTCCTCTGGTGATGTCATGGAGCTGCAAATTCAGGGTGATTCCCTTGGGGGTTTGGAGTTCTACTTCTGAAAGAGAAGCTCCTGAGAGAAGCATACGGACTGCGCCGCGGGTTGCCCCTGCTGCACAGGAACCGGTGGTGTAACCGTAGCGGAGGCGTTTGTTGTTTTTTATGATGTATTTGTCTTCCAGACCAGTCATATTGCATTGGCACCTCCTTTTTCTTTAATGAGTTTTTTGTAGGAAATTTTTTTTGGGGTTGGGTGTTTTACTTTTTATAATATAATTCTGCTTTTTAAGCTGTGGAAGTTTGCGAGGAGGGGAGGCACTCAAAGTTGCGAAGCCCGTTTCCCCTCCTCGCGCTCCTCCCCTCTGGGCACGCAACTGAGCTACGGTGTTGGCTGTGTGATATTTTGAAGGGATGATGTATTCAGCGGTATTGGGAGTGTAGCATTGTGCCGATGTTGTCTGGTTGGGTGTCAGGTTGATGATAGGGGACGGAAGCGCCTGCGTGGCAGGCTGTCCTGTTATTACTAGCCTCTCTCCAAATAAATGAGCAGGCCGCTTTCTCGTCCGCTGCGACCAATCGGCTCAGCGTTTCATTTCCAATAACGTTGAATACTTACGCCCTTGCGAAAACGTTTCATTGCCATAGCGTAGATTCAGGCATGCCCAAGAAGGGGGTTGTAAGGGGGACCTTCGGGCTTCGCAACTCTGAGATGGTCCCCCTTACGGTTTTTCTTTACATTTACAAAATGTAAAATCCCCACGGCTATGGGATCCTAACGGTAATTTCTCAAATTACCTTGTGTTCCAACCACCGGCGGCTGTGAAATCTCCATGTAAATATGATTCCGCGTACCGTCCAGTCCGCAAACATTCCGATCCAGACTCCCATTGGACCAAATCCGAGAACTCGTATCAGAAATACGCAAAGGCAGAACCTGCACGCCCACATGGTGCAACAGGACGTGATCATGGAAAATTTCACATCACCTGCTGCCCGAAGGCCATATCCTGGTACAAAAGCCATAGTCCATACCAGTGGTTTTACGATAGTGATCCATGTGATCATGTGAATACACATGGCTGCACTGGACTTCTCCATGCCGCCAAGGATTGTTACCGGTCTTACCAGTGTGTATACAATGAGACAGCTTACAATAATAACGATCTCCGCGATCACGCAGAGTTTTTTTATGTAATAGACAGCTTCATCTTTTCGCCCGGCGCCGAGACACTGGCCAACAATGGTCATGAGTCCTACGCCTACACCGATCGCTGCAATTCCATTGAGGTTCTCAAGGATATTTGTCATAGCCTGTGCAGCAATCGCCGCCGTTCCCAGTGTGGAAACTGTTGACTGGATCGCAAGTTTTCCAAGCTGGAACATACTATTCTCGATTCCTGACGGAATTCCAAGTCCAAGGATTCTTCCGATCATAGACCAGTCCGGACGGATCTTCAGATAATCCCGCACAACAATCGGCTGCCTGTCTTTTCGGAGCTGATACAAAACTGCCACAGCACAAAAGATTCGGGAAACCAGTGTTGAGATTGCCGCACCTGCAACTCCGAGATGAAATACCCAGATCAGTATCGCATTTCCGCCAATGTTCATTATATTGGAGATCATAGATATGATCATCGGTCCTTTTGTATTCTCCTGAGCACGGAAAACAGATGCTGCTGCATCATAGGAAGCTATAAACGGAAATGACAATGCCGTATAAAAGAAATACGTCTCAGAAGCATGCATGACGTCTGCTTCTACTGCACCGAATATCAGTCTCAGAAGAGGTTTCTGGAAAATCAGACAAACTGCAGACACAGCTACTGAAATTGCTGTAATGATAAACAATACCTGTCTTGCTGACATGTTCGCTTTTTCATAATTCTTCTGTCCGATATACTGTGCACATACAATAGCTCCTCCTGCTGCCAGCGCAGAAAAAGCCTGAATCAGAAGTATATTGATGGAATCCACAAGGGAAACCGCAGAAAGAGCCGCAGATCCCACATTGCTTACCATCATGGTATCTGCGGTTCCCATTATCGAATTCAAAATCTGTTCCAGCACTACCGGAACCAGCAGATTACGGATCATCCGGTTTGTAAACATATGCTGCTGTTCCATGTTTTCATCTCCTGGATTATTCTTAAATTTTACAAAAATCTATCTGTAATTTATTAGTCACGCTTTCTTAGACATTATACCCTTTTCTTTCATTTTTTCCAATATATTTTATGTGTTTTTCTTGAATTGTGGTGATTTTCTGCATAAAGCCGTACAAAACACCGCAGAGATCTCTCATCACTGCGGTGCAAAAGCAGCTGACACACATTCAACTCTGCGGCTGTGTATCAATATAATCTACCAGATCCTCTTCATACAATTCCAAAAGTGTTTCTTTTTGTACACTTGCAGCAAAACCTTGTATTTTTAATCCGTTCTTTTTTACATAAGTGATCATATTCTGACATCCATCAGCAAAATCTTCTGTTACATCCATCATTTTTATAATGTCACTATGATCTGCAAGATAAGACAAAAGACTTATATAATGTGTCTCCATGACCTTTTCATCCGTTTCATCAATCATTTCATAAGGATCATGATCATCCAGAAGCGAAAGATACGGGTACTTCTCTCTGTCCCAGTTCATGCTGGAACCCGATGGCTCCGGAACAAAACCTGTGTTTACATTCGTATATGTGTCCGTATATACTGCACACCAGAGATCTCCCAGATCCATATTTTCCTTCTTCGAAAAGGCTGCTGCCCATTGGATGAATTCTTTATAATCTGTAAGTTTATCAAGCGATACATATGCTGTATACCAGTCCGTATCACTGTACTGTTCGATCTCCTCTTTAGATGCCCGGATGCTATCTTTTTTCCGTTCTTTCCCATCTATCTTCGTCTCAGTTCCGTCAGAATTAACTTCCCACGCCTCCCAGGCTTCTTCATCTCCCGGAAGATAAAAACGCCAGCCAGGAACCTTAAGCACATTATTATCATATAACGTAAGTTTTCCCCGGACAAGTTTACCGCTGACAGACGTAAACTTCCCATTTCTGCTTACTGTTTGCGGAATTGTAATATCATACACACCGTACCCCCTGTCAACAGCATTCACCTGATCTCTCCTGTTTCCCGCAAGAAACAATTCTGAATATACAGAAAGATCCAGGCTCATTCTGGTAGTTTTAATATCTGTATTTTCCGAATTCTCCCCGACAACTTCATTTGGATCATAAAATAATGCTGAAACCACTTTCGGAAATATGAAAACCGCTCCCAGGATAACAGCAAGGATAACACAGCCAACCGCTATTCCTGTTTTCAGAAGAGCTCTGCGCACTGCTTTTCGTATTTCTTTTATAAAACGTTCGTTTTCTATTTTCTGTTCTTTATCTGTTCCCGAAAAAACATCCGTTTTCTCCGGTTCCAGATCTTCCAGGCCTGGAATCTCTCCTTCTTCGTAAAGATACTCACTGATCGCATCCTGACGTTCAATATCTGCTGCTATCTTTTTTTTCGTTTCTTCATCCAGCTGACCTTCTTTATATAATTTCAAAAGTTCCCGGTATGTCATAATGTTCACCCTCCTTGCTGCTCCATATATTTTTTCAGTTCCTTTTTTGCTCTGTATGCCAGCACGCGGACATTTTCCGGTGTTATATGAAGAACTGCCGCTATCTCTTTCTGTGAAAGATCTCCAAAATACTGCAGCAAAAGGATCTCTCTTTTTTTCATATCCAATTTTTTCAGAGCCTGATAAAGCTGCAGTTTCCGTTCATTTTCAATCATATTGGCAAGGAGATCTTTTTCCTCATCTGACCTTTTCATTTCTTCTTCAAGAGAAACATTCCTGGAGGCTTTTTCCCTGTAATTAAAAAAAAGATTTCTGGCTACCATATAAAGCCAGGCCCTGATATTTCCATGTTCTTCCGGAAGTGACAGCAATGCTTTTAAAAAGGTTTCCTGAGTAAGATCTTCGGCTATATGATGATTTCTGCTAAGAGAATATATGTACAGATATAATTCTCTATGGTATTTTTCATAAACTAATGTCAGCAGTTTCTGTTCCATATTTCTCCCCTTTCTCCTGTCTTCACTTATATAACAGCTATATCGGAAAAATGTTACATCTGCATGCAGTAGAAAAAATATTTTTCTGATGATATACTGTAAACTGCAAAAACTTTCATCAATCTCAGAAAAGGAACTTTTTTATATGCAAAGAATCATTCACTATACCGTCAAAGCCCAGGATTCAGGTCTCACGATCCTTGCATTTCTTAGAAAAAACGGCTTTTCCAAACATATATTAACAACTATGAAGCGGGCAGAACATGCCATTCTCCTTAACGGACTTCCGGCTTTTGGACGAACGATTTTAAAAGAGCAGGATGTTCTTAAGATCCTTGTCCCGGAAGAGGTCGGGCCGAAAGAATCTATTATTCCGGTAAAAATCCCTCTGGATATCCTGTACGAAGATGAGGATATCCTGGTTCTTAACAAACCGGCAGATATGCCTGTTCACCCTTCTGCCGGAAATTATGAGAACACTCTGGCAAACGGAGTTGCCTGGTATTATAAACAGCAGGGGAAAACTTTTGTTTACCGCTGCATCAACCGCCTGGACCGCGACACCACAGGAGTTCTTGTACTGGCAAAAAATCCTCTCAGCGGTGCCCTGCTCTCAGCACAGATGAAACAGCGCCAGATCCGGCGCACTTATCTTGCGCTCACAGACGGAATTCCTCCTAAAAAAGGTACTATTTCCGCACCGATCGCCAGAATGGATGATTCCGTAATTACCAGAGAAATAAATTTTGAGCATGGAGAAACCGCTGTCACCCATTATGAACGGTTGGATGTCAATGATGGATATTCCCTTGTGGAACTTCATCTGGATACCGGACGAACACATCAGATCCGTGTCCATATGAAATATATCGGATGCCCTCTTCCCGGAGATTTTCTCTACCATCCGGATTTTGACAGGATCAGCCGGCAGGCTCTTCACTCCTTTCAGCTGGAATTTACCCATCCCATAACCGGGAAACCTATGCGTTTTCTGGCACCTGTACCGGAAGATTTCCTGAATGCATTTCATTTTCACCACTGAAAAAAAGCTGTCACAAGTTACAGGCAATCCATTATGACATAAAAACAACTGTCCTGATCCAGGAGTTTTTCACTAAACAGGATAACAGCCCACAGCTATATCCTGTCTCTTCGAAAACATCTTCCGAATCCGAGACAGCTGATTTCTCATTTTTCTTTATTTGTTTTTCTCGTAGATCACAAGAAGTCCCTTAAGCAGAAGATCCTCGTCCAGGATAACTTCTTTCTTACAATGGGAAACGATCTTTTTCGCCAGTCCGCCTGTCGCAATAACTGTTGTTTTCTCACCAAGCTCTTCTTCCACACGGTCGATAATTCCGTCGATGGCTGCCGCATTGCTGTAAAGCACGCCGCTCTTCATACACTCGACAGTGTTCTTGCCAAGCACATGTTTCGGAGCATCTATACTGATGCCGCTAAGCTGTGAGGCTCTCGCTGTCAGTGCGTCCAGGGAAATTCCAATTCCCGGCATGATCATACCGCCAATATACTGTTTCTTATTGTTGACAACAGATACTGTAGTAGCTGTTCCCATATCGATCACAATAAACGGAACCGGATATTCATTTAATCCTGCCACTGCATTGGCTACAAGATCTGCACCAAGCTGTCCCGGATTATCCATCATGATATTTAAGCCGGTTTTAACTCCAGGCCCAAGAACCATGACTTCTTTTTTCAGAATTTTTTCCGCTGCCAGTTTTGCAATATTGGTGATCTGTGGAACAACAGATGAGATAATACATCCCTCAATATCCGTTTTCTTAATATGGTAAATGTCTAATACCGTTTTCAGATCCACAGCATATTCCAGCTCTGTCTTGGTACGCACAGTGGAAAGCCTCTCAATGAAATATGTCTTCTTATCATCAATACATCCGACAACAATATTTGTGTTTCCAATATCAATTGCTAAAATCATAATTTTCTTTTCCCGTCTTTTTCAAAATAATCATGCTTTTTTCCGGCCAAGCTGTGATGCCGGAATCAGGTGGGCCTTGGAAAGTGCTGCTCCTACTGCGCCGGTGATCACTGTAGAAGAGATCATTTCACAGACAGCATTGATTCCTACCATCAGGCAGCAGCCGATGATAATGTTATGACCACCCATCAGATTTTTAACATAATCAGTATTTCCAAACAGTCCCACAAGCGCAGTCATAAAGAACAGTGTGTTCAGAAACGCCGAAAAGAATCCTGTCACTGCACAGGCCACATATGTATTGCTGACTTTACGCATGCCTTTAAAAATAAATCCAAGGCAGATACCATCCAGAAGACGCGGTACAAAACGCTGGACAAAAGCGAACACCGGATTGATACCGAATAATACAACTCCCATAGCACTGGAACCGCCTACGCCAATACACTGCAGGAAACTGGTGAGACCGAAGATCGCACCTGCCACTGCTCCGCCGACAGGCCCGAGAACCACTGCACTGATCGCTACCGGGATCACATTAAAAGAAATCGCCAGCGGTCCAATGTTCAAATAACCAAGCGGTGTGTAAGCCATCAGCAGAAGAATTGCCGCCATCAGGCCAAGTAAAGTAAGCTGTGCTGTTGTAAATCTGTTACTTTTCATTTTTACTTCCTCCTTGTTACCGTTCCGTCTCGAAAAGAAACTTCAGTAATACAACACATATACTGAAACTTTCTTACGGATACAATACGGTGATGGAAAACGGATATTTTTTATCCGTTTTACTTAAATGCAGACCGGATATTTTTAAATGATCCGGTCATTTCCATGCTGCGATCCCGCTTATTTCATAAGTGAGATAATCTTATCCAGGATCTTCAACGCTGCATCCTCCTTGCTCATAAGCGGGAGTGACACTTCCTCATCCTGTGTAATCAGAGTCAGAACATTGGTATCGCCCTGGAATCCTGCGCCTTCTACTTTCAAGTTGTTGGCTGCCACCATATCCAGGTTCTTTTTCTCAAGTTTAGCTCTGGAATTACCGATCATATCTTTCGTTTCCATGGAAAATCCGCAGAGGAACTGGCCGTTCTTCTTATGCTGGCCAAGATATTTCAAAATATCATCTGTCCTCTCAAGTTCTATGGAAACCTGATCATCTTTTTTCTTAACTTTATCCTCGCTGACCTGCTTCGGGCGGTAATCAGCCACTGCCGCAGCCTTGATGATAATATCCTGCTGGTCACTTACTCCTGTCACTGCTTCAAACATATCCCTGGCTGATGTCACAGGAACTACTTTCACAAAAAGCGGTGGCTCAATTGCAGTAGGTCCGCTTACCAGCGTGACCTCCGCACCGCGAAGCATCGCCATCTTTGCGATAGCATAGCCCATTTTTCCGGAGGAATGATTTGTCAGGCACCGGACAGGATCAATAGCCTCCTGCGTAGGACCTGCTGTGACGAGGATTTTTTTGCCGGAAAGATCTTTCTCAAAAGCTACTTCCCTCAGAATATATTCCAGCAGTGTCTCCGGCTCCGGCATCTTACCTGCACCTGTATCTCCGCAGGCAAGATATCCGCTGGCCGGTGTGATCACCTCATATCCGTAATGCTGCAGCTTCTTAATGTTATCCTGCACAATGGGGTTTTCGTACATGGCAGTGTTCATAGCCGGTGCAAAAATCTTCCGGCATCTGCATGCCATAACAGTTGTTGTAAGCATATCATCAGCAAGGCCATTGGCGATCTTTCCAATTACATTGGCACTTGCAGGTGCGATCATCACAACATCTGCTTTCTTCGCAATGGAAACATGCTCTACCTGAAACTGAAAATTCCGGTCAAACGTATCTACCAGACATTTATTGCCGGTAAGTGTTTCAAAAGTGATCGGATTGATAAAATTCGTGGCATTCTCTGTCATCAGCACATGGACATCTGCATGAAGCTTCTGAAGTGCGCTGGCCAGATATGCGATCTTGTATGCAGCGATACTTCCTGTGATTCCAAGAAGCACTGTTTTCCCTTTCAGCATCCTTCTTCCTCCTGTCAGTCAACCATGCGGATACTTTCGATCACCGGCTGCTGATCATCTGCTATACTTCCGTTGCTGTCTGTCGGTTTTGCATCCTTGCTGATCCTATCCACAACATCCATTCCTGAAGTTACATGCCCAAATGCTGCATAATCTCCATCCAGATATGTCGAATCAGACTGCACGATAAAAAACTGTGAACTTGCACTGTCTGGATCTGAGCCACGGGCCATGGAAATAGTTCCACGAACATGGGAAATATCATTCTTTACACCATTATTGGTAAACTCTCCCTTGATATCCTCGTTGGCTCCGCCTGTTCCGTCACCATTCGGATCACCGCCCTGGATCATAAACCCATCGATAATACGGTGGAAAGTCAGTCCGTCATAAAAATTATCCTGTATCAGTTTCACAAAATTGGTAACTGTGATCGGGGCTGTATCTGCATCCAGTTCCACATCAATCTCTCCGTAATCCTTCACCTTGATTTCCGCATGATGTGTTCCTGTAAGCTGACTGCTGGTATCGATCACAGTGGTTCCTGCCATGGCTGCATCCTCGGAACCATCAGAGAAATCGCTGGAAAAGTCCTGACTGTCTTCACTGTCGTCCTGTACTGAATCTGTAAATCCAGCTTCTTTTGCATCTTCCTCAGATGCCACATCAGAACCTGGCGCATCTTCCAGACCTTTCTGACCCTCTGATGTATCCTCATCCGACTTCTCTTCTTTCTGATCCGATGATTTATCTGATGAATTCTCTGTACTTCCGCATCCTGCCAGCATTCCTGCAGTCAGAACTGTAGCAAATAATACGGATAAAACCTTGCGTTTCATTATCATAGTCCTCCTTATCAGATCCTGAAAAAGCATTCCTTCCATGTTTTTTCAGATGAGTTTTTTAACTCTCCCCCTGTAAGCTTTCCTCAGTTTAACATTATCTTTTCACAAAGTCAACTTTGCAGAAGCGTTCTTGTTTTATCTTGTATCTCCCTCACTTCTCTGCTAAAATAATCCATGGAGCTATATAATACTTCCAACTCCGGTTATATCAGAAAGCGAGGAATCCAAATGGAAAAAATTACAAGTTTTACCATAGACCACATTAAGCTTCAGCCAGGTGTCTATGTTTCACGTAAAGATCCGGTAGGTGATCAGGTCATCACAACTTTTGATATCCGCATGACCTCCCCAAATGAAGAGCCTGTTATGAATACAGCAGAACTCCATGCCATGGAGCATCTTGCCGCTACTTTTCTCCGAAACCATAAAGAATTCGGACCAAAAGTTATCTACTGGGGTCCTATGGGATGCCGTACAGGCAACTATCTTCTCCTCAACGGCGATTATGAATCCAGGGATATTGTTCCTCTTATGATCGAAATGTTTGAATTTATCCGTGATTTTGAGGGAGAGATTCCGGGCGCATCTGCGAAAGACTGTGGCAACTATCTGGATATGAATCTGGGTATGGCTAAATATCTGGCCAAAAAATTTCTGGATGAAGTTCTCTATGATATCAAACCAGACCGCCTTGTATATCCGGAATAAAACGAATTTCATCTAACACTGAACATAACAATAAAGAACCCTGTATCCTGCAGCATTTTTAAATTTAACTGCGGATAACAGGGTTCTTTATTGTTTTAATTAAGCATTACTGTGCCTGAGCAGCATCTGCAGTTGTGTCTGCAGCCGTGGCTCCTACAGGAGGCGTTGTACTCACATAATCGCCGGATGCATAACAGGTCTGGCCATTATAATCCACACGGATCCAGCCGTTGGCACATACACCTGTGCACTTAAGGGCATCTCCGGAAAGTACTCCTGCAACAAATTCCGCATCCGCACTGGCATCAGAACGTAAATTCACGCCCTCTACAGCATAATAGGTCTCTTCTTTCACTTCCACCGTGATGCCACTTGGTGTCTGCTCTGTTGCTGCTGTTGAATCTGCAGCTGCTGATTCTGTGGCAGCATCAGCCTGTGGCTCGGGTGTTGCAGTTGGTTCCGGTGCTTCTGTAGGCTCTGGTGTAGGTGTTGCATCTACAACTGTTACTACTGCATCTGTTCCTTCTGTATACCCACATCCCTGTGCCATAAAAGCTGCACCTAATACCAAAGCTAAAATACATTTTTTCTTCATTGTCTATGGTTCCTCCTTATACGCCGGCACAAAAAAACAATATCCGGCAATTCGTCCAATAACCTTATCCCTAAATATACATGATTATGGCATATTATGCAAGTCGTTTCCTGCTTTGCTGTTCAATACATTTCCTGTGTATTTCAAAGATGCGGAACTGTACATGGACATATCTCTTTCTGCTATTCCTGCTCGGGATTTACTGGTTCAAACAATACTCTTACCGTACCTCCGCATATCATTCCCAGTTCTCCAATACCCTGGCCAAGTTCGTAGATATGTGTTTCCACTTCTTTGACATTTACTGCATACTTACCAGCTTCAAACTCAACTTTTCCACCTCCGATACTTCCGACAGTCCTGCCATCACGGAATACAAACATCTTGCTTCCTGTACCTCTTGGGGACGACCCTTTTTTCTCAATGATCGTAACCATCGTTCCCGGAACAGCGCAGCGTATGGCTGCCTCTACATCCTCATCGCAGTAAGTTCGGAAATGTCTGTTTTTTTCCTGAACGATCTCTGCCATAATGCTGACGGCGATCTCAGCCGGCATCTGTCCTCCGATAGGCAGGCCGATCGGTGCATGAATCTGATCCAGCTGCTCCTGGGTGAAGCCTTCTGCCAGAAGCTTTTCCCGGGTGATCCTCACTTTTGTCTTACTTCCGATCATTCCGAAATAGGCAAAAGGCCGCTTCAAGATCTGCCTCGCACAGGCAGAGTCTCCCATATGACCTCTTGTTACAACCACATAATAAGCATTCTGATAGGACGGGATTTTTTCGGAAAGAGTCTCAAAATCGCCTGTGATCCTCTCATCTGCCTCTGGAAAACGCTCTTTTGTAACAAAATCTGCCCTGTCATCCATCACAGTTATATGAAATCCAAGAAGCCGTCCGATCTCTGCAACCGGCTGGGATACATGACCTCCGCCGAGGATGATCAGACGGGGATTTTTTTCATAGGTTTCCACAAAAATCTCCTGTTCTCCTGCTTTCATAACTCCTGTTCCTGCTGCCTGAGATACTGCATTTTTCAATATTGTTTTTTCATTTTGCAGCAACGCATTTTCGGAAGTGCCGGAACATTCAAAGTAATCTTCCTCTGCAAGATATTTAAGGCCTGCATTCTCTCCATTTAAAAGGATTCCTGTTTTTACACGGCCTTTTTTTTCTACAATATCATAAATCTTCTGATACATCTCTTACGTCCTCTCTTTTCGGCAATCTTGTTTCTTCCGCAATCTCTTTCACTGCTCTGGCAGCTTCATCCACCTCTTCTTCTGTATTAAAATAGGAAAAGCTGAACCTCACAGCTCCTGTTTTCGCCGTTCCAAGAGCCCGGTGCATCAATGGCGCGCAATGACCGCCGGATCTTGTGCTGATACCGTATTCTTCATCAAGGATCATACTCACTTCAGAAGATCCCATATCCCCGATATTAAGCGTTACGACCGGAGAACGGTCTTTCTGTGAAAAATCTCCGTACACCGTCACCCCTGAAATATCTTTTACCTGATCATAAAACTGCTGCATCAGCATTTGTTCTCTCTGCCTGATCCGGTCAGTTCCTGTTTCTTCGATCCAGCCCAGTGCTGCCCGAAGACCTGCGATCCCGTGACTATTTAATGTACCTGCCTCAAGTGTTTCCGGCATATCTGACGGATGTTCTTTCTGAAAAGTCAAAATTCCGCTTCCACCTACTTTCAAAGGTTCCACCCTCACACCCGGGCGTACGCAGATCACACCTGTTCCCTGAGGCCCCATCAGCCCTTTATGTCCGGAAAAACATAAGATATCGATCTGATCTCTTTTCATGGAAATCGGAAAAACTCCTGCTGTCTGCGCAGCATCTACAATAAAAAACAGCTTGTGCCGCTTCGCGATCTCACCAATGGCATGGATATCATTCCTGTTTCCTGTAAGATTGGATGCATGTGTGCATACGATCACTTTTGTTTCCGGACGGATGGCTGTTTCCAGATCCGTAAGAGAAATCCTTCCTTTCCTGTCGGCCGGAAGAATAGTCAGTTTCATGCCCCTTTTTTCCAGTGCATAAAGTGGACGGAGCACACTGTTGTGATCCATTTCTGTTGCAATGGCATGGATGTTCTCCCTCTCCGGGTGTATGATCCCGAACAACGCTGTATTCAATGCTTCCGTGGCATTGCCGGTAAAAGCCACACATTCCGGTCCATCCGCTTCAAACATCCTGGCGATCCTGCATCTTGTATCAAAAATAAGGCGTGATGCTTCCATAGCTTCCCCGCTGATTCCTCTTCCACTGTTTCCAGCCTGATGCATGGCCTTAAGCACAGCCTCGAACACACATTCCGGTTTGTGAAAGCTTGTGGAGGCATTATCCAGATAAATCATGTCAAATCTCTCCTTGTGCTTTTTATAAAAAAATCATATAATTGGTTTTGGCTTTATTTTATACCATCAGAGGGGGTTTTCCAATGAAAAAAACATCTTTTTTCAAAAGCCTGCCATTTAAACTTCTGATTGCTGTATTCCTGGGCATCATTGCCGGTCTGATCCTGAATCAGTACAGCACAAATGGAATTTCCATGGCAGTTCTTAATATTGTTGTCACTGTCAAATATATCCTTGGTCAGATCATCACGTTCTGCGTGCCGCTGATCATTCTTGGTTTTATCGCACCGTCAATCACAAAGCTTGGAAAAAATGCTTCCGTTATGCTTGGAGTTGCTGTTGTTCTGGCATATGGTTCTTCTGTCGGCGCAGCCTTTTTTTCCACTGCATCCGGATTTTTTATTATCCCGCATCTTTCTATTCATTCCTATACAGCTGGCCTGAAACAGCTGCCGGAAGTGATCTTTGAGCTGGAGATCCCGCAGATCATGTCTGTTATGAGTGCCCTTGTTTTTTCCGTAATGACCGGTCTGGCTGCTGCCTGGACACAGGCCCGACTGATCACTGGAATTCTGGATGAATTCCAGAAGATCGTCCTTTCCCTTGTGGCAAGGATCATCATTCCTGTGCTTCCTTTGTTTATCGGTTCCACATTCTGCGGACTGTCTTATGAAGGAACTATTACCAGACAACTTCCTGTTTTTCTGAAGATTATTGTTTTGGTACTGATAGGACATTTTATCTGGATGGCATTTTTATATATCCTTGCAGGAATCTATTCCCATGAAAATCCGCTGGAAGTCCTCCGACATTATGTTCCTGCTTATCTTACAGCAGTAGGAACCATGTCCTCAGCAGCTACCCTGCCCGTAGCTCTCCGGTGCGCATCCAAAGCAAAGCCTCTCAGAAAAGATCTGGTGAACTTCGGTATCCCTCTTTTTGCCAACATCCATCTCTGTGGCTCTGTGCTGACAGAAGTTTTCTTCTGTATGGCGGTTTCCAAGATCCTGTACGGTTCTGTTCCTGCAATGGGAACTATGGTTCTTTTCTGTCTGCTCCTTGGTATTTTTGCCATTGGTGCTCCTGGCGTTCCCGGAGGAACGGTTATGGCTTCTCTTGGCATTATCACAGGTATCCTGAAATTTGACAGTTCCGGTACAGCTTTAATGCTGACTATCTTTGCTCTGCAGGACAGCTTCGGAACTGCTTGCAACGTTACCGGTGACGGTGCGCTGACACTGATGCTTACCGGATATGCCAAACGTCATCATATTGAAGAGCAGACTATTGATACCCGCACCATAGCATAGATACAATGCTGTGGCGCCAGATGATATGTATTCTGCTTCTCATACAGATAAGTCCCCGCCTAACTGATCATTGCTTCTTGCAATTGCAACAGTTAAGTGGGGACTTATCTACTTTGGTCAGATAACCACTCTGACTTCCTTTATGCATTTACAGGATTCCTTGTGGAACCAGTTTTTATTTACGGACGGATCACTTTGGATGCATTGGTAAGTTTCTCGGCAATGGTATACATATTGGTAACAGTTCCTACCACCGGTTCACCCAGATCATAAAAGTTTACGCAGGTTCCGCATGTAAGGATCTCTGTTCCCTGCTCCTGCAGTGTACGAAGGTCTTCGATACATGGAGAATCTTTCGCAGTAAGCCTGGCACCGCCATTATAAAACAGTATTACAGCCGGCGGTGTCTCAAGCTGTGTCAGAGCATAAACAAAACCTTTGATCAGGATCTCGCCAAGTTCCGGATCACCATCACCCATTTTATCAGAAGTAAAACATACTGTATAGTCTCCCTGCGGCGATGCCGGTGTGCAGACAATCTCAGGCTCTGCCTCACTTCTTGCCTGTTTATCAGATTTTACTACCATACGGATCTCATAACCATCCGCTGTTTTCTTTGATACAAAACTGCATCCTGTACTTCCTGCAAGTCTGCTTAAATTGTTTACTGCAGTCTCATTATCTACCAGGACCTGGATTTCATCTCCCTGCTCTGCCTGATCCAGTACCTTCTTTGTCATAACTACAGGAACCGGGCACTGTTTTCCCATAGCATCTACTGCGTGTTTCATGGCGTTTTCTCCTCGCTCATTTTTTCTTCAGTTCATGAGCCTGTTTGAATATCTCACAGGCTCCTGTATTTACACATCTTTCATGGGCACAGTCCATAAAAGTAAGCTCCCTGTTTCCATCTTCCTGCACTGTATATTCGCAGCATACGGTTTCTCCGTTATTCATTGTCCGGCAGAAACCTGCTATAAATTCCTCTTCTATTTCCATTTTCTTTCCTCCACCGGAGAATCAACTACTTCAGAAGGTATGATCTCCTCCAGCATTCCTGTTTCATTATATGCCTCAAACTGCTCCTCGATCTTCCCGAGAATATCCGCATACTGGCAAAAGGCATCTGACAGTTCTTCCCTGTGTTCCGGAAGTTTTTTATAACAGACTCTGTGCTCCATACTGGCCCAGAGATCCATGGTCATAGTACGAAGCTGAATCTCTACGGGAAAATATTCCATGGTATCCAGATAATATACCGGAACAGCTATGATCACATGAAAACTCCGGTATCCGTTGGGCTTGGGATTCTTAATGTAATCTTTTTCCCTGATAAAGATCAGCTCGCTCTGTCTTTTCAGTGCGTTTACAAGGTTATAAATATCATCTATAAAATAGCAGATCACACGGATCCCGGCAATATCCCGGAGATAATCCTTGGCGTTCTGTACACTATCTGAATGTCCCAGCTTTTCCAGCTTCTTCTCAATACTCTTCTTGGCCTTGATCCTCTCCTGGATATTGTGGATCGGAGATACGGAAGATTTCTGATATAAACTTCCGTTGAGCACCTCAAGTTTGGCCCGCATGATCTGGCAGGCATTCTGGTATGGCTGGATACAATCATAATATTGTTCGTTTGTCATGAAAACCCCTCTTTCTCATTTGCTCACCATAGTCTATATTATACAAAATAAATGTGAGCAATCTGTAGTATTTTTCTAAGATTTTCCTGACTGATTTATGAAATTTTTATAAAACTTACTCTGAAAGCTTATGAATGAAAAGACCGCTTCTGAGTTTCGGCTCAAACCATGTACTTTTCGGCGGCATCAGTTTGCCCTCATCTGCAATGGACATCAGTTCCTCCATGGAAGTTGGATACATGGCAAAAGCTGCTCCGCCTGTTTCACTTGCCGCTGCTGCCAGATCTTTCAGACGATGATTGCCCCCCATAAAGCAGATGCGCTCATCTGTACGCGGATCTTCGATCCCAAGGACAGGGCCAAGTACTTTATCCTGAAGGATCGACACATCAAGTTGTCCTACATTATCCTTCTTTGCATAAATATCCGGGTATGCCTTAAGATGGAACCATTCCCCATCTACATACAGTCCAAAACAGTGTTTCTCAACAGGCTTACATGGAAATCCCGGCATGGCCATCAGCTCAAAATTAAATTTCATGCTTCCGATAAATGCTTTCGGAGTCATTCCTTTCAGATCTTTCACGATCCTGTGATACGGAAGGATCGTCAGCTGATCATAAGGAAATACTACAGACAGAAAAAAGTTGAATTCTTCTTTTCCTGTGTAAGCCGGGTGCTCTGCACGTCTTTTCAGGCCTACTTTTACAGCGGATGCTGCTCTGTGATGGCCATCTGCAATATAAACAGATGGAATTTTTCCAAAAAATTCCCGTATTTTCCGGATCTTCGTTTCTTCATCTACGATCCAGACTCTGTGGGTGATCTCATCTTCAGATGTAAAATCATATACAGGTGCATGTTCCATTTTCCATTTTTCCATCAGTGAAAGAAGTTCTGACGGATAGCGGCATGCCAGAAAAATAGGTCCTGTGTTTGCGTCACAGACATCTACATGATGGATCCTGTCCTGCTCTTTATCTTCTCTTGTAAGCTCATGCTTTTTGATCACACCGTTTATATAATCATCAATAGAGCTGACTCCCACGATTCCTGTCTGGGATTTTCCCTTACGAATCAGTTCATATAAATAATAGTTCGGCTTCTCATCCTGAATGAGTATTCCTTCTTCCTGAAATCTGTCCAGATTCTCTTTTGCTTTCTGATAAACCTTCGGATCATAAAGGTCTGTGGACGGATCAAGATCCATCTCTGCTCTATCCACATGAAGAAAAGATTCCGGATTATTTTCCCCGATCTCCCTGGCCTCCTCCCTGCTCACTACATCGTAGGGAAGTGCTGCCACCTGCGCTGCCTTCTCTGGCGCAGGTCTCACTGCCCGAAACGCCTGAAATAAAGCCATGTTTTTTCTCCTCCTGCTTTCCTTTTCCTGTATTTTCACTTCCGGGGATATCCCATTCCCCTCGTGTTTTATCACTGCTCTGCATTCTCTGTCCAGCAAAGCCATCCTGACTATTTTAGCACACAGAAAAATTCCCTGCAATGCGGAAACTGCCAAGTTTACTTTTGTACAGATTTCTGCTTTTGCCTTCTTGCGCTACGCACAAGAAGTATCGCCTGCTTCGCAGGCTTAGTTTTGCATACAGATCTTTTCGCCCTGGAGGACTGGGTATTTCACAAGTGTGCTTCCGTCCAGATCTTCATGCTTCATATCTACTGCTGAGATCTGGTGATTCTCATAGGTTGTGTAATAATAGATTCCCTTATCCCCATTGCAGCAGGAAGTATAAAGAGTGATCTCATATTTTCCTGGTTCTACCTCACAACAGCCTCTCTGCTGATCTACTGACCCCAGAATATGGAAAAACTGGCTGACGCTCTCTGCTTCTGTATCTCCGGAAAAAGAATGGTCCCGCACAAAGGCAACTCTTGCAAATCTGGACGCTGAGGAAAGGTCTCCCGGCAGCCCCAGTGCTCCCATACCGCGACTGTACGCTTTCAGCCGCAGCTGGTCAGAAAAATGATTTTCAGGCTGCTTTGGGGAAAGATGCATATAATTGTTCAACATAAACATCTGCTGTTCAAAAGGTGGATTGTTGGTAAGAACCCCTGCCGGATTATCCCAGATATGAAGTCCGTCTGCCATGGATTCCACAGTGATCGCTTCATTTCTATCTGCAATGATCCAGTGAAGCTGTGCGCAGGGAAGCATTTCACTGAATGGAGTTTTTACAAGATTGATATTGGCAAGAAGTGATCTGGCTTCTTTCACTGTGGCACATTTTCCAAGGATCCAGGGAATAAACTCAAACTGGGCGATGTTCTCTTTTCCTTCTTTCACTTCGTCATATGCTGCATTTCCCACGAAATTCAACCCTGCCATTCCAAGGCCTTTTTCATTGATCCCATCATAATAAAGTGGATAATCTCCTGCCACATGAGCCATGCCGATAATAGCATAATGACTGGAAAGTATTCCCATATGGCGAAGCTTAAATACATAATTCCGAGGTGTGACGGTGATCTCATCGCCATAAGAAAATTCATAGTCCAGTGTTCTTCCAAAATAAAAATCTTTTGTTTTGTAAGTTGCTGCTGTACACATAACTGATGTCTCCTTTTCTGTCTCATATGTTTTGCTGTTTTATATTTCAATCTTTTTGAGAGCTAAATATTCTGATCATTTTTTCCAGGCTTTGATTTTCCATTCAGTTCCGGCAGTACCGTAGCCAGCATGGTGAAAAAGCAGGCACAGCCGCCTACCAGATTGGATACTGGTTCTGCCCAGAACACGCCATCTGTCCCCAGTCCATTTACATATGGCAGTAAAACAGTTAGCGGGACTACAATGATCACTTTTCGGAACAGTGAAAAAAATGTAGCTCTTTTTGCCTTGCCAAGTGCTACGAACACGCTCTGGCCTGTAAACTGCAAAGCCATAAAACAAAATCCAAAAAAGTAAATATGAAGGGCAGGAACGCCTTTTTCCAGAAGTTCCTGATCACTGTTGAAGATCCGGATAAAAGATTCCGGAATCAGTTTCAGGATCCCCCAGCCGATCATCGTATAGATAACGCAGACGACTGTAATAAATTTGATTGCTTTTTTGATCCTGTCATAAGCTTTTTCTCCATAATTAAAGCTCATAACAGGAGACGCTCCTGTCGTTAATCCATGCACTGGCATGGTAAAAATATCTCTAACTGAATTTAAAACAGTCATAACACCAACATAAATATCTCCGCCCCAGTTCTGAAGTGTGGCATTGCATACAACTTGCACCAGGCTGTTTGTAAATGCCATAAAAAAGCCGGACATGCCAAGGCCTGCAATGTTTCCTACACGCTTCCACGAAATTACCATCGCACTTTTTTTCAAAGTCAGCACTACCTTTTTTCCACAGAGAAATCGTAAAACCCACACAGCAGAACAGAACTGGGAAATGATCGTTGCCACTGCCGCACCTCTCACCCCCATGTGAAAAACAAAAATAAACAGCGGATCCAGCACAATATTCAGCACTGCTCCGATAAGGATCGTAAGCATTCCCATATTTCCAAATCCCTGGCTGTTGATAAATGGATTCATTCCCAGTGTGATCATTACAAACAGTGTTCCCAGAAGATATATCTTTATGTAGCTGGATGCATAGGGAAACGTCACATCACTGGCTCCGAATGCATAAAGGATCGGACGGTAAAACAAAAGTCCTGTCACTGTCAGAACTGCACCCGTTCCGACCAGCATCACAAATGTATTTCCCATAAGCATCTCTGCTTCTTTATCATTTCCCCTTCCCCGCTCCATGGAACAAAGAGGTGCACCTCCATTCCCGAAAAGATAGGTAAAAGCTGTGATCAATGTAATAATGGGAAAACATAAGCCCACACCTGTCAGTGCGGTAGCTCCGATCTCCGGGATCCTTCCAATATAGATCCGGTCTACAATATTATAAAGAAGGTTCAGGATCTGTGCAATAATCATCGGCACAGCAACCTCCATGATATTCCGGTATACATTTCCCGAGGAAAAATCTGTCTGATGTGTCTTCATTTCTTTCACACTTTCTGTTTTCTGCCAAATATATCAGGGCAGACAGATATCTAAAATCTGCCTGTCTCTTCTTTAGATAGAATTCTTGACCCGCTATCGATCAGAATACATAAAATCCTATATCACGCACTGTCATCTTCATAGTACTTTTCATAACTTCGTTAGCACCTTCTATCGTTGCTTTTACAAGATCATTACTGGATTTTGCGAGTTCACCAGTAACAAGCTTTCCATTTGCGTAAAATTTTAATGTTGTAGTCTTTCGGAATGTAGCAGGACATAAAGTAGCCTTAAGTACCATTGTTCCGTCATTCGAGAATATGCTGATCTGTGCAGTTCCGTTTTTGGTTTTTGTACAGTTGATCAATACATCCGTACCTACAGATGTATTTTGGGAAACAACCACTGTAAAAAGATTAACTTTATCTGTTTTAGGTATATAGCCAACACCAATTTCTGTGGTTCCATCTTTATAACTGATATACTTCGTAGTTGTTCCGTTTAGTCTTACACCATGTTTATTAATATAATTTTTAAATTTGGTATAGTTATTTTTGAGAGCAGTATTACTCAAAGAAGAATTCTTCACAGTTACCTTGCAGGTAAATTTTCTTCCGCAAAGTGTTGCTGTGATATTGACCGTACCTGCTTTTTTTCCGGTAACCACACCTTTTGATGATACGGTCGCAATTTTTGTATTGGAAGATTTCCAGGTTGGTCTGGCTGTTGTACCAGTAAGTTTAATCGTTGTTGTCTTGCCGTTATATATATCAGCCCTGGATTTATTGATCTTTACATACTGTAATCCTGCTACAGTTGTAAAAGATCTCGTATCGCCGGAACCGGTTATGATCTTACCGGATGATTTTTTGTAAGCTTTAACTGTATAACAGTACTGTTTTCCAGTTGTAACGGCTGTATCTGAATAAGTATTTCTGGATGCTCCTCCAAGAGTTTTTATGAGGTTCCATTGTTTGCCCGGCAGTTTCCGGTATATCTGATAACCGGCCGCTTCTTTTACCGGTTTCCATTTTACGGTAATTTTTTTCTTACCTGATGAAGTTACCGATATCATTTTCGGCACAGCTGGTTTGGTAACAGCAGCCTGAACTTCTATTACAGTTCCCTGAAGCGGCACAGCAGCTGGTGTGCCTACTACAAGGGCAAGTCCGAGAATAGTACTGCTGATGAGTTTTCTCCATTTGTTCATATGTAATTCCCCCATTCTTTTCTGTATATTATACAGAAAGTTTTTATATGTTAAATATACTATAGATGGAAATCAAAGTAAATCCATTTATTTCTTGTGTTTTTTATTGAAATCGTTTATAATAAAGCCATAAAAACGGTAATGATTCCACGCACAATCAGTCAAGAAACCACATCGCAGAGAATCAGCCCCGGATGGAGGTATATTTTATGGATAACAATTACAGCGGCATGGCTGTTGGTGTCTTTGAACTGGACAACCTGGTAGCCTGCTTTGTTGCTCTTGATGCTGCTTCCAAGGCAGCTAATGTAAAGATTCAGAGCGTTGAGCGTAACCGTCTTAAGAGCGGTGCCTGCGTGAAGATGCGGGGTTCTGTTTCTGATGTTAATGCAGCGATGGAGGTTGCGCTTGAAGCAGCTAAGCCTCTTGGCAAAGTCGTTTCTCATACTGTGATCGCTTCTCCTTCTGAGGATACAGAGATCGCATTGAAGATGACGATCAACAAGTAGGAAGCGAGGGTTTGATTATGAATTATGGTGCTTTTGGGTTGGTTGAGGTTGTTGGAAGCAGCAATGCGATCCTTGTGATCGACCAGATGCTGAAGACTTCCGATGTTTCTTTTCTTACATGGCAGACGAAATGTGGCGGCCATGCTACTGTTTTCCTGACTGGCGATGTTTCTGCAGTGACGGCTGCTGTTGAGAGTGTTAAGGTTAATCCGCCTTGTGAGATTGTGGCTTCTGCGGTGATCTCCAATCCTTCAGAGGAGACCGTGCGGCTGGCGGAGGAAGAGGCTGCCAGGAATCATTTTATGTAAAAATTGACAGGGTTAACGAACGGACGCCGGTTGACGAGATACCTCACCGGCGTCCGTACTTCGTTATCCTCCCTGCAACATCCACATCCGTCAACTCTCTCTCATCCAGGACCTCCAGTACTGCTGTGTCTTCTCTGTGTTTTCTGATCACTTTTTTTCCTCCTACATCTCCTTCCAGTTCCATTAATTCTCCAAAATACTTTCTGGAAAAAATGCAGGGATTTCCTGTTTTTCCGCTATGCTCTACGCATGCAATTCCTTTTCCTTCTCTCAGAAATAGTTCAATCAATTCCAGAACCGTCTCTCCGCGAAGCCAGGGCTGATCTGAGACAGTAAACAGACAGGCATCTGCATCCCGATTTTTTCTCAGTCCAATTCTTAAAGAAGAAGAGATTCCCTCTTCTGGATGTAAATTATAGAGTGCGGAAATACCTCTTTTTCTGACATCTTCTGCAATCTCATCATACTGGGTGACAACGGTGATGGAACACTGTGTACCTTGTGATTCCAGTTGTTTCTGTATTTTCTCAAGTTCTGAAAGGATGTGCCTGTACATAGGTTGTCCGTCTACTGTGTACAATAACTTATTACTTCCAAATCTCCTGCTGTTTCCGGCAGCAAGCATAACCAGCTCCAATTTCATTTTTTCTCACCTCATCACATCTTTTCCTGTATTCCCGGCAAATAAAACATCCATAAAAACTGTTAACTCTCAATCTTTATGCAGGCTTCCGCAAACAGCTTCAATCCTGTCCATCCTGCATCTTTCCACAATCTTCTCAGCCGGATCCAGCGATTCCAGCACATCTGCCTTATTCAGATAAACCAGAAATCTCCTCCCTCCAACATCTTTCCGCAGTCCTTTCTCCGACACAGCGATCCTGGCCGCATCTTCCCATGTCACAACATCCTCCACACATTTCCCAAGAAAATCCGCAACATCATCTGGCCGATGAGCAGTGTCTGAAATATTTTTTCCAATACAGTCAAGACCGATTACTCCAACCACAACCTCCGCAATCTCCGGTATCACAGGCTCCCACTGTGCCGGAACTTTCAGGGGAAGCCGTTTCGCTCCATCCGCTTCCACCAGAAGAACATCACAAAGGCCGGACAGCTTTTCAAGGATTTCCCTGTCAGGGCCGGAAATCTTTGGCTGTCCGGCCTTGTGGTAAGCCGCTGTTACATAACCGTATTGATCAAGAAGCTGCCTGATCCCGGCGGCATCCTCTGCCACAGCAAAAGGACGCTCCGGCTCCCAGGCCATATGGGTAGTCGTGGTAATGATCACCCGTTTCCCTTCTCCTGAAAACTTCTCTGCCAGATAATATATCAGGCTGGTCTTCCCGCCTCCGCCTGTAAACGCGACGATCACGGTCTCACTCCCTTTGAAAGAAACACTTCCAGAACACCGCCTGCAATACACCTCGCCTTATCTGAAATGGTAAAACAGTTTTTTTTCTGCTCTGCCCTCGGGTCGATATCCGCGATCTTCATCCCCTGAAAAACGGGATATCCGTCGCGGATCAGACCTCGGACCACTCCAGAGATCGTTGCTTTCACAGGTGTTTCCCCGACCAGGGCGATCACCTGGTCTTTTTCCACGATATCTGCAATGCTGCTGATATTTTTCATAATGCCTGCTGCCGGAGAATGGATCACTCTTTCTTTCCCAACTCCGGCAATCACTCCTGGCACTCCTGTATTAGGAAGCGCACTTCCTTCCCTGATGATACGTCCAAGGTTATGTCCGCGCATGGTTTCGATCACATAATCAACATCGTCCCCTGCAGTAAATCCTGGCCCAAGGCCAACAGTCAAAGGAGCCATCGTCCTGTCTGTTCCCAGATTTTTTTTCGCAAGGATCGCATCCACAACTGCTGCCGGAGCCAATTCATGGATATGCTTTCCTTCGGTATCTGTAAGAAGAGGAACCTCTCCTTTATCCCAACAGATCACACACTGTTCCAGAATACTCTCCTCTGTGATGCGCCTGCACACAACTCCTTCTACCGTTGAAGTACCGTCATACACAGCCTCACAGAAAGCCACATGACGGCGGATAGCACTTGGACGGTCGCATTCCAGGATCAGAACGTGATATCCGCACTGATGAAGTTTATAGATCACACCTGTTGCCAGGTCTCCGCCTCCCCGTACAAGGATCATTTTGTTCTCAGTAAGTTCCATTTTCGTATACCCGCTGTCCATTCCCCGGCATTCCTGCTGCCAGTGTGTCGTATAGCTCTGCAAATGTAGCATCCTGATACGGAGATACATAAAACAGTCCCACAATTCCAAATGTAACAGAAGAAAGAATATTCCATGGAATAAAAGAAAGATCCATCACAAACGTATTCCACTTCTGTCCGTACATCATCTCACGGCTTCTGTCAAAAGCTTCTTTTCTGGTCATATCAGGATATTCTGCCAGAAGATACGGGACCATCTTATATTCATAGGATTTCACAATTCCCGGAATCACAAAAAGCAATGACCAAAGAAAGGTAAAGAGATCCCTGAAGAACATAACTTTTACTGCATTTCCATAATTTCCAGACCGAAATGCGCTAAAGATCTTTTCAGGTCCTGGTTTGGAAAACAGGTTATCAATATAAAAGCTGCGTGCACCTACTTCCAGCACATTTCCAACAAAAAAATGCAGGATCAGGCCGATCAGTGCCACTGTCACAACTGCGCTGGCTCCCACAAGTGCAAGGATCAGCATCCACGGGGAACGTGCTCCGCTGAACATGTGTCCGACATAAGAGCTGACATGTCCGGTATCAAAGGTATTCACTGAATAACTGTACTCGGAATTCACAGCACTTCCCGCGCCGCTCTGTGCAGCTCCTTTTCCGCCGGAAGCAGCTACGATCGCCAGAATAAAGCTGACCAGGACAGCTGACCAGTAATTTTTGCGGAAAGCTTCTTTTGCCCGCCATTTCAGATCCCTGCGTGTCCAGCTGATATTTTGTCCATTCATCTTTTAGCCCTCCATATATGCCTCACAGACCCGGAATTCATGTTTGCCCTGTTTCCATGTCGCAGGATCAAGTTCTACCTGATAACCGCCACCATTTTTTACATGCCACTCATAAAACGGACGTTGTCTGTCTGCATATTCTTCCATAATGTTCATAATAGTTCCGCCGTGAACAACAAGTGCCGCTGTGTGCACGTCCTCACGGATACAGCCAGTCACAACCTTCTGAAATCCTGTCAGGCTTCTGTGCTTAAAGTCTTCTCTACTCTCTCCTCCCGGGAAAGGAAGCATTCCGTTACTATCGATCCACTTCTGATAGTTGTCATTTCCCGAAAGTTCCTTGTAATTCTTATTTTCAAATTCTCCGAAATTGCATTCTGAAAGTTCCTCGATAATGCGGCTTTCTTTTTTCGGAAAAAGAATTCCGGCTGTCTCCACACAACGAAGGAGCGGACTTACATAAAGCGACTCCGGCATGGGATAGCTTAACTTTTCCAGAAATTCACGGCCTTCCTGACTTAACTGTTCATCTGTTGTTCCAATATAACGCTTAAGCTTGTTTCCCGGAGTCTGCCCATGACGGATCAGATATATTTTAAGCATTTTTTAACACCATCCCGATTCCGCACACGACTCTTGTTACCTTGCTGCTTCCGGCTGCCAGTTCTGTACAGATGCGTCCCACAGTCTCTCTGTACCGCCGTTCAAAAGCATCAGCCGGGACGATCCCGTAACCAACTTCTTCGCTGACCAGGACTACGTTCGGATTTTTTTCCAGAAGTTCCTGCGCAAGACCTGAAAGATCTTTTCCTTCTTTCAGAAATCTTTTTATGTAGTCATGAAATCCCAGGATTCCCTCTGCCTGATAAAGTTCTTCTTCTGTAAGTTCCGAACCTTTTTTCCATGTGATATCCGGAAAATTCTTTCTGGCATAGTTTTCTTTTCCCTGGTATACGCCGCCAATTATCATTTCCATGTCATGATACCTCCCTTCACTCTCACTACAGGATCACCGCGCCGGCAAATGCCAGAACAAGTGCCATTACAACTTCACAGATACAGAGGAAAAATCCGGACAGATCTCCTGTTGTCCCACCAAAATATTTCATTGCCATGTGATGATACCACCAGAATACAAGAATTGCACTTATCACTGCTGCCACACCAAGAACCGGATTTATCCAGATCATCAATCCAGCCAGAACCACAAACATGACTGTCAGGATATTGCGGGCAACAATCTCAGAAGCATTTCTGGAAAACTCTGCCACAGTACCATCTGTTCTTGCTTTCGGGAATGTGATCACACCAATCCCCGAAAGACATCTGGACATCATAAATCCGATACTCATAATACAGATTCCCTCCGGATCATTCTGAAGCTGGCTCCATGCACCAAGCCACATTATAAAATAAACGCAGGCCGTGATAATGGCAAATGCCCCTGCATGGGAATCTTTCAGGATCTCCAGCCTCCTTGTACGTTCCTGCCAGGAACTTAAGGCATCAGAAGTATCCAGAAGGCCATCTACATGGATTCCTCCTGTGACAAACACCGGGATCACAGTAAGGATCGCAGTGAAAAAAAACGGCTCCAGTTCTACATGATTTCCAAGCACACAGCCCACCAGCCAGGTCAGTACTCCGATCACAGCTCCTACAAACGGAAAGAAACACATCATATATTTCATATTCTCTTTATTCCAGTCTACCATCGGCGTAGGAACCTTGGAAAACATGGCAAATGCAGCTTTGCAGCTGTTCCACACACTTTTCACGCTTTCTCACCTCCTTTGTGCCAGACAGGAATTCCGTAAACAACTTCCACAACACTGTCCGCCATCTCTGCCAGATTGCAATTGATCTGTCCAAGCTGTTCTTTATATTTTTCTGATTCTCCCTCGTAAAGAATGCCATCTGAAAAAATCTCATTGGTGACGATCACCACATGTTCTGCCTGGGAAAGGATATTTTTCACGCCATCTGTGATCTCCCCGGCGACTTCCGGATGGAAGCCGTCCTCCCGGAACATTTCGTTTGCCACCAGGTTAGACATACATTCCAGAAGCACTACGCTTCCTTTCGGAAGAACCAGCTCATTAAGACCCGTATAACGCTCCACTGTCTCGAATCCTTTTCCCGCACGCATACATCTGTGCCTCCGGATACGTCTGTGGCTCTCCTCATCAAAAGCCTGCATAGTGGCAATATAAAGCCTTCTGGCTTCCCCGAAAGATAATACTGTTTCTTCAGCAAAAGCCGATTTCCCACTTCCGCTGCCCCCTGTTACTACAACCAGCATTTTATTTCAGCTCCTCATACTGTTCTACATTGATATCTCCAAAAGTACTCATGGAATTATACACAGCACAGGAAAGGTCGATCAGTGGGAAAAGTGCCACTGCACCGGTGCCCTCTCCAAGACACATTCCTGCATGGATGATCGCTTCTTTCCCCAGCTCTTTCAGCAGCATATGTGTGGCAGGTTCTTTGGATACATGTGACGCAATAAGATAATCTCTGACCTGTGGGCAGATCTTTACAGCTACCAGAGCTGCTACGCAGGAAATAAATCCGTCCATAACAACCGGCATTCCAAGAGCTGCACCTCCAATATATACCCCGGCCATTCCCGCAATATCATATCCTCCTACTTTCGCCAGAACATCAATGGCATCGGAACGGTCCGGATTGTTCAGGGCGATTGCTTTCTTGATGGCATTGATCTTTCTCACAAGTCCCCCGCCGGAAAGGCCTGCTCCGCGTCCTGTCATGTCCTCAACAGGTCTGCCCAGAAATACTGCTGCTACTGCGCTGCTTGTTGTGGTATTTCCGATTCCCATCTCGCCGGTAGCAAGAACCTGATATCCTTTTTCTTTCAGTTCCTGGGCCATGGCGATTCCTGCCTCAATCGCCCTGACTGCCTGTTCTCTTGTCATGGCCGGTTCTTTTGTCATATTCTTTGTTCCATAAGCAACCTTCAAATCTGTGCGGACTTTTGTATCAACCACCATTCCCACATCAACAGGGAAAAGTTCTGCACCGCACTGGCGGCACATCACGCAGCAGGTGGTAGCTCCGTCCAGGAAATTTTCAGCAACAATGGCTGTTACCTCCTGTCCTGTCTGTGTCACGCCTTCTTCCACAACGCCATTATCTGCACACATGGCAACTACTGCTTTCTTTTCCACTCGTACATCCGGTGTACCTGTGATTCCCGCAATCTGCGTCAGCATATTTTCAAGTTCCCCCAGAGAATGCAACGGCTTTGCAATACTGTCCCATCTTTTTTTAGCGCTTTCAATTGCCTTTTCATTCAACGGACGAACTTTCTTCACTGCTTCTTCTAACGTCATCATTTTCTTCCTCCTGCTTTTTTACCTGTAGTAAAAATTAAAAATTTACTAAATATATAATTTAACACCAACACAATGAACTGAGTACAGAATTTGGCGATCATATCATTAAGTCCCATGGCAACAGCCAGAAGCCACACACCACCAACTTCGATCACCATTGTTGCAAGACGGGCACTTATGAATTTCACAAAAGGCCGGATATGATCTATTAAAGTCTCGCAATGATCATGAAACACAAATCTGGAATTCACCACATATGCAAACAGGATCGCCAGTATAATAGAGATCACATTCGCAGTCATCAATGGAACATCTGCCAGCCTCATCAGATAGAAACTAACCAGATTTACAAGGGTTGTCAGGCCGCCCCAGAAAACATAACGGATCACATCATTCCCATATATTTTCAGAATCAGTTTTTTCATTTCTTTTTTCCTCCATGTATGATCTTTGATACGATATATCTCGGACGTTTTTTTACTTCTTCATAGATCCGCGCAATATAATAACCAATGATACCAAGGCTCATCATCACAGCACTTCCAATAAACAGAAGTACGATCAGAAGTGTAGTATACCCTTCCACTGCATGCCCTGTAAAATATCTTACCAGAGAATACACCAGGAGGATCAGAGAGCAGATAAAGCATCCTACTGCACCAGCTGTCACAAACTGCAGCGGAAGCGTAGTAAAAGCCACAATATTCCGAAATGCGTAACTGGTCAACGATCTTGCTGACCACTTGGATTCCCCCGCTTCTCTCTCCTGCACTTCAAATAATACGGAAGTACTTCTGTATCCTATCCAGGAGGATGTAGCTCGGAAAAACATACTCCTCTCAGGCATGGAAAGAACACTTTCCACAGCTTTCCTGTCAAGAAGCTTGAAGTCCGATGCATTCTGCATGTCAAATCCTGTTGCCCGGGACATGATCCCGTAAAAAAATCCAGCACTCTTCCTGTGGAGCAGACTTTCTTTTCCTCTGTTTGTCTTTATACCTTCTACAACTTCGTATCCCTGTTCCCATAATCTGAACATCTTCACCAGAGTTTCCGGCGGATGCTGCAGATCACAATCCATCACAGCCACTGCATCACCGCTCGCCTGAGCAAGACCGGCCACGATTGCAGCTTCTTTTCCAAAATTCCTGGAAAAATGCACTGCAGTGACATTAGGATCCTGTTCAGATATCTGTTCGATCTGATTCCAGGTTCCATCTGAAGATCCGTCATCAACCAGGACCAGTTCATAGGAAATTCCTTCATGATCCAGGATCTCCTTCAGCGTCCTGCAGACTTTTGCAGTCATCAGTTCTTCATTATATGCAGGCAGAACTACAGACAATCTGCTCATTTCTTCTGTTTACCCCTTTCTCTCTTCTTTCCGGAGCGCCTGTTATACGTCATGATCAGAAGAAAAACTCCAAGCCCCGCCACTGTCAGCACCATTCCAGGAATAAGATACGATGTACGGTAAGTAAGTACAATACTGTGTTTTCCTTTTTTCAGTTCAACACCCATATACATACTGTCAGCCTTTACAAGTTCTGTTTTCTTTCCGTCTATATAAGCTGTAAATCCATCACTATACGGAATGGCAAACACGAGCATTTTGTCAGAAGACACCTCTATATTTCCTGTGATCCTGTTTGTTTTGATCTCCACATTCCGGAGACTTTCCTCTCCAAGCTTTTCTGTCTCCTGTTCTACAGAATCCATAGGCTGACACACCAGATAAAGATCATCAAATGTATATTCTCCAGGTGTGGAAAAAGTAAGCGTCATGGTTCCTGCACTGTAATTTTTATATCCCATATTCAAAAGAAAATTATGACGGCCGCTGTAACCATTATATTTATCCGTAAAGATCCGGATTATTTTATCAACAGAACCCATGGAAACATCTACAGCCGCTTCCTTGCTTTCTTTCCAGTAACGCCAGTTATCATCTTCATAAAGGATCGTATTCTTTTCATATTGTGTGAGAGAATCCCATTTTTTATCATTTATCTGCTCACGTGGGGAATACGCTTCAAAATCCAGATTCTCAGCTATCAGATAAACTTCAGCTTCAGGTTCTCCCTTATATCCTAATGTTACAGTTCCGTTCTCTTTTGTCACGATGATCTTACCATCTTTGATCTTACAGCCTTTGCCTGCCTCCAGTGTAAAATCCGCTTTCTTATCATCAAAAGAAAGTTCTGTTTCTGGAAGGCTGCTCTTCTCCACAACTGCCCCCTGAAGCAGTGCCTGCTGTTTCTCTGTCACAGAAAGCTTTTCATATTTATCCCTTGGAATCCAGGTATCATAGGTATAGCCTAACGGCAGTGAATCCTGATTCTCATAAATCTTATATTTTTTCGCAGAAGAAACTTCACTATCATATCCGTAAGGAAGATATGCATATCCGTTGTTTTTGATCGCAAAATATTTTACAGCTGCCAGCCGATCCAAAATAGTCCTTCCATCCAGACTACTGTAATGATAATCCCATGGTGTATTCATATACATTTCATTAAAAAAACGGCTGATGTTCCCATTCGCAACACTGAAATAATAAGAAGTACTGTTGGTTCCCATATACATTGCCGAATTTACATATGAGCCCGTTTTGTACTGATCATACCTGGTGGTTGAAGAATCCGCAAGGGCCTTGATCTCCTTGTCAGGACCCGACTGTAATGCTTCCAGCGCCTCACCTTTTGCCTCAAATTCTGACAGATAATCTTTCTCATAGGAATACTGATAAGATACATTTAAAAGAATACTTGCTATCAGTACAATAACGATCATTCCGCAGAGATATTTTCCCTGCACAAAAATATTTCCATAAGAAACAACCGTAAACACAGCTAAAACCAACATCATCACAGCCATGATATTACGCTGTGTCCGGGCTGCATCTGCAAACAATGCCAGTACACAATATACCAGAAGCATGATGAAAATTCTCTTTTTTTCACGTATCTGCAGCGTAAATAGTTCCGGATACGCCTGCACCAGAATATAAGCGATCAGCATTCCATATGCCCAGATCCACCGGTTTGATACATAAGAAAAACCATTCAGCACATGGCCTGCAAAAGGGATCAGAAGAAACAGATTCATCATAATAAATCCCAGTTTCAGACCTGTGTATTTTTTCTTTTTGGAAAATATTACAAACACGCCTGCCATGGCCACTGCTGAAAATCCAGCAACGCCCCACTGAATCATATTCTCACCAATCAGGCAGCCGAGATATTTTTCATAGTAAACATGATCATACAGTAACGGTACATAATTCTGTGCCTGAAAACGTTCTGTTCCAAACAGAGTCATGACCACCGGCAAAAAAATCATCGCGGCAATCATCAGTGACACCAGATAAAAGCCTGCAAATTTCAGGAACCACTGAAATACATCTTTTACAGAACGTTTCCGGAATATTCCAAAATACCGGAAAGCCGCATACAGCACCATAAATATGCTGATCATATAAAAGAAATAAAAGTTTGACATTGCCGCAACGGCCGTAGCCCATATAAAAAGATAGGGTTTTTCTTTTTTATAGACTTTCTCAACTCCCATGAGAACCAGCGGCAGATAGATCATCGGATTGGAAAAGTAAGGATGTTTCATTGACGCATAAATGGTCCATCCTGCAAAAATATATACAAGGCTTCCAATAAAAGTTGCCTGTTTCGGATTTTTGCGGTAAAAACAGTAAAAACTGAATGTGATTCCCGCAAGATAAATCCTGACAAATATCAGGATCTCATATAAAATCTCTGTATTTTTCCGAGGTACAAAAACAGAAAACAAAGTCAGCGGATCGCCAATCACATAATAGTGAAGTGTGGTAAGAATATCAGAACCATATCCAATATTCATGTCCCACATAGGGATAGAAAACTTATGGTTGACCGCAAGGTTTTTGAACACATTGCGCAGATATTCCCCATAATAAGCAAGCGCATTAATATGCTGCGGAACTCCGTCATGGCTCCAGATCAGTGATTTTCCATTTAAATAAAAATAACTGTAAACAAACAACGAGATCGCTGCAAAAACAACTGTATACAGAATATAAAAATCTGTTTTTTTCTTTTTCCGGAAATTATCCTTCGAAAAAAATTTCTTCATGTATATCTCTCCTGTATAAGAAAAAAGACCCGCGGTGCGCTAAACACCGCAGGCCTTCCACCTAATGCTTAATCAGCAAGCACACTGTGTAAACAGCAACTATTGATCAGTAATTAGTCTTCTTTCTTATCTGCTCCGTAAAGAGTGATAAGTTTCTGCAGATACTCATATCTAGCCTGAGCCTCAGACTCGTTCTTAGCGAACAGTCTTGCTGCTTTCTCAGGATTCTGACGCTGCAGAGAGTTGTAACGAACCTCACCGTTCAGGAAGTCCATATAGTTCTCCATATCCGGTGTCTTGGAATCAAGGCTGAACTTGTTGTCAGCAGCCGGGTTGAATCTGAAGTTGTGCCAATATCCGCACTTAACTGCCAGTTCTTCCTCTGTCTGAGCTTTGCTCATACCTTTCTTGATACCATGGTTGATACATGGAGCATAAGCGATGATCAGGGATGGTCCCGGATATGCCTCTGCCTCTGCAATTGCTTTTACAGTCTGGTTGAAGTCAGCACCCATGGAGATCTGTGCTACATATACATAGCCATAGCTCATTGCGATAGATGCCATATCTTTCTTCTTAGTCTCTTTTCCGCCTGCTGCGAACTGAGCGATCGCACCTGTCGGTGTAGACTTGGAAGACTGTCCGCCTGTGTTGGAATAAACCTCTGTATCAAATACCATAACGTTGATGTCGCGTCCGCTTGCAAGAACATGGTCAACACCACCGAATCCGATATCGTAAGCCCATCCGTCACCACCGAAGATCCACTGGGATTTCTTGGAGAGGAAGTCTTTCTGTGCAAGGATCTCATTAGCCTTGTCACATCCGCAAGCCTCAAGAGCTGCAACGAGTTTCTCTGTAGCTGCACCGTTTGTTGCGCCTACAGCGTAAGTATCCAGCCATTCCTGACCAGCTGCCTTAACATCCTCGTTTGTTCCGTTAGCTACAAGGTCTTCGATCTTCTCTTTCAGACCGCCACGGATCGCACGCTGTGCAAGAAGCATACCATAACCGAACTCTGCGTTATCCTCAAACAGGGAGTTGGACCATGCAGGACCCTGTCCCTTAGCGTTTGTTGTGTATGGTGTAGATGGTGAGGAGTTACCCCAGATAGAGGAACATCCTGTAGCATTTGCAATGTACATTCTGTCACCAAAGAGCTGAGTGATCAGCTTAGCGTATGGTGTCTCACCACAACCTGCACAAGCGCCTGAGAACTCGAGGAGCGGCTGTTTGAACTGGCTGCCTTTTACAGTTGTCTCTTTATATTTAGCGATAACGTCTTCCTTCTGAGGAAGTGTTACACCGTAATCAAAGAATTTCTGCTCTTCTGTGTTAGCTTCAAGCGGAGCCATCTCAAGAGCTTTGTTGCCTTTCTTTCCTGGGCAGACATTAGCACAGGAACCGCATCCTGTACAGTCAAGAGCTGATACAGTCATTGTGAATGTATAGTCTTTCATTCCTGTAAGCGGAAGTGTCTTGATTCCCTCTGGAGCGTTAGCGGTCTCATCTGCTGTCATGGCAACCGGACGGATTGCAGCATGCGGGCAGACATATGCACAACGGTTACACTGGATACAGTTGTCCGGAACCCATACAGGAACATTAACTGCGATACCACGTTTCTCATATGCAGCTGTTCCGGATGGTGTTGTACCATCTACATAATTCTTGAATGCAGATACCGGGAGGCTGTTACCTTCCTGAGCATTGATCTTGCACTGGATGTTGTTTACGAAGTCCTGAGCTTCCTGAGCGCCGTGGGATGCATGAGACATGAAGAGTCCCTCGTCCTCAGCGTTCTTCCAGCTCTCCGGAACCTGAACCTCAACTACCTGCTTAGCACCAGCATCGATAGCAGCCCAGTTCTTCTTGACAACATCATCACCCTTACGTCCGTAAGTAGCTTTAGCTGCAGCTTTCATAAGCTCGATAGCCTGCTCCTCAGGAATGATTCCTGTAAGCTTGAAGAATGCGGACTGAAGGATTGTGTTGATACGTGTTGGTCCCATGCCAGTCTCAATACCGATCTTAACACCGTCGATTGTGTAGAATTTGATATTGTGGTTAGCGATGAAAGCTTTAACCTGTCCCGGAAGATGTTTCTCAAGTCCTTCCATATCCCAGGCACAGTTCAGAAGGAATGTACCTCCGTCAACAAGTTCCTGTACCATGTTATATTTGTTAACATAGGACGGATTATGACATGCAACGAAGTTTGCTTTGTGGATCAGATATGTGGATTTGATCGGTTTCTTACCGAAACGAAGGTGAGACATTGTAACACCGCCGGACTTCTTGGAGTCATAGTCGAAGTAAGCCTGAGCATACATGTCTGTGTTATCACCGATGATCTTGATGGAGTTCTTGTTAGCACCTACAGTACCATCAGCTCCAAGTCCCCAGAACTTGCAGTTTGTTGTTCCCTCTGGTGTTGTAACAAGTGGTGCACCTGTCTCAAGAGAAAGGTTTGTAACATCATCAACGATACCGATTGTAAATTTCTCTTTCTCAGTGTTCTCGTATACTGCTACGATCTGTGCAGGTGTTGTATCTTTGGAACCAAGTCCGTAACGTCCTGTAAAGATCTTAACATCACTGAACTTGCTGTCACGAAGAGCTGCAACAACATCAAGATACAGAGGCTCGCCAAGTGCTCCTGGCTCTTTTGTTCTGTCAAGAACAGAGATCTGCTTAACTGTATCCGGAATTGCATCGATAAGAGCCTGTGCACAGAATGGTCTGTAAAGACGAACTTTAACAACACCGACTTTCTTGCCAGCTGCCATAAGGTAATCGATTGTCTCCTCGATTGTATCATTTACGGAACCCATAGCTACGATGATATGCTCAGCGTCAGCAGCTCCGTAGTAGTTGAACAGTTTGTAGTCTGTTCCGATCTTCTCGTTAACCTTGTCCATATACTCCTGAACAACTGCCGGAAGAGCGTCGTAATATGGGTTACATGCCTCTCTTGCCTGGAAGAAGATATCCGGGTTCTGAGCAGAACCTCTCTGACATGGATGGTTCGGGTTCAGAGCACGGTTACGGAACTCTGCGATAGCATCCATATCTGCCATATCTTTCAGATCTTCATAATCCCAGGTCTCAATCTTCTGGATCTCGTGGGATGTACGGAATCCATCGAAGAAGTTGATGAACGGAACTTTTCCTTTGATTGCTGCAAGATGAGCAACCGGTGTAAGGTCCATAACCTCCTGTACAGAAGACTCGCAAAGCATTGCGCATCCAGTCTGACGACAGGCCATAACGTCGGAATGATCTCCGAAGATACAAAGTGCGTGGGAAGCAAGTGCACGGGCAGATACGTTGATAACTCCCGGAAGCTGCTCACCGGCGATCTTGTAAAGGTTCGGGATCATAAGCAGAAGACCCTGGGAAGCTGTGTAAGTTGTAGTCAGGGCACCTGCTGCCAGAGAACCGTGAACAGCACCTGCTGCACCTGCCTCAGACTGCATCTCTGTAACCTGTACTTCCTGTCCAAAGATGTTCTTTCTTCCCTGAGTTGCCCACTCGTCTGTTGCTTCAGCCATTACAGATGAAGGGGTAATCGGGTAAATAGCAGCTACATCAGAAAAAGCATATGATGCATGAGCGGCTGCGTGGTTACCATCCATGGTTTTCATCTTTCTTGCCATTGTTTATTCCTCCTTAAAGGTTTGTTAAATATATATTATTTAGGCTGACAAATGCCTAAAATTCCATATGTCATTATATCATAGATTCCCATTTATGTCCATTTTGTTTCATCTTTTTTTGTACATTATCACGTACAACCATCGTTATCTTTTTGACAAAACATTTTATACAAAATAAAAGAGAACTACCCGAAAATCCTCCTCAGACATGCTCTCTTTTTATCTCTTACATTTATTCTTCTTATTCGGAATTACTTTTTGTCTTTTCCAAAAAGATCCTCCATTGATTTCCGCCGCAACATTGCCCACAGTTCATTCTGAATATCCTTCAGTTCATCATGAGCATAACAGGGAATACCATCCTGCCCGTTTCTGGTACATTCACATCTGCCATTCAGGCACTCAATGATCGACATATCAGAATCGATCGCTGTATATATATCATATAGCGTCAGCTCCGCCGGATCTTTCTTCAGGGCATATCCGCCGTGAACTCCACGGTATCCCTTAACAATCCCTGCATTCTGAAGTTTCTTCAGTATCTTGTAGGCAAAAGGTGCTGTGATCGCTTCCCTCTCGCAGATATCACTGACACTCAAGCGCGTCTCTCCTATTAGTGCGCGGACAACTCGCATCGCATAATCGCTTTCTCTGGTGATAAACATCTCTAACCTCTCTTCTGTTCAACTAAGCTGCTAAATAAATTATGATAAACCCACACCCAGCCAGGCCGGCATTTCCTTTCAACGCTTACTGCGTGCCTGCAAATATATCACCTGCATTCTGATCATCACATAGGTCAGTATAACGCATTTTTTTGAATAATAAAAGGTTATTATTTTCCTGTATTTCACTGCTTTTTACTTTATTTAATGTAAAAAAATAAAATACACCTTGCAAATTTTCCAGTTTACGGTACAATAAAGGTCGATTATGTAATTGAAGCGATATTTATTATTTTGAAAAAGAGGTATGATATGATTTCAGCAAACAACATCACATTACGCGTTGGTAAGAAAGCGCTGTTTGAAGATGTAAACATCAAATTTACTGAGGGAAACTGTTATGGATTGATCGGTGCCAATGGTGCAGGAAAATCCACTTTCCTCAAGATCCTTTCCGGGCAGCTGGAGCCAACCAAAGGTGACATTGTGATCACACCGGGCCAGAGGCTTTCTTTCCTGCAACAGGACCACTTCAAGTATGACGCTTACCCTGTACTGGATACTGTTATCATGGGTAATGAAAGACTTTATCAGATCATGAAAGAGAAAGAAGCCATCTACGCCAAAGAAGATTTTACAGACGAAGACGGAATCCGCGCAAGCGAGCTTGAAGGCGAGTTCGCAGAAATGAACGGATGGGAGGCAGAATCTGATGCCGCTACTCTTCTGAATGGTCTTGGTGTTGATACCGAATTCCACTATACACAGATGGCAGATCTTACAGGTAGTATGAAAGTCAAGGTTCTTCTTGCACAGGCACTTTTCGGAAACCCAGATATCCTGCTTCTCGATGAGCCGACCAACCACCTGGATCTCCCCGCTATTGAATGGCTGGAGGAATTCCTGATCAACTTTGACAACACTGTTATCGTTGTATCCCATGACCGTTATTTCTTAAATAAAGTCTGCACACATACAGCTGATATTGACTACGGCAAGATCCAGCTTTATGCAGGTAACTATGATTTCTGGTTCGAGTCCAGTCAGCTCCTTATCAAACAGATGAAAGAAGCCAACAAAAAGAAAGAAGAAAAGATCAAAGAACTCCAGGAATTTATCTCAAGATTCAGTGCCAACGCTTCCAAATCCAAACAGGCTACATCCAGAAAGCGTGCCCTTGAAAAGATCCAGCTTGACGACATGCGTCCGTCTAGCCGTAAATACCCATACATTGATTTCCGTCCGAACCGCGAGATTGGAAATGAAGTTCTTATGGTTGAAAATCTTTCCAAGACCATCGATGGTGTAAAAGTCCTTGACAACATCTCCTTCACACTTGGCCGTGAAGATAAAGTTGCATTTGTAGGTGCCAATGAACAGGCTATCACCACATTTTTTAAGATCCTTACAGGCGAGATGGAGCCGGATGAGGGAAATTACAAATGGGGTGTTACTACCTCCCAGGCATATTTTCCAAAGGACAATACACAGGAGTTTGACAACGACCTTACCATCACAGACTGGCTGACACAGTATTCCGAAATCAAGGATGCTACTTACGTTCGTGGTTTCCTTGGCCGTATGCTATTCCCTGGCGAAGACGGAGTAAAACGTGTCCGTGTCCTTTCCGGTGGAGAAAAAGTCCGCTGTCTCCTTTCTAAAATGATGATTTCCGGTGCTAATATCCTGATCCTGGACGAGCCAACCAACCATCTGGATATGGAGTCTATCACAGCATTGAACAATGGACTGATCAAATTTCCGGGTGTGATCCTTTTCACTTCCCACGACCATCAGTTTGTACAGACAACAGCCAACCGTATCATGGAGATCCTTCCGAACGGCAAGCTTGTTGACAAGATCACAACTTATGACGAATATCTTGCCAGTGATGAAATGGCCAAGAAACGCCATGTATTTCAGGTTAACGAAGAAGATGCTCAGGATAACTAAGAACATCTTTTCCGAAATAGTAAAATGTATTCCCAGTTCCGGTCTTTTGGCAGAAAGGCTGATAAAAAATGTCTCTGATGCAGTTTTTCCTGCAATCAGAGACATTTTTTATGTTTTTTATTCCATTGTGATCGAGGCAAGCTTCCCCTGCGTTACATTCAGAAGATCTTTCAGAGGAACTTTAAGAGTCAGTCCAACCCTTCCACCGCTCACATAGATCTCATCAAAATTTTCTGCTGACTGATCAAAAACAACCGGATAATTCTTCTTCATTCCAAGAGGACTACAACCGCCACGAATATATCCGGTGATCTTTGTGAGATCTTTTACATGGATCATATCCACAGTTTTTTCTCCTACAGATTTCGCTGCAGCCTTACGATCCACTTCCTTCTCGATCGGAACTACAAACACATAATATCCACCGCTTTTTCCTTCCATAACCAGAGTTTTAAAAGACTGATCATGTGGTGCACCTGTAATATCTGCACAGTGAATCCCATCTATAAATTCACCGCAGTCATATGCGATCGTCTCATATTTCACCTTTTTTCTGTCAAGCATTCTCATTGCATTTGTCTTCGCTTCTTTTCCCATTTCTGTCACTCCTCATGCTTTTTTCTCAATTGTCTTCCCATTCATCATAATCATCAGGATCAAGATCTTTCAAAAGATCCCGGCTGATCTTCGAATCTTCATGATCCCGAAGCTGTTCAAACTCGTCTTCTTCAAAATCAGCCATATTTTCAATATCCAGCTGCCGTTTCCGCTGCTGCTTTTTTTCAAAATCTCCATATGCATCTGATGTTTCCTGATAATCAGGATCAAAACGCTCTCTGTCGGCATCATAGTCATCCCCGTCGTCATAATATGACCTGCCTGCAGATCGTGTATTCCTTCTGTTCTGATTGTAGCTGTTCTCTGAACCGCTGCGGCTCTGGGCTCTTCTGCCGCCTTCCGAAGAACTGTTTCTTCTGCTTCTTCCTGAAGAACCTGCTGTTGATGTCCTGCGGCGATTATCTGACGAACCGTTTCTGTCTGAACTTCCCGTATTTCTTCCATTACGGTAACTGTCTGAACGGCAGACCGAAGAATTTCTTCGGTCTAAGTAACGTTCACTTCTTCCCGCTTCTTCTCCTGATCGTAAATTCCTTCTGTCAGAATTACCGGTTCTGCGACGGGAATGATTATCTTCTCTTACTCCAGTGTCATCCTTGTCATCAGAATATCTGTCAGAAGGAGTTTTACGTCTGTTTACTCCGTTATATCCAGAAACAGTATCGCGATCCTGCACAGAATTTTTCTTTTTTCTGGACCTGCGTACCTCTTCTTCCGGTTCATCGTCGTCTTCATCTTCTTCATCGTCATCATCATAGCGATCCTTGTTGATGGCAAACTGGATCAGCATACCAAGAAGTGCAATTCCCACTGCCATACCAATACCATATGGAAACTGTTCAAGGCCACCGATCTTCGCAATAGAAACCCCTGCCAACACTCCGCCAAGGATACTGGTTCCGATAATGATAACTCCTTTTGCATAGCGCATAGCCAGGATACCAAGGCCTACGCCTACAAGGATGCACAGAAAGAAAGAAAAAGAACTGGTTGGGTGCACCAGATAAATGCTCAAGGAGATTCCAATACCAAATCCCAGAACAAAAATTCCGGCCCTGTATACCAAAAACGAAACAATAGCCAAGACAATACCAAGCCCTGCCATCGCACCAACGATCATCATTTTGTCCTCAACTCCGGAAAGATATGTTACTCCAAAACCAGCTCCGGCACCAATAAGAAAACCGAAGATCATCATCCAGAACCGCAGGATACGGTATCCCAGAAGACAATTCAAAATACCAAAAACACAGATCACACCATAAACGATCGTCATAATCTGCCCGATCCGCTCCATCTCTCCTGCTCGCTGCAAAATATCAAATACCCTTGACAACATATCCATATCCATGTTCTCACTCCTCTCAAAAAATAAAATATATGGTATAAAAATTATCCAGCAGACCATAATGATACTCTACCTGGCTGTAACCATTAAGCTTCATATAGTACTGTGCCACATTCTGTACTTCTCCATCATCCAGCCAGTCTTTTCGCGCTGCATCAAAAGCTTTCTGGTTACTGAATTTAAATCTCACCACCGCCGCCCCGTTATCCAGCCGCATTTTGCAATAATCATAAATAGTCTGCCAGTCATATTCTTCAAAACACCCCTGGTTCAGAACATAAAAATTCAGATCTTTTGCTGTACATTTTGGAACTTCAAGCTCATCTGAAGGTGTATATGTTTTCTCATATTCTTCCGGAAACGGACAGAGATAATCATAGATGATCGTTTTATGTTCTTTCAGCTGTGCCGCTTCTCCGTTAAGAAAATCCGGCTGATCACCATTCGTTGCATCTACATAATAATACGACTCACCAATTTTTACAATATCCCATGCATGTCCTTCTGTACTTCCTTTTGTGCTTCCATCCACATAAATGCAGGGAATATCAAGTTTTTCCAGCAGATACTGAACAGCCCCTGCATATCCGGCGCAGACTGCAGATTTTTTCCAAAACACACCAGCGATACTCTGGTCATCTTCTCCCGTCTGATACTGAGTATGATCGATCACATAAGCATAAACGATACGCACTTTTTCATAATCGCTTGCTTCCTCCGGAATCAGGCTGTTCACCTCCTGAAAGCTTTTTTCCATTGCAGTCCTGATTTCTTTCATTTCATTTTCTGTATATGTATAGCCAGGCGTAAACATACAATAATTTTTATCCGAATAATTTGTTTTGTAAATCTTTTCCCTGTTGTGTACCCAAAAAATCTCCGGATGATCCTTCAGGACCGCATGGTATGTCCGATCAATGCTGTCATCAGCTGCAAGGGTCAGATAAAACTGTTCTTCTCTGTTTCGGATTCCATTCAGTATTTCCCGGTATACACGCTGTTCTTCTTCTGTAAGCTGCTTAAAATAATATTCCTGATGTCCTTCATCTGTCTTGACAATTTCCATTTGTCTGAGTTTTTGAACCTCGGAAGGTTCATCAGAAAAAAAGCTCTCTGCAGCTGAACATATTGCTTTCAGTGCCCCAGCATGAACATTACAGGGACTATATATAAAAATTGCCAGTATCAGCGCCACCGCTATCTGGCTGAAAAATATTTTTTTCATTCCACTTCCTTTATTCTACACAGGTTGTAAGAAAGGGCAGCCTCCCGCAGGAGACTGCCCTTTCATCAGTCGCTGTCTCTTAATTTTCCAGTTCCAGTGTTTCTACCTCATCATAAGTATCCACTGCATCATCAATATCTTCCTGATCCAGAGTCAGTGTCTCTACATTCTCCTCTTCTTCATCTTCCTGCAGTGCAGTATTCTTGAAGTCTGAAAGAAGATCACCAGAAGAATCACTTCCAGACACCAGAGCATCTTTCAGAGCACTGGATTTCACAATATCAGTAAGAACTGTATTCGCAGTCTCAACTGTCTCGTCAAGAATCTCGTCATGTGTATTTCCCGCTGTCGTTTCCCCAGCAGCTGTGTCATCATAGAAAGATGGCTGTCTGATATAACGAAAACTTGCACTATATGCTTCACCAACAGTTACACCGTTCTTACTTGAAGAACAATGTACTGCAATCCAGTCTCCTGAGTCTGTTTTTCCACATAAGATACCAACATGATTATCGCTTCCTGATTCCGGTCCCCGCTGGAATACAAGATCTCCCGGCTGTGCATCTGCTTCGCTTACCACACTAGCTTTTTCCCACTGATCAGACGTTCCATCGCCGACAACTTCCTGCATTCCCTGATCCTGATAACCATTGATTACAGCCCATGTTACAAATCCGCTACAGTCCAGTCCATATGCACGTAATGTACCGGAACTCCGGCTTCCTTCCGCTGAAACTTTCTCAACAGTTCCCCAACTCGGATCATTACCGATAACTGTGGACTTACCGCCCCAGAAATATCCAACTTTACCTACCAGACTATACGCAGCTGCAATTACATCCACACGATCTTCCGATACATTATCGCCAACACTCTCACGTACAAATCCCTTGGAAGCTGTAACAACTGCGCAAAGAAGCTTGCAGTCTGTTTCCACATATTTCTTAAGAACCGTTCTGTCTTCTTTCGCAATATTATTCTTCTTAATATAATAGTTGATCTTGCGGTTTCCATAGGATACCTTGGTAATATCCTGCTTATCTCTGACGATCGGGTTCATATCTGCAAAAATCTTTGCCAGCTCGTCCTTGCAGGAGGCATCCATTGTAAAAGATGACGCCCCTTTCTGAGTCTGTTCATAAATATAAACAGCCAGAATATCCTGCCAGTTTCGTACCAGGAGGGTATCCTCTGTAACTTTATTACTTTCTTTATATTCCTTCTCGATCTGATCCATTACAGATGCAAAATCATCAGAAAATGTAAGATTATAGTTATTCTTCAGACTGTCCAGATAAAAATCTTTACCTGCATGAAGATTAGAAACCATATTGGTTACATATACAGGACTTCCGATCTGAGATGCTGATGCATTATTTCCATCCGTAATATCATCTTTCTTGTCATCAGTATTTTTCTTATCTTTATTTTCTGCCGCGGAAAGTTTCTCCTCTGCATCGGTCAATATAGCATAATTTGTAACTTTAGCTTTATCTGTATCTGATAATGCATCGTACGCTGCTCTCGCTTCCTGAATCTGTGCTTTATCTTTCACAGTGATATCCTTGCCTGCCAGAGAAGCAATTTTATCAATGACCGCCTGTACAGCTTCAGAATTATCCGGTTTCGGTGTTGCAGTTGGTTCCGGTGTCGCTGTCGGTTCCGGTGTCGCTGTCGGTTCTGGTGACGCGGTTGGCTCCGGCGTTGCGGTTGGTTCCGGCGTCGCGGTTGGCTGCGGGGTCGCTGTCGGCGCTGGCGTTGCAGTTGGCTGCGGTTCCGGTGTCGCGGTTGGCTCCGGTGCTGCTGTCGGTTCTGGTGCCGGCGTTTCAATCGGTTCCGGTGCTGCAGTTGGTTCCGGCTCTGGTGTCTCTGTCTCTGCAGGTTCAGACACTGCCTCACCTTCGTTGCTAACAACAACCCCTGTCTCCTCGGCAGCCATAACTCCTGCTGGAGACGACAGTACCATAGCTGATAACGTCGTAATGCATAAAAACTTATTCAGGTACTTATTCTTCATATTTATTAAGATGCTCCCTTCTTTCCTTGAACATCCCTTTACTTCCCCTATAATAAAGGTCTGCCTGAAACCATATTAGATAACTTAAAGTTCAACTCCACTTATTTTATCATAGGAATTTTATGAAATCAACCGTTCCGCCAGGATAACCTTTCCAATTTATCTATTTTTCACTTTTTCTTCACATTTTTGCAAAAAGTACTTCAGACATTCTGCAACGCAAAAACTGCAGTGTTATTACACTGCAGTCTATGTTGTATACTGTTCAGCCCACCATCAACGGCTGTTCTTCCATATGAAACTGTCTTCTCATGCAAAGCCGAAAGATTCCCTGCACCACCTGATAGCATACTCTCAGGATAAAACGAATATCATCTGCAATACATCTTGGACTTTCCAGATAGCAGGTATGACGCTCCCGGATATATTCTACAAGTTCCTCAAAACTGTCGAAATGCTTCGCTTCTTCCAGCTGGCTGTCTGCCCTGCCGCTTAAAATACACTCTTTCAGACGGTTCTTCAGTTCAGCTTCGTAGGAATTATGTTCTGCAAGACTTCCTTTGTATGTTCTGTTATGAGGAAAAGTAAAATAATCTGCCATATAATGCATAACCTCACCGAATCTCCGCCAGTACACTCTGGCATTATCTTCCTCAGGGCTTCTCTCCACCAGCTCTCTCATGTTACTCTGAAGCTGATTGAAAGTCCCAAAAAACTCATGTCTTGTAGTAAGAAATGACGGTTTCAGATCCGGCATGATATTCCCCAGACAAAATGCTTTTCTGTGCTGCTGAAGGCTGTAGACTTCAGACATCTGATCAGCCAGGTATCTGCCTAACAGTATATGTGATTTTTTACGCAATTTTTTCCCTCTTCCTTCTTTCTGTTTCAGGTTATAACCGAATACATCAGTAAAAGCGGCTCCGTCCGGTCATCGCTGAAATCTTAAAATCTTTCGTTTGTCGGAACCAACTTTACTATATCACCATTCTATTTAATGTGCAATTAAAGTTTTTGTAAAAACTGTGATTCTTTACAGCATTAAGTCCTAAACAAAAAGAAGCTTCTTTACAGTTCCCTGAAATCCGGTGTCCCGTACAGGTCGTACGGAGTGCTCTGGTATACGTAATAATTCAGCCAGTTCGTATACAGGTTGTTCGCATGGGCTCTCCATGTGAGCAGAGGTTTGTTGTTCGGGTCATCGTCTTTATAATAGTTCTTCGGAATTTCGATCGGGAGTCCTTTGGCCAGGTCTCTTTTGTATTCACCATCCAGAGTTATGCGATCGTATTCCGGATGGCCCATGACGAAAATCTTACGGCCGCCTTCTGCCATTGCAAGAAACAGGCCTGCCTCATCGCTTTCCGCCAAAACAGTGAGGTCTTTGCAGGCATGGATATCGGCTATCGGAACTTCGGTATGTCTGGAATGAGGAGCAAGAAATACATCATCAAAACCACGCACCAGCGGAATCTTGCGATTAAGAACTTTATGCCAGAAAAGGCCAAACATCTTTTTCTCCAGAGGTTTTTTCTCCAGGCCATAGAAATGGTAAAGACCAGCCTGCGCTGCCCAGCACAGGAAGATCGTAGATGTTACGTGCTTCTCTGTCCAGTTCAGGATTTTCGTCAGTTCTTCCCAGTAATCCACCTCTTCGAAAGGCATCTGCTCCACCGGGGCACCTGTAATGATCATCCCATCAAATTTACGCTGCTTCACATCTGAAAAAGTCTCATAAAACTTATTCAGATGACTGAGGGAAGTATTCTTCGCCTCATGGCTCTCCACAGCCATAAAAGTTACATCCACCTGCAGAGGTGTGTTGGAAAGAGAACGTAAAAGCTGCAGTTCTGTTTCCTCTTTCAGCGGCATCAGGTTCAGGATCAGGATCTGAATAGGACGGATATCCTGATGCATGGCACGTTTCTCATCCATTACAAATATATTTTCTCTTTCAAGGATCTCTTTTACAGGCAGATCCCCCTGTGTTTTAATCGGCATTTTAAGCCCTCCTTTATCTATGTAAAGCGAACTCCTGCAGAATCCGCCTTGATACTTTTTCATATAAAACAGCCAGTTTATCTTCCTGCCAGTTTCAGGAAATCCTCCTCAGAAAGGATCGGGATCTCAAGCTCTCTGGCTTTCTTGTTCTTGGAGGAATTGGACTGCACATCATTATTGATCAGATAGTTGGTCTTCTTTGTCACAGAGCCTGTTACTTTTCCGCCCAGAGACTCGATCAGCTCCTTGGCTTCACTGCGGTTTCCGAAATGAACCAGGCTGCCGGTGATCACAAAATTCATCCCTGCAAAAATCTGTTCCTCTTTCGGTCCTTCTTCCTGAATATGGAGAAAGCTCATCAGATGATCCAGACGCCGGTTGTTATCCTCATCCTTGAAATACTCCACAAGATTTCCCGCGATCACAGGTCCGATCGTATCAATGTCACTGACCTCCTCAAGTTCAGCATGACGGATCTTCTCAAGATCATTATCAAAATGGCGGCAGATCACCTTGGCATTAGCAAGGCCAATATTGGCGATTCCCAGACTGTAGATCACTCTTGGAAGCGTGGTATCCTTCGCCTGCTCCAGGCTATCGATCAGATTGTCATAGGATTTCTGTCCAAAACCTTCCATCTCTACAATCTCTTCTTTATACCTGCTGATCTCAAAAATATCGCCAAAATCATGGATGAAACCTCTTGCAATAAATTTCTCCAGAGTAGCCTCAGAAAGTCCGTCAATATTCATGGCATCCCTGCTTGTAAAAAGTGCAAAAGATTTAATCTTCTTAGCCGGACAGTCCGGATTTACGCAAAAAAGGCTCTCGACTTCATTGTCTTTTCGGATCATAGTATCCCGTCCACATGCAGGACAGCTGTGGGGGATCGGCGCATTGCCGCTTCCTGTAAGATTTTCCGCGATCTGAGGAATGATCATGTTGGCTTTGTAAACACGGATCGTATCTCCGATTCCCAGTTTCAGCTCTCTCATGATACTGATGTTGTGGACACTGGCTCTGCTGACTGTGGTACCTTCAAGCTCCACAGGATCGAAGATGGCCACAGGATTGATAAGCCCTGTTCTTGACGGGCTCCACTCAATCTCCAGAAGCTTCGTATCACGCATCTCGTCCGCCCATTTAAATGCCATGGCATTACGTGGAAATTTCGCAGTGGTTCCCAGGGATTCCCCATAGGCAATATTATCATATAATGCAACGAGGCCATCTGATGGAAAATCATTCTTTGTAACTGCTTCCGCAAAATAGTCCATCGCCGCATCCAGAGTATCGCCCGTCACCTTCCGATATTCAACAACCTCAAATCCCTGGGCTGCCAGCCACCTAAACTGTTCCTCCCTTGAATTATGAAAATCCACACCATCTGCACTTACCAGGGAAAACGCATAGAAACGGACATTTCGCTTCGCTGTGATCTCATTATTCAGCTGACGGACCGAACCGCTGCATAAGTTACGCGGATTCTTATATTTCGCATCTGCATCACCGATCTGCTCATTGATCTGTTCAAAATCAGAATAAGTGATAATAGCCTCTCCTCTTAAAACCAGTCTTCCTTTAAAGGAAATCTTCAACGGGATATTTTTAAACACTCTGGCATTGTTGGTGATAACCTCACCTACAATACCGTTGCCTCTTGTGACAGCCTTGACAAGTTCACCATTTTCATAGGTAAGAACAATGGTAAGTCCATCCAGTTTCCAGGAAAGTAGTGTGGGATGTTCCCCGATAAACTCCCGTAAAGTTTCTCTTTCCTTGGTCTTATCTAGAGAAAGCATCGGTCTTTCATGCTCCTCCTTCGGAAGCTGTTCTACTGCCTCATAGCCTACATTAACGGTGGGACTGTCTGCCAGAACCACTCCTGTTTCTTTTTCCATAGCTGCCAGCTTGTCGTACAGAGCATCGTACTCCACATTTGGCATGATCTCCCTGTCTTCCTGATAATACGCCTTTGACGCTTCCCGGAGTTTTGCCCCCAGTTCTTTCATTTTTTTGATAGCTACTTCGTTCATGCCTTCCTCCCGTTTCTTGTTGTGATCTTCCGGAGGAAAGCATCTCCTCCAGCTTCTTACGCTCTGTCGGCGTAATTTCCCGGTATTCTCCTTCTTCAATACCATCTATGTTCAGATTCATGATCCTTACTCTTTTCAGTGTGACAACACGATAGCCAAAATATTCACACATTCTCCTGATCTGGCGGTTCAGGCCCTGAGTGAGGATGATCCTGAAACTGTTTTTCCCAGTTTTAGTCACTGTGCAGGGACGCGTCACAGTATCAAGGATCGGAACACCGTGGCTCATCTCTCTGATAAATTCCGGTGTCACAGGCCTGTTCACTGTTACCAGATACTCTTTCTCATGATAATTCCCAGCTTTCATGATGCGGTTCACCAGGCCTCCCTCATTCGTAAGAAGAAGCAGTCCCTGAGATTCCTTGTCAAGACGGCCGATAGGATATATCCGCACAGGGTAATCCAGATATTCCGTTACTGTCATTTCATCCCTCTGCTGTCTGGTACTGCAGACGATCCCTCTTGGCTTGTTAAAAAGAATAAGGATCTTTTTTTCCTGTATCGTTATGGGCTTTCCGTCAATACAGATATTGTCTTCCTGTGATACTTTCATTCCCGGGGAAGCAGTCTCTCCATTAACCGTGATCCGCTCATTTTCTGCCAGTCTGTCCGCTTCTCTTCTTGAGCAGACACCTGCATCGCTTAAAAATTTATTGATTCTGATTTTTTCGTCCATTATTTTATTATATATTTTTTCCCTGGTGTTCGCAACGCTTATTTTCCTTGTATTTTACAGGCAGGTATTGTATGATTAACAGGAATAAACCAAATGTCAGGAGGAAAAAATATGGCAGGCCGTAATTCACATATCAATCGGTTTTTGATTTTTATTTCTGTCTTCTTATGCCTGATCTGCGGTCTTCTTTTTACTCAGTCATCAGCAGGTCCTTCCGGAAACAATCCAGTATCCATTGCCGTAAAAGACACTCAGATCATCCCGGAAATCACAGATATTCCGGATCAGACCGATCATACAGATATTTCAGCATCTGTAACAGCAGCACCAACAGCAACTCCTGTTCCCGAAGAACAGAAAGTTTCTCCGGAAGCCGAAAATGGTGTCTGGACAGCAGACGGTTCCAACTGGCTTTTTATGGTAGATGGAACCGCTTACACCGGCTGGCTCACTGACACCGATGGAAAACGTTACTATTTCGATAAGAAAGGAATTATGCAGAGAGGGTGGCTGAAACTGAAAGGCAAAAAATATTATCTGGACGAAGACGGAATCATGCAGACAGGCACCGTCACTGTAGATGGCCAGAAATATAAGCTAGCTTCCGATGGTTCTCTGAAAAAATGATGGTAAAAAAAATGCAGGCTCCACAAACAATGGAACCTGCATTTTTCACCCTTATTATTCTAATAAACCACTATATATGTATCCAGTCTGTCCATCATAGTCAACTTGTATCCAGTCGCCTTCCTGCCCCTTCTTCTCAACTTCCGTTCCTGCAGAAAAACCACCGATAACCTCACCCTCTGAATCTGCTGATGCACGAACATTACAGTCTTCTGTAACTGTAAGCATAGTTCCAGTCTCTGCCGATGCGCTTGCATCATCTCCAAGTCCCCGAAGGAACTCTGCCAGAGCGGAATCATTCTCCTGTGCCGCGTCATAATCCGCCTTGACCTGTGTGATCAGAGCCTTCACATCGCTCTCCGATTCCAGTTTTTTTACATAAGTGCTGATATCTGTATCTTCGTCAGCACCTCCCTTGATCTTCAGATTACCGTCACTGTCTGTTTCTACATAAAACTGACTCAGTGCCGGAACCGGAGTCTCAATTCCCGTACAGATATAGTTAAAGACCACATAGACGACATACGAATCGTCCGTTAATCCTTTCTTCGCGTAAACATCCTGTACTTCATACCCGTCAATATAATCCCTTGAATTAATCTGTGACTCATCGGCCGGTGTGAATCCGTCCTCTATCGTCTTAAGTGTTGCAATGTCTTTTTCCCCAAAAGCTTTATAGTAGCTTTGAATCAGCTCGGTTACTTCCGTGCTGGCTTTTTCCATGGTTGTTTCCGCTTCTGTACTGTCTGCGGAACTGGCGTCTTTCTTCTCGTCTGTCTCCCCATCATTTGCCGGAGAAGAAGGATCATTTTCCTGGTTACTTTTGGCTGTTGTCTGATCTTCATTGGAATTCCCCTTCTTACCTCCAACACAGGCGCGAACGCCAAAGATCAGAACAAGCACGATTAACAGAATTGCTCCGCCTAACATAAAATAACGAAGGTTATCTGATAACCATTCTCTGAAATCATCCAAGTTCTTGTCCTCCTTATCATAACAACACGCCGGAACAGTTCCACTGCTCCGGGTAGCACACCTGAAGGGAATCGAACCCCCGCACATGGTACCGGAAACCACTGCTCTATCCACTGAGCTACAGGTGCATAATGAAAAACATAACTTCTAAAATCAGGTATGAAATTGTCAAAGTCGGCTTACACTGTCTTAAATTCTAACACATAACCCTGAAATTGTAAAGATTTTTTTGAACAGTGCATATTCGTTACACATTTTATGTTATTTCGAGCGCGGACTGACCTCAACCCGCGCTCATAAAATACTATCCGTTTTATTTGTATTTCTCGCATACAAATATATAATAGGAATCTGCGGTACCAAGAATTTTATAGCCGCCTGATTCCATATCTGAAAGAAAATTCTCATCTGCAGCCATCATGACCACATATGTACATTTCACTAGATCCGCAAGTTTTGAGATTTTTTTTCCATCTGGAACCGGCGCATTGATCTGCTGATAAAGTTTTTTCGCATTCTTGTCAACAGCACCTGCACCTCTTCGTCCGTACGCCATATTCAGTGCCGGATCATACACTCTGATATACGAAGATGCATATTCATCTGCTGCGATCCGTATTTCATTTCCGTTTCTGTCATTATTGATCCGCTCGCAGATCATTGCAATTTCATCCGGCACCTGCTGACGATTAGAAACCTTTTCAAAATTCCCGGCTTTTATCATTCCTGTTCCGGAAACAACCACTGCCGCTGACAGTACGATGATCAGTCCCATCTGTACTATACGGTTTCCAATTTTACTTACATATGTTGTAAAACCACCTGCGATCAGTGGTACAACAGGCAGAAGCCATAACACACGCCAATATACATCTTTGCCGATGCAACGCATGATCATCCGCCCTGATACCGGGCAGAAAAACAATACCAGAAGAAATGCCGTATACCAAAGCAGTCTCAGACCTATTTTACTTTTTCTTCCAAAAATCAGAATACAAACGCCTCCAAGTGCAAGCAGATACTGTATCCAGCCGGTTCCCCAGTACATATTCCATATAGTGACCGTCCATGTAAGTATTTCTTTCATTGTTTTCTCCTATCGGATCATAATATACACTGCACCAAGAAGCAGCGACGGCAGGCAGCATAATGCAGCACATGCCGTTTTCTGAAGATCACGGTATCTCACCAGGCCCATGACCAAAAGTATCACCAGTATAATGCATGCCAGCATGATCCCCATGGAAGAAAGCAGACAGCAGGAAATATCAGTCATAAGAAGCATGATCCAGGAGTATTCTCTCTGCTTCTTCATTATGATACACATACCAAGATACAAAAGCAACGGAAGAAAAACTGACGCCATGCATGCTTTTCCCTGCCAGATGCGGATCATCTGAAAATTTTCAGAGTTATAAATCGAATATCCGGAAAACCATATGATCACTGCACAGAATATCATAAAGATCCCTCTGGCATTCTGTTCCTCTGGAAACCATTCTTTCGCATACTGGTACAAAACCACATATGCCATAAAAATAAAAAGTGCCGGAAATATCGTATGCGCCACAATTGCCGGATGGAACCTGCAAAGCGAACTTATCACTGCCAGAAATACGGGGAATGGTGACAGAACATAGCGACTTGGCAAATGCACATAAGCATAACCTGTATAAGGATTTACAGAAAAAATCGTGTCTGTATGCACAGCAGTCGTGGCTGTTGCCACATAAAAAGCATCATCAGCATCCATATGTGCCAGATACGAAGCTGCCCCAAGCTGAAAAAAGATCAATACTGCTGCCACCAGAAAATACACAGATATTTTTCTGCGTTTCCCGCTGCCGAAACTTTTATGTCTTTTATCTTTATACAGCAGAATCATTCCGACCAACGCCAAAACTATCATAACACCGGCAAAGCTGTACTTCAGAATATGAAGAGGAAGATTTGCCCATATCATAGGTAAAATCATCAATTCTGCTACCGAGAACATCAAAAGATATCCTGCCAGAAGGCACATTCCCGGTGATTTCTTTTCATTTTCAAAGAGAACTATGCCACCGGCTGCCCCTGGGACAGCCAATAGCCATAAAATGACCAGAAGACCCTTGATCACAATGTTCATTCTTTCTCTCCTGCTTCCATGGCAAAGATTCCCATGGCAACTTTCTCCGGTGTGATCGGAAGCTCTCGCACCCGTACTCCTGTTGCATTGTATACAGCATTTGCAATAGCCGGGCATGGTGTGTCGATTACAAGCTCACCGATCGATTTCGCACCAAAAGGACCTGTCTTCTCATAGCTGCTCTCAAATTCAATGCGTACGCTTGGAATATCCATACGATTCGGAATCTTATATTGCATAAAGGAATTATTTCGGATCTTACCCTTCTCTGTGTACTGCACATCCTCATAAAGAACCATTCCAATACCCTGACCGATTCCTCCCTCAGCCTGAACTCTTGCAAGATTCGGATTGATCGGTGTTCCACAGTCAATCACACCAACATAATCAATCACATCGATCTGTCCGGTTTCCTTATCGATCTCCACTTCTGCTGCCCCGACCATAAACGGAGGCGGTGAGATCGGGGATGAATATTCTTTCACAACCTGAAGCTCGCTGCAGATACCGGCAGTTGCCTTCAGTGCGATCTGACGCAGGGTTACTTCTTTTCCATCTTCTGTGCGGACAGCTGTTCCGTCAAAATCAGACTCCTCCACAGATACCTCAAGCATCTGTGCGCCAAAAGAATGTATCCTTTTTCTGAGCTCCGCACAGGCCTGCATAACTGCATTTCCTGTTGCATAGGTCGTGGAGGAAGCGTAGGAACCGGAATCATACGGTGATATATCTGTATCCACACTGAATACAACTATATTCTTCATATCTGTATCCAGACAGTCTGCTGCCATCTGTGCAAGGATGGTATCACATCCTGTTCCCATATCTGAGCACCCAAGAGCCAGTGTATAAGAACCATCCTCATTAAGCTTGATATCAGCACCGCCGACATCAAGACCTGCAATGGAAGAGCCCTGCATAGCCATGGCTATACCAACTCCGCGGACTTTGCCGTTGCCCATGTCGCGAAACGGATATTTCTCATCCCATCCGATCATCTCTTTTGCACGGGCCAGACATTTATCCATAGTACAGCTTCCGTTGATTGGGACATCCGGATATCCGGGAAGTGCTTCCCCCTCCATCGGCATATTCAGTTCACGGAATTTCACAGGGTCCATTCCCATCTTGTGAGCAAGCTCATCTGCAGCAGATTCCACTGCAAAAATGCCCTGGGTTGCGCCATAGCCTCGATACGCTCCTGCTGCCTGCATGTTTGTATACACAACATCATAGGCAAAACGATACGCTTCCGTATGCCTGTAAAGAGCAATGGATTTATGGCCGGAAAGTCCCACCGTTGTCGGTCCATGCTCGCCGTAAGCTCCTGTATTGGAAAGAGTATAAAGATCAATAGCCTTTACGATACCGTTTTCATCAGCTCCCATGCGGATATGAACTTCCATCTCGTGACGTGGAGAGGAAGCGATCATAGATTCCTTTCTGGAAAAGACGATTTTGGACGGCTTGCCTGTGATCCAGGTTACAAGTGCCGGATACACCTCACTGACTGAAGTCTGCTTTGCGCCGAAGCCACCGCCAATACGAGGTTTGATCACACGCACCTTCGATGACGGGATATTCAGGGCATTGCCTACGATTCGTCTGACATGAAACGGAATCTGTGTGGAGGAAACCACTGTTAGTCTCTGAAAATGATCCATATAACAGTAAGTACGGAAAGTCTCCATCATAGTCTGCTGGTTCGCCTTGGTATGATACACCTGATCTACTGTGTAGGCACATTTTTCCAGCATGGCATCTACATCTCCCACTTCTTCCACATTGGAAGAACACAGGTTTCGCCTGTTATCTCCACCTGCCGGGATCGGCATGTACCAGTCCTCCTCCGGATGGACCAGGATCGGATTATCTTTGGCAGTGTGGATATCAAGAACTGCATCTTCCACACGGTATTTTACCTTGATCCTTTTCAGAGCCTTGTCAACTGCTTCTTCTGTCTCACCTGCTACAATGGCAACAGTATCGCCCACAAAGCGTACATGTTTATCAATGATATATCGATCCCACGGGCTGATCTCCGGTGCAGTCTGACCTGCCAGAGTGAAGCGTTTATGTGAAACATCCTCATAAGTAAGGACACATTCAATACCTTCGATTTTTTTCGCTGCATCGGTTTTGATCTCCTCTACCCAGGCATTGGCGTGCGGGCTTCTGAGAAGCTTTACAATCAGACAGTCTGAAGGTGCAAGATCATCGGTATAAACCGGCTTGCCTGTTACCAGAGACATGGCATCCGTTTTCGGTACCGGCTTGTTTACGTATTTCATTTTCCTTCCTCCTGTCTTTTTTTATAGTCGAGAAATTTCAGGATACTTCTTGTCTGTCCCACAAAGCCGGAACAGCGGCACAGGTTTCCGGAAAGATATTCCCGGATCTCATCTTCTGTGGGATCTTCAAGCTCCTGGAGCATGGCAAACACATTCATGATAAAACCCGGATTGCAGAATCCGCACTGTTCAGATCCCTCATTAGCCATGAAAGCTCCGAATTCTTTCGCCTCATCCTGCATACCTTCCAGTGTTACGATCTTTTTGCCGTCTGCACGGGCAGCCAGCATGGAACAGGAAAGTACCGGGCGGCCATCCATAAGAACTGTACAGAGACCGCAGTTTGCAGTTTCACAGCCACGTTTCACACTGTAGCAGCTGTTCTTGCGGAGGAAATCCAGAAGCAGCTCTGACGGTTCCACTTCCGCCTGTTTCTTTTTTCCGTTCAGCCAGAAAGTAATGTTCATGACTCTCTACCTCCAATCTCCTCCCAGGCTCTTCTCGTAAGAATTTTAACAAGGAGAGTTCTGTATTCTTTTGAGGCACGCATATTCTTATCTGTAACAACTTGTTCTGCTGCATATGCTGCAAAAGATGCTGCTGCCTCCTTTTTCTCCCGAGGATCTTTTTCTGAAAAACCTTTAAGTATTCCTTCTTTATCTTCCACTACTATGGCCTTGGCAGGTCTGGCACCGATCACAGTTCTTGCCTCTCCGTCAATAAGAGAAACTGCGCATGTCAGCACCGGAAAGTCTGTGGAATTGTTTCTCTGGCTTAAGTACACTGTGTTCAGAGGAGTTTTTTTCACAATAACATTGACCAGGATATCGTTATCCTTCTCCATAAGTACAAACTCTGTAAGCGGAATCCGCCCTCTGTCGTAAAGCTCCACCCAGGTATCCATAGCCAGAAACATCGTTAACACATCGGAAAACCCGAATCTGCCAAAAATACTTCCACCTACTGTAGCACAGTTACGGAACTGCACGCCAACAATATGGCGTACGCTCTCTCTCACTGCTCCTCCTGTATATTCATTAAGAGCCTTGTGCGTCTCAATGACATGAAGCGGTGTCATGCAGCCGATCACAAACTCCTCGTCTGTTTCTGTAATACTATCCAACCCCAGACCGGAAAGATCGATCGCCGTAACAATATTCCGGTTACCCATTTTCAGCCAGACCATACCACCCAGCACAATGGCATTTTTTTTCTGGTTCAGCTCATATGCCTGGGCAAGACTTTCTGCCTTTACATAATTTTTTATCTTGAGCATATTTTTTCCCTTCTGAAATTATTATCTTTCAATACATATCGATATACACAGCTGTCAATTACGATCACAGCTAAACATTAATTTTAACAGACCCTGACAGAAATATCTACTGTTAATATTCCAGGATCACAAACTGATACGGATTCAAACTGATGGTTCCATTTTTGATCTGCACCTCTTCCTGATTATTCAGAAGTACATTCTTCACTTCTCCCGGAAGCTCCACATTCCTGGGCTGGCTCTGAAGGTTTCCCATTACCAGAATGTTTTTCTCCTCTGTTCTTGTGTAGGCGATCAGATTTTCCTGATCTTCTTTATACGGTTTAAAGCTTCCGTATACAAATGTATCTTTGTACTCCTGTGTTTTTCGAAGTGCTGTCATTTTTTTGTAAAAAGAAAGCAGGGAGTCGCTGTCCGTTAACTGGGACTCTACATTAATTTCTTTGTAATCAGGATTTACTTCAAGCCAAGGTATCCCTGTTGTAAAACCGGCATTTTTTTCCGTATTCCACTGCACCGGAGTTCTTGCATTATCTCTGGAAAAAGCAGATGCTGCCTGAAGTGCTTCTTTCTCTGTGCAGCCCGCATTCAGGGCAACCTTATATTCGTCAATGGTACTGATATCGTCAATCTGCTCCATGGAAGTGAAATCCATGTTCTCCATCCCGATCTCCTGACCCTGATAGATAAAAGGAATTCCTCTCAGAAAAAAGTACACACCAGCCAGAAGTTTCTTGGAATCCAGACATCTGTCTTCCGGGAGAATGTAGTGACAGACGCCTCTTGGCTCATCGTGGTTCTCAATAATATTGGAAATCAGCCCTGTCTCTCCGATCTTCTGCTGAGTATGGAAAATACATTTCTTGTAATCCTCCGGCGTCAGCACATATTTGGAAGCATACCAGCCATCCTCGCTTTTTCCATAACAGGTCTCCTCAAAATCAAACATGGAGGAAAAATATCCGTTTTCTCCGATAAAATCACAGATCTCATCCTCTTTCTCATTGAAGACCTCGCCTACTGTAAACGCATCATACGGATGAAAACATTTCTCTGCCATCTCACCCAGAAATTTTCCGATGCCATCTGCATCTTCCAGCATTCTCTCCACGCTGCACATTCCATCACTTCGATCTGCCGGATAATCCTGAAACGGAAGCTTCTTCTTGATATTGATGATGGCATCAATGCGGAAGCCGCCAAGGCCTTTCTCCATCCACCATCGGATATTCTTAAATACTTCTTCCCGTACCTCCGGATTCTCCCAGTTGAGATCCGGCTGCTTTTTATGAAAAAGATGAAGATACTGTTTATCGGAATGTCCGGGAAGTTCTTCCCACACAGAACCTCCGAAATAGCTTCTCCAGTTGCATGGAGTCCTGTCGTCTTTTTTGTCTTCTATATAAAAGAAATTTCCGTATTTTCCTTCCGGATCCTGAACAGCTTTCTGAAACCATTCGTGTTCATCGGAACAATGGTTCACAACAAGATCCATCAGGATATACATATCACGTTTTTTTGCCTCTGCAATCAGACGATCCATATCTTTCATGGTTCCAAACCGCGGATCAATGGCATAATAATCTGCAATATCATACCCCTGGTCAGCAAGAGGGGATTTATAAACAGGAGACAGCCACAGAATATCTGCACCCAGCTCTTTCAGATAATCCAGTTTACTGATTATTCCCGGAATATCTCCGATCCCGTCACCATTGGAATCATAAAAACTCTTAGGGTATATCTGATATACCACTTTGTCATGCCACCATTTTTTCATGCTCTTCCTCCTTATGCCTGTTTGATCATGCAGTACTGCTTCAGGTCAAAGCCTTTCTTCTGCACGATACCATATAATTTAAATCCAAACTTTTCGTACATGGCTACATTAGCCGGATTATGTGTCTCCAGGGAGATCATCAGTTTATGCCTGTCTGCATAATCGATCACTTCGTCCATCAGCTTCTCTGCCAGCCCATGATGCTGCATCTTGGGAGTTACGGCCAAGTAGATCACATGAAGTCTCTCTGCTGTATGAAGCTGGGAAGTCCAGCTGGAATTGAGATAATCTTTTCCCTGAATAAATTTCCTTAAGGTTGCAAGGCTTGGATCTTCCTTGATCAGATAACCATCTGTTTTCAGAAGTGCAAAGAAATCCACCATCAGATTATGTAATGCAGCTTCGTGCTCCGTTCCGTCAGATACTACCAGGATACTGTTCAATTCACTGCTGTCCGCATAAATCTCACAGGTCTCAAAAAATTCTGTAAGATCACAGGTAAACAGTTCCGGCATCAGCCGTTCCCTTGTATCTTTGTCCGGGATCAGCGCATGGTACAGCGGATCTTCCGCAAAACATACAGTCAAAATCCGGATCAGTTTATCCAGGTCTCCTTCTTTCACTCGGTATAATTTCTGGCTTTCCATTTTTTCCTCCAGGTATGCAGCATTTCGCTTGAATCTTCTTCGAACATCCGTGACACTTCGCGGATCATATCCGTAAGCTTCTCAACGGCACGGATCAGATATTCGATGTCCTCTATATAATAATTCTTCTGCCGTTCCCAGGCCTCTTTAAGGCTCCGGCGTTCTCTCTCCAGGCTGTCCCCGGATTTCTTCTCTTTCAGGCTTTTCACCAGATCATAAAGATTTTCATGATGAATGATTCGTCCCTTTCCCCACATCAGACGGTCCGGGGACTGTTTCATGATATATTCTGTAAAATGGTAAAAAACATCTCTCTCAAACTGGAACGCATAGCAGTTATTATCAATACTGTAAAAAGATTCCAGTGCAGGCGCGATCTCACCTTTTTCCAGAAATCCCATTGCTTCATTCAGAGCATGGAGATTGTTCTGTGCTGCCTGCTGCGGAAATATCACATTGTCATCCCAGTCCAGGCGCACCAGATAATCCTGGGATTTTTTAAAAACTGCAAGAAGCTTCTCTGTAACAGTATCTGCTTTTTTCCAGTCGTAACTTTCCGTCGGAAGGCTGTTGAATCGGCGGACCTGTTCGGCAAGTACAGCCGCTGCTTTCCTGGCTTTCTCTGTTTTTTCCAGAAGCAGGGCTCCGTTGGCTCCTGTTTGCATGCAGAGATCCATATCAAGACTCTCAATACTTCCTGCAAGCACACGGCCAAAATCAAGCGGCGGCAAGGCAAGGCTGTCCACTGCCATGATCAGACGCAGATAAAACTCATGGTGAAATTTGTAAACCTCTTCTTCATATACATCCTGATTATCGTACTGAGAATGATAGTAATTCTCCATAAAAGGGCCGCCGCTGAAATCATTGACAAAAGACGGGATTCCCGAAATCGACATGGTAAAATCATCCGACCACGTCTCGATAGGATAAAGTGTTGTCATTCCATCCGGATAGATTCCCTCTGGCATCTGAATTGCATCTACAAATTTCCGCATAAAATCTGCATATTCGTATGTACATCGCACAGCATCTCTGGTGCTGTGTGCATGGGCCGGAAGCTCGAAGTTAAAATCAGCTATCACATGTCCCGGCCAGTCCGGTCTTGCTTCAAACACCTGTCTGTAAGCCCCTGTTGACCAGTCATACTTCGTATCGGAGATTCCCCATTCTTCTGCTGCAAGAGCACATACAACAATGGTATGATAAGGCTTATATCCGCCGCGGATCAGTGCCCGGGCAATCCCGATTATCATGGCGACTGCCGCATTGTCATCCTGGAATCCCTCAAAATAAGAATCATAATGTGCACTTAACAGGATCATGGAATCGGAGCAGGTACCTGGGATTCTTCCTATAATATTATAGGTATGCTGATCTTTTATCACCTGGGTATCCGCATCGAATTCCACCGTAATCTCCGGAAGTTTTCTTTCACCTTCCATTTTCTCCTGCATCAGCTCCCTGATCTCAAGAAAATCTGCTCTTGACATGGAAAAAGCAGGTGCAAAGGACGGGCCGGCAATATCCTGGGCATTCAGTGCCGTGTCATCTACCTGGGCATATCCCCTGCTCTGAACGGCGATCAGTGCTGCTGCTCCTTTCAGATATGCCTGATATACGGGATAATTGATCCACCATTCTTCTCTCTGGTTGATCTCAACAAGAACCAGTTTTCCTTTCACATCAATATCCTGATATTCTGCTGCTGTTCCCTTCCCAAGATAAATCAGCTCAAATTTCTCAAAACCATCTGTCTTAAAATCCGTCTGGTACGCACCAAGCTGGATCTTCCTGAGCTGTCCGTCCTTATCCTGATAGTGCATAACTGCCTTTTTAAATTCCCAGGCATCTACTGCGATGCGGTCTTTCTCTACCTGGGCAAGACCGGCTTTCTTCATTTCTTCACAAAGCATATCTCCGGTGTTTCTCTCTGCCAGGGAACCTGCTGTACGATATCCTAAGGCGGGGTTAGTCTTCTCCTGTTCCATGCGCTTGGCCAGATCATAGGACTCTCTGATGTCCAGGCACGAAACACATTTCTCCACGATGTTCAAGTTTTCTGTCACCCTTTCTCTGCTTGTTTCATTTTTTATAAATTATACATTATCATTCTGGGGATTTCCAGACAAAATTCCATGGAAGCCGATGTCACCTGTTCCTTGTATACAAAAAAGCAGTGCAATTTGTACGACCTGATGTAAGAGCTACACTTGTCTGGTATACTGTTTTTTCGTTAAAAATGCCATCTCCCGGATTCCAGATGATCGATCCACCTGAGCTTTATAACCTGTACCATTATCTTCTCCTTCGGAAAAATCTTCTCTCAGAGGACTTTAATTCAAATATTTTCTGTAAGTATCAGTGTGTATTTGTATATTTTTACTATTATTCGAAATAATTTTCATTATTTTCTGGTATTTTTATCTTAAATATGTTATAAAAGAAGTATAAGAAAACAGAAATCAGGATACATTTTTTCACTTCTGATTTAAAATAAAAGGGGGTTTTACTATGGCTAAACGTATTATTACTATTAACCGTATGTTTGGAAGCAACGGACGCCTGATCGGCAAGACTCTGGCAGAAAACCTGGAGATTGGTTTTTATGATAAGGAACTGATCGACCTGGCAGCCAAAAAAAATAACATACCATTTGATACCCTGGCAAAAGTAGACGAGAAGAAAGCCAGCCAGTGGGTTTTCCCGGTTGACAGTGAACTCCAGTTTACAGACAATTTTTCTTTTGTTCCTATGAATGATGTACTTTATGATCTGCAGAGAAAGATCATACTTTCGCTTCCTCAGAAGGAAGATTGTGTTATTGTGGGACGGTGTGCTACGAATATTCTGAAGGATAAGTCACTAAAGATTTTTATTCATGCTCCTTTTGAGGATAGAGTTCAGAATGTGATACGCCGCACCGGACGCGAAGAAGCCAGTGCACGGAAACTTGTAAAAAAGATGGATAAAGAAAGACGAGCCTATTATGAATATTTTACTGATTCCAAGTGGCTGGATATGACACAGTATGATCTGTGTCTGGACAGCAGCCGGTTTTCTATGGAGCAAATTGTAGAAATTGTGAAAGATTGTCTTTGATTTTTTGAAAAAAACTGGCTTTGAAAAGCTGGGGAAACCGTGGGGAGGGAAGGCACTCATAGTTGCGAGGGCCGTTTTCCCTCCCCACACCCCTCCCTTCTGGCCACGCCGCTGTTCTGCATTTTGACTGTGTTAATTTTGCTGACAGGGCGATGGATTCTATTCCTCCTTACCCAGAATATACCCTTTCAAAAACTCATAAATATCCTTTTCCAACGGCGGACATCCCTCCACATGATGTCTGAATTTACACGTACAATGTCCTACCCCCAGTTCACCGTTTTGTCCACGATATCCCTGGCCTATACATATTTTTTCATGTAGTTTTTCAAAAAGTCCTTCTTCTTTCAGCATTTCCAGTGCAGGAATCAGGTAGCCGTAGCAGGCACTGCAAGATTCTACTTCTTCTACGGCATCGGCCAGTTCTACAACCTTGCGGGATTTGGGCAGAATCTTTTCTGCCTCTTCCTGGCAGAAAAGGATCTCTGCTTTGCTGATATCCGAACAGCCAGCCCCCAGTTCACCAGCCAGCTTTACATAAGGGACATCCTCCACCTGATAATGCATCATCTGGCACACATAGGCATCCACAAGAACAGGATCACAGGCAGCAAGAACACGGTTCATCACAACCGGATTGCCGCCATCCTCAAAATCCAGATCCCCGCAGATATTATCCACAACAATAAAATCCTGCCGGATCCCCATATTCAGATGAGCGATAGGATTATGAAGACCAAGAGAATGAAATCGCCTTTTCTCTTTATTTGGGATCAACCCCTTCATATTCTTTAAAGCACAGGTAATCTTAGTCTGGCAATGCCCTTTCAACACCGGTACATTGATCAGAAAATCTATCTCCTTCACCCGTTCGCAGATATTCAGTTCCATACCGCCGCAGTCCACAGGAATACCCTTATCCTTCTGCATATCCCAGAACGGAACCTGATACTCCTCTTCAAGCCGGTCATATCCACACACTTCAAAAGCTTCCCTTGTCTTATCACCGACCCAGGAACCCTCCATCATCACAAGATTCCGGAAACCATGCTCTTTCAGATATTCAATAATACCTGCAACCACCTCCGGATGTGTCGTTGCACCCCAGGAAGCCTCAGACGGCGAAACCAGATTCGGCTTGATTCCAATTTTTTTATCTCTGTCCTTTATATGGGACTTAAGATCCGTTCTCTCCAGAAGTTCTTTTGTCATTCGTTTATAATCTGTTCCAGATGTAATTAAAATCTGATTTTTTTCCATAATATCAGAATTCCTTTCTTCTCATAATCCGGATAATTATACAGTCGCTCCACCCCACCACGGAAATTCGCGGTTCAGCCATTTTCCCGCCAGCTCGCTCCACGGCTCACAGGCTCTCACAATACCGCATCCGTTTTCATTGGCTGTCAGCTCACTTGCAAGTCCGAGACCATGAGATCCTTGCGGAAAAATATGATACTCCACAGGAATCCCTCTCTTATAAAGTGCCTGTACAAACCGTAAAGTATTGTCAAGAAGCACTGTCTCATCTTCAAACGTATGCCAGATAAAAGTCTTCGGTGTATCCTCTGTAACCTGATATTCTAAAGACATTTTATCTTTCAGCTCTTCATATTTTTCTCCAAGAAGATTATGAAAGCTTTCCTGATGGCCGAACTCTCCGGACGTAATTACAGGATAATTGAGAATCATTCCATCAGGACGGATCATTTCATTATCAAAACCTGTGATTTCTTTTAACTCAGGAGTATTCCAGAACACCCCAAGAGATGCTGCCAGGTGTCCGCCTGCTGAAAATCCTGACACAATGATCTTATCTGTCTCAATATGCCATTTTTCACTGTTTTCCCTAAGAAGGGCCACTGTTTTTGCAAGCTGACGAAGAGCAGCTGGATATCTGGCAGGTGCCACACTATAACGAAGCACCACTGCATGATAGCCCATGCTCATAAAACGAAGGGCAACGGCCTCCGCCTCCCTGTCAGAAGTCATTGCATAAGCCCCTCCCGGACAGATTACTATGGCCGGACGTTTCTGTCCTGGATACAATTCCACAGATTCCTGCCAAAAGTAAGTCTCGATCCATGCTTCATTGTAATCTTTTGTTTTCTCCTCAATGATGATTCTTTCATTTATCATTTTTTGCCATCCTTTCTGTCAGATTTCATAGAAATATCGTAGTTTCAGTTTCCCCGGAAAGCATTTTCCACTTCCCTCCAGAGAGCTTTCGGGTCTGTTAATTCACCTTTTACTCCGCTCCACCTGCTGTCCCTGACCAGTTGTGTCCGTGCCTCCATTATTACGTGTATCGTTAACACGGTAGGAAGGTTTTCCCTGCATCAAATAATCTATTCAGCTTTCCCAAAGCAAACTCATTTTGTCTAATTATACTCTTCTCTATAATAAAAAGCAAAAAAAACAGACAGAAAACCAACATATTTATATTGTTTGTTGATCATCTGCCCGTTTTGGTACTGTTTTAATATTCTGAAATTGTTATTTCATGGCTTTTTTAATCGCAGCAAGTAATTCATCATACTCTTCGTATGCCGGGATATCCGGATTATCTGCCTTGATCTGTTCTGTACTTCGGAAAAGGAATCCTGCCTTGCTTGCTTTGATCATTCCAAGATCATTATAGGAATCTCCGCTTGCAATAGTCTCAAATCCCATGGACTGCAGTGCTTTCACAGTGGTAAGTTTGGACTGCTCACATCTCATCCTGAATCCTGTGATCTCACCATCCTCTGCTACTTCAAGGGTGTTGCAGAAAAGTGTTGGCCAGCCCAGTTTCTCCATCAGAGGAGTTGCAAACTGTGTAAATGTATCACTGATGAGGATCACCTGGGAAAAAGTTCTCAGCTCATCCAGAAATTTCTTTGCTCCCGGAAGAGGATCGATCTTTGCAATAGTCTCCTGGATCTCTTTCAATCCAAGTCCGTGCTCTTTGAGAACACTAAGTCTCCAGTTCATCAGTTTATCATAATCCGGCTCATCACGGGTCGTTTTCTTCAGCTCCGGAATTCCGCTTGCCTCAGCAAAAGCAATCCAAATCTCCGGTACCAGTACACCTTCTACATCCAGACATGTAATATACATTTTTTATCCTCCTCGTAAAAACGCGCCGCCTGCATTTGTAAATTTCCGTACACCCCAGTGGCACTTTATTCTTTTATTGCTTTACTTTGATATATTACCATATATTTTCATGGTCTGTAAACAGTTTTCCAGCGAACTGCGACCTTTTTTACTGTCACAGTCCACCAGAAAATCTCAGACTTTTTTAATTTTTTTCTCTTCTTCGTAGTTCTTCAGTTCCCTGATGGCTTTTCCCCCAAGAGGGTATAACATGAAGATATTAAAGATGGTCATAAGGCCGATTCCCACATCTCCAAGATCCCATACAAACGTATAGGCTGCGATTCCCCCGATAAATAACATCACAAGAGCAATGATCTTATATCCGGTCTGGGATGCCCAGTTGTCACCAAACAGATAGGCCACATTGCTTCTGGCATAGAACAGGATTCCCAGAAAGGTGGAAAAACTGAACATAAAGAGCGTAGCTGCAATAAAAATCACACCAAATTCGCCAAGATGATAGCGCATGGCTGTCTGGAGAAGTTCCATTCCGGAAAGTCCGCTTACCAGATCTTCCGGTGCCAGAAGCATGATCATGGCTGTGCAGCTGCAGATTACGATGGTATCCACAAAAACTCCAAGTGCCTGGACAAATCCCGCTTTCACCGGCCGATCACACTCTGCTGCCGCTGCTGCGCATGGCGCAGATCCACTTCCTGCCTCATTGGAAAACAGACCTCTTTTTACTCCGTTCATCAGTACTGCTCCAAAGCCTCCGGCTGCCACCTGGCGGATTCCGAATGCTTCCTCAAAAATCCTTTTAAATACTCCCGGCATACTTCCAAGGTTCGTTGCAATGATAAACAAAGTGATCGCAAAATAACAGACAGCCATTACAGGGACAAGAAAATCCAACACTTTAACTGTTGCATTCTTCCGAAGAACAATTACTGCTGCCACTGCTACCAATACGATAGTTGTATACAATGGTGGAATATTAAAGGCATTCTCAAAGGATGCAGTGACAGAATTACTGATCACCTGGCTGATTCCGCACCAGCAGATCAGGCCTGAAATTGCAAACAATACGGAAAGCAATACTTTTTTTCGTTTTCTGCCCTGTTTTTCTTCCCAGTATTGGTGGATATAGTAGGCAGGACCGCCTCTGTAGCCACCGTAAAGAGGATCTTTTTCCTTATAGATCTGTGCAAGGGTTGCCTCAATAAATGCTGTGGATGATCCGATCAATGCCAGAACCCACATCCAGAATATGGCTCCTGCGCCGCCCGCTGAAATAGCTGCCACTACACCCACCAGGTTGCCCATTCCCACACGGGTTGCCGTTGATACGATCAGTGTCTGAAATGCGGAAAGATTGTTCTTGTCACTTTTTTTCTCCACAAGTGCGTGTACCATATCCGGGAACATCCGGACAGGCAGAAATCTTGTCCGGATGGTAAAATAAATTCCGGCCGGAACCAGCAGTATGATAATCAGAGATATCCCCAGACTGCTTCCTCCGGGAAGAGGGATCTTAACCAGGTCTCCCCACAGAAAAGAATATATCTTTTCGATCAGTGTTACTATCATGTTTTATTTTTCCTTTCCCCAATCACCCCATTGTGATTGTTAATTTGTTTTTTGACGTTTTATTCTGTCTTATTATTTTACCCGTTAAACAGGCATTTCTGCAACAGTTTAAACAGGCAAAGCATGTGTTCTATTATAGTTGTTTTTTCACTTTATGTAAAGAAAAATTCCGAATCTTTCGACCCGGAATTTTCTTTTTATATATAAATTCTCTGTTACTGAACAAACAGCCTTGATCTGTCGGTTATCGCTGATGTCAAAACAGTAGCTTTCCAGCAGACACTTCACAATTCTGCTTCATCCTGCAAGATGGAACATCTCGATCAGGAAAATCCAGCTCATTCCATAATATGTTACAACTGCTACAAGATCGTTTACTGTTGTGATCAGCGGACCGGATGCTACCGCAGGGTCTACACCGATCTTTTTGAAAAACAGCGGAATACAGGTTCCTACTGCACTGGATACCAGCATAGCCACCAGCAGAGATAATCCGATACATCCGGATACTGCATAGGCAAAAACGAGTGTTTTTCCTTTGAATAAGAAGATATACAATCCGATCAGTACAAAAGACAGAATACCGAGTAAACCACCGTTGCAAAGACCGATCCGCATTTCCTTCAGCACAAGCTCTGCTTTCTGTCTGCCCGTCAGCGTCTCATCCATCAGTACACGGATGGTTACAGCTAGGGACTGGGTTCCCACATTTCCTGCCATATCCAGAATCAGAGACTGAAAGCACATGATAATCGGAAGACAGGTAACTACTTTTTCGAATATTCCCACAACAGAAGATACCACCATACCAAGGCCCAGAAGAACGATCAGCCAGGGCATTCTTTTTTTCATACTCTCAAAAAGCGGTTCTTTCAGATCTTCCTCTGCAGTCAGACCAGCCAGCTTCGCATAATCCTCTCCCATCTCATCATCTACCAGATCGATGATTCCTGCGGATGTGATCACTCCCAGAAAACGGTTATCATCATCCAGTACAGGAATGGAATCTTCAGAATAATCCTTCAGCCGTTCCATACAGTCGTCGATCTGCTCGGTACCATATACATAGGGGTAGGAAGTTACGATCAGCTCTTCCATAGGGTGGTCCTGTCTTGCTGTGATCAGATCCTTCAGATCCAGAGCTCCATAAAACTCCCCTCTGTCCGTCACTGCAAAGATCGTAGAAATATTATCATTATCTGCCGCCTGGGAAACCAGCTCACTCATAGCCTGCTTTACGGTCAGGTTTTCACGGATCACAATGCAGTTCGTTGTCATTCTGCTTCCGATCTCATCCTCATCAAAGGAGCGGATCATTTCGATATCTTTCCGCACCTGTTCATCCAGAAGCTGGATCAGAAGCTTGCGTTTTTCTTTATCGATCTGCTTTAAAACATCTGCCAGGGCATCGGTTTCCATTTTGGAAAGAATGGCTGCCGCTTTTTTTACATCCATCTCTTCCAGATATTTTACGGTTTCTTCTTCCTCCAGATATTCAAAAACATCTGCCAGCATGCTGCTTTCCAGGATACGGTACAGTCTGCTGCGCTCCGCAGCACTTAATTCTCTTAATACTTCCGCCAGATCGTTTTCGTGGAAATCCTGCAGTCTCTCACTTAAAACTGCCGGAGAAACACTGCTTCGGATCAGACTCAGAATATCTTTTGAAAAATCCTGATTTCTTTTTGTCATTTTCTCATCCTCCTCACATAGTTTCGCACAAAACACGCACACCAAAAACAGACATGTAAAAGCATGTCTATGTGCTGTTTGATTTTCGATTGTGTTTCCTTGGGATTTGCGTGTAAAACGGAATTAAATCGCACGTGTCCGCTTTACTTGTAAGATTCTCAGAATGAGAAGAATGAAAAAGATATATATTATAATCCTGTCGCAATTATAATGGATTAATACCGTACAGATTCTGGTAACACCGTTACATCCTGTCAAATATATCCTTCTGATATACAGACATAGTATTCTCACAGATATTCCGTACACTTAAAACAGAATGGAACAGTCTCATCTCGCTCTGTTCTTTCCATCTTTCACTCTGAGAGCTACAACTTCGCCCATGAGAATCACAACTGTCCATTCTGTTCACCTGCCTTTTTTTCTTAAATTTTTTTATCAACCCGGCCATTATAACGTTCCCGGCCGGGTTTTGTCAACCGGATTTATGGTTAAATTTATTGTAAATCCGGTTGAAATTTTATGTTTTACAGAGGTGGATGTTTATGCAGCAGCATTTGCGTTGATCGTATCAATGATATTTTTTCAAAAAGTCTCAGATTAAAAAGCCCAACAATAAATGCTTCTGCACGGATTTTCAGCATTTACTGTCGGACTTTTATCCTTTTTTATTCCTTTTTGAAATATATCACAATATCATATTGTAGAGCAAAAGATTATTCTGCGTGGTCTTTCAGATACTCTGCACGTCCCTCTTCGTAGAGGTTATTTCCCTCGCTGTCAATGATGACTACAAGCGGCATGTCTTCCACATAAAGCTTGCGGAGTGCTTCTGCTCCAAGGTCTTCGTAAGCGATAAGCTCTGCTTTTTTGATGCATTTTGCAAGAAGTGCTCCTGCTCCGCCGATGGCTCCGAAATATACGCCGTCATATTTTTTCATTGCATCTACGACTTCCGGAAGGCGGGCACCTTTTCCGATCATTCCTCTGGCACCTACGGACATCATGGTCGGTGCATAAGCATCCATACGGCCACTGGTTGTAGGGCCTGCAGAGCCGATGACTTCGCCTGGTTTTGCAGGAGTCGGACCTACATAGTAAATGGTAGCGTCTGTAGGGTCAAAAGGAATCTTTTCTCCTTTTGCAAGGGCCTCGCACATTCTCTTATGACCTGCATCACGGGATGTATAGATGGTTCCTGTCAGTAAAACCTGGTCGCCTGCATGGAGAGTTCTTGCCAGCTCTCTTGTCAGAGGCAGTGTGATCTTTCTTCTTTCCATATTAAAGCACCTCCGTTTTATGACGTGTTACATGGCAGTTGATATTAACTGCACATGGCATACCTGCGATATGAGTAGGCATAGTCTCGATGTTCAGTCCAATGGCTGTGGTCTTTCCGCCAAAGCCCTGAGGTCCGATACCAAGCTTGTTGATCTTCTCCAGCATCTCTTTCTCAAGATCTGCATAGTAAGGATCCGGGTTCTCTGTATTCAGAGGACGCATCAGCGCTTTCTTTGCAAGAAGTGCACATTTGTCAAAAGTTCCTCCGATACCAACACCAACTACCATAGGCGGACATGGGTTCGGACCTGCAGTTTCTACAGCCTCAAGAATGAAATCCTTGATTCCCTGAAGGCCTGCAGATGGCTTGAACATACGGATCTGGCTCATGTTTTCGCTTCCGAAGCCTTTTGGTCCTACAGTTACTTTCACCTGATCTCCAGGAACGATCTCTGTATAGATCATAGCCGGTGTATTGTCACCTGTGTTTCCACGGCGTACCGGATCCTTGACAACGGATTTTCTCAGGTAACCTTTATCGTATCCGCGGCGTACACCTTCATTGATGGCATCATTTAAATCTCCGCCTGTAAAGTGGACATCCTGACCAATTTCAAGGAATACGCATGCCATTCCGGTATCCTGACAGATCGGAACATTCTCACTGTCCGCAATATCAAAATTCTCGATAATGTTATCAAGAACACCTTTTGCGATCTCGCCGTCCTCGCAGGCACGGCAGGTTTTGATAGCATCCTTCACATCTTCCGGGAGATGTTCATTGGCTTCGATACAGAGTTTTTCGATAACCTCTGTAAGTCTGCTTACTTCGATTTCTCTCATAATAGACTCCTTTCGCTTATCTCATATGTTTTTATTATCATAACATATTTTTAACTTAACGTTCGTGGCGGGCATATTTCGGCAGAAGCATAGGAGATACTTCTCCTGTGTCGATTCCTGCATTTTTCAGTTCCTCTTCATATTTTTTGATATGATCCAGATTCATGGTGCCGAGCTCTACTTCTTTGCATTTGGCAGCTGCTTTTTTACCTGCATTTCGTCCGAATACAATTACATCAAGAAGAGAGTTGCCCATCAGTCGGTTTCTTCCGTGGATTCCGCCTGCTGCCTCTCCTGCAACCAGAAGGTTCGGGATTTCTTTTGTAAAGCCGTCCCCGTTAATCTCAAGACCACCGTTCTGATAATGAAGGGTCGGATAGATCACGATCGGAACTTTTCTCATATCAATGCCGTAGTTCATGTACATACGGAACATGGCAGGGATCCTCTTTTCGATAGTTCCCTCACCTCCCAGGATCTCGATCATCGGAGTATCCAGCCATACACCTTTTCGTCCACCCGGAACTTCAACGCCACGGCCTTCCTCACACTCGCGGATAACGCCGGAAGCATTTACGTCACGGGTTTCCAACGGATGAATATAAGCTTCTCCGTTTGCGTTAACAAGCTGCGCACCAACGGAACGAACCTTCTCTGTTACCAGTGCACCAAGGATCTGCGACGGATAGATTGCACCTGTTGGATGATACTGGATAGAATCCTGGTAAAGAAGGGAAGCACCTGCTCTGTATCCAAGCACGAGTCCGTCAGCAGTTGCTCCATAGTGGTTGGAGGTCGGGAATCCCTGGTAATGCATTCTTCCTGCACCACCAGTTGCAATTACGACTGTTTTTGCTCTTGCAACGGAATAGTCTCCGGTTTCCATGTTAAGAAGAACTGCGCCGGATACCTGTCCCTTTTCATCCTTCAGAAGCTCCACAGCGGAGGTAAATTCCACTACCGGGATCTTAAGATTTAAGACCTCATCACGGATAGTACGCATGATCTCTGATCCGGAATAATCCTTTGCAGCATGCATTCTCTTTCTGGAGGTACCGCCGCCATGTGTGGTGACCATTGTTCCGTCTTCTGCTTTATCAAACTCAACACCAAGGTCGTTGAGCCATTTGATCGCATCCGGTGCTTCCATTACCAGTCTTTTTACAAGCTCCGGTTTTGCGGCAAAATGTCCTCCTCCAAAGCAGTCCAGATAATGCTGTACCGGGGAATCATTTTCTTTATCTGCTGCCTGGATCCCACCTTCTGCCATCATGGTGTTGGCATCACCGATACGGAGCTTTGTAACGATCATTACGTTAGCACCTGCGTTGTGAGCCTCGATGGCACAGGAAGAGCCTGCTCCACCACCGCCGATGATCAGTACATCTACATCATAATCGATTTTTGTAAGATCGATTTTTTCGTTGAGCAGACGGCTTTCTGAATGGAGCATTTTTGTCAGTTCCAGTGGTGCTTTCTGTCCCTTATTCGGTCCTACCTTGATCTCTGCAAATGCATCCGGGTTATAGTCCGGATGGAATTTTTTGAGAAGAGCATCTTTCTCATCTGCACTCAGACGTCTTGGCTCTGTTGCCATACGCTCCGCTCTTGTAGCCTCTACCTTTTTGATGGATTCCATCATATTTTCTGGATATGGTGCATACATGTTTTACGCCCTCCTACTTCTCGATTTCTCTGCTGTTGTAAAGTTCCTGCATCTCTGTGATCGGCTTCTGCATGATCTTCTCGATCATATCATCAAATTTGCCCTCGTGGATCTCTTCCACACGTTTCTCCAGATGCTCACTTTTCGGTGCGATATATTTACCGGTGAGACGTCTTGCCAGAAGGCCTACCATCGGATGGGAAATTCCTGCCGGACATCTTACGGAACAGCATCCGCAGCTTACACAGTCAAAGGATTCCTCTGCACATTTTTCAAGCTCACCTCTCTGCGCATATGCAATATACTGCATGACATTTAAGTCCTGTGTACAGGCCTTTGTACAGGCGTTGCATCCGATGCAGCTGTAGATCTCAGGATAAAGCTCCATCATTACCTGCTGGTTCGGCTTAAGATCTTCTATGTTATAAAGTCTCTTGTCTGTAGGGAAGAACGGAATGCTTGCCACATACATGCCTTCCTGCACCTGTGTCTGACAGGCGAGACAGGTTTTCAGCTCATTCTGTCCCTTGATCCTGTAGATGGTCGCACAGGCACCGCAGAATCCGTGTCTGCAGCCGCATCCTCTTTTTAATGTATAACCGGCATATTCCATAGCTGTCATAATGGTCAGATCACCGGGAACGCTGTATTTTTTACCGAAAAAATATACGTTTACCATATTATTTTCCATGTTGGTGTCCTTTCTTTTATCCAAATCGTACGCCATGTGGAACAGCCATCTCACACGTGCCCGTCGCAACGCTCTGCTGAAACCGCTCCTAAAATGGGCATCTTAGCGAGATGCTTCCCATGGCTGTGTACTGTACCCCGCAGTGCCAGGCTCGATTCCGCTTCGCTTCATCTCGCTTGAGGGCATTCGCCCTATACAGCCGCCGATAAAAACAGCTGCTTACATGCAAGCATGACGCATCTGTTTTTATCAACGTCTGTGCACTGCTCATTGCTTATCAATACTCATTAGGTAATTCATCCACCTCATCACATCGGAATACCGGACCGTCTTTGCAGACGTATTTGTCTCCGATGTTGCAGCGGCCGCATTTTCCGATGCCGCATTTCATGCGGAGCTCCAGTGTGGTGTATACCTGATCTCTGGAGAAACCCAGTTCTTCCAGTCCTGCCAGAACGAATTTGATCATGATCGGCGGGCCGCAGACCAGAGCGGTCTTATTGGTATCAAAACCAATCTCTTTCAGATAATTCGGAACAAATCCCACATGACCGTCCCAGCCTTCCTGCTCGCGGTCAATGGTAAGATATACATTTACACCTTCTGTTTTCATCCATACTTCCTGGATTTCCTTAAGCTGCACCAGATCATCTGCTGAACGGGAACCATAGAGAATATCTACTGTTCCGTAATCCTCACGGTTATCCAGCACATAGTTGATCACGGAACGAAGAGGTGCCAGACCGATTCCACCTGCGATAAACAGGAGATTTTTTCCCTTTAACTTATCTTCCACAGGAAAATGATTTCCGTATGGCCCCCTGACTGCGATCTCATCTCCAACCTGAAGGCTGTGGAGATGATCGGTAAGGGATCCGCATTTTTTGATACTGAATTCCTGATATTCCTTTACAGTCGGAGAAGAAGTAATGGAAAACATACCTTCACTGACGCCTGGTACACAGACCATGGCACACTGTCCTGGCATATGCTCGAAAAGCTTTCCACCCTCCGGAGCTTCCACACGGAAGGTTTTTACATCCGGTGTCTCCTGACGGATATCTGTGATCACGCCAACCTTTGGGATCAGCGTATCCAGTGTATAATTTTTATGACAGGTACATTCACTCATTCTTTTCACCTCCCTGTTTTTCAAAGGCCTTGATGACTTTTACGATATTTAAAGATTCCGGACATTTCTCCACGCAGCGGCCACAGCCAACACAGGAGAACATGCCGTCATTATTTAACGGATAATAAACAAGCTTATGCATAAATCTCTGACGGAATCTCTGCATCTGGCTGGTACGGTTGTTTCCGTGAGCCATCATGGTAAAATCAGAATACATGCAGGAATCCCAGCAGCGGTAACGGTGAACACCGTGTCCTGTGTCGTAATCCTTGATATCATAGCACTGACAGGTCGGACATACGAAGGTACAGGTTCCGCAGGCAAGACAAGGCTTGTACAGCTTCTCCCATACAGGAGAATTGAAACGGTCCATGTATTCTTCCTGTGCCCATCCTTCCAGTGAAAGATGTGTATATGGAAGAAGCTCGATAATGTCACGGATCGCCTTCTTTTCCTCTTCTACCTTTGTCTCATCAGCATCTGCCAAAAGCTCCTTCACAGCTTCTGTCAGAGCATTTCCTTTTTCTGTAAGTGGTTTCCAGAAAAGCTCTCCCTCGATGATCCAGGCTGCAACATCTGCTTCCGGATCTGCAGCATCAATGCCAAATACTTTACAGAAACAGCTTTCCTCCGGTTCATGACAGGCAAGAGCTACGATAGTTCCGTGTTCTCTTCTTGCCTGGTAAAAAGTATCCACCGGATCTCCAAGGAACACATTGTCAAGAACCTTCACGCCCTGTACATCACAGGCTCTCATTCCGAATACAACAAAATTCTGTTCTTTCAGTGCCTGAGGCTCAATGTTGATATTCTTTCCATCTTTTTTACAGGTATAGAGATTTTCACTCTGCGGAAAGAAAGCATCCTTCGGTGATTTCACGGTTTTCAGTGTTTCAAGGGAAACTTCTGCATCCTCACTCCATGCCTTGAAGTTCACCTGCTCACTTACCTTTACCGGTAAATATAATTCCTGGTCTGCGGCAATTTTCCGGAATAATGCCGGCAGATTTTCTACTGCGATCTTATACATACATTATCCCCTTTCTGCCACGATCCCTGGCTCTACATCATCAAAGGTAAAGCTGGTAAGCGGACCCTTTGACTCCGCATCCTCACCTGCCTGGTACTCACCGTAAAACTCATCAATATCCTTGATAAACTTACGGTTAAACAGATGAAGGGGAATTCCCTGCGGGCAGACTCTGCTGCACTCGCCACAGTCCGTACATCTTCCGGCTACATGGAAGGCACGGATCACATGGAACATTTTTTCCTCAAAGGAATCCACATTTGCCTTCTGGGCGCTGTCGAACTTGTTGCTGTCAAAAACGCATTTGCGGCAGCTGCAGGCCGGACATACATTACGGCAGGCATTACAACGGATACATTTACTCAGCTCGCTCTGCCAGAATGCGAATTTTTCTTCCGGACTCATCGCCTCGATCCGCTCAACTTCTGCGAAACGGTCAGCGTCCTTTGTCTCCTTTGACTCACCGATCAGTTCATCGTAAATTTTATGCTCTTTTCCTTTACATACATGGCAGCGTTCCAGCATGGCATCTTTGTATGCACAGGTTTTTTCTCCGTAAACAGTATCCACAGTCAATGTCTCGGCATCTCCGGCAAGCTCTGCTCCGGAAATTCCCCGGATACCCTTGATCCCCATTTTGCGGATCTTTTCAATATCCAGCTTTCCTTTACAGCCAACACCTACGATATAGGCTTTTTCTCTGTCTACACGATGCTCTTTCAAAAGCTGGTTAAAGCTATATGTATCGCAGGGCTTCAGACAGACCATGGTTTTTCCTTCCAGCTTGGAAGCTTCGATCATATATTTGCTTAAATTGGCACCGCAGAATCCATCATAGACAAAATCCTCCAGAGATTCCGGTGTTTCAAAATAGGCTGGTTCCGGATTAAAGGCAAGATCTCCGGCTTTCCACCCAAGAACCCGGACTACCGTGCCATCTGCAAGCAGTTCTTTTGCACGTTTTATCAGCTCCTGCATCTTATATCCTCCAATCTCACGTTTTTACCAAGTGAATGGATCTTCTCAACAAACTCATTCATAGTCTGTGAAAATTTCACGCCTTCTGCGGCAGATACCCATTCCACACGTGTTCTTCCGTTTTCCACCCCAATATAATCCAGCATTGAAAACAGAAGTGTCATACGTCTTCTTGCATAATAATTTCCGGTACTGTAATGGCAGTCTCCCGGATGGCATCCGCACAAGATCACACCGTCAGCTCCTTTTTCAAAGGCACGGAGGATGAACATGGGATTGACACGGCAGGAACATGGAACACGGATGATCTTTACATCCGCCGGATAGCTTAAACGGCTACTTCCTGCAAGGTCTGCTCCGGCGTAGCTGCACCAGTTACAGCAGAATGCCACGATCTTTGGTCTGAATTCTTCCTTTGTTTCTATCGACATATTGCATCCACCTCCGCGATAATCTGTCTGTTGGAGAAGCCCTGAAGGTCCATGGCTCCTGACGGGCAGGCTACTGTACAGGCACCGCAGCCCTGGCAAAGTGCTGTATTAACAACCGCAACTCTTCTTGTCTCACGGATACCGTGATCGTTGACCTGTTTCTCCTCATAGGAAATTGCTCCGTAAGGACATACATTTGCACAGGTAGAGCATCCGTTACAGAGAAGCTCGTCGGATTTTGCCGTACATGGATTGGTTGTCAGCTTGTCCTTTGCAAGAAGTCCTATGGCCTTAACAGCCGCAGCTCCTGCCTGGGCAACTGTCTCCGGGATATCCTTTGGTCCCTGGCATACACCGGAAAGGAAAATTCCTGCTGTCGGTGATTCTACAGGACGAAGCTTTGCATGGGCTTCTGTAAGGAAATTGTTGGTGTCAATACTTGCAGTAAGCATGGTAGCGATCTTACGTACATCCGGATTCGGTTCAATGGCTGTTGCAAGAACTACCATATCTGCTTTCTTAAAGATCTGTTTATTATCAAGAAGATCCGAGCCCTGAACAAGAAGTGTTCCATCCGGCTGCGGGATTACTTTTCCTACCTGACCTTTGATGTAGTTTACGTTATACTGCTCAACTGCTCTTCTGTAAAACTCATCGAAGTTTTTACCTGGTGTACGGACATCAATATAAAATACCGTCACATTGGTATCCGGATATTTATCACGGATCAGCATGGCATGCTTTGCGGTGTACATACAGCAGATCTTGGAACAGTATGGCTTTCCGCGGTCATCGGAGCAACGGCTTCCAACACACTGGATAAATACGATCTCCTTCGGTGCTTTTCCATCGGAGAGGCGCTCAAGATGTCCTTTTGTAGGTCCTGCAGCATTCATGATACGCTCCAGCTCCAGAGATGTGATCACATCCTTGCTCTGGCTGTATGCGTATTCATCATATTTGTCAAGCTTGATGGTATCAAATCCGGTTGCAACCACGATAGCTCCGTATTTCTGTGTTACGATCTCATCCTGCTGATCGTAATCAATGGCTCCTGCCTGACATACTTTGGAGCAGACACCACATTTGCCTGTCTTAAATTTCAGGCAATGCTCTCTGTCGATCACGGGAACATTTGGAATGGCCTGTGCAAACGGAGTATAGATAGCTGACCGGTTGTTCAGCCCTCTGTTGAACTCATTGGGAATCTTTTTGGAAGGACATTTTTCCTGGCAGACTCCACAGCCTGTACATTTGTCCATGTTGACACTTCGCGCTTTTTTGCGGATATCAACGTTGAAATCTCCTACGAAACCAGAAACCTTTTCTACTTCACTGTATGTATAGATATTGATCTTTTCATGAGCTGCAGCCTCTACCATTTTGGGAGTAAGGATACATGCGGAGCAGTCCAGAGTAGGGAAGGTTTTGTCAAGCTGTGACATTCTTCCGCCGATACTTGGTGTTTTTTCCACAATATCAACTTCATAGCCTGCATCGGCAATATCAAGAGCTGTCTGGATTCCGGCGATACCGCCTCCGATGATCAGGGCTCTCTTTGTAACCCGGCTTTCTCCCGGCTGAAGAGGAGCGTTTAAATTTACCTTTGCTACTGCTGCTCTTGCAAGGATCACTGCCTTCTCCGTAGCCTCCTGCATATCCTTGTGGATCCAGGAACAGTGCTCACGGATGTTTGCGATCTCCACCATATATGGATTCAGGCCGGCCTTTTCCGCTGCTTTACGGAAAGTTGCCTCATGCATACGTGGAGAACAGGAACAGACAACCACTCCTGTAAGATTTTTTTCACGGATGGCTTCCTGGATTCTGGACTGGCCTGCCTCGGAACACATATACTGATAATCTTCTGCATGGACAACTCCAGGCTCTTTTGCAATGATCTCCACAACCTTTTTCACGTCTACCGTAGCGGCAATATTACTTCCGCAATGACAGACAAATACACCGATTCTCTGCACTTTCTCACCTCCTGTATCTTCTGAATGCACTTACAAGCAGCTGCTGAGGAAGCTCCGGATCAAGAAGCTCCGGAATTTCATTTGGTGAAAGATAGTCGCCGCCTTTTTCCCGGACAACCAGCTGTCTTGCCCCGTCAATGATCTTTCCGGGTTTTACGTCTCTCGGACAGCGCTCCACACAGGCAAAACAGGAAAGACATTTCCACAGAGATGCTGAATTTACAAGTGCTTCGATATTTTCATTGATCACGTAGGACACAAACTGATGAGGTTTGATATCCATCTCGTCAAAAGATGGGCAGGTAGCAGAACATTTGCCACACTTCATACATTTCAGAGGATTGGTCCCGCTGATCTCCTTTATTTTTTCCGCAGCAGAATGGTTATCTCTCATTTTGCCACCTCCTCTTTGACGCCAAGGGCTTCTGCCAGAAGCTCTGTAAAATAGTAAACCGGCATTTTATTTCCGGAATTTTTATTCAGATTGTATTTGCAGAGCGGACAGGCAGTGATCAGCATATCTGCGCCAAAGCCTGCTGCGCTTTCTTCAATCTTTTCACACATATTCTGTGACATTTCTTTTTCTTTCAGGGATATATATCCTCCACAGCATTCATTTCTGTAAGGATAGATCACAGGCTCAGCGCCAAGGGCACGGATAAAATCCTCCATGATCCTTGGATTTTCCGGATCATCAAATGCCATGATCTTTCCAGGTCTCAGAAGCAGACATCCGTAATAGGCTCCAATCTTCTTTCCGGTAAAAGGATTTACTACTTTTTCTTTCAGTTTATCAAAACCGACTCTGTCCCGGAGAACCTCCAGATAATGGAGAACGGTTGTCTCTCCTTCATAGGGAGCTTCCAACTGCATATAATTGTTGGCTCTGGTCCGGATATCTTCCACATTTTTCATATCATCATTGACACGCTTGATCACATGATGACAGGCTGAACAGATCGTTACCAGATCCTGGCCTTTTTCTTTTGCCTGGTTCAGCGCACGGACAGAGGAAAGCTTTGTGGCGATCTCATCTGTGCCAAGTGGATAAACACCACCGCAGCACTGCCAGTTTTCGATCTCCTCAAGCTCAAACCCAAGGGCTGTGGCACTGGCTCTGGCATACTCATCCAGATCCCTGGCCTTTGTTCTCAGGGTGCAACCCGGATAATAACTGTACTTCATACCTTTCATTATCCTTTCTTAATCTAAAAATCTGACGGTTAAAATGGATCTAATTCTTGTTTTATATTGTTTAATTTTTAACAATACAAACATAAAAAAAGGAAATCCCACTAACACTTACTTGAGAATATTTCTTAAAAGCACTCAAATAAAAGAGGTAAAACACCCTTCCTCCGCAAATAAGAAGTGTATTAGCTCGATTTCTTGTACATCATAACATGATATTCTTATTTTCACAATAGATTTTTCGTAATTTTTTGTGTTTTTTTTAACACACTTTTGAAAAATCTTCTCATTTCTGACGATACTGTATAATTTCCTTCAGCATAAAAAGCCCCGGATTTCTCCGAAGCTTTTTCAATAAAATCATCTCACTCTACATTACATATTCTGCAGATCATTGCCTTTACACCAGACATCTATCAATCTGATACAATTAGTAAATAATGATCGGATACCCAGCATCGATCGTTTCATAGATCAGTTTTGCCTGATCTTTTGGCAGGTTAATACATCCATGACTTCCGTTTGTCTTATACCGGTTTCCGCCAAAGGAAGGCTGCCAGGAAGCATCGTGAAGTCCCTGTCCGTAAACAAAAGGCATCCAGTAATTAACTTTTACATTATATCCATACTCAGCACTTGTCAGATTGTATGGACTTGCCTTGTAGGCGATCGGCCATGCACCTCTGTATGTCTCCCTGCCCTTTACCGGCTTACCGCTGACAATATCCGTTTCTGTCACAAGATTCCCATCTTTATACAACCACAGATGCTGCGCATCCAGGCTGACTTCTATGTAACTGCCTGCCAGATCATCAGTACCGTTTCTCTGATAGCCGGAACTGCTGTAGATCGGATCACGTGTTACTGCTGTTCCGCTTTTTAAATCTTCCAGAAGCTGTGTCACTTCTGCATCCTGGTCAATACGATATCCGTACTCATTTCCTTCGATCGTTACATTGTTTCCGGCTGAAGTGCGAAAAGTACGTGGCACATAGATCGTATTATACTTGTTGGCAAGATCACTGACATATGTCTTAACAGCATCCTCATCAACACTGAGTGTCTCTCCCTCAGCTTTAACCCAGGAACTGACGATATCTGAATCCAGCACAACTGTCTCACTTCCAAATGTATATGTAACTGTAGTACTTCGGTACTTGCTCAGCTGGTCATTCAGGTTTGTAACCTTTACCTCCATGTCATCTGTAACTATCACAGACGGGCTTATATATACATGTTTATTCACCGGTACTGTAATAACATCTCCCAGAATTGCAGTGTCAAAAGCAGCATTCAGTGTAGTTTCCACCATTGTCTGGAGTTTATCTTCATCAATCTCAGTTCCCTGTTTCTGCTTTACAAGGATAAATTCTTTTTTGTCCTGATCATACCGGATTTCTGCATCTGTGGAAGCCTTTCGCTTTTTATCTCCGAAATTCGAAATATCCAGAGCCTGTTTCTCCTGCTCTTCATTCTGCTCAATCTGATATTCCAGATCCACATTCTCTTCTTTTGTAAAAATCTTCCTGTTCTCTTCCCTCTGTTTCTGAATATCTGTCAGCTTTGAAAGAAGATCTTCTTTGTTCAGGCTATATCCCAGATCTTTCAGTGTGGTTCTGTAAACTTCCTGGTCATCTTCCTGAAAAGTTACCTCTCTGTTCTCAAAGGAAGCAACAATCTTGTCTTCTGCCTCCTGAGCATTTAATCTGGAAACATCCAGCCCGTTCACGGAAATTTTCCTGCCCAGTGTATTGTGATCTGCCATATAAGTATAGCCAAAAAGCCCGGCCACAGCTGCGATCACTGCCACAATACAGATTCCAAGTACGATCTTAAGTGTCTTTCTGCTCATGATAGATTTTTTATCCATACTCTTATCCCTCGAGTCTTATGTATTATATGTTATGTTTCCATACTGATTGTTATTATAATATATGCTATTCATGTCTTCTGTAAAGAGCATTTGTCCTTCCGGACAAAAAGAGACAGACTCCACCTTACGAAATCTGTCTCTTTCATACCTTCTTCTATATTTCCATTATCAAACAGAACTAACTATCTGTTTTTAGGTCTGATCCTGCATTCCTTATTCAGGCAGCACGATTTTACCTGCAACTGCGCAGGCTGCTGCTGTTTTCGGAGATGCCAGATAAATCTGGACCTTGGAAGTACCCATACGTCCCAGGAAGTTACGGTTGTTAGTTGCCACAACCTTTTCACCATCTGTCAGGATTCCGCCGGTTCTTCCGCAGCAAAGCCCGCAGCCTGGATGTGTGATGATCGCGCCTGCCTCAGCAAGAGTATCCAGAATACCAAGTTCAATGGCCTGACGGTAGATTTTGCGGCTTGCAGGAGTTACGATCAGTTTCACAAAATCTGCTACTTTTTTGCCCTTAAGAACTTCAGCTGCTGCCATCAGATCCTCAAGCCGTCCGTTTGTACAGGAACCGATAAATACCTGATCAATGGTCTCGCCCTGAAGCTCGCTGACATCACGAATCTTGTCCACCTGTGACGGGCAAGCCATAACCGGCACAAAATCCTCAGCCTTGTAAGTCATAGTTTTCATATAAACAGCATCTTCATCACCGATAAGATTTTTCTGATAGTCGTCAAGCTCAACATCACAGTAAGCAGCTGTCTTTTCATCTGGTGTGAAAAGAGCACATTTTGCGCCGGCTTCGATTGCCATATTTGACATCGTCATACGGCTTGCAACAGACATGTTCTCAATAGTGCTTCCGGAAAATTCCAGTGCACGGTATGTCGCACCATCTGCACGCAGATCACCGATGATGCGGAGAATAATATCCTTGGACATGACATTGTCCGGAAGTTCTCCGTTGATCACAATCTTAATTGTCTCCGGAACTTTGATCCACATGGTTCCTGTTCCCAGGATGCTGGCCATCTCTGTATATCCGATACCGGAAGAAAATGCGCCGACACATCCATAAGTTGTGGTATGGCTATCTGTGCCGAATACGACGTTGCCAGGTTTTACATATCCTGCCTCTGTCATCAGCTGATGGCAGATACCGTCACTTCTATGTACGTTTTTCATTCCATATTTCGCTGCAAAAGCATCTCCAATATGGAAATGTCTGGTATCGTCCTGCTGGCTCGCAGGTACAAGATGGTCGTAGATCAGAACAACTTTGTCCGGATCCCACAGTTTCTGAAATCCCATCTCCTCAAATTTCTCCGCTACAAACGGAATAAAGATATCATGGATCATTACTCTGTCAACATTGACAGTCACGATATCGCCAGGCTTTACTGCCTTGCCTGTATTATGTCTGATAATTTTTTCAATGATCGTCTCGCCCATTTCTTCTCTCCTCTCCGTTTGTTAATCCAGACCGTTTAGTTTTCGCATGGCTTTTACAAGTCCGCCAGCCTGAATAATATCCATCAGATTCTCCGGAAGAGAAGCTATCGGGTACTGTTTTCCATTGTGGTCTACATGCTCGTTCATCACAACTGTAACTTCGTCTCCCTCTTTCACATCGTCGTGAAGATCCGGCTGCTCAATAAGGAGAAGGCCGTTGTTGATGGAGTTGCGGAAAAAAATCCGGGCAAAAGATTTCGCAATGACACACTGGATTCCCAGTGCTTTGATAATCTCCGGTGCCTGCTCTCTGGATGAACCGCAGCCGAAGTTCTTTCCTGCCACAATAATGTCACCTTTCTGGATCTGTCCTGCAAACTCCGGGCGAAGAGGACTAAATCCATACTGCTTCATATCGTCAATGGTTTTCAGTGCAAGGTACTCTGTCGGGATAATGATATCGGTGTCGATATCATCTCCTAATATCCACACTTTTCCTGTAAATGCTTCCATATGTTTATCTCCTGTTTATTCCGTTCCGTATCATCAGGCAAAATTTTTCTGTCTGCCCTGTTATAAGAACCCACGCCGAAACGGATCATCCTCTGATAATTTCTGAATATATTGTGTCAATCGGATATTCGCAATCCGCTTTCGCTACTTGCTCATAACCGAATAACTGCTCCGCAGTTTATCAGGAGGGGCTTGTACCCCTCCTGATACAAGTAAGTCCCACCCACTGCTTATTGCTCCTCGCAATTGAAGCAGGGGACTTACTTGATTCGGTTAAATCTTTTCTGAAACTCTTATACTCTGTCAGCAGTTGCGATCTCGCCTGCAATGGCAGATGCAGTAACAGTTGCCGCAGATCCCAGGTAAACCTTGGAACTTGGATGTCCGGCACGTCCCTTGAAGTTACGTGTTCCTGTGCTGATCAGAACTTCATTTTCACCGATAACCCCCTGGCAGCTTCCCCAGCATACACTGCAGTTCGGATTCATAACAATAGCTCCTGCTTCCATAAAGATGTCAATCAGGCCTTCTTTTAATGCCTGGCGATAAATCGTCTGGCTTGCAGGAACAACCAGAAAACGAACGCCCTCTGCAACTTTTTTGCCCCTGATCACCTCTGCACCTACACGGAGATCTTCAATACGTCCATTGTTGCAGGAACCAAGGAATGCTTCGTTGATCTTAATTCCGCATGTCTCTTCCGCCGGAACTACGTTATCAACAAAATCCGGTTTCGCTACAACAGGACGAACTTTGGAAAGATCGAAAGTGTACTCTCCTGCATAAACTGCATCCGGATCACTGTGGTATACAGCTTTTGGCTCACGGCCATGCTCTTTCAGATATTCCAGAGCCTTGTCATCTGCTTCAAAAATACCAGTCTTCGCACCGGCCTCAACAGCCATGTTGCAAAGAGCCATACGGTCGCTGATGCTTAATGTCCTTGCACCCTCACCTGTAAACTCCATAGCCTGGTAATTACATCCGTTTGCTCCGATCTCACCAATAATGGTAAGAATCAGATCTCTTGCATAAACACCTTCCGGCAGCTTGCCTGTCAGATTGAATTTTACGGTTTCCGGAACCATGACCCAGGAAGTTCCTGTTACCATTCCGTAAAGGAAATCTGTGCAACCCACACCGGTACCGAACGCACCAAGTGCACCATAAGAACAAGTATGGCTGTCAGCACCGAAGATCAGCTGTCCCGGACGGACATAATTTTCGATCATGATCTGGTGACATACACCTTTACCTTCCCAGAAATCAATATTGTTCTCCCTTGCAAAATCTCTCATTTTTTTCTGGGATGCTGCTGTTTTCGGGCTGTCAGACGGTACATTGTGGTCTACGATAAACACAAGCTTCCTGGTATCTGCAATGTGCGGATTTTTTAATTTATTATTGTACATATCAACAGTCAGATGTGTGGTTCCGTCATTACTCATCAGATGATCCAACTGTACCGTATAGATATCTCCAGGTTTTACGCTGTCCACACCTGCTGCAGCTGCAATGATTTTTTCTGCGATCGTCATTCCCATCTCTTATTCCTCCTCTCTGTTCAGAGAAGCGATAAGGCCACCCTGATTCAGTATATTCTGCATGTATTCTGGCAGTTTTGTGCAGGAATAAGTTTTTCCGTTGGCAACTGCTGTTCCCTCAGACATATGAAGCTCCATGGTATCTCCTGTCTTCACATCGTCCGGGAGATCCTTACAGACAATAGCCGGAAGTCCGATATTGATAGCATTGCGGAAGAAAATACGGGCAAAAGATTTCGCAATAACGGCTTTTACTCCAAGTGCTTTAAGTACACCTGGTGCCTGCTCTCTGGAAGATCCGCATCCAAAGTTCTCTCCTCCGACTACGAAATCTCCCGGTTTTACCTTCTTGGAAAAATCCGGATCCAGCGATTCAAAAGTATGGCTCTTCATTTCATCCAGATTCGGCAGAAGCAGGTACTGGGATGCAATGATCTGATCTGTGTCAAGGTCATTATGAAATTTAAAAATTGTTCCCTTATCCATAAAACAAGTTCCTTTCTGATCATTATCCGATTTTAGGGTCACTATTCATCTGTGCCCCATTTCGTTTTCTATTCTAACACAAAACATCATATAATTAAAATGTATATTTTTAATACTTATTATAACTTCAGGTTATATAATTATGATTTTTCTATTTTCCCGTAATAAGTGCAAAATATCCCCAGTCCCAAAGCAGTTCCTCAAAACTGTTCTCCAGATATCCCACAAATTCCCTGCGGAATTTTTCCCAGGTTTCCTCCATCTCGTCTCCGTCATATTCTTCGGATGGAAGCTCCACCTCACGAATAGCACTCCCAAGCTGACAGACTGTTTTCCGGGAAAAATAATCTTCTATGATCTCTGTTCGGAAACAGTTTTGTTATGCAGGCTCTCCCAAAAGCTGGCTGTGTACCTTCCGTCTTACAAACCAGAAACAGATCACCTGCATAATGATCGTAAAAATCCAGGATGCCGGGTAAGAAATAAAGAGTACCTTCAATGATCTGTGTGCCGGGAAAATTCCGAATATCCATACGATTCGGAGACCGACTGTTCCGATGATCGACAGAATCATGGGTACACCGGAACGTCCCATTCCACGCAGTGCCCCCGGAAACAGGTCCATCTGCCCGCAGAGAAAATAAGTAACTGTGGTATAGGCAAGGATCTCCATTCCGCATTGAATAACCTTAGCGTCTTCTGTATAGATTTTCAGAAGCTGCGGACCGAAAAAGTATGCACCACAGCCCATGGCAAAGGATACGACAAAAGACAGTATCATACAGTCAACAAGTACTCGATCCATCCGTTTCGGTTTTCGGACGCCATAATTCTGGCTGGTAAAGCTCATGCAGGCCTGAGTAACTGAGTTTACAGACACATACAGGAACCCGAAAATGTTGTTTGCTGCAGTATATCCTGCCATTGCAATGGAACCGAAAGAGTTTACAGAGGACTGAAGCAGCACATTGGAAAAATTAATCACTGTGCTCTGGATTCCTGCCGGAAGTCCTACCTGGAATATCTGTTTCAGATATTCCGGCTTTATGGACAGCTTCGAAAAACGCAGCTGATAGCTTCCCTCTGTCTGACACAGACATCGGAGAACAAGGATACAGGAGATCAGCTGAGAAATTACAGTTCCGATTCCAACACCTGCCACACTTAAATGACAAACGATCACAAAAAACAGATTCAGAAGCGCATTGGCACAGCCTGAAATGATCAGAAAGACCAGTGGTCGCTTGGTATCTCCCACTGCACGCAAAATTGCAGCACCATAGTTATACAGCATAAAAAACGGCATCCCCAGAAAATAAATACGCATATAAAGAGTGGAAAGATCGATCACATCCTCCGGCGTATCCATCAGCTCCAGGCAGATTCTGGCAAAAACCACTCCCAGAAATGCCATAATGATCCCGCTGATCAGAGCCAACAGAATCGATGTATGTACTGTTTCTGACATTTCCTCATCTTTACCGGCAGCATAAAATCTGGCTGCCAACACATTGGCGCCAAGAGAAATCCCGATAAAAAGATTGGTAAACACATTGATCAGCGCTGTGGTGGAACCTACTGCCGCCAGTGCCTCACTTCCGCTGAAACGTCCGACTACCACAATGTCCACTGCATTGAACATCAGCTGTAAGATACCGGACAGCATCAGTGGCAGTGAAAACGAGATCAGCTTGTCCATGATCGATCCATTGCACATATCGATCTCATACTTATTTTTTTTCACGATTTCATCCCCCATAATCATACTTAGCTGAAATCATTATAGCACCTTTCACTGAAAAGCTACAATGAAATATTTCTATGAAGAATATGCAGCGGCTGCATAAAATACGCAGCCGCACAGTAACGTGTATTTATCATTTTACTATCGTTCCAGAAGTCCTGCATCTCGAAGGTTTGCAAGAAGTACATTAAAATCCTCCACAATATCATCTACTGTTGTTGCATTTCCCACAGCAGCTGCCGGGGTTACTGTTCCGGCCGGACCTGTTGCTCCAGCTTCTCCTGCAGGGCCGGTAGCTCCTGTTGGACCGGTGGCTCCCGTTGCTCCCGTTGGACCGGTAACTCCTGCCGGACCGGTGGCCCCAGTTGCTCCCACTGGACCAGTGGCTCCCATTGCCCCCGTTGGGCCGGTAACTCCTGCCGGACCAGTAGCTCCCATTGCTCCTGTTGGGCCGGTAACTCCTGCCGGACCGGTGGCTCCCGTATATCCCTGTATTCCCGGCTCCCCCTGCGGTCCCTGAGGGCCCATAGGCCCCGGAACTCCCGGACAGCCCCTGGGACCGGTTGGTCCTGTAGGTCCCACAGGACCCGGACAACCTCTTGTTCCACATCTGTCACATCCACAGGAACTATGATTTCCATAACAGGACATACAGGACAAATCCTCATGACTGTCCTGCTGCATTTCCATTTCCTTACGTTTTCGATGCATAAACAACATTCTGCGATCACCTCATAAGAAAATAACTTTCCCTACAGTATATGACAGCAGCATTTACCTGTGCATACGATTCCCACAAGCCTGCACCCTGCCAGGACAATAAAGATATCTTTCTTTTTATACCAGACCATATTTTTTCCGAAAATATTTCTGGTTATACAATACTCCAGGATCTTCCGGTTTCTGTTCTCTCGCCTTCTTATGAAAAAAGAATGCCTGCTCCGGGCATCCCATCCTATCATAACAAACGCAAAGCTGCATATACGGCACAAATCCATGGCACTCAGCCATAAAAAAACCACCTTTTTTCTTATCTGTCGGCACAGTAAGCGCCTGCCCGTACCAGTAGGCAGCCTGTCTGTGCAGCTCTCTTTCCAGAAAAATCCCACCGACCTCACAGCAGATTTCTGCCCTCGGCACATCCATAGTCAGACTATAAAGAAAAGCTTCCAGTGCGTTTTTTTGTTCTCCCATTTTCCGGTAGCACTGTCCAAGTACATAACAGGCATCTATCTTATTTTCCACCCATCCGGACGGATTTTTCAGGAGCTCCACCAGCACAGCCTCTGCCTCCGGATACCGCTGATGATAATACAGTTCTCTCCCGTAATAAAGCTGATGTCTTGGTTCCAGCTTTTCTCCTTCTGCCAGCATTTTTTCATAGATCTGCAAATTCCTGTCCGGATCTCCCTGCACACATTTCCGGTGCTGAACTTCGATATCTGAATAAAAAATATTTCCCCTTGGCATTACCGCCTCATGTACTCTTCCACTCCACCGAAATCCCCCGGAAGTCTTCAGAATCCTTTCCCTGTAATAGGAAAACGTTGTCTTCCCATCAGTATCAAAGCCAACCGCATATTCCATCATCACTACATCAGTCTCTCCATCCAGAACTGCCTTCAGCTTCTTCATTTTTTCCAGATTTTCCTCATTCATGACATCATCCGCATCCAGCCACATCCAGTAATCCGTGCGTACTTTTTTCACGAGAAAATTCCTTGCAGCAGAAAAATCATCACACCAGGCAAAATCAAATATCTGCGACGTATACTGTTCTGCAATTTCTTTCGTTCTGTCCGAAGAACCTGTATCCGCAATCAGAATCTCATCCATAATTTCAGAAATCGGTTTCAGGATCCTCTCCAGCACAGCTTCTTCATTTTTTACGATCATACAAAGACTGAGAGAACTCATATTTAATAATCGACCTTCATAACTTTATAAAATCTATGTACCTCTCTTTCGTTGTATGCCCTCTGTCATTTTTCCCACATAAATTAAGAGAGCCTTATGTCGGCTCTCTTACCTGTTTTGTCTGATGTTTTTTCATTAAATCAATCCGTTGCCTTAGCCTTCGGATAAATCTGCTTCATCCTGTCATCATCAAAATGTGTATCTACCCATTCCAGGACTGTATTCTCCGTTTCAATTCCTTTAGCCCTCTGATCGTAACGCACAAGAGCCATGGAAGAAACAATAATATTAACAAACATGAAAACTGTCAGCATCCATGTAATGATCTTTCCAGGAAGAACAGGAATCTTCTCGATCCATGCAGATAAAACAGGATACACTTTTTTAAACCAGATCACAGCCGCAATTCCCCAGAAAAAACAGTACAGAAGATTGATCCTGCCGCCCAGATTAAACGGAAGCTCACTGTAGTCCCAAAATACTTTTCCAAAAAAAATCTCTGTAAACACACTGCAAAGATACTCATAACCACCGCCAAGCAGTGTTCCCATCATAAAAAGAAAACTGTCACTGTGGTCTTTATATTTATAAAGAAGCAATGTTACAAGAGCCAGTGCCAGTCCCCACACAATGCTGAACGGCCCCCAAACAAGACTGCTCCGGCTCATCCAGTATCCCATGGTGACACGGCAGAAAATGGTCTCTACAATATCTCCCAGAAAAGCTCCGATGATAAACAGAAGCATGAGTTTATAAAAGCCGCACCCCTCTGCAAAAACACCTTCCTCTGCAGATTTCTCTGCTTTCCGGACCTTCTTTACTTTCGGATAAGCTTTCCGAATTCTTTTCTCGATCCACTGCGTGATCAGGAAGCTCAAATGATCGCTGACTTTATCCAGCCGTTCATTGGCTGCTGCCCACTGTTCCAGATTGGGACCTTTTTTTATCAGAAGCAAAAATGATGCTGTGATATCTATCGCCATTACTGCCATCAACACCAGCAGCAGAATATGCATCAAAAGTGTCGGCAGAAAAGAAAGCAGTTTCCATGTCAGAGCATTCCCCCATGTCACGCTCACAAATCCGAGAATACCCCATAAAAAAGATGCCGGAAAACAGATATATCCATCCAGGTTCCATTTTACATCAGAATAATCCCACCATCTCTCCTTAAAAGCCTTCTCGATCAGATGCCCACCGATCCATTCGATCACCGTCGCATAAACCATCGAAAACAAAAACAGCCAAAATCCTGTCAACTCCTGTAAGCCCACCGAGATCAGCACTGCTGTAATACCATACATCACACAGAATGGACCGTTTACCAGACCTCTGTTTGAAAACTTTCGCTGCCGCAGTGTGGCTGTTACTGTCTCCAGAATCCATCCCAAGAATGAATATAAAAAAAACAGCCACAGCAATTCATACCCTGAAAAAACTCTCATTTGTACTTTCTCCTGTTGTCATTCTCTGTTGTAACATTTTTATCAGAGTATATCATAAAGCAATATACTTTCTCAACAATACCCTGGCGTTTTCTTTTATTTTACAGAAGTACTTAATTTTAACTTTTTTCCTTCAGATTTTTATATTACAAAAATCATATCACCAGCTGCAGTATATCCTCTATATGTTCTGCAAGATGATCTGCCCCATTCAGTTCCCCTTTCTCACCATATCCATACAGGCATCCTATAAAAGGGCTTTTGCAGGCTCTGGCACATTCCAGATCCTGCCTTCTGTCTCCGACCACCAGATAAGGGCCTGCATATTCCCGGATGATTTCCTGCACAATTTCTGTCTTTGGACGGAATCCGTATGATTCACAGTCATAAAAACGGTCAAACCATCGTTCCATCCCAAATTCCTTCCAGTGTGCCTCACGATATGAAGCTTTACAGTTACTTAAGATTATAAGATGATATCTCCGGTTCTTCAAAGCTGTTAGCATCTCCTCTGCTCCCGGATACCACACTGCCTTATGTTTCCTGATCTGTCTTACCATCAGGTCTCCTACCATCCTGCTTGCCTGCTCTTTATAGCTCTGATCCAGCTCCGGCAAAAATGTATTCCACATTTCCTTACTGTTAAGTCCCAGCCATCCGGCAATTTCCGCCGAGCCTATCTCCCGTTCTTCTGCAGCCTTCTGTTTTGTCAGCCACTGATAGGTTTCACGAAATGCCGGTTCATAGATTCCAAGGGTATTATGGATCGTTCCATCATAATCGAATATGATCGTTTTTGTCATCATTTATTTTCCTGTCTTTTAGAGCTGCTTCATCAGATTGACCATCTCGATTGCAGATAACGCGCAGTCATAACCTTTATTTCCCGCTTTGCTTCCTGCACGCGCAATAGCCTGCTCGATATTTTCAGTCGTGATCACTCCGAATAAGACCGGGATTCCTGTTGCAAGTTCAACCTGTGCGATCCCCTTAGCAGATTCATTGCATACCAGATCATAATGTGAAGTATCTCCACGTATGACAGCTCCCACGCAGATAATTGCATCATATTTTCCTGACTGCGCCATTTTCTGTGCTGTAATCGGAATCTCAAATGCTCCCGGTACCCATGCTGCAGTAATATTCTCTTCTTCTACTCCATGTCTTACCAGTCCGTCGACTGCCCCTCCCAATAATTTATTCACAATGATCTCATTGAATCTCGCTGCCACGATACCAACCTTCATTCCCTCCGGTGCTACTACTTTTCCTTCTACTAAATTGATCTGTCTCATTTTTTCTTCCTCCTGATATTTGCTGTTTTTTATAAATTGATTTCTTTAAAAATATGACCCATCTTTTCCTGCTTCGTCTTCATATACTTCCGGTCATACTTTTGTACCGGAATCTCCAGAGGTACTCTCTCATTGATCTTCAGCCCGAATTCACCAAGTCCATAAACTTTATCCGGGTTATTTGTCAGTAATCTTAATGATTTCACACCAAGGTCTGACAGTATCTGTGCCCCGACCCAGTACTCTCTGAGATCCGGTGCAAATCCTAACTTCACATTAGCCTCCACAGTATCGTATCCCTGTTCCTGAAGCGCATATGCTTTGATCTTATTGATCAGTCCGATTCCTCTGCCTTCCTGTCTCATATACAGAATGATTCCTCTGCCTTCCGACTCTACCTGGCGCATTGCTGTCTGCAGCTGCAGGCCGCAGTCACATCTGAGTGATCCGAATGCATCTCCTGTCAGGCACTCCGAATGTACCCGGCAAAGCACATCCTCACCATCTCCTATATCACCTTTTACCAGTGCCAGATGGTGCTCTCCTGTAATGTCATTGATATATCCATACATTTTAAAATCACCGTACTGTGTTGGGAGGTTTGCAGCTGCTTCCTCCTTTACATGCTTTTCATGTATTCTTATATAATCCTGCAGATCACGGATGGTAATAAATGTAAGGTTATGTTCTTTTGCCATTTCCCATAGCTGTGATGTACGCATCATCGTGCCATCTTCTTTCATAACTTCACAGCACACACCACATTCTTTCAGCCCGGCAAGTCTCATAAGATCTGTCGTTGCCTCTGTATGGCCATTCCGTACCAGAACTCCGCCTTTTCTGGAAATAAGTGGAAATACATGTCCTGGTCTTCTGAAATCCTCCGGTTTCGACTCATCATCCACACACTTCATAATGGTGTAGGAGCGCTCTGCTGCTGAGATACCGGTCGTTGTATCTGCGTGATCCACTGCCACGGTAAATGCTGTACTGTGATTGTCCGTATTTTCAGCAACCATCGGTGGAAAATTCAATCTCGCTGCAAGTTCCGCACTCATCGGTGTACAGATAAGACCCTTTGCATAGGTCGCCATGAAATTAATATTTTCCCTGGTCGCAAACTCTGCCGCACATATCAGATCTCCCTCATTTTCTCTGTCCGGATCATCTGTGACCAGAACTATTTTTCCTTCCTTAAGATCCCTAAGTGCCTCTTCAATTGTGTTGTACTGATAATTTTGTGACATAGTGTATATCCTCCTGTTCTAAAATCCGAATTCTTCAAGAAACTCCATCGTAATTCCGGATTCTTTTTTCTCTTCTTCGTTTTTTCTGATGCCAAGCAGTTTTTCTACGTATTTTCCGATCACATCATTTTCCAGATTAACCAGATCCCCCGGCACCTTTTCCAAAAGAG